>ERZ773265.537-NODE-537-length-22982-cov-61.036507_pt1 | contig 22982 bp, 16 predicted proteins | sample MGYA00580512_ERZ773265 | MGnify/ENA primary metagenome ERZ773265 (study PRJEB29015, sample SAMEA2738169) | human oral metagenome | biome: human oral; feature: human-associated habitat; material: saliva | place: China | collected 2183 ... | reverse complement strand
GCTTCGCCTTCGACCACTACATCAACCTGCGCCCCTCCCGCCTGTACCCCGGCGCGGTATCTCCGCTGGCCAACCCCGGCAACATCGACTTCGTGGTCGTGCGTGAAGGCACTGAAGGCCCCTACATCGGTAACGGCGGCGTGATTCGCCAGGGCACCCCGCACGAGATTGCCACCGAGGTCTCCCTCAACACCGCGCACGGCGTGGAGCGCCTGATTCGCTACGCCTTCGAGCTGGCCTCCACCCGCCGCAAGAAGGTCACCCTCGTGCACAAGACCAACGTGCTCACCCACGCCGGCCGCCTCTACAACCGCTACTTCGCCGAAATCGCGACTGAATTCCCCGAGGTCGAGACCGACTACCTGCACATTGACGCGACCACCATCTTCATGGTCACCGACCCCTCCCGCTTCGACGTGATCGTGACCGATAACCTTTTCGGCGATATCATCACCGACCTGGCCGGCGCGGTCACCGGCGGTATTGGCTACGCCGCCAGCGGCAACATTAACTCCGTCGGCGAGTTCCCCTCCATGTTCGAGCCCGTGCACGGTTCTGCACCGGACATCGCCCGCCAGAACAAGGCCAACCCCACCGCCGCAATCCTCGCCGGCGCGATGCTGCTGCGCCACCTCGGCTACGACGCTGCCGCAGCCCGCATTGAGGACGCCGTCGAGGCGGACATGCGCGAGAACGGCGCCACTGTGCGTGGCACCGATCGGGTTGGCGCGGACGTGCTCGCACGCCTCGGCTAAGGTCAGCTGACTAAAACTCGCTTTTGACAGTGAGCGCTGAATAAAAACGCCAGGGAAGCCCGGAAGGAACGCACCTTCCGGGCTTTACCTGTGCCTGCCCCGCGCTCGTCTGCCCACGCTCGTGGCTACATATATCTGTGCGGGCGGGGGAGAGGTATCCACTGCCGCTAGGTTTACCCCCGCCGAACCTGACCTGCGAAACCCACCTGTTCACATCCTGAATGGGATAAAAGGTACACATGCGGCAAAAGCATCTTTCCGGTACTCTAAAACAGTCGAGCACACCCGCCCGACCTCCTCGGCGGTGGATACCCTCCACCGCGTACCTTGATGCATCCACGCTGCTCGAAAGCACGAACCGTCCCCACGGATGCACCACCTGCCTCGGCACCGCGCCCACCGCACACACCCCGGCGCATCAGCGGCCGCAGGCAACCCCGGCCGCTCCCACCGTGCGAGAGCGACCGAACTCGAAGAACGCAGAATGATGCATTAGACGAAGAGGAACGCAGAACGATGGCCATCGAATTCAGCCACGAAGCAAACCAGTCACCCGCCTCCGCCGAACGCCGCGAAGAAATCCTCAAGAACCCCGGCTTCGGCGACTACTTCACCGACCACATGGTCACCATCGACTGGGAGGGTGACTACAAGACCGGCGGCACCTGGTACGACGCCCGAGTCCACCCCTACGGCCCGATCGTTCTGGACCCCGCAGCATCCGTCTTCCACTACGGTCAGGAAATCTTCGAGGGCATTAAGGGCTACCGCCACGCCGACGGCTCCGTGTGGACCTTCCGCCCCGAAAAGAACGCCGCCCGCTTCGCGAACTCCGCGCACCGCCTCTCCCTGCCCGAGCTGCCCACCGAGACCTTCATCGAGTCCCTGCGCGAGCTCATCAAAGCCGACGAGGCATGGGTTCCCACCGGTGACGGCGAGGCCTTCTACTTCCGCCCCTTCATGATTGCCACCGAGGCTTTCCTGGGCGTTCGCCCCGCCCGCCACGTGCAGTACCATGTGATTGGCTCGCCCGCCGGTAACTACTTCGGCACCCCCGAGCCCGTGGACATCTGGCTCTCCACCACCTACGCCCGCGCGGGCGAGGGCGGCACCGGCGCAGCCAAGTGCGGCGGTAACTACGCGGCCTCCATGATCGCCCAGACCGAGGGTGAGAAGCACGGCTGCAAGCAGGTGATCTTCAAGGATCCGCACCGCGGCGACGCCATCGAAGAGCTCGGCGGCATGAACGTTTTCTTCATCTTCGGCAAGGAAAACAAGATCGTCACCCCCGAGCTGACCGGCACCATCCTGGAGGGCGTGACCCGCTCCTCGCTGATTCAGCTGGCCAAGGACCGCGGCATGACCGTGGAGGAGCGCGCCATCACCCTCAACGAGTGGCGCGAGGGCGTGGCCAACGGCGACATCACCGAGATTTTCGCCTGCGGTACCGCAGCAGTGGTTGCCCCCATCGGCAAGCTCAAGGCCGAGGATTTTGAGATTCCGGCACCCACCGAGCACTTCGGTGAGATTTCCAAGAGCCTGCGCGAGGAGCTCGTCGGTATTCAGCTGGGCACCGTTGAGGACCGCCACGGCTGGATGACCCGCCTCATCTAATCTTTCACGCGAAATCCCCGCGGGATGCGCTCCCACCCGGAACGCACCCGCGGGGATTCGCTGTGCCCGGTCAGCGCTGTGCTCAGCGAATATTGCGCGCGGCGTTGATAGCGCGAGGACAGGGGAGGGGAGGCGCACCCCGCCGAACCTAATAGTGTTGAACCCCGCCGGGCTAAAACCTGCCTTGCCAATTCCGCGCCGCCGCCCACACCCTCGAAGGCTGGTACCCTAGAAAGTATGCGTATTGCACGATTTACCGTAAATAATGAGCTCCACTTCGGGCTGGTAGAAGGCGAAGCGGGCGAAGAGACCCTGCGCGTCATCGCCGGCGACCCCTTCTACTCGGGCGTCGAACCGACCGGCACGACCTACCCCATCGATCAGGTGCGTCTGCTCGCCCCGATCATTCCCCGCTCCAAGGTGATTGGAGCGATCGCAAACTGGGCAGGAACCGAGGCGCCCGCCTCCCCGCAGTTCTTCCTCAAGCCCAACACCACCGTGATTGGCCCCGGCGACCCAGTGACCCTGCCCGAGTACTCCGAGGCCGTCAGTCCCGAGGGTGAGCTTGCCGTCGTTATCGGTCGTATCGCCAAGTCCGTGCCGCTCGAGCGCGTGCACGAAGTCATCTTCGGCTACACCGTGGCCAACGACCTCACCGCCCGCGACCTGCTCGAAGACCGCCAGTGGACCCGCGCCAAGGGCTTCGACGGCGCCACCCCGCTCGGCCCCTGGATTGAAACCGACCTGGACACCGACTCGCTGAACATCACCACCTGGGTCGACGGCGACGTCGTGCAGGAGGGCAACACCTCCGAGATGCACTACTCCGTGGCCGAACAGGTGGCCGCAGCCTCCGAAATCTTCACCCTGCTGCCCGGCGACGTCATCCTGACCGGCACCCCCGCCGGCGTCAGCGTGCTGCGCGACGGCAACGAGGTCGAGGTCGAGGTCGAAGGCATCGGCTCCCTCGTCACCCGCGTGCGCGACTAAGCCGCCCGCGCCCCACACCATCTACCGTCCATCCTGAACACACCGTCAAGGAGACAACATGACCGAGTACCACGGTCCCGAACTCAACACCCCCGCAGACACCCGCGTGCGTTTCTGCCCCTCGCCCACCGGCACCCCGCACGTGGGCATGGTGCGCACCGCCCTCTTCAACTGGGCCTACGCACGCCACACCGGCGGTAAGCTCGTCTTCCGCATCGAGGACACCGACGCGGCACGTGACTCCGAAGAGTCGTTCAACCAGGTGCTCGAATCCCTGCACTGGCTCGGCATCAACTGGGACGAAGGCGTCGGCGTCGGCGGCCCCCACGAACCCTACCGCCAGTCCGAGCGTAAGACCGCAGGCATCTACAACGAGATCTTCGAAAAGCTCGTTGAAGGCGGCTACGTGTACGAAGACTTCTCCACCCCCGACGAGGTGAAGGAACGCCGCAAGGCAGCCGGCCAGGACCCGCAGCTCGGCTACGACAACTACGACCGCAACCTCACCGAGGAGCAGAAGGAAGCCTACCGCGCCGAGGGCCGTAAGCCCGTGTGGCGTCTGCGTATGCCCGACGAGGACATCACCTTCAACGACCTCGTTCGTGGTGAAATCACCTTTAAGGCCGGTACCGTGCCCGACTACGTGGTTGTGCGCTCCAACGGTGACCCGCTGTACCCCTTCGTGAACCCCGTGGACGACGCGCTCATGGGCATCACCCACGTGCTGCGCGGCGAGGACCTGCTCTCCTCCACCCCGCGTCAGATTGCGCTCTACCGCGCGCTCATCGACACCGGCGTGACCACCTTCATCCCCGAGTTCGGCCACCTGCCCTACGTCATGGGCCAGGGCAACAAGAAGCTCTCCAAGCGCGACCCCGAGTCGAACCTCTTCCTGCTGCGCGACTCCGGCTTCATCAAGGAAGGCCTGCTGAACTACCTGTCCCTGCTGGGCTGGTCCCTCTCCGCAAACCAGGACGTCTTCAGCATCGACGAGCTCGTCGAGCACTTCGATGTGCACGACGTGGTGGCCAACCCCGCCCGCTTCGACGTGAAGAAGGCGGAGTCCATCAACGGTGACCACATCCGTGCCCTCGACCCCGAGGACTTCCGCAACCGCCTCATCCCGTACCTGCAGGCCGCCGGCGTGCTGGGCGAAACCCTCACCGAGCGCCAGGAGCAGGTGCTCACCGAGGCCGCACCCCTCGTCCAGGAGCGTATGCAGCTGCTCGGCGAGGCCCCCGGCCTGCTCGCATTCCTCTTCAAGAGCGACGACGAGATCACCGTGGCGGACGACGCCCGCAAGCAGCTCAAGGAATCCGCACCGCAGGTGCTGGCCGCCGCCATCGAGGCCCTGGAGCCCCTCGAGGACTTCACCGCCGCCAACATCGAGGCAGCCCTGCGCGCCGCAATCGTCGACGGCCTGGAAATCAAGCCGCGCCTGGCCTTCGGCCCCGTGCGCATCGCAGTGTCCGGCGAGCGCATCTCCCCGCCGCTGTTCGAGTCCATGGAAATCCTGGGCAAGGAATCCTCCCTCGCACGCCTGCGCAAGCTTGCCGCTGAACTGAGCTAACCATGAGTCGGTCGAATAACCAATCCATCATCGGCAAGGCGCTGTTCAAGGGCACCCTCATGGCGCTCACCAATGCCTGCATTATCTGGCTGATTCTGTACATCGCCAACATGGACAAGTCCGTCTTGATGGTGGTCGCTGTTGTCGTTGCGGCAGCCTTCGGGTACGTGACCGCCTACATCGAGGCGCGCGCCGCCCTGAACGCTCAAGAAGCTCAGGCACGGCACGCCCGCGGTGGCGACGTCAGTAGCTCCTCGTCTGACGGCGTAGACACTTCGGATTCTTCGGACTCTTCGGATTCCTCGCGTGAAGAGGATGACAAAGACGACTTCGTGGACCCGGGCCCCGACCCCTACGCCGGCGACTTCGACGCCGGCTCAAGTAGCTCCGACTACAGCAGCTCGGACTACAGCAGCTCGGACTCCGGAGGCGGCGATTCGGGCGGCGGCGATTCGGGCGGCGGCGACTAGCGCCTCCTGACACCTGCCTGAGCGGCCGGATACTCGGCATGCTCGTAATGCTACACATTCCCCCTCTTGGCGGAGGGTTTACCGGAATATCTTTCGGGAAACCCTCCGCCGGGAGGGGGAATTTTTGTTGGTCAAAGAAAAATTTTTGTGATGGATAATCCATCTATACTCGCTTGTCAATGCGTTTTTATGCGTAAATTTTGGGGCCTAGGATGCGCAAAGGAGAAAGCTTTGGGTTGCACACTCTGTTCGGTATCCGTATAGTTATATCCGTTGCCGCGACAAACAAAGTTTGAAGCGAAAACATGCGGTTGTAGCTCAGTTGGTAGAGCACCACCTTGCCAAGGTGGATGTCGCGAGTTCAAGTCTCGTCAACCGCTCCACTGAAAGCCCCGAGGTTCGCCTCGGGGCTTTTTCGTTGTCTCCAAAAGTTTTGTGTCTTAGTGAATAAATCTGCGAGGGGTGGGTGTGGGTGGAAGTGAAATCCCTGGAGGATGGCGAGGTGTTGAAGCGGGGGCGTGGGATGCGGTAATTCTGTGCCGGTCAATCCCGCACTAACCCTCTAGCTTGTCCGAGGTGTTTTCCGAATCGGATACCTTGAGCTGATTTCTAGGTAGTGGCAGGGATTCAAAAAATCTTCAAAAATTTTGGTGGGCAAATCGTGCGGGGGAGGGGCGGAAACTGCGTCCTGGACCCTCCTTCGATTGCTTTGAGGGGCTAAAATCGGCTCCAGAGCCCTCTCTTTGAGGTTTTTTAAAGAATTTTTTGACCCCAAAAACCCCGGAATTCTGCGGAAGTAGCGGATACCAGGGTGAGAGTGTGAGGCAGGTTACCGTATTTTGGCTTGCGCGCTTCTCGAAAGCCCCGTATAGTTATTACTCGTTCCGGTGATGAGCCGAAAGGCGAAAGGCGGAACGGTAACTCAACAGAGTAATGGGATATGGTGTAATTGGCAACACGAAGGTTTCTGGTTCCTTTGTTCTAGGTTCGAGTCCTGGTATCCCAGCTAACCTCCTAACGGAGGTTGCGGCCCCATCGTATAGCGGCCTAGTACTCCGCCCTCTCACGGCGGCAACACCGGTTCAAATCCGGTTGGGGTCACCACTAGGAAAAAGCCTTGGTTCTTCGGAATCAAGGCTTTTTTGTTTATCTCTTATTCATCAAATGTCTTTGGATTTGCGGTGCCGCCGTGAGCCTCTCACGGCGCCGCTCCTTGCGTCGCGGCACTGCGGGGCATGATGGATTTCCTCGCGCGCTCGGCATCATGCCCCTCCGTCACCTGTTCGCATCCGGTTGGGGTCACACTAGGAAAAAGCCTGGCTTCTTCGGAAGCTAGGCTTTTTTGTTTTTAGCTTATTCGCCAGAGGTCTCTGGTTTTGCGGTGCCGCCGTGAGCCTCTCACGGCGCCGCTCCTTGCGTCGCGGCACTCCGGGGTATGATGGATTTCTTCGCGCGCTCGGCATTATGCGCCGCCACTTCTTACGGCGTGGCATTCGGATGCATAATGAATTCCCTCGCGCGCTCGGCATCATGCCCCTCCGTCACCTGTTCGCATCCGGTTGGGGTCACACTAGGAAAGAAGCTCTTCATCTTCGAATGAAGGGCTTCTTTGTTTATGTCTTTATTCGTTAGAACTCTCTGGCTCTGCGGTGCCGTTCCGATGGGAGAGGGCGGCAAAGTTTTTCAAAAAAAGTTGGTTCCTCAATTTGACCTCCCCTCAAACCGTCGGTATAGTCTTATCCGTAAGCGTGATTGGCGCAGTGGTAGCGCGCTTCGTTCACACCGAAGAGGTCACTGGTTCGAACCCAGTATCACGCACCAAAGAACCCCCGTTTCAAGGAACGGGGGTTTTATTGTGTCCACCCCGGCACACCCTCCACAAAGGCTCCTAAACCCCGCCGACCGCTCGGCCGCCCCGCCGAGGGAACGCCAACCCCGACACGGCCCCACCACGAACGAGGTACCCCCGTGACATCACCCGAACTCGCAACCTCCACCGACTACGGACGAATGTACTCCCGCAAGCGCGGGGGAGAACTGCTCGTGCCCTCCATTACCACCGTCATCGGCCAGCACGCCACCGACCTGAGCGGCTGGCACGGATACATGGCCGCCAAGGCCGCACTCGAAGACCAGCGCGCCTACCGCGCCTCCGGATCCCACGGCCTCAAGTTCGCCATTATCCGCGACGCCGCCAACGCCTCCGAACGATACCGCGACGCAGCCGCCGCCCGAGGCGACCGCGTGCACAACTACGCCGAAAACGTCGCCCTGCGCGCCATGGGACGCGACCACGACGTCGCCGGATGCCGCGAGCTGCTCATCGCTAACGGCGAGCAAGCCTACGCCGACCGCTTCGACGAGTGGTGGGAAGCCTTCAACCCCCGCCCCCTCGCCGCCGAAATCACCATCTGGAACGACACCGTCGGCTACGCTGGCACCCTCGACCTCGTTGCAGAAATTGCGGGCCGCACCTGCATCATCGACTACAAAACCAAGGGCACCGACAAGCGCGGCCGCGTCAAAGCGCTCGACGAGAAGGTCGTCATGCAGCTCGTCGCCGGCCTCAAAGCCGAAGAATCCCTCGTCGACCCCGACGCCGGCACCTGGGAACCCTGGAAGTACGGGGACGCGCCCGTGCTCATGGGCGTGGCCCTCGGTGAGACGCAGGTTCTGCCGCAGCAGGCGAACCCCGCCATCCTCGAACGCAACTGGTACAAGTTCTGCGCCCTGCGCCGCGTCTGGGAATTCGACCGTCAGGTGCAGGAATTCGAGGATCCCGCGCTCATGCCCGTGGTGCCGCCGCCCACCGAGCGACGCTCCGCCGCGTAGCATCGCGAGGCAGGGCCGACCGGAACGAACCCCCGGCCGCTCCGCTCAGCTCCCGCGGCGACGACCGGCCCGGGGGGGGTCCGGCTCGGAGACTCCTCCCGGGGACTCAACCCGGAGACTCAACCCGGAGACCTCGGCCCGACACCCTCTAGATTTACCCACCCCGATTCGGGGACAATGGGGGAGAGCCGCACCCCGCGGCACCCCACCGAATATCCGTTAGCACATTAGACCGGCCCGGCGCCGGCAGAGGAGAACTATGACCATTCTGAGCATCCGCACCGTGGGCGACCCGGTGCTGCGCAGCGTCTGCGAACCCATCACCGTCTTCGACGACGACCTGGCACGACTCATCGACGACATGCTAGAAACCATGTACGACGTGGGCGGCGTGGGCCTTGCCGGCCCGCAGGTTGGCATCTCCAAGCAGATCTTCACCTTCGGCGGCATTGACGACCGCGAAGGCTACATCATCAACCCCGTGCTCGAGGTCGGCGAAGAAGACCAGGAAGGTGGCGAAGGCTGCCTGTCCGTGCCCGGCCAGAAGTCCGCGACCCCGCGCAAAAACTGGGCGCGCGTGACCGGCGTGGACCGCCACGGCGAACCCCTCGTGCTGGAGGGCGAAGGCCTGTTCGCCCGCATGCTGCAGCACGAGACCGACCACCTGCACGGCAAGCTCTTCATCGACCGCCTGGTCGGCGAAGACCGTCGACGCGTGATGCGTGCCCTGCGCGCCGCCGACTACAACTCGGTCGCCGCGAAGACCGTGACCGAACGCGCAACCCGCGTTGGTGGCGCCTTCGGCGGCGGCGGCGCGTTTGGCGCCGGTTCTGCTGGTTCCTCGTTCGGCAGCTTCGGAAAGTAGGCTCACATGCTCAACATTATTTATGCCGGCACCCCCGACGTCGCCGTGCCTCCGCTCGACTACCTCGCGAACTCCAATAAGGTGCGCGTGGTCGGCGTGCTCACCCGCGAGGACGCCCCCGTGGGCCGCAAGCGCGTGCTCACCCCCTCCCCGGTCGCGCAGCGTGCCGAAGAGCTCGGCCTGCCCATCGTGAAGGCAAACCGCTGGAACGACGAGGCCGCCGCAGCCATCGCAGAACTGAACGCTGACGCAGCCGCCGTGGTCGCCTACGGTGCGCTGCTACCCCTGTCCGCGCTGGAATCCCTGCGCTACGGCTGGGTGAACCTGCACTTCTCTAAGCTGCCCGCCTGGCGCGGCGCCGCCCCCGTGCAGCGCGCCCTCATGGCCGGCGAGCAAGAGATCTTCTCCACCACCTTCCTGCTCGAGGAGGGCCTGGACACCGGCCCCACCTTCGAACAGGAATCCACCCTCGTGGCCGCCGACGACACCGCCGGCAGCGTGCTGATGCGCCTGGCCACCAGCGGCGGCGCACTGCTTGAACGTACCTTTGAGCGTCTCGAAGCCGGCGAGCACGGCACCGCGCAGGTCGAGGACGAGTCGGTCAGCTACGCCTCCAAGATGAGCATTGCCGACGGCCGCCTCACCTGGACCGAACCCGCCGAACAGATCCTGGCACGTTTCCGCGGCGTGACCCCCGAACCCGGCGCATGGTGCGAACTTGCCGGTAACCGCTTCAAGATTGGCGGCCTGGCGGTTGCCGACGAGCGCCTGGTGGCCTCCCTGACCGAGGCAAACGGCGGCCCCCTGGCCCCCGGTGCGGTGCGCCTGCACGCGAAGAAGGTGCTGGTCGGCACCGGGACCGAACCCCTGATGCTGCTGCAGGTTCAGCCCGCCGGTAAGAAGATGATGGATGCGCCCGCCTGGGCTCGCGGCGCTGGTAAGGACATGGCGGAAGGCCTGGTGGTACTCGCATGAGCAACGAAAAGCGTCCCCACAAGGGAGGAAACGGCAAGCCCGGTCACACTGGCAATGGTAAGCCCGGCAACGGCAAGTTCAGCCAGGGCGGCGGTCAGGGTTACGGCCAGGGTGAAGGCGGTGCGAAGCGTAAGCGTCGTCGCCGCTCCGGCTCGGGTAATGGCTCGGGTGCAGGCGAGCAGAACCGCCAGCAGAAGTGGGATAACAACTCCCGCGGCGACAAGAAGCGCTTCGAGCCGCGCGGCGAAAATCGTCGTGAGAACCGCGCAGAATCCCGCACCGGTCGCCGCTTCGACGGCCTGACCAGCGTCGAACGCGCCGCACGCCGTGCCAAGACCGAGCACGACGACACCAAACGCGGTGGCGGCGGCACCTCCCAGCGCAATAAGAGCGGCCACGAACGCAACCGCCGCTCCATGTCCGCTCGCGAATTCTCGGCGGCGGCACCCTCCGCACGCTCGCGCACCGCAGACACCGCACGCGCCACCGTCTTCGAGGTGCTGCGCTCCGTGGCGGAATCCGACGCCTACGCGAACCTCGTGCTGCCCAAGGCGATTCGTAGCCACCGCCTCGACCACCGCGACGCGGGCTTCGCCACCGAACTGACCTACGGCACGCTGCGCCACCAGGGCACCTACGACGCGATCCTCAGCCGCTGCGTGGACCGCCCCCTCGAGAAGGTCGGCACGACCACCCTCATTGTGCTGCGCATGGGCGTGCACCAGCTGCTGAACATGCGCGTTCCCGCCCACGCTGCGCTGAACCAGAGCGTGTCCCTGGCACGCGAAAAGATCGGTGCGGGCCCGGCAAGCTTCATCAACGCGGTGCTGCGCCGCGTCTCCGAGCGAACCCCCGAAGAGTGGTACGAGCTCATCATCGAGGAGGCCAAGGACGACACCGAGCGCATGGCGCTGCTCGCCTCGCACCCCGCCTGGATTGTGCGTTCTATGCGCCAGGCACTCGTCGCGCACGGCCGCCCCGCCACCGAAATCGAGCAACTACTTGAGGCCGATAACCTCGCCCCCGTGGTGAACCTCGTGGCGTTGCCCGGCCTGGGTAGCCTCGACGAGGCGCGAGAACAGGGTGCCGTGGACGGTGAGCTGGTCGAGGACTCGGCGCTGTACGCATCCGGCGACCTGGCCCGTCTCGAATCGGTGCGTGAAGGCACCGTCCGCGCCCAGGATGCCGGCTCCCAGCTGGTGGCTCGCGCGCTGGCCGCAGCCCCCCTGGACGGCACCGACACCGCCTGGCTCGACCTGTGCGCAGGCCCCGGCGGTAAGGCGGCGCTGCTCGGCGCGCTCGGTATTCAGCGCGGCGCATCCCTGGTCGCCAACGAGGCGGCACCGCACCGCGCCCAGCTCGTGGAATCCTCCATGCGCCCCCTGCCCGAGGACAGCTACGCGGTGCTCACCGGCGACGGACGCGAAATCACCTCGACCCTGCGCACGCACGCATCCGAGCTACCCGGCTCCGTCGAGCCCGGCCAGCTCTTCGACCGCGTGATGGTGGATGTGCCCTGCTCCGGTCTGGGCGCCCTGCGCCGCCGTCCAGAGGCGCGCTGGCGCAAGTCCCCGCGCGATATTGCCGAGTTGCTGCCCCTGCAACGTCAGCTCCTGGACGCGGCCATCGAGGCGACCCGCCCCGGCGGCGTGATCGCCTACGTGACCTGCTCCCCGCACGCGGCAGAAACCCAGAACATTGTTGCCGAGGTGCTCGAAAGCGGCGCGGTCAGCCTGCTCGACTCCGCCGCCGCACTGCGCGAAGTTGCCCTGCACACCGAGGGCCCGAATGGCGAACCCGTGAGCGTGCTGGCGGGGGAGAAGGACCCCGGCCACACCCCCGAGATCAAGGTCAAGAAGGGTGCCCCGGTCGTGAACGCCTCGGCGACCACCGCGCAGCTGTGGCCGCACGTGCACGGGACCGACGCCATGTTCCTCGCTCTGCTGCGTAAGAACTAGGCTCCGGAAGCCTCGGGCGTAAACCTGGGCGTTTCAATCCCGCAGATCCGGAATTGCAGACCCGAACCCGCGCAAAATTAGACCGTCACTCGCCCCGCCCGGCCCATGCTCCATTCCCCGGAGCGCGGGCCGAGCGCGGGGGAGCGCAACGTAAGGACAACACAATGGGCATTGCCATTAACCCGTCGATTCTCTCGGCGGATTTCGCGAACCTGCAGCGCGAGCTCGAACGCATCTCTACCGCCGACGCCGCGCATATTGACGTGATGGACAACCACTTCGTGCCGAACCTCACCTGGGGCCCGCCGGTGGTCAAGCGTCTGCGCGAGGTATCGCCGGTGCCGTTCGACGTGCACCTGATGATTGAGGACGCCGACTGTTGGGCGCCCCAGTACGCCAGCATGGGCTGCGAGTCTGTGACCTTCCACGCGGAGGCCGCGATTGCCCCCATCAAGCTGGCGCGCACCCTGCGTGCCGAGGGCGCGAAGGCCGGCATGGCGCTGCGCCCCGCGACCGCCGTGGAACCCTACCTGGACATGCTCAGCGAGCTGGACATGCTGCTGATTATGACCGTGGAGCCCGGCTTCGGCGGCCAGGCGTTCCTGGACGTGACCCTGCCGAAGATTGCCCGCGCCGCCAAGGCGATTGAGGGTGCGAACCTGCCGATGACCGTGCAGGTGGACGGCGGCATCACCGAGGAGACCATTCTGCGTGCGGCCGAGGCGGGTGCGACCTGCTTCGTGGCCGGTAGCTCGGTGTACGGCGTGGACGAGGCGCTGGGCGGTCCGGAGGCGGCCATCGCCTCCCTGCGCGCGGCGGCCGCCTCGGTGCAGCGTTCCAAGACCGGATGCGGTTGCGGCCACTAGCGGCCCTCGCCGACGGCGGCACCCCGGAGCCCGCGCACCCCGCTCGTACCTAGAAGGCATCACCGAAACAACGTGCGCCCCGTCATGGGGAGGCGCCCCGTCGCGAACCCCGCGGCGGGGCGTTTGCGCGTTGTAAAGGGGCGGGGGAGAGGTACGTCTGCGCGCTCGCTCGATTATTTTGACACCCTGTCAGCAAAATTATGACAAATATATGAAAAGTAAAAACCTTGAAAATCCGCGGTAGGGCGGGTCGTTACGTCGGGAATGTATGCGAGACTCTGAATATCTTGATGTAACACTCAGATATCTGTAAGGTTAGGTATAGTTTAGTGATATCTAGGGAGAACTATGTCTTTCAACCGTTCCGAGCTGACCGACCCCGAGAACCAGGGCGCATCGGGCGTTAACCGCCGCGCCTTCTTCGGCCTGGCCCTCGCATCCTCCGCTGCCCTCGCCCTCGCGGCCTGCAGTAGCGAGACCACCACGACCACCACCTCCGGCGGCTCCGCATCGGGCGACTCGAACTCCGGCGGCACCCGAACCATCCAGGACGTCGATGACGAAAAGGTTGAGGTCCCCGCCAACCCCAAGAAGGTCATCGTGCTCTCCGAGCCGACCCTCGACGGCCTGCTGGCCCTGGGTGTGACTCCGATTGGCTCCGTTTCCGGTCGCGGCCAGTCCGGTGTGCCCAACTACCTTGCCGACCGCGCCAAGGACGTTCAGATTATCGGCACCGTTGCCCAGGTGAACTACGAACAGATTGGCAACCTCGACCCCGACCTGATTCTGGTCGACTCCACCGGCGTGGACAAGCGTTCCGAAGCCTTCGAGACCCTCAAGAAGATTGCCCCCGTGGTCTACTGCGGCTACGCCGGCGGCGACTGGCGCATCAACTTCCGCAACGTTGCGAACGCGATGAACATGGTCGACAAGGGTGAAGAGGTCATCAAGGCCTACGAGGCAAGCGCAGCGGCACTGAAGGAGCAGCTGGCCCCCAAGTACGGCGACAAGACCTTCTCCATCGTCCGCTGGGCGGGCAACGGCCCCGCCCTGATTCTCAAGGAACTGCCCGCCGGCCAGGTACTCAACGACCTGGGCCTCAAGCGCCCCGAGGCGCAGGACCGCAATGGCCAGGGCCACTCCGAACCGGTCTCTCTGGAGAACCTGGCAACCATCGACGCGGACTACATGTTCCTCGGCACCCTCGGCGGCGCAAGCCAGAAGAACCCGAACGCACAGGGTACCGCAGGTTTGCAGGGCGCCGAAGAAGCACTGAACAAGGCGAAGGAAACCTCCGGATTCACCAACCTGAAGGCAGTCAAGGACGACCACGTGATTCTCGTGGACGGCTCCAAGTGGACCTCCACCGGCGGCCCGCTGCTGCTCAACGGCATTATCGAGGACGTCAAGAAGGCCCTGCCCCTCTAAGCCCTCACCCCCCTCTGGCTTCCCGTAGCGGCCCGGTCGCTGCGGGAAGCTTGCACGACTCACCACCTCGCAAGGAACAACCACCATGACCGATCACCGCCCCGCCCGTGCCGCCGCACGGTACGGCGCTGTCGTTGCGCTTGCCGGCGCGCTCGTGGCTCCCGGTGCGGCCCTGACGGCACCGACCGCATTCGCGGATTCCAAACTGCCGATTGGAATCGCCTCGGATCCGGCGGCCAGCTCCTCGGCCACCCCCAGCGCCGAGCCCAGCAAGACCGCGGACTCCACTGCCGAACCCAGCGCAGACTCGAAAACCTGCGCCCCCGCTGACGGCTCCTTCACCCCGCGCCTGACCATCGAGAACCCGAAGGCTGTTCAGGGCGGCAAGCTGCACCTGACCGGTGACGGCTGGTGCAACCCCGAGGACAAGAAGGCATCCGTCATTGGTCTGAAGATTGACGACGGCAAGGTGTCCCGCAACGACACCACCGCGGTCCACGACAACCGCACCATCTGGGCTATTGTCACCCCCGATGAAAACGGCCACATTGACGCCTGGATTGACCTGCCCACCCGCGAGAACGCAGCCTTCAAGAACGATGAAGACGCCGCAAAGTACGCATCCGGTGAGCACACCCTGCGACTGCTGACCGGTAGCCTGCGCGATGGTGACCGCTCCGGCACCTACGGCGGTACCAACAGCCAGGGCGGCGTGAACACCACCTTCACCATCGGCGAGTACGCACCCGGTGAGGCACCCGAGGCGATTCACGCGACCGCGCTGACCGACGGCAAGGGTGTGCAGGTGAGCCGTGACGGTTCCACCGTGACCGTGACCGTTCCGGGCGCGGAACCGGGCACCTGGGTGTACGCCGCAACCTACCTCGGCAACTCCCCACAGACCCTCTACGGCTCCGGCTGGAAGCGTCTGGACGACAACCGCAGCTTCAGCTACGAAACCCGTGTGAGCATGCCCGCCGCCACCTACCGCGTGGTCGTGCACAACGGTAACCAGGGCGCCGAGAACGCCGTGCTCGGCTTTGCCGACATGACCGTCGAGCGTGCCGCGGCACCCCGCGAGGACGCATCCGATGACGACCTGGGATCCTACGAGGCAGAGCCGACGCTCGCCACGGTGGTCACCCCCGCCGAGACCGTCGTGAACCGCGTGCAGGCCAAAGCGAAGGAAAAAGCTCCCCAAAGCACCGCCGCGAAGCCCGAGGCTAAGGCGACCGCCAAGGCTACCAGCTCGCCTTCCGCCTCGCCGCGTTCGACCACCAGCGCCTCAGCCAGCCCCACGGCCCTGACCGCTCAGGGTCCGACCGTTGAGGGCACCGAGCTGACCGGCGCAACCAAGTGGTTCGTCAACAACGCGAATAATCTGCTGCTCTCCGCGGCCGGCCTGGTGATTCTGGCCCTGGCGCTGACCAGCCGACGCACGAACAAATAATCCCCCCAGAGCCCGGGACCGCTCCCGAAAGGGCTCACCCGACCTCCGCCGCCTTTTTCGAGAGTGAGCGCGGCGGAGCCGGGCCAGAACCAACGGGGCGCCCGGCAACGGGACCGCCGGCCGCCCCGGAAGATGTGAAAGGACCACCATGCGTGCACCTTTTTCGGCTGCCTCCTCGAAGGCACCCTTCACCCGTAAAGCCCTGACCGCCTGCGCCGCGGCCTCCCTGGCCCTGGGTCTGGGAATGGGTAGCGCCTCCGCCCTGCCCCCGGGCGGCGCGAAGGCTTCCACCCCCGGTACCTCCTCGACCGTCTCCTCCTCCGTGACCGAGCACGGCGTGATTTCCTTTACCCTGAGCGGTTTCCCCGCGAACACCCAGGTGTCGGTGAAGGTTGACGACGGCGATCTGTGCCCCTCAGATGCCGCGCAGGGTGCCTGCGTGGTGCACCAGCAGATGAGCGATGGCAACGGTAACGTCTCCGGCTCCTTCGTGCTGCCGGACGTTGGCACCGGCAAGCACACCCTGCGATTCCTGGCTACGGGTGAGAAGCACGATAAGGACGGCAAGTACCTGGGCACCGAGGCCTACACGAACCGCAGCTCCGAGTTCACCGTGACCTCCGAGGGCGGCTCCGATTCGTCGAACTCCTCGAAGTCTTCCTCGCGCCGCACTGGCTCCGAGGACTCCTCGAACTCGCAGGGCGATGAGTCGAATGGCGAGGTCGAGACCGTGTACACCGATGCCGAGGGCAATGTCATCTCCAAGGAGGAGTACGACCGCCTGAACGCGGAGGCCGGTTCGTCCGAGTCTGCTTCCGCATCGGCTGAGCCGAAGGAAACCGTGAAGGCTACCGCGAGCGCTTCGGCCTCCTCGAGCGCCCCCGCACGCGGCAGCGCCTCGGTGCCTTCGGCCTCGGCATCCGCATCGGCTTCGAGCGTGAATAACGCCGAGAAGACCGTGCAGACCGTTCAGACCGTGACCTACGGCGCCGCATTCCCGTGGGTCGGCGTGATCGTCCTGGGCCTGAGCCTGGTCGCCGCCGCAGCCGTATTGGTGATTCGTAAGCGCTAATATCTCTGAACGTCGGAGGCGGGTGGGGGAGTGCCCCTCCCGCCCTCGGCGTTTTCTCGCGTCGGCACGCACCGTGCCTGCGTCCCCTGTTTTTGTCCTCATCGAGCATGTCTATAGGAGCAATGTGACCGTCAAGAGTGCATCGCCCAGGCCCGCTCCGCACGAGATGACGACGTCCCCGGCCCGCGTGGAGGATTCCGTGGTGCAGGGCCGAAAGCTGGGCCGCCGCCTGGCCTGGCTGGCCCTGCTGGCACTCCTGCTGGTGGTCGCTGTGGTTGCCTCGTTGCTATTCGGGTCGAATAATTTGCCGCCGGATCAGGTGGTGGGTGTGTTGACCGGGAATGCCTCGGAGGAGGCCCGGACCATCGTCATGGAACAGCGCGTTCCGCGTACCCTGGTGGGAATTATCGTGGGCGCGGCCCTGGCGATTGCGGGTTCGCTCATGCAATCCCTGACCCGCAACCCGCTGGCCGAGCCCGGCCTGATGGGCGTGAACGCCGGCGCCTCGGTGGCCGTCATTGGCTCCGTGGTGGCGTTTGGCGTGATGGGTATTTGGCAGTACATGATTGCCGCGACGATTGGTGGCGCGCTGGCCGCGATGCTGGTGTACACCCTGGGCCGCGGCCGTGACGGGTCGATCGTGAAGCTGGCGTTGGCGGGTGTGGCGATTTCTGCCGCGCTGTCGGCGCTCGCGCAGGGTCTGCTGCTGGCCAATCAGGATGCGTACAACGAGTTCCGCCTGTGGGTTTCCGGTTCTCTGGAGGGCCGCGGCATGGATATCGTCTCGACCGTTGGCCCCGTGATTGCGGTGGGCGTGCTGATCGCCTTTGTGGTGGCCCCGGCCATTAACGCCCTGGGCATGGGCGAGGAGGCGGCCACGAGCCTGGGCGTGAGCGTGCGTACCACGCAGAACCTGACCCTGCTGTCGGTGACGGTGCTGGCCGGTGCCGCGACGGCCGCGGTGGGCCCCATCAGCTTTGTGGGTTTGGCGGTGCCGTTCGTGGTGCGCGCCCTGCTCGGTAACGATGTGCGCTGGGTGAACTACGGCTCGGCCCTGCTGGGGCCGGTGTGGCTACTAGGCGCGGATATTCTGGCGCGAGTACTGGTAGCCCCGCAGGAGACGCAGGCGGGCATCGTGGCGACCCTGGCTGGTGCTCCGGTCTTCCTGTTCCTGATGACCCGTCGCAAGGTGGAGGCGCTCTGATGTCGAATAGTTCTGTTTCGGCGCGCTCCGCGTCGACTGTTTCCTCGGCTACTGTTTCCGCGGCTGCCGGGGCGGGGTATCCTCGCCGCGGTCGCGACCTGGGCGGTCGTCCCGTTCTGACCGTGCGCGGGCCGCTCAGCGCGCAGATTCCGTGGCGCGTGGTCATCCTGAACGTAATCCTGGTGGCGGCTATCGCTTCGCTGGCCTTCTGGGGCATGTTGCAGGGCGATTACAAGCTCGCCTCCGAGAAGGTCATCCCGGCGCTGCTGGGTGAGGGCAAGCCGATTGCGGTAACCTTTGCCCAGCAGCGTGCTGCGCGCATCGTGGCGGCCCTTCTGGTGGGTGCCGCGCTGGGCCTTTCTGGTTCGATCTTCCAGGTGATTTCGGGTAACGCCCTGGGCTCGCCGGATATTATCGGTTTCACGAACGGCGCCGCGACCGGTGCCCTGCTGCAGATTATTGTGTTCAACTCCGGGCCCGTGGAGGTGGCGCTGGGCGCGGTGATTGGCGGCCTGGCGACCTCGATTCTGGTGTGGCTGATGACGCGCAATACGGGTCTGCACGGTTTCCGCCTGGTGCTGGTGGGTATCGGCGTGGGTTCGACCCTGGCGGCCTTCAATGCGCTGCTGGTCGTGCGCGCCTCCCTGACGCAGGCGCAGACGGCGGCCTCGTGGCTGGCCGGCTCGCTGAACGACATGACCTGGGAGCGCACGTACTCGCTGCTGGGCCTGCTGCTGGTCGTGACTCCGCTACTGCTGATGCTGGTTCGCCCGCTGGGAGCCATTCGTTTTGGTGATCAGGTGGCCTCCGGCCTGGGTGTGAGCGTGAACTCCTACCGCGTCGCAGCCCTCTTCATCGGTGTGCTTTTGGTCTCATTGGCGACCGCGACGACCGGACCCATCGCCTTCGTGGCCCTGGCCGCGCCGCACATCGCGAAGAGCCTGGGACGCATCGGCGGGGTGGGTTTCACCTCCTCGGCGCTCATGGGTGCGCTCATGGTGCTCGGTTCCGACCTCATCGGTCGATTCGCTATTCCGGGCCGCATCATTCAGGTGGGTGTGGTGACCGGCGCTATTGGCGGTCTCTACCTGATTTATCTGATTTATCGTGAAAGGACGAGGAGCTAGTGAGCACGAAGACTAGCGTGACCAGCCGCCTTGAAGGCGAGCAGATGGTGGTGGCCTACGGCGAGCACACGGTGCTCAACGGGGTGGACTTTCAGGTTCCCGAGGGTGAGCTGACCGTTATCCTGGGCCCGAATGCCTGCGGTAAATCGACGACCCTGAAGGCTCTGGCCCGCGTGAATCCGCTGAAGGAAGGCGAGGTGCGCCTGGACGGCACGCCGCTGCCGCAGATGAAGTCCCGGGCCATCGCCAAGATTCTGGCGATGCTTCCGCAGACCCCGGAGGCGCCCAGCGGCGTGACCGTGGCGGATGTGGTGGCGCGCGGACGTTACCCGCACCAATCGCTGCTGCGTTCCTGGTCTGAGGAGGACGAGCGTGCCTGCGTGGAGGCGATGAAGGCCGCGAACGTCCTGGAGCTTGCGGAGCGTCCGATTGAGGCGCTCTCGGGCGGTCAGCGTCAGCGCGTGTGGATCGCCATGACCCTCGCGCAGCAGACCCCGCTGATTCTGCTCGATGAGCCGACGACCTATCTGGACATCACCCACCAGATTGAGGTGCTGAACCTGACCAAGAAATTGCACGCCGAGGGTCGAACTGTTGCCGTGGTGTTGCATGACCTGAACCTCGCTTTCAGGTATGCTACTCATGTTGTGTTAATGAAGCAGGGACGGATTATCGCTCAAGGTGATCCTCGTGCAATAATTACACCGGAACTAATTCAGGAAGTTTTTGATCTTCAATCGATCATTATTCCTGATCCGTGTACTGGAACTCCTTTGGTGATTCCGAAGGAACACCAGGACATCCATATCGCCGCCGACGCTATTTCGGCGGCCCGCGAAAGCGAATAGTTTTCGCCCCTAAGCCGCGTGGGAGTTGGCGCCACCCGTATCTATACGGGAGGAAAAGCCGGGCATTGCGCTCTGCAGCTAGCGAGAGGATCTGAGGGACCCAGGATCCCCCGCGCGTAGGGCGCCTACCCGGTGCTCGCCCGTCTTTGACGCATGAACGGACCCGAGCACTGGGTAGGTTCCATCTCTCATGGGAATCCCCTGAGTAAGGCACCGAGACTGCCGCATGAGGCGTACATTGTTGCGTTTGATGCACGGTCTCGGTGCCTTATTTGTTTCTGTGCCCTATGCGATTGCCCTCGCGGCTCTTTCGGGGCGTTTTTCTCTTTCAGATGACGTCATATTTTTGTTCGCTATTTCGCTCAGGTTTGGGTTAGGGATACCATAGAGTGAGGTAGGGGAGGCTAACCAATATTGACGTTCCTCCTCACCGCTAAAGGAGTACTACATCACGCTATGTTGCTCACGCGCAATATCACCGATGAGGAGGCATGGACAGGGACCGCACGACCCCGAATCCGAAAGCATCATGGAGAGCGCAACCACCACGCAGACTGACACCGCCCCGGCGGACACCACGCTGACCGCCACCCCGCAGGCCGCCGAGAAGGCCGCCGCACAGCAGGTTCGTCCGACCCCTCCCAAGACCCCGCGCCCCGTACCTGCGCCGCGCGTGGATAGCCCCCTCATTACCGCCCTCATTGCCGAGGCGGTCAGCTGTGAGGAGCTGAACGCCCGCATCGTTGAGGTTGTCTCCGAGGGCACCCCGATTATCGAGCCGGTGCACCGCGAAGACGGCACCGTCAACGAGAATGAGCGCATTGTTACCTTCCTGTACCACAATGAGCAGGCGGAGCAGGTGCTCATGTTCATCAACCGCCTGACCGACGAGAAGAACCTCGACCGCTCCCTCATGAGCCGCATCGAGGGAACCGGCTGGTGGCAGCTGAGCATGCAGATGGAAACCACATGGCGTGCCTCCTACAACTTCCTGCCCGCGCTGCCGGGGGAGCGTCCCGCCTGGCTGGGCGACGACGACCAGGTGCGCCTGCGTGCCGCCCTGGATTCCGGTGAGGGCGACCCGCTGAACCCCGAGACCGTGTGCAACCGCGTCGGTCGATGCATGGGTGTGGTGCAGCTTGAGCACGCGCCGGTGCAGGAGTTCATCCTGACTCAGGAAGAGATTGACGCGCTGCCCGCCCCCGAGTGGATGCAGACCTCTGACGGTCACCGCTACGTTCTGGGCCGCGTGGGCGACCCCGCCCCGGACGCGCCGCTGTTCATCCAATTTGATGGTGAGATGTGGTTCAGCCAGGGCATGGAGCGCACCCTCAACCGCGCCCACGAGGCGGGCCGTATTCCGGCGATGCACGTGTTCTTCCTGCATTCTGGCGGTCGTGAGAACCGCTGGAAGGAACTGAACGGCGACAACCCGATTGCCGACTACCTGGTGGATATTGCGTTCCCGCACCTGGAGGCGGTGCACGGCATTAAGACCGACCCGCAGAACATTGTGATTAACGGCCAGTCGCTGGGTGGTCTGTCCTCCCTGCTGGCGGTGCTGAGCCGTCCGGAGGCGTTTGGCGGCGCGATCGCGCAGTCCTCGTCACTATGGCAGCCGCAGGTCATGGACCGCCTGGACGAGCTGGAGGCGGCGGGTGAGATTGACCGTCTGCGCCACCTGTACCTTGAGATTGAGGTGGGGGAGCAGGAGTGGATTCTGGTACCGCCTCACCGTGAGTTGAAGGCGCGCCTGGAAAAGCTGGGCCTGGAGAACGCCCGTTGCACGACCTTCAACGGTGGTCACGATTATGCGTGCTGGCGCGGTGCCATTGTGCCGGCCCTGGAACGTATCATTGATGCTCATCAGCGGAATATTGAACGCAGCGAGCAGGACCGCGAGGAAGACCTGCGACAAGCCGCGTAGGGCTGCACCCTCGTAAAGACAGCCCCGTCCCGCATCGTGCTCACCGTAGAGAACACCCTAAAGACCGAAACACAGAAATCGAGAGAAGATGACCGTAGAACGTAGCCCCCTGGCCCCCACGCCGCTCATCCCCGAGTCTTTTGCCGCGAAGTACCGCGAGGCCGGCTACTGGATTGACCAGACTATCCCCGAGTTCCTGCTGGACGCCTGCCGCGCTAAGCCGCACTTCCCGGCGCTGGTGGCGCTTTCGCACGCGCAGCTCGATGAGAACGGTAAGCCCCAGCAGATTCGCCTCTCTTACGGTGAGCTGGAGGCGGCGGGCCGTGCCGCTGCGGCGCGCCTCGTGAAGGCGGGCGTGCAGCCGGGTGACCGCGTGCTGCTGCAGCTGGGCAACACCGCCGAGTACCTGGTGTACCTGCTGGGTATTTTCTGGGCGGCCGCGCTGCCGGTGTTCTGCCTGCCGCAGCACCGCACCACCGAGCTCGTGCACTTCGCGACCCGCACCGATGCGGCGGCGCACGTGTTCTCTTCGCTGACCCCCGGCACGGATTTCATTGCACTGCACGAGGACGTTGCCGCCGAGCTGCGCAAGAACTCCCTGGAGCCGCCGGTTGCTATTGACGTTGCCGAGCCGCTGACCCCGCTGACCGAAGAGGAGCTCGCTGAAGAGTTCGTGCCCGGCGTCATCCAGAACACCGAGAAGACCCTCGCGAGCGAGCAGGTGGCGTTCCTGCAGCTCTCCGGCGGTACGACCGGCATTTCGAAGCTGATTCCCCGTACCCACGCCGCCTACCTGTACTCGGTGCGCGGCTCGGTGGATATCTGCAAGCTGAACAACAACACGACCATGCTCGTGGTGCTGCCCGCCGCGCATAACTTCACGATGAGCTCGCCCGGCATCCTGGGCGTCATGTGCGCCTCCGGCAAGCTGGTGTTTGCGGCGGATCCGTCCCCGCAGACCGCGTTCCACCTCATCGAGATGGAGGGTGTGACCACCTCCGCGCTGGTGCCGCCGCTGGCTCAGGCGTGGG
>ERZ773265.531-NODE-531-length-23145-cov-14.193287_pt1 | contig 23145 bp, 26 predicted proteins | sample MGYA00580512_ERZ773265 | MGnify/ENA primary metagenome ERZ773265 (study PRJEB29015, sample SAMEA2738169) | human oral metagenome | biome: human oral; feature: human-associated habitat; material: saliva | place: China | collected 2183 ... | reverse complement strand
CTAGGACATGTTTAAAGCCGACGTTTTCACCAGCTACTCGACGTTCTACGATAGCGTTAATGGCTTCTGTGATGGCTGTTTTCTGGTCCATGGTCACGTCATCGACAGCTTGTAGTAGAAACTCGAGCATGTTCTTTGCGACCTCTACAGCTTGTTCCTTATCAAGGACCACAATAGGATCAAGGACTCCGTGATTTGATGGCAGTGAGCTATCTAGTGTCACAAAGTTAAAGTTATCAATCTGTTTTTTGCGTTCAGGATAGCGTCGTGCAAATTCAGGGGAGTTGATTACCTCTTGATAGTGATTTCTGAGTTCTCGTTTTGGGTCAATATAGAGGGTTTTAACATTTTGTAAAGCCACGCTTAAAAAGATAATCTGAGCGAGGAAAGATTTTCCTTGTCCTGTCGCACCCGTAATAATGATATGTGGGTTCTTGGTAATCTTTCCAGCGATATCTTCTTTGTTTCCGACTGTGGCATTGTAGAGGACGATATTTTTAGACGAATCAATGGCTTTAGCGATAGTGTCCCAACGACCTGTCCAGTTGTCCACTCGGCCGATATACCAACCGATACGGTTTCCTGAAGACGTATTGGTAAAGGGCATAAGTTCTGAAAATCCACGAGCTGTGACCATATGTGTCCAGGTTCGTGTTTTCTTTTGGAGGTTTTCACCATAGAGTAGGGCTTGAAAGAGGTATGGGCCATCTTGCGAAGCTTCACTGATTTCAACGCCCATATCATCAAAATAGTTGAGAACTACTTGTCGTCTTTGACGAAGCTGATTGACACTAGAAGCTGAGACAATGAGATAGGCTCCATATTCGATGATATCTTCCTTGTTTCCGACTTTTTTCATCAGGTCTTTTAGGGAGATAGAGCCCATAATGATTTCATCTTGTTGAACGGTGTCTGTGTTTTCAGCTTCTTCCATTATGTTTCGATAGCGGGTATTGGAACGTCCCATTTTCCCCTTGATTTTGTTGGTATCAATAAATTCTGCCTTGATGCGTAGTTCCACGGGAAAGTTCAAGCGTTGGACAAATTCGCCTAGGTGGAAGCCGTTGAATTGCACAGGAAACTTCCCAACAGGAAGAATGGTCACAAAGGAAGAACCATAAGGACTTTCGAGCTTGAGGAAGCCTCCTTTTAGGACTTTAATTAGGGTGTCGGTGATATTAAATTGGGAGCGATTAGCGAGGACCTCCTTCTTGTAATGGGGAATATAGCGGAGATATTGCATCCGCTGGTAGTAGAAGAGTTCCTCATTGGTCAGACGTTTAGCACGTAGGACAGAGAAAGATTGGAAAATAGTGAATTCATCACTTCTATAATCGTCATACCATGTGGGACTCAATGCGTATTCGTAGCCAAGACCTTTTGCGAATTTCTCCGAGAACTCATTAAAACTCTCATAGGCCAAGTCTTTCACCGTTGCCCCGTGATTTTGTTTGCGTAAGGTCACTCCCACGACCCAATCAAACTGATAAGGAATTTCCATTTCATCCGTGAGGCGGTCAACTGTGTAAAGAAGAAGTTCTTCTCCCAGTTCACGGCTATCATCTGCCAATGCTTCTGAAAAGTCCCTCATTTTTTCTTCTAAGAGATAGTCTTTGGGAATGAGTGAAATCTCAAAGGACTTGTTTTTCTGAAGTTTCTTCATCATCTGGGCAACTGTAATCTTATGTTTGCCCTTTTTCTCTTCGTCTGTAATGGTGATGGGAGTATTGGGAATACGGTAATAAGCCACCACCGTTCGATCTTTTTTGAGAGCTAGATTTTCATGGGTTTGCCTAATAGGATAGGTTAAGGTAATACTCATAGGACCTCCTTTTCTATAGTTTTGTTTTTTCAAAGACAATTTCTTCAACTGGCTCTATTCGGTCTTCGTGATAGATCGCTTTTTTATTGAGCTTGAAATCCCAGAAGAAAATCAGGTAGTCCCCAATGAAAACGTGCATCTTCTTACCGTGTGGTTCGTATTCAGTGTAGAATTTAGCGAGTTTATAGGGGAGGTACCAGTAGAGCAGTAGTGAAATAGAGTGTGTTAATTTTGCGAGGGGAACCAAGATGAATCCTCCAAAGAGCAACATAGCTACAAAAACGAAGGTAAAGACAATGAAAAAGGATAATTGCATTGGTGTCGCAAAGTACCAAAGGCGAGTCCCCTTTTTTGTCTTGATTTCCTGGATCCAATAGGGGGCGTTCAAGCCCTTACTGTAGTCATAGAGTCTTTCGTCAATCATACTTAAAGTCCTGAATCAATACCAAAGAGTCGTAGGAACCAGCCGACCACTTTTAGGATATCTTGTCCTTTTGCGATAGAGACGATGACGGCATAGAAACCAACGACTGAGAAGAGTTGAAGCCATGAACTGTTTCGCCAAGCTTTAATAGCCAACAAAACAGCGATAGCGGTGAGAATCCAAATTCCATCGCCTTGGAGGAAGGTACGTAGATTGTCTGTGTTCATAGAGTTCTCCTAATCTTTATCGTTTGCGTAGTTGAGAGGAATGGTGTGTTCTAGTTTTGTGACATAGTAGCTCTTGTCTTTTTCTGAGAGTGTGAAGGTGAAGTTTTCAGAGTGTGTCGTTCCTCCCACCTCAAAGGTTGCTTGTACATAGGCGATGAGATCAGCCCCATCTTTCTTAAGATAGGTGTAGTCAATCGTTTTAAAGGTGGTATTGGCTACAATAGCAACATTCTTAGCAATAAGGTTGAGGTTGTCTTGATTAGTGGTATAGTTGGTAAAGAAAACCTTGAGGAACTTTTCAATCTTCTTGTGTTGGCTGTCTGAGACGTGGTCGTTGGCTGTGAGTTGGAGTTGATCATCTTCGCTAAAGTGTCCAGCTTGTGAAGACTCAATCGCTGAGAACCAAGGAAGTCCAGAAACATAGTATTTCCCTTCTTTTTCATCAAAGGGAATATTAAATCCTGTGATCAATTCTTTTTCCTCAGTGTCTTTGTCATGTTGGATTATTTCTTTGTATTTGACCTTGTAGGTGGCTACCTTACCTTCTACCGTGACTAATTGTGAGTAGAGTAGGGTACTTGGGTTACGCACTTGACCTTGTGCTTTGACATCTGGAACAAAGTTATAGAAGGTGTTAAGGTGTTCGACTTGTGCTTGTTGCTTATCCCCTTCTTGTGGGAGGGTGAAGTAGGCGTAAACATAGTCATTAAGGTAATACTGGAGCTTGTAGTCATACTTGCGATTAGCTTCTATAGGCTGTGCTTTTTGTTTTTGAGTCGCTTCGACTTGAGCTTGTAGTTTGCCCACTTTATTTGAGAGAGTGATAGCACGGATGGCGCCAGTTAGACCAACAAAAAGGAGGAACGAAATTCCTCCGATAACAGCTAAATTGACGGTCTTTTTCGTAGTGACTTTTAGCTTTGGTGGGCCACCTTTCTTCTCCACTTTTTTAAAGTTTGAGAGGTATTCCCTTGCTTTTAGCAAGTATCGTTTAGCTTTAATCATAGGACCTCCTTCTAGAGACTAGAGAGTTCAATGAGTTTAGACCCTTTAGCGTAGAGTCGCTTATTGGCTTTTTCAATCTCACTGTTGATGTAGTAGTAGCCTCGTAATTCATTGTGGAGTTGTTCGACTAATTCAGGTTTTAGGTCTTTGGCTTCTTCTTTTTTGAGAAGAGCGTTGAGTTCTCCAGCCTTGGTCCAAGCCTGTTTGTGGTCCTTCTTTTTGAGTAACTCTCCAAGTTCGTTGGTAACCTGTCCAACTTTTGTTTCAAAAATCGTTTTAGTAGCCATATCAATTTCCTTTCTAAAGGTTTCGTGATTGTTTTTGATGGTTTGTTGAATATAAGCAATGAGAGAGGGACGCATTCGTTTATTAAGACTCAGAACTTGACCGTCTAGGGTGAAACAGGCATGTTCATAGTCGTAGAAGCCCCTATCATCTGGTGGTTTTTCGGTACATCTTCCAGCACATTCATAGTAGAAGTCCTTCCCTTTTCTAAGGAGAATATACATATTCCAAAACTCCTGGTCCGGAAGAAGGAGGAAGTCTGCTTGATAGATTTTCTTGAGCATGACCTTATCCCTCTAGGAGGTCCTCGTAGCCTAGCGCTTGGTATATAAAGTCTGTATCAAACCAGAGCCAATCATTGATTTGAGTGTCGGTAGGGGTATTGCCAGAAAAGAGGTCTTCACAGATGGTGGTTAGAGTATCTATACCACCACGTTCACGGACAGTGTTTAAGGTACTCAGTCCACCAGACCAGGCTTTAAAGTTGTTTAGTGAATTGATTTCGACTTTGTATTCCATAATGATTTCCTTTCTAGTGTTCATAGTGTTTGTTGGTTTTGAGGAGTTTTAAGATAGCCTCCCCACGATCAGTAATTTCACCGCTATTTTGAATCATTTTCATGTATTCTGTTTGCATGATTTTGTCTGCTTCAGAAACGAGTGCAAGAGAGTTTGCGACTTGGTAGGTTAACCAACGAATGGTCCGTTCGATACTATAGGGTTGTGGACTGGTTGAGAGTTTTAAGGGTTCGACCCCTCCAAAGAGTTCTTGCCATTTTTCATCAGGCTTATAGGCTCCAAAACGAGTGACACCATCATAGACTTGGATTTCCTTGTTCACGATACCTCTTGCGATTTCTCCGAGGTCCACACCGTTGATGTATTCCTCTACAACCCCTTGGGCTTTCTGGTCTGAAAAGCGTAGCTCGTAGCGGTTCCAGATACCAAAAATCTCCAAGGATTCTTCCAAAGAGATATTTTCCATACGGGCGATTTCGTATCGTTTTTCATAAAAGTTGAAGTAGAGCTGACTTTGACGGCTCCCAAAGTAGAGGGACAGACCGTGATTGGCTTCCATATCGTCGTTATCGGTGAAGGAGCCCCCACCTGTGATGTTCCATTTTCGAATGGTATCTAGGACAATTTCTTTGGCATAGAGCTTATCAATGAGCTTTGGAATCTGGATATGTTCATCCTCGTGTCCATAGCCTTTATAGATCTCGTCTAGGGCGATATCAAGGCGTTTTACCCTGATATCTTCGTAGGCATAGAGAATATTTTGAAGAAAGGTTTGCCAGGAAATCCCCTTGTGTTCTAAGAGGAGTTCCATCTCCCGACAGCCTTGACCAGAGAGTTGAAGACACGTTTGGTAGTTATTAGTGGCAGACTTATCAAAGAAATCGAAAATCCAAATGTTTCCCCGTTGCCACAAGTGGGTATAATTCATAAGCCGTGTTTCTTGGTCAGTAAATTCGCTTAAGTGACAAAAAAGAAAGTTCTCACAGAAAGCTTCTAAATCCCGTATACTAGGGAAGGTAAGTCGCAAATAGTCGATGTGAGCCCTGAGATTGTTTTTGTGACACTCTTGATAGTAACCAAGTTTTTCTTTGAGTTTTCGGAACTTGTCAATGGTGAGACCTCTTTCCCCTGATTCATAGGAGCGGTAAGTTCTTATCGGTAAGTTAACTGCCTGTGCAAAGGCTTTTTGGCTGAGGCCTGTTTGTTTTCTGAAGTTTTTGATCTGAAAGGGATTCATTTTAGTCATTCATGGGAACACCTCCTTTTGACTAAGTGACACACTTTTTGGACCAAAGTGACACACTTTCTAAATCTTGAAATCCCAACTCCCACAAGGAATTAGGAGGGGTGGACGTGGCACTTTGGCCAAATGTAACCCCCCTATTAGAAATCGGGGGTTGAAGTCTCATCATGGGCTAGGAACTTCGGGCTACGGTCTGCGCCTGACCTGTGGTCAGGCTTGCCCTTGCCCTTGTCCTAGCCCATGATGACTAAGTGTCACTTCAACGGCTTTTGGATAAGATTTGCGTCCTCCCTCCTCAAAGTGTATAAGACTTTCAAGAAGGAGTTCTTCTTGAAAAGGGTTGACTAGAATGGCAGATTCCGTCCGTTCAAAAACAATCCCTTGTTCTTGTAAGAGGTAGATGATCTTTCGAAGCGTTGCCATTTTGAGGTCCTGTTCCTCCGCAAATGCCTTGAGAGGTCTTAGGTTAGTATCAGTCTTTAGAGCATCTTCCTCCTCTATTGGTTCAATCGTTTTTACTTGTTGGTGGACTTCTCCAAAGACGTCAAATTCTTCGCCATTAAATTCCATAATAGGGATTTTTGCGTAGGCATCATAGAAAGAGAAGCCTTGGTCAAGTGGCACGTAAGGGGAGAAGAATTCGCCAGCCAAGTCGCCATTATTAGCGATATAGCCTCGACCTTTAACTTTGACGCCATTGATTTCATCGAGCTTTTTAAATTCTTTGGTTTTGTTAGCATCTCCAAACATCATGTCATAACCTGTTGATTCCAAGTGGCCAACTGAGAGACGTTTCATAAAGTTATCTCGAAGAGCTGTCTTGATAAATTCACCGTCAGGTCGTTGCATGGCAAAGATGATAAAGACACCAGCTTGACGCCCTTCTAGGACGAGCTGAGAGAGGTATTCCATGAGTTCAGACTGTAGGCTATAGTCACGGTCAATCTTGGCCATCAGAGCTGCCCACTCGTCGACGAGAATGAATTTAGGTGTCATACCGTAGTGAGTAAAGTTCTTACCGGCTTGAAATTTGGGTGAGTTAGACATAAGCTCGTAGCGTTTTTCCATAAAGGTGACGTTCTCTTTAAAACACTGAATGATGTCTTCTTTGCTTGTATAGACACGGCCATGAAAGACGGGAATCTTTTTGAGCCCAGCCAGGTCAGAGTTCTTTGGATCACAGATATCCACAAATCCAATTTTAGCGAGTGCATAGATAATGGTCATGAGAACAACGGTTTTACCGCCACCAGTTCCCCCACCAATGAGTAGGTGAGGTTCTTCAATATAATCCCAAGTGACGTCTGTCATAAGTTGGAGTTTAGAGCCCTTGACCTCGACCTCATTAATGGTAATACGACTATCAATGCGGTTGATGGCAATGTCATAGGTGATAAACCGCTTATCAAAGGTTTTATTACGAAAGTCCCCATTAAACATGACTTCAAGGGTCGACCCGAGATTGAGAAAACGGTCCTGAAATTTATTGCCTTCTAGGATAAAATGGACTTCAATCTTGTAGCGAGACTGTTTCAAGTACACCTGAGGAAGAATCATCTTTTCAATTGTTTTGTTTTCACGTCTGATATTTTTAATCAAATAGAGGTTATTTTCGATCAAGAAGCGAGCTAAAATCCTTAGGCTATTGAGCTTTTGGAAGAAGACGATTTTCTCGTAGCACATGCGATTCATTAGGTAAGCCACTAAGCAAGAAGCGAAAAGAATACCCCCAATAAAATAGCCTAATGGCAAGGGATGGTCTTTCAATTCTTCTAGGTTGACATAGCAATAATGTCCAATAGCTAACAAAGAAGGGAACCACCAGATAAACCAGGTGATTCCCCGAATATGACGATAAAAGGCCCTAACTCTTATCCCACGATAGGTAAAGAGCTTCATCCTACATCACCTCCTAATTATCCTTTTTGTTGTCTAGAGGTTTGTTTTCCTTGATAGGCGTCCCTCCATTCTTTTTCTTGATTTTAGAAGCAAAGAGCTTGTAAATATCATTACGATTAACGTGCGTATGGGTGATCACAATATCTTCTAGTTCAACTTCTTCTCGGTATTTAATGCCTAAGTCTTCAATTTCAGACTGAGCCATATCAGCAATGGTGAAAAAGAGGGTTTCATGTTGGACAGAAGAATGAATTGCCACCACGATCCCTCGGATTTCTCCTGTGTTGACCTGGACGAAGGAACCGTCGGGATTTCGTTGGGTACGGTCTTCTTCAAAGATGATATCAGGCCCTTCAATACCACGGAAAGATAGTTTTCCAAGGACTTCCGGCACGTTTAGGCCATCGGTAATGACACGATAAGTCTTGTCTGCAATTTGTAGTTTTTCTCCATAGTTTAATCCAATTTTAGCCATAGGTATTTTCTCCTTTTATCTCTTATTTTTTGATGATTAATTTTTCTGCAAAGACATTTAGGGCTGGGGCAACTGAGTTGCCGTTTAGAGCCGTATCTGATAGAAAAATTGGGTTGACCGCTTCTACGATAGCATCTTCTGGAAAGACAGTTGTAGAAGCAGGTGTGATGACGTGAAAAGCTCCGTGCTTTTCGCTATTAAGAATATGGCGTTGGTATTTGCCTTCTTTACCAAAGATAAAGCGAGGGGCATTTCCTAGTTTTTCATAGTAAGCAGGGCCGATAAAATCTGGTTTCATAACAAGTGTTTCTGGAATCATAGAATTTTCCTTTCTAATTTTGAGCAAAAGAAAAAGAGTTAAGCTAATTGCTTCACTCTTGAATAATAGTGGGTAAATAGTTTACGTTTAAACTGTCGACTATAGAACTGAATATCACAGCTAGGATAGCTGTTTCTGCGAGCTTCTTGGACTAAATGATCGAGGTCAAGAAGAGCTTGTGCATAGAGTTTAGCCTGTAGTTTATCAGATTCGCTAAACATACCATAGGTAAATTCATAGTTATCATAGAGTCGTTTACATTGTAGTGCGAAAAAAGTTTGTCATATCATTCTCCTTTATTGTAATAAGTAAAAAAGCTACTAAGTGAAAAAAGGAAAGAACTTAGTAGCTTGAGAGTAAGTCTATCAATAATGATAGACAGCAGTAAAGAAAAGTTATTTGGTTGGAAAGATCCCTCTTTCCACGGTGGCAACGTTTAGCAAGGTGCTTTGCGTCAATTACCATCGCTTTCCCAGCCAATCTCTTCAGGTAGTCATGATCATACCCAAGGGATTCTCTTACGCCCTTTGGCGAAGCCAGTTCACTTTACTATTCGGAAAAGTGCGAAAGTCCGAAATGCGTGGAAGCCCACAAAAAATGTTTTTAATCTTCACTTCAACCATCAAATAGACTTGACTTTTCTTTCCAAAACGTTTACAATAAAGGTACGAAGTTTATGTGTTGTTCTGATGATCAGTCCTCTGGTTGTCAGACGCACTTTTTATTTAGTTGTCAAAGAGCGTTGAAATGAACCTTTCAAATAAGGTTATTATTTTTTAAGTTCAGCACAACTATTGGTTGTTATGTTTATTATACAACCAAAAGTTGTTATTGTCAATCATTTTTTGAAAAAATTTAAAAATATTTTTTTAAGGGGAACTATAATGGATCTTGCGGAACACCTTAAGACCTTGAGAAAACAGGCTAAAATGACCCAATCTCAAGTCGCAAAAGCTATCGAAATTTCGCAACAAGGATACGCTTATTGGGAACAAGGAAAAAAACGTCCAAGTCATGACAATCTCGTGAAGATTGCCAAACTATTTAATGTCTCAATCGATACCTTGGTATCAAATGATAAAACTGATGATATTGATTTGTCAGAAGTAGAATTGCTCTTCAGAACCACATCAGACGGTATGAGCAATGAAGAAAAAGAAGTCTTCAAACAAGAGCTCCTTCAGTTTATGAAAGAGCGGAAGAAACTTTTTGATGATGGAAAATAAAAATTCTTCACTTTTTAAAAGAACTTAGAATATCAAAAGGACTAACCAGAAGTGAACTTGCCAAACAATTTGGTGTATCAGTACGTACACTAGCCCGTTGAGAAAATAGGGAGACGGATATGTATCTGAGTACGGTTGTTAAGTTGGCTGAGTTCTATGATGTTAGCTTGGATATTTATAGAGGTATAAATGATATATGAGAGTACCAACTGAATATTTGTCACCTGATGACTTTGAAAAATTTGCTAATAGAATTGTTGAAAAAATTTTTGAAAAAAGAATATTATCTTTTGGAGAAGGTGCTGATGGAGGTATAGATGGAATCGATGATACAAAAAGACCTTCAATAGTTGTTCAATCTAAACGTTATCAACCAAGTACAACTCCAAGTGCTTTTTTAAATACAATTCGTGGCGAGCTCGCTAAACTTAAAAAGACCTCTCAGGATTATGGTTGGAGTAATGACTTTGATTATGTTGTAGTAACGTCTGTTAGATTGAATCATAAAACTACTAGAGCGATACGTGAGCTGAAACCTGAATGGATAAAAAAAGATCAACATATTATTGACGGAGAAAGATTAAGGTATTTTTCTGAAATTGAAGAATACAAAGAAATTTTTGAAAACTATAATTTAATTGGAAAAGACTTTGAGAAAATAATCAAAGATTTTAGTAAAGAAGTTATTGAACTTGATAACACATATTTTTTTGACACATTTGATTCGAGATTTGTAGCGGTTACTCCAGAAATGGTTTCTGCCTATAATATACTAATGGAGAATCATGTTGTTTTTTTGACTGGCGATCCAGGTGTTGGGAAAACGACTGCTAGTCAGTACTTGGGTGCTTTATTCAGTATGCACAAAGATATTAAGACTAACGTTCTTATAAAAAGTGTTGATGATATTACAAGTGTTGTAAAACAATTTTCTGAAAGAAAAGCCGAGTTATCAGAAAGAATGCTAATTATTTTTGATGATTTCGTTGGTAGAAACGTCCTTAACGCTACTGAGTCAAATTTATTACATATTAAACAAATTGTCAGTTTTTCAAGGAGATATGGGAATCTATATTTAGTATTTAATTCTAGAACTCCTATTCTAGAGGAAGCACAAAAACAAAATATTGATTTTTCACAATTTATCGAAGATATTGAAGAAAAAATTACTATAGATATATCAAAAATTTCTGATATAAATAAGGCTAAAATTTTAAAATTGACTTTTGATAAATATTTTACGTTAGCTAAAGAAGGTGGGAAAAGTATAATTGCCAATAACTTTAAGGCGTTATTGAATGACACCAATTATATGTCCATAGTTCGTCATAAAAATTATACTCCAAGGTTAGTTGAAGCACTTGTGAGAGAGTCTAAAGTTTTTCAAGGTAATTTTTTTGAAAAAGCTATGGAATTTCTTAATAATCCAAATAGGCTCTACGATGAATTATTCAATCAACTTTCTAGAGATAAAAAATTGTTATTATATCTAACTGCATCAATTTATGACCAAAGTCCGATTTTATACGATTTTTTAGAGAGATATTGTAGTGTATTTTATGCTGAAATAATATTATTTGATGAATTTCTTGATGGTCTAGTTGGGTTCTGGTTGAAAAAAAATCTTATTATAAATAGTAGTGAACATACTGAAAAAATAGAAATTGAGTTTAGAAATCCATCAGTATATGATTATCTGAGAGTAAAGGTTTTAAGAGATAGTAGTTTTAAGGATAGACTAGAGTATAAATCACGATATTTACTACCATTTTATTTATTGAGTAATAAATCAGAAATTGGTTTTGAAAAGTATATTTCTGATAATAATAAATTTAAGAGTTACTTAGACCGAAACAGATTCTTAGGTAATAAACTATTATCTTTTTTGAAGAAGAGTGATCTATCAACTGAAGATATCAATACGGTGAAAGAGTGTCTTCAGGGATTATCGGAAATATCAAATGATGATTCTGGATTGTTCTTTACCTTCAAAAAATTACCTGAAGTTATTGAGAAAATATGTGAATCCGAAAATAGGTGTTTACAGGATACCTTTATCAAGGAGTTTCTTTACTCGTCCTACAATCAGGATTTGATTGTAGTAGGAATGGATTTAGAATTTCCTAAAATGATTGGGTTAATCGAAAAAATAGACAAGCTAATGTTGGATTGTGTGAATGAGGGGTTGAGTCAAAACAAGATTGTAGATTTAGCAGAAAAAGAAACTGGTGTTAATGTGTTTCAAGAAATTGCAAAATTAGTAGAACATAAAATAATCGATAAAATTGATGATCCTTTTTTTGCAAATTGGTATGAAATAGTTGGTGAATTTTTTTCAAAAAGTTTTATTGATCCAATAGACTTTGTCGATCCAGAAAGTGAAAGAAGAGAAATAGTAGATAAAATTTTTGATTACTATTATGAACAGATACTGAAAGATCATTTTGCTCTTCTACCAGTACTATATGAAAGCCTTGAAATAGATGAAATTTATGAGGTTGCGGTTCAATGTATAGAAATGGAATTAGAAGAATATATTTATCAAGAAAAAGATTTTGATGAGGAAGATTTACGTGATTTTCAAGCCGAATCTTACATGGAAGAACAAAGAATAGAAAAGGAAAACGAACAAGAAAAAATTAGAGAAATCATGTCAAAACCGTTAGGATTTTGATGTTTTAAGTGGACAATCGTCCACTTTTTCTATATAATTTTTGTTAGTTTATAAAACAACAAAACTTCAAGGAGGTATTATGGATACACGATACAGCCAAATTAAGGAAGTTGCAAATCGTTATATTTACAAATATATCAAGGAGAATGACTCTTCTCTTTTGGAGTATGACTTTGAAGGATTTTTCAACCATATTGTTGAGAGTCACAATATCAAGGTAATGGAGCATCATTTTTCCAGTCGTAAGATTGAAGGGTTGACCTTGATTGATGAGAGCGGTGTTTCATTTTCTTATGAAAAGGAAAATCCACAAGTAAAACAGAACTTTACCAAGTGCCATGAGTTGGGACATTTTCTGCTAAAGCATACTGGCTCTTTCTTTACGGAGTTAAAGGATGACTCTGACTCTATCTTTGAGAACGAAGCAAATCTCTTTTCAGCATTTGTGCTTATGCCAAGCATTGTTTTGCTGTCAAAAATATTTTATAGGCATGATAGTTTCTCACGAGTGATGAAGGATTTGAAGGTTTCTGCTGAAGCTTTGGTCTATCGCTTGAGAGACTTATTCAGTCACGAAACGACTCATTCATTAGATGAGGTTAACCGTACTATTCAAGACTATAAAAATGGTCAAGTGCATAGGATTGTAGATATGTTTGGTTTGTTGAAGTCCTCTATTATCGCAGAGTACCAGCAAGTCGTCATAGATATGCTAGCTAAGGTCTATTATTTGCTGACTAGAGATGGCTATCTGTCAGACCGACAAATATTTGAATTGAAGGATAAAGCGTTTAGACAGACCTTGGAAGCTGAGAAGTCAGATATTTCTTGTGACCAACTTTTTGATTATGGTAAAATCATTTACTTTGCTTGGAAAAAGGATAAGATAACAGAAAGACAAGCTGTTAATAACGCTAAAACACAGTTATTGTTAGAAAGGGTATGAGATGTTCAGTGGTATAAAATTGAAACAAAAACGGGAAGAGTTGGGAATGAAACAAAGTGAAGTTGCACGGCTTCTTGATATTAACCGTTCTTCTTATTTCTCTTGGGAAAAAGGTAGAGCAGTTCCAAACAAGGCCAACTTGAAAAAGATTGCTGAGATTTTAGGAGTGACTGAAGATTTCTTCTACGAGGAAGAAATCACTATGCTTTATAAGCAACTGAATCCTTCCAATCAGACCAAAGCTATGAACTATGTTAAAGACTTAGTAGATAAGCAGTCTAACATTATTTCTATGCCTACCTTCCCTTATCGTGTCTATGAAAGCCTATCAGCAGGTATTGGTGCTACTGTCTATGATGATAAGGGCTTTGATACGGTTTATTTTGATAAGGAACTAGCTCATGACTTTGCTTCCTGGATTTCAGGGGATTCCATGGAGCCTACTTACCATAATGGTTCAGTAGCTCTTATCCGTGAGACAGGTTTTGATTATGATGGGGCAGTCTATGCGGTAGTGTGGAACTCTCAGACCTTTATCAAGAAAGTCTACCGTGAAGAAGAGGGGCTACGCCTAGTTTCTATTAACAAGGATTATAAGGACATCCATATTCCTTATGATGAAAACCCTCGTATCGTGGGTAAAATTGTAGGAGACTTTATGCCATTAGAGCTATAAGTTAGGAGAATACCATGGGAATGACGTATAAAGAAAAACTAGAAAAAGCTAAAATGTGGAATATTACTATCCCCTCAGAAATTTTGGAAAAAGATATTGTAGGTGTATATAAGTTTTTTGCCATTTTAGGAGATAAAAAAATCTGTTTTTATATTGGAAAATCAACTAATATCAGAGAACGATTGTTATCTTCAAACGGCCATATTCATTTGTTTTTTAAAGAATCAGAGAAGTTAGTACCGTCTGAAATTAAATATTATCTTGGTCAAAATTATGATATTTTAGTTGAAATAGAAGACGTTGATTATTTCGATACGAACTTTAGTAGAGCATCCCATAGACTTTCTTTGGCTGAAATAACTGAAATTGTTAAATATCAAAGTATGGGACAATGTTTGAAGCAACTACCAGAAGGCATAGGAGAAGGAGAAAGGGAATATTGGGAAAACAAATATAAAAGAGATAGATAATGGGTTATTTTGATTATTTACGAGAACCATAATCTGATATTGCTTTTGTGGATATGAGATTTTTCTATGCTAGTGTTGAGTGTGTGGAACGTGGATTGTATCCTTTAAGGACCTCGCTTTGTGTGATGAGTAGAGCAGATAATTAAAACGGACTTATCTTAGTCTCATCTCTATAGGCTTTTAAAGGAATGAAATGAAACGATCTATCCAGTATCAGATGAAGGTAGAGCCGACTAATAATACTAGAGTTCTCACAGATCATGTTTTATTCTTATTTAGAAAGAAATATGATTCGGGAGTAGTCAGAAATGTAGCCATTAGTTATTCAAATTTTGTAGATGATTTTATTCAGGTCATCTCACTATTTGATGACGTTGAGAAAATTGATACAGAAGAAAGGCTCCAAACAGCAATTGATACCAACCGAAATCAATTTGGATTTACAATAATTCAAAAGGGGAACTCTTTGCTAGAAGTTTCAAGAAGCTTGGAATGAAGTAAGTTGATTGGTGGTCACTTAGCTGGTGGACTAGATGGTTTAAAATGATTGATAGAAGTTATCTTCCCTTCCAGTCAGCAAGGGAACATCAAGATAGGGGAATGATGAAATGGATGGGCTTCTTCCTTTCAGAACATACAACCTCATTGACAGATGATAAGAACAAGGTTGATATGAGTAGTGAGTTGACTAAGTTAGATAAACTCACCTTGATTAACCAGTTGTATGTTGGTAGGCTGACAGGAATATTTGAAGTCAAATCCGACAAGAGAAAAGAAAGATACATAGGACAGGTAACAAAAATCAGTACGTCTGAAATCACAATAAAAACAGCTGATAAGTACCAGCTACTTCAAGTGGATGATATTTTGGGAATCAGTTTAATGGAGGAATTGAGCGATGAGTAGGAGAGAAATGTATAAAGATAAATTACAGTTTGACTATTTCTCGGATTCATATATTAAGTTTGAAGAAGACTTCTACAAGTATTCAGCTATGGATGTACCATTGACATTCCTCACTGATGATATACTGAGAGAAATGGCTTTAAGCCAAAAAAACTATTTTAAGCTCAATAAGGAAAATAGCAAAGACGGACGAGATCACTTTTTCTACTTTAAAATTGAAATGAGTGATGAGTGTAAAATGGTTAGGAAGTATCAGTATTTGCAGGTGTTTAGCTCTATCCAGTAAAAAGTATAAAAAATTGCACTAAAAAGTTTTCGTTCCAAAATTTTTTGCGAATAAATAAGATAGAAGGAGAAGTTCTTTCTTAAAATATTTTTTAGAGGATTAAAAATGGTGCAACTAAAACGAATTAAACTAGACCATGTTGAACATACTGAATATGGAACTGAACATTGGTGTCGTCTCTACTTCCAATATAATCAAAAATTTTATAAAATTTGGTACCTTGTTCTTTCAGATAAGTTGGTATCTGAGAGTAAATTACTTATTGAAATTCTCAAAGAAATAAAGGGATTAAGGCGGAAGGTGGAGGAAATTGCTTCTGACTTAATTTGAAATTGGAAAAGTCTAGACTTTAAATCTAGACTTTTAATTTATCTATTCTTCATATTGATTTTCTTCTTCATCCATGAAGGCTTCGAAGCTTCCAATAGGTGCAAAGTCAATGTTAATAGTTGAATAATCGTCTTTTTTTCTCCAAAGTCTTACAGAATCAGTGCCTCTCATTTTAAGCCAATCAACGGTGACAACTTGTCTATCCTTGAGTCCAAGAACATCTACTAGTAACCATTGACCAAGGGCAGATTGACCATATCGTTTATTAGTTTCTGGATCAATCTCTTTGTTACTTCCTGATTGTAATCCTTTCATATTACTTTGAGTAACCAATCCTGGAATTGTTTTACCATTGGGAAGCTTAAGATTAAATCTAACCTCAGGTTTTTCTTCTGTAACTGACATTGTCTTTTTGCGTTCTTTCCAGTCTTTTTGACGTCTCTCAGCTTCAAAAATATCTGGACAAAAGAAATCAGGAAATTTTTTGTGAAATTCTCTTGGAATAGGAATATAAATTTCATTTAGTGGGCGTAATGTTGAACTACCTTTGGATTTAGGTGCAGCATTCCACGAGTTTAGACCTGATTTTTCTTCAACTTCTTTTGTGCGATAAGAATAAAGAGGAAGATAAATTTCGACAATATCCTCTTTTTGCTTGTCAGCATCACTAGTATCTATGAAATGAAAGTATGATTTTAATAAAAAATCAAAGGGATTATCAATGATGCTCACATCAAATTGGTTAAGAATGAGAGTATCCTTTTTATTGGGATCAAAATGTTGCCAAATTTGAGAATCCCCACGTGTGAATTTATAGTCTTTCTCTCCATCAGACCATGAGAAGGCGGTATCAGTACGCTTAAAGTTTTGAAGATTATTAAGATCAACCAATGGATAGGCTGTCTCTTGGACAACAAATTTTCCAGCATCACGAGTAACGTAATGGTAGATATTTTTATCTTCAGAGAGACCTAATCGGTTATAGTCAATAATCATCCTATCATTTTTGATTTGTGATAACTTAAGGGCCAATTCTTCATCAGACTTCTCAAAGTAAGGGTCAATTTCTGGTTTGAATCGTTTTAATTGCATAACCTTTTGGTAAGATGGTTTTGAATTCATCCAGGTTTTCAAACCAATACCAATTCGGTCGTTACCAAAAACTGACAGAACATCGTGTGGAGTATTTCCAATGTCGACGTTTTCCCCTTTAAAGACCTTTGCATATACTGTTTCTTGAAATTTAGAATCTAGATAAGGAATGGGATCTCCGTGTTTTTGTCGAAAAAGATTCGATAAAGCCCCATATACCTGAAGGAATCGAATATATTCATCTCTTGCTTCTTTAGAATATCTTTCCCAAACAGACATTAAATCACCGCTTTCAATTGTTTTTACAATTAGCAGTATATCAAAAAAAGTTAGATTAGCACTAACTTTCCTTTGTTCTTAATTGATACTGTAAAATTCAAGTGTTCCTTTTTTCTTAACTAATTTTAGATACTCTTCATCTGATAAGATTGATAGGCTATCTTCATAAGAATCAATGGTAGAAACAGCTTGTTCATAACTATCTACAAACTCTTTAACGTAAGACTGTCCTTCAAATTGTCCATTCATTTTTGTATAGATAATTGCAATTTTTCCATCGCGATTCAATTGTGATTTTCCGTTGCTTTCATTGAGTGCTTTGGAAATATTAGTTGCAATTCGCTTAATAACAGGTACTACAACACTGTTCCCAGCCTGTTTATAAAGCTGACCATTAGAAACGTTTTCTGGAATTTTGAAAGATTTAGGATAACCTTGCACATTAAATGTTTCTTTAGGTGTTAACTTACGGATTTCACCGCTATCAGTCAAAATAAGTGGAACATTGTGACCGCCTGTTCCCATATTTGCAGTTAGAGTAGGAACAACTCCATTTTTGTTTTCTCGAACATATTGTCTACGCCACTGATACACTGTATCTTGACTAGTCATTGTTAGTTTTAGCTCATCGAAGAATCGTTGTTTTCCTTCTCTATAATAATAGAGTTCGTCTTTCTTATCTCCGAAATCGATAATATCTCGAAGTGAGGTTGTCAATTCTATTTCTTCTGGAAATTCGAATAAATCATAGGCTTCTTTGTTGTCAAAGCCAACAATATAGATACGTTCACGGTTCTGTGGGACATTGCCGTAGTCCTTACCGTTTAAAACTTTCCATTTGATAAAGTAATTATTTTCAGTAAGTGCTTCACGGATAACTTTAAAAGTATTTCCATGGTCATGAGAAACCATGTTTTTTACATTTTCCACAAAGATTGCTTTAGGTTTTTTTGCTTCAATGATACGGAGCAACTCAAAGAATAGATCTCCACGATCATCCTCAAATCCTTTTCTATATCCAGCGATACTAAATGCTTGGCATGGAAAACCACCAACAACAATATCTATATTGTCATTGCCGTCTTGGTCAACGACTTCGTCAGCAGGGACAATGTGAATGTCTCTAGCATCCAATTTTGTGTGAGGATAGTTTAGGGAATAAGTCTCCCGTGCGTATTTATCAAATTCGTTGGCATACACCACTCTGAACTCGTTGGTTTGCTCAAACCCCAACTCAATCCCACCAACTCCACAAAAAAAAGCAGCTATATTATATTTTTTATTGGATGTAGAACTTACAGAATTAGTCATGGATTACTCCTCCTTATGTTAAAGTATAACACTAAAATTTCAAAAACATAACTCAGGGATATGAAAAAGTAAAAATATGATGTAAAATAGCAAGTATAATTAAATAATAGTGAGGAAAGTTATGACTGAGTATCAATACGGGAGTTTCAAAACAAAATTAGAGTATGTAGAAGGGGAAAACTATTTTTATCTAGGTGATAATAAGTCAAAAAAATACGTAGATGAAAAATTAAATGACGGAAGCACAATAACTTTATCAGAAGACGATATTCGTAAATGTTTTGAATATGCTTATAGAATGGCAATAGAAAATAAGCAAAGAGAAAATCGTAGTGGAGGCAAACATCAAAGAAGAGAACTAGAAATATTTTGGGACGATTTTAGAGGAAAAATTGCAGAATGTTTTGCTAAGGATTATTTTGAAAGAAAGGGGTGTAAGGTAGACGATATTGACTTTGAAATTTATGATCGTGGTAAATGGGACAAGTACGATTTACGTGTAAATAATCATATTGTTGCAATAAAATCAAGTAAGCACTTTAGTCAGTTATTGTTACTAGAATCAAAAGACTGGAATAGTTCTGGTAGTTATGTTGGAAACCAGGGAGAAAATAAATATTTGCCAGAGTGGTTTTTATTTGTGAGGACGAAGATAGATCATCCTAAAGTCAGAAGTGGAGCTACATTGAAAACAAAGGAAGAAATGTGGAATATTGTAAACGAGATAAACATTACTGCAGAGTTGACAGGAGGGTTAAGTTTCTATGATTTTGTTAATCAAGTTATTCGGTATAAATATATCATAAGACAAGGATCGATATTTAAAGTATCGAAAACTTCTAGAGGGACAGAAATGGATGCTGATAATTACTATGTAAAATTATCAGAATTAGAGTCAGTAGAAGCAATGACAGAAAAACTTCTGTGATAGAAGTAATAAGAAGATATGTATAGTGTAAATCAACAAAATCTTAAGAGATATATTATAGTTTTATCTCAATATATAGAGACATAGTAGCTAGTAGAGCAAGAACTACAAGTTATAAAGTTTTTAGTGTTGTCGTTGTTATCCGTTAGGGTTTAGGGAATGCATTATACTAACTTGAATTATAGTAATATTCACATAATAAGTAATTTGTTTTTGAAGAAATCAAAACTGAAATAGTAATAGTTATTGTTAGTAAAAGTACCTTGACTAAATCATTTTATTGTCCCTCTTATTAACTTGATCAAATAAGGTTAGATTAAGAGCTAATAATGCAAGTTCGTATTTTTAAGAGGAGAAAATTCTTAGATTTTTGAAGGAGTGCGGACTAGATTATAAAATCGTTTGTATTTATTTGAAATGCAATCTGTAGATTCTTTACTATACTTTAAATTTAATTTATACATTTTAAGAGTAGATAGGTGTTAATATATGAATATGAAAAAATATTTTTCCCCTCAAAGTTATCATTTAGGGAAAATAGCGATAAATTTCCTATTTTCCTTTGTTCTTACTATATTTATTTTTTGTCTTCCAATAAATTCAAAAGACAGGCTCGCTCAATTAGGTCCAAAGCTGTATGAAAAATTAGTAAAAGGGGCATTATTAAGTACGATAATTAGTATTAATGGTACTTATATGATCACTTTATATAGTAGAGTTAAGGAAAAATTCAATTTTAGTTTGACTGATTTAACAGATTCTCCAAATTCTTTTGTATTAAAATATGAGTTGTTTAAATACCAAATTATACCATTTATTTTAAGTAGTTTGTCATTAATTTTTTTATCCCAGGTTCAAGGAGATAATAAATTACATTGGTTCGTAACTATCATAGAATCTGTATTATACATACTTTCATTATTATTTTACGGATATACAGAAAAACTCTTTTCAAATGAAGACTTAATTAGTAGTCAGGTCACGTATGAAAAAACATTGGAAACTATACAAGTAGATGCACTAACGAATATTTCAAAATTAACTGAAGCTGACAAGATAAGTTCAATGCGTCAAACAATAAAACCAGGAGGAACTCAAGATGAGTAATATTATTCTAGAGAATTTGATTAAGGTAGAGCAGGGATCGGATGAAAGTCTTAATTTTTTCTTAACAAAGATTGATTCAGAAGTACTTATTAAGAATAGTAATGTTGAGCGACTATCAGAAGGAAAAGGTGTGCAAAGATATTTAAATGAGCAGAGAGCTAGTGATATAGCTAAGTTTTGTGAGCGATATGATGCAATATTTCCAACCCCAATTATTGTCTCTTTGAATACGGATTTTATTATAGATAGAGATGAGAATGATGACGTCATCAATAAATTAGAAGTTCTAGCTACAGAAAACAGTTTTGATAGCCAGATGAGACCCTTTTCGATTATAGATGGGCAACATAGGTTGGCTGGTATTGAGAAGTACTATAGTGAGTGTAAAGAAAATCCTAAAAAATTTATTTTACCTTTAATTATATATATGGATGCAACTATTGAAACATCAGCTAAGGTATTTGTTACAATTAATGCTAATCAAAGATCAGTAGATAGCTCGACTATAAGTCAACTTTTTGGAGTAATCTATAGTAACTCAAATCTGTATACAGTAGAATCTTTTGCTTCTACTGTAGTAACTCTTTTAAATGAAAGTAAGCACTCTCCTTTTTATCACAGAATTAAAGTTTTAGGTAGAAAGACTAGGAAGGAAGAATTTATTTCTCAGGGTACAGTAGCTAAAAAAATTATTGATAGAATAACTTCTAATCCACAACAAGATAATTTAGATCTGGAAAAAGGAAAGTATCTGGCTCTAAGTGATCATAATAAAATATTCAGGGAATATTTTATATATAATTCTCCAGAAAAAGTTGCTGAATTTATGATATATTATTTTAGTGCGTTTGAAATAGCTTTCCCCAAGATATGGTATAGCGAAGATTTACTAGTAAGAAAAGCAGTTGGTTTTAGTGGATTGATGAAGTTTTTCACTGATCTTTACTTAAAAACAGAGTTTAAGAAGTTTGATCAAGTATACCTATTTTTCAATGAATTTGATTCGGAGATAGTTGAATATAATTTGAAATTAATATTTGAAAAAAATCAAGGATCAAGTGAGAGCGTTGCGACTACCATAGCTAAAAAATTGAACGATTTATTTTTTAGATAGATAGTTTAATCCGAATTTATATCAGTAGTTGGTCCATATTAGATTTATTTGCTTAAAAAAGAGTTCCTCTCTTAGTTGTGCTATTTGAATGTAGTACGGAGAATATGAGTGAGTACTTATGAATTGCTAATTTGAATTAACTAAATTATACGATGTTAATCTGTGGGTATAACTAGATTATGTATACAAACATAGTACACGATATTTAATTTAGGCTCTATAATTTTTGTAGTGGGTAAAACCACTGTAGAGATTATAGAGCTTTTTGAGTGTACACAAAAAGTCCCCCTAAAGTGTTATATTAGATAAGGTTTCCAGATCACTCTCTAATATACTAAAGGAGGACTCCTGATGAGGCAGGATAATAATAGCTTAGCACATACTACATGGAATTGTAAGTATCATATTGTGTTCGCACTCAAATCTCAATGTCATATAATCTATGGGAAATACAAAGCAAGTATTGATCAGATCTTACGTTTATTATTCGAAAGAAAAGGTATTGAAATTCATGAAGCAGAAGCTTGTTCATATCAAATTTATATGTTGGTGAGTATACCACCTAATTTAAAGTATAAGTATGGGAATCGCAAATTTTGATGTCGAGGCTTTAATGGTGATATGGTGGGCGAAATCAGAAGCGAATTGAAGAATATATTCGTAATCAATTACAAAAAGACCTAATAGCAGATCAGTTCAGTCTTTTTTAGGAATATGATTCGTTTACAGGTGGGAAGAATAAAAGAAAGTAGTCTTAATGAGACCTGCTAGTCGAGTCAGCTAGCAAAGGTGGTGTTGAAGGGGAACCATTCGGTAGACCTTTAGGCCTAGGCCGGTAGCAGAGTTTTCAGCTGAAGAGCAAGCCACCCGTTCACACGGATAGTTTTAATTTGTATAAGCTATACTCCAAAATCACGAAATTTTCGAATTATTGTATCTATGGTCAGTATAGTTCATCTTTAGTAGGCTCAATAATATCAGTATAAAAGTTTTCGACTTGAGATATCAAGTAAGGTTTGGAAACATCAGGTGTATGTATTAATAGCTCATTGAATGAGTTGAGAGATGTTATATCATTTATAGAAATGTTAAAAGCCTTAGACTTACAAAGAGCCATTATTTCATTTCCAAAATGTCTTGTTTTTTCAGTATTGTGATCATTAAAAATATTCTTTTGAATCAAAATTTCAAAGTTTTTGATGAATTCATAAAGATTTTCGTATTGTTCTTCTAGATTTGGCATTATGTATCCTTTCTATCTATAGCTATATTGTTTAAGAGCTTAATTATAAGATTTGCTTCCATTTTTATAGTATTCACGTTTTATACCTGATATATTGGACTATGATAGTACCATCTTTGGTTTGATATTTTATAGTTGAATTTGTAACATTAGTACCTGATAAGTTAAATGTACTATTTTTTCTATTGCCTGTAAAATTTTCAGCTTAACCATGCTCGATAATACCTTTATCTTCTTTTAATATTCACCATCTAGAAGCTTGTTTTGTAAAGAATGGCAAGCAACTAAAATAATAGAGCCTCTTAGAAATAGAAACAGAATAACAGTTTTTTTATTTTA
>ERZ773265.527-NODE-527-length-23246-cov-10.523005_pt1 | contig 23246 bp, 19 predicted proteins | sample MGYA00580512_ERZ773265 | MGnify/ENA primary metagenome ERZ773265 (study PRJEB29015, sample SAMEA2738169) | human oral metagenome | biome: human oral; feature: human-associated habitat; material: saliva | place: China | collected 2183 ... | reverse complement strand
ACTTTGTGCATGGATGTACCCAAAGCACCAGTGTCATCTCCAGCCGCGATCTCAAAGTGAACATCGGGGGCCATCTGCGTCGCGAGGTCAACGACTCCCTTTGCCAGTTCGTGGCTGTGAGAAATGATCACAAAAGAAACACGCGCCATTGGGGTGTCCTATTCTTCAGCGGCAGCGCGCGCTGCCTGCATGATGATGATTGCGGATGAAACGGCACCCGGGTCTAGATGCCCAACGGAACGTTCACCCAGGTAGGATGCGCGCCCCTTCAGAGCCTTCATTCCTTCGGTGAGGGTAGCGCCGCGCTGTGCAGCTTGGGCAGCGCAAGAGAGAACCTCATCAACAGAGGCGCCTTTCTCACACGCATCGCGGGCGGCATGAGCGGCGGGAAGCCACGCGTCGAGCATGGTCTTGTCCCCGGCCTCGGCATTCCCTCGGTGGGCAATACCTTCCGCGATGGCCTCGTACAGGAGCGCGATTGTTTCGCTAGCGCCAAGATCGGGGTGCTCTGCAATGGCGCGGCCTCCGCGAAGGAAGCCGGTTCCATACAGGGGACCCGAGGCCCCGCCAACGTGAGCAAGCAAGGTCTTAGCGACCAGGGTGAGCCCTTCGCAGAGGGAGGCAGGAGTTTGTTCTTCGATGAGGCGGCGAACCTCAGAGAAGCCACGCGTGATATTGATGCCGTGGTCACCGTCACCAATCTGTCGGTCAAGTTCAGTCAGTCGTTCTTCATCTCGAAGCAAAGCGGTGGCGCAAAGGTCCATCCATTGCTCGAGCCATTGTGTGTTGATGGTGGTCATTATTCACTCCATGAGGGGGCAAGTGTCGGAGCATCGTAAAGGCTAAGGATATCGGGATTTGCGCGCATAAGTGTGATTGACAGCCCGTCCATGTCCGCACTGGTGACGAATCGTCCAACTTTGGTACGCGCAATAGTTATACCTGCGTTTTCTGCGTGTTTATTGACGCTCAGAAGCGCGCTTTCAATGTCATTTGGGTCTGCCTGTCCAAGATCGTTGACCAGAACGATCAAAGGATCATCTGCAGGGGCGAGTTGGGAAAAAACTTCATCGACGCAGTGTTCAATCACTTCACTGCGCTGTGAGAAGGTACGACGATCTACTCCCCTCTCGCCGTGGATCCCCACTCCCAGCTCGGCCTGCCCTGCGGGGATATCGTAAACGGGACTTCCCTGTTCGTCTGAGGGAGCACGGAATGCGACGCCGTAGCTGACAATGGATTCGCTGATTTGATTGGCAAGCGAGACGAGCTCTTCACTGGGTAGTCCCAGCCATGCTGCAGCGCCCAGAATTTTCTCATAGAGCAAGGTCCCAGCAATCCCGCGAGCGCCTTGAGAGACCTTTGAAGTCGCACAATCGTCACAGACGCGAATGAGCGTGCATTCAATCCCTGAAGCTGCTGCCAGTTCCGCGGCCAACTCAAAATTCAATACATCGCCGGTGTAGTTCTTCACCAACGCAAGAACCCTATTGACTCCCAGCTCAGTTGTTACTTCTTCCATCAACTGGGCAATGTCAGGTGCTGAGGGTGATGTAAAACGAGGCCCCGTCACGCAGGCGTGAAGCATCCCAGGAGCAACAAACCCGGAGTCAAGAGGCTCGTGTCCGCCACCGCCACCGGAAATGAACGCGAGGGCAGGGTGCGAATCTGAGCGGACGGTGATCACAACTTGCGATTCAGTCAACCGTATCCACCCCTTTGATCAGGCCCTTCCCTTCATAATACCCGCGTACATCCTGAAAATACTAGGGCACTCGAGTAGTCAAATGAGGTGTTCAGGGGCGAATATCCATTAAGCGCAACACCTCACCGGCCAACAAAACCGAACCGAAGACGACAACACCCGTCGCAGGTGCACTTTCATCTCCAGATTCACCAAGGTTCACTGCGGTCGCAATTGCTTCGAGGATGTCTTCTTGAACATCCACGCGGTCGGAGCCAAAAACTTCGCGTGCGATCTGTGCAATTTCTTCTGCAGGCTTGGCGCGAGTCCCCGGCATCTGCGTGATAACGATGGAATCCAGATAGGGTTCGACCTCACCGAGAACTCCCTCGATATCCTTATCCCCCATTGCCGAGTACACGCCGACCACTCGCTCGAAGTCAAAGGCCTCGGAAATCGACTCACCCAGGGTGTGCGCACCGGCGGGATTGTGCGCAGCATCGACGATAATCGTCGGCGAGTGGCGCACGACCTGAAGGCGCCCCGGCGATGTGGCGCTCAGCATTCCAGCCTCGACAACCTTGGCATCCAGCGCACGACCTCCCATGAAGGCCTCAACTGCTGCGATGGCAGCTGCCGCATTGCTTGCCTGGTAATCACCGAAGAGAGGGACAAATACGTCCTCGTAGACCGCGGCGGGTGTACGTACGGTGATCATCTGCCCGCCGACTCCCAGCTGGCGATCCAGGACTTCATAGTCCCTGCCTTCAAGGCGAACAATCGCATCGACCTGGGCGGCGCGCTCTTCAATGACGCGGAGAGCTTCTTCTTGTTGCTTAGCAACAATCACGATCTGTCCAGGCTTGATAATGCCTGCTTTTTCTTCCGCAATTTCACGAATTGTCGACCCCAGCCATTTTTCGTGATCGATCGCGATGGGCATAATGACACCAACACCGGCATCAATCACGTTCGTTGCGTCCCAGCGACCACCCATACCAACTTCGACGACGGCAGCATCGACGGGGTGATCAGCGAATGCCGCGAAGGCCATGACAGTAAAGACCTCGAAGAAAGACAGTTTCGTCCCATCAGTTTCGGCGTGGGCACGGTCAACCATCTCAATGTAGGGTGCAATATCCTCCCACGTGCGAACGAATTCATCGGGAGAAATTGAGTCACCTTCGATTGTGATGCGCTCACGAACATCAACCAGATGCGGCGAAGTAAAACGACCAGTACGCACACCAAAAGCACCCAGGAGCGCATCGATCATGCGGGTCGTGGAGGTCTTCCCATTCGTTCCGGTGATGTGAACGCTGGGGTAGCTATTTTGAGGGTCACCCAAGATGTCCAGGGTTTCGGTCACGCGGTCAAGAGTGGGCTGAACCTGATGCTCAGGAACGCGAGCGATGATCTGTTGGTAGATTTCTTCAACTCGCTCGAGGACTGCTGTTGTGTGTGCGGCGTCGTCAAGGGCCTCGCGGTGCGCATCTTCTGCACGGCGTTCAGCCAGCTCTTCCTCCCAGTCTTCACCCCACTGCGAGTAGTCGCCTTCGAGCTCAGCAACAATGGAAGGATCCGGCCCCAAAAGCATGGAATTCAAAGCCAAAGCTTCCAAGGCAAGATCTCGTTCGCTCACTTCTTCTTGCTGATCGTCGCCGGCTAAGTCTTCATCATCAACGCGATCGGCTTCTTCAAGGTAGGGAATGAGATCTGCGGGAATCGTGCGGTGAAGCTGAGTATCGTCTTCCGCACGCGCTGCGCGTGTTTCCTCGTTTGGATCGTGCGTGAAGAATGATTCGCCCGCCATGAGTCCTCCTTGGTTAGCCCTCTCGCGTGGTCAGTGAGTGGTCGCGTTGGGCTTCGTTTACAGCTGAGTAAGCTGCGCCTATTCTATCGACGAGGCCGCACAGTCGCTGCGCGGTCAGGCCGCGGTTCGCTCCTGGCGTTCACATTTCCTTCGCGCTTCCCACACACAGCAATTCAGCTCGCTAACGAAGGCGCTTCTGGGCGCATGCGAAAGGGGAACTTTTTACAGACGATGATTTAAAACATAAACTTCAACAACGTTGGCAATTAACAGAACAGATCGATAAGGACGACATGTCTCAGTTCACTCCAAACTCCGCTTCTCCCGCTCCTCAAGGCTTTCCTGTCCCCGCAGGACAGTACCAAGCACCCCAGGCTCCACAGACGCCCAAGAAAAGAGGCGGCACTGGAATATGGATTGCTGTTGTTATCGTCTTAGCAATCATCTGCGGTTTCTTTTTGATGCGAGCGCTTGCAGGCAGTGGTTCATCGAACTCCACATCTGATCCTTCGTCATCGGTATCAAGCTCTCCAACTCCTACTTCGTCTTACCTTGACGAGGGGATCACTGTTGAGATCACTACGGAAAACCGAAAGGCGTGTTATAAAGCGGTAGACGAATCCGGAAAGATGGATGCCATCAGCATTATCAAGACACGCTCCGTCAGGAACCAGGGCAAAACTGAGAGTGGAGACTTGAAATATACCTATACCGCTTCCCTCACCGCTACCCCTAAGGGCGCAACGACTGAGAGCACCTATGAGGTCACCTGTAACGTTGTTAATTCCCACGACACGAATAAATACTTTGTCGACGGGGATCCGATTATCACTCCCGACCCCGCTTCATCCCACTGACCTGATTTAACAGACAAGACCTATTGCCGGTCTGGCCTGCGCAGGAGTCCCCATGACATTTGTCATGGGGACTCCTGCATCAAAGGACACTTCTGACTTCATTGATACGAGCGCAGACTGGGCGCCATGAACGCAGAAGCAACACCCGCCCTGCAGGCGATGAACATCCACCAGTCTTTCGGCCCCGTCAAGGCACTGCGAGGTGTCAGCCTCACCCTGATGCCTGGCGAAATCGTCGCAATCCTCGGCGTTAACGGTGCAGGCAAGAGCACATTCCTCGACATCGTCCTTGGCTTGGCCACCCCAACGCAGGGCGAGATCAGCGTCTACGGAATGAGCCCGCGCGAAGCTGTCCGTCGTTCCCTCGTGAGCGCGATGCTCCAGACCGGCTCGATGCCGCGCGATGGAAAGGTTCGCAACACGATCGATCTGGTGGCTTCAATGCATGCCAACCCAATCCCTACCGACGAACTCCTCGAACGCACAAAGCTCACCAAATTGGCCAAACGTCCAATCGACAAGCTCTCTGGAGGTGAGCGCCAGCGTGTGCGCCTCGCCCTCGCATTGGCCGGCAATCCGGACTTCCTGATCCTCGACGAGCCGACTGCCGGCATGGATGCGCTGGCTCGCCGCGCCTTTTGGGAGACGATGCGCGCTGAGGCCGCGGAGGGCCGCACGCTGCTCTTCGCCACGCACTACCTGACCGAGGCCCGCAAGGACGCCGACCGCATCGTCATCATCGACGCCGGAAAGGTCCTCCTGGACGCGCCCACCGAGCAAGTCGTCGCCGACAACGAGGACCTCGAAGACGTTTTCGAGCGCATCACCTCCCACGCAGACGCTGAGTGAGCGACAAGCGCCCACCCAGATGAGCAGGCCCCGACCTCGTCCCAAGACCGATACCGAGGCCGACGCCCCACGAACGCAGAAACGACACACGAAGAAGGCATCATGACCACCCACGCACCCGCGCGCCCCACCGACCGACCGATCCCCTCCCCCTTCACGGGCGCGGGGAAGCTGTGGCGCGCGACGTTCCTGTCCCACATCCTTAACCCGTGGAACATGGCGTTTGCACTGCTCCTGCCCATGTTCATGTACGCGATGTTCGGCATGACGGATGTTGCGCGCGCGACCCAGACCGGGCGCGGGAACCTGGCGGCCGCGATGATCGCGATGATGACCACCTACGGCGTCATCCTGGTCGGCGGTTCCCTCGGTGCGACGCTCTCCGTCGAGCGTACGACCGGTATCTCGCGCATGTACGCGCTGACGCCCATCCAGCCATGGGTAATCCTGCTGGTGCGCCTCACGGCTCTCGTGGCGTTAAGCGCGTTCATCACGCTTATCACCTTCAGCTTCGGCATGGCCACGGGCGCCGAAATGACCGCGGGCGCGTGGGTCGCCAGCGCCGCGGTGGTCATCGCACTGTCGGCCCTGGGTGCACTCATCGGACTGGCCTGCGGATACACAATCAAGGGCGAGAATGCCTACAGCGCCTCCGCGTTCGTCATGCTGATGGGCGCCTTCGTGTCCGGCATGTTTATCCCTCTGGACCAGCTGCCGCCCTTCGTTGCGCAGATCGCGCCCTTCACGCCCCTGTACGGCGCTGTCCAGGCGATCTACGCGGTCGCCGGAACCGTGACGATGCCAGTCGCTGCTTGGCTGAACATCGCCGGATGGGCGGTCGTCACGGCGGGCATCGCCTGGTGGGGCGCCTCCCACGACACGGGTCGCTAGGCTGTTGCCATGAAGGAGCGCTTGATCTCCCTGGCGTGGGCGGCCCCGTGGATGCTGTTCATGGGGTTCCCCCTCGCCTATGCCCTGGAGCTGACGGATCCGGCCCAGCGCGCTGGCATCATCGGGCTGTGCGTCCTCCTCGCGGTCGCGAATTCAGCGACGTGGCTGACCAATCCTCTGCCCGCTCGCAACTCCTTCACGAGGCCGTTCATCCTCTCCCACGCGGCTCTGGCGCTAGCGACGCTCGTCTATCTCGTCTACGCGGTCCGTGTCGGTGTCCCCTACGCCTTCATGTTGACTTCCTTCTTCCTGGTCGCATGGGTGTTCCAATCACCAAGCCGCTACGTGATTGCAGGGATTGTCCCAATCGTTGCAATCGCTGAGGTATTTGCTTACGCAGAGGGTGAGCCCCTGTGGTCGGGGTGTTACCTAGCGTTAGTTGGCATCTTTGTGGGCATGGCTCGCTGGCGTATGGAGCGCTCGAGTCGCGAACGTCTACGCCGCCAGGATGCAATCCAGCGCGCAAAGGCAGCTGAGCGAGCGCGCATGAGCACTGACTTGCACGATATCTTGGGTCACTCATTGATGGGCATCACGATGATTTCTGAATTGGCCGGTCGTCTTTTGGACGAGGGACACAATGAGGAAGCACGTGAACAAATCCGTTCAGTTACTGATCAATCAAACGAGGCCTTGGCTGACGTCCGCCGCATCGTTGCGGCTACGCGCGCGTTATCCCCCTCCGAGGAGCTCCAAGAGGCACGAGCTTTGCTCGAGATCGCGCGCATTGATGCCGAGATCACGAACAATGGCGAGCCTGCGTCGGGACCGCGCTCGGCGGCTGCAGCTCATGTCATTCGCGAGGGAGTCACGAATGCTCTCCTTCACGCTCACCCTTCCCTCATCCGTATTCATTTATCTCCAGACAGTGTCAGTGTTTGGAATGACGGTTATTCTGCCGCCTACGCCGCTTCTACGGCGGGATCGGGATCAGGTCTCGTTGGACTATCCGAGCTCGTCGGGGATGAGGGAACCTTGACCTGGGGCGCATCGGGAAATACATGGACGATTTCTCTTACTTTCCCTGCCATGCCTCTTAACGAAGAGGAAACAACCTCTGATCGGTAAACCAGCGCAAGGAATAGCGCCCCCAACTGCGCTAACCTAGTAGCCCAGATGGCTACGCAGGAGGTGAGCGTGACAATTCGTGTGCTCGTGGCCGACGATCAGGCAATGATTCGCGGAGCTTTGGCAGGGCTGCTCAACTTGGAGCGTGACATCGAAGTAGTCGCTCAGGCCGCCGATGGAGTGCAGGCTCTCGAGGAACTGACTCGCCTAGCAAGGCAAGACGCTTCGCTCGATGCAAAACCGACGAGTTCTGCACTCCCAGCCTCTCCCGCTGATGTCGCAATTATCGACATCGAAATGCCTCACATGGACGGCATCACAACAACCGAAGCAATTCGCGCCCGTTTCCCCGCGGTACGCGTACTGATTGTCACGACATTCGGCCGGCCGGGTTACTTGCAACGCGCCCTCGATGCGGGGGCAACGGGCTTCATGGTGAAGAACGCACCGGTCGAGGCTTTGGCCGAGGGCGTGCGTACGCTCGCAGCAGGCGGTCGCGCAATCGATCAGAGTCTTGCAGTTGAGGCACTATCAACTGGTTCATCATCACTGACCCAGCGCGAAGCAGATGTTCTGCGCGAAGTTGAGCGCGGAGGCACGATCGCTGACATTGCCCATACGCTGGAACTGAGTCAAGGAACCGTGCGTAATCACGTTTCCTCGGCAATGTTAAAGATGGAAGCACGCACCCGCGCGGAGGCCGCATCCTTAGCGCGGGCAGCGGGTTGGCTGTAGACCTAACGTGCTTCTTCGCGAAGCGGATAGGAATGCGTCAGAACCTTCACGGCCTCACGCCCGGGAACTAAACGTCCCTCAGACACATATCCTTCTTCGCGTCCTTCAAGTTCCGCAATCAGATAGTTTCTTCCACGAAGAAGCGCATCGCCGACTTCGCCGCTTCGCGCATCAACGGAAAGTTTGCACAGATCGACCAATTCCTCGGGGTCTTCATCGATCTTGAAGAGCTGTTCGACTCCCCAACCGGAGAACCACACATACTTGTAGGATCCGAAACGAATCCACTGAATCGATTGATCGAATAAGTAATGCTCACCGTGAAGGTACTCTCTCCACGGAACTTCACCATCGGCCTCGGCAATCAAGGGAAGGACTGAGCGGCCCTCAACTTCCTCAGGAATCTCCACGCCAGCAACGTCCAGCAGCGTTGGCATCACATCGCGGATCTCAACCACGCTATCCACGCGCGTACCGGGAGCGATCCCCGCACCGTACAAGATGAAGGGAACGTGTGAGGAAGCCTCGTAAGGGTAGCCTTTTCGCCACAGTCCGTGATCGCCGATCATGTCTCCATGGTCGGAAACAAAAGCAACCACCGTATTTTCGGCCAGTCCAAACTCCCCTAGCGTCTGGATGAACCTGGAAATCTGGGAATCGATGTGGGTCATGTGCCCGTAGTAGCCGGCGCGTGCAAGCCGCACGTCCCTCTCACGATAGTGAGCAGCGAGGGCGGTTGGATCCCAATCCCTTCTCTCTTCGCTCATCAATTCATCCGACCAATTGTCCTCGCCCGGAAGAGTGAGCTCGTCCTGGTCGTAACTGTCGAAAGCCCACTGCGGCGGGTCAAGCGGGGCATGCGGACGATGGAAGGACAGGTAAAGGAAGAATGGACAGGTGGGGTCACGCCGGTAGAGCCACTGCGTTGCCTCGGTGACAACCCAATTCGTGGGGTGAAGTTTTTCCGCCTTATCCCAGGGACGCGCAACCATCGAATTACATTCGAGGCCATTATCGATGTAGTCCTCCGCGGCACCCGCGCCCTCTTGCTCGCGCAGCCACGTCAGGTAGTCGTCGTACATCCGCGAATCGCGCTCGCGGTGACGCGAGTAGTGAAGATAGCCATCGTGCAAAATGACATCATCAAAACCAATGCGACCGCGCTCTGGCCAGTAGTGCATCTTGCCGATTGCCTGAGTCTGGTACCCGGCATCGCGAAGTGCTCCGGGGAGCGTAACCGGCATATCGAAGGTAATTCCGTCCTGATAGCCGATTCGACGGTGCGTCGTCGGTGCGGTTCCGGTCATGAGCCCCATCCGAGAAGGAACACAGGTGGGGCAAGCCGCATAGGCCTGCGTCATCTGCGCTCCTCCCCCAGCTAGCTGATCAAGATAGGGGGTGCGCACGTCGGGATGTCCAAGAATCGACAGGCAATCCCCCCTCCATTGATCAACGGCAATGAGGACGATATTCGGATGGTTCTCACTCACGGTTACTCCTACTTGATACCCGTCATCGCGATGCCCTGAACGATGTGCTTCTGCGTAAGGACGAAAAGCAAGCACACGGGGATAAACAGCATGAGAGATCCCATTGCCGTCAGGTTCCAAGCGGTGAAAGATTCACTCTTAAAGATTGATAGTCCAATAGTAATTGTTCGCATCTCCAGCGAGCTGGTCGCAATCAAGGGCCACAAGAATTCATTCATCTGGAAAACGAAGGTGAACAACCCTAGGACCGTCAGTGCGGGTTTGCACTGCGGGAGAACAATCGAACGGTAGATCCTCAGCTCATTTGCTCCGTCCACGCGAGCCGCCTCGATCAAAGAGTCGGGCACGCCCGCAATGAACTGGCGCATGAGGAAGATCGAGAAAGCGCTCATAAGGAATGGCATGACCAGACCCTGATAGGTATCAAGCCATCCGATCTGCGAGAACCACACATAGAGCGGGATCATACGCACGAAGAGCGGGATCATCATGGTCGACAAGATCGCAATAAAGAAGACCTGTTTGCCTGGGAAATCAAACTTCGCAAAAACGTATCCGACCAGCGGAGCGAAAACGATGTGCGAGCAGGTGATCAGCCCGGCGACCAGGATCGAGTTGAAGAGGAAACGGCCAAAAGGCGCGGCTGCAAAAAGCCTCCCGATGTTCTCCCATTGCCATTTCGCAGGGATCAACACCGCAGATCCACCGGAAACTTCCGCGTCGGATTGGAAAGCTAAAGAGATCATGTACAGCAGCGGGGCAACAGCGATCGCGGCAGCAATCCAGATGAAGATCAGTGAAACCAGGCGCGCACCCGGGAAGAGCTCTTCGTCAGCGATGCTCTTCTTCTTTTTGATGACTGCCGAGGCCGGGGGTGGGGTTGGTACGCACATCATAGTGCCTCTTTCCTTCGTCCCGTCCGAATCTGGATCAGGGACAAAACCATAATGACTGCCAAGAATGCGAAGCTCATGGCAGAGGCGTAGCCCAAGTTTCCACTCTGGAAGGTCTCACGGTAGACCTGGTAGACGTACAAGCTCGTGGCATTTCCTGGCCCGCCATTGGTCACCAAGTACGGAAGACCGAATTGCTGGAGCGTTGAAATCATTCCAACCAATCCGACGAAGAGCGTCGTCGGGGCAAGGAGCGGAAGGGTCAAGGACCAGAAACGCTTCCAAGGGGATGCACCATCGAGGCGCGCGGCCTCGTAAATCTGAGGATCAATGCCCTGCAAGCCAGCCAGGAAAAGAAGCATGAAGTAGCCGGCTTCTTGCCACACGGTAATCCCGACAAGGGTTGCCAGCGGCGCGGTGGTGAGCCACTGCTGGGTGGGAAGGTGCAGGCTGGAGAGCACCGAATTCAAGATACCCGTCGTCGGGTCCAAGATATTGCGCCACATCAAGCCAACGATGGCCACCGAGGTCATATAGGGGGTCAGGATCATCGTGCGCGCAAGAGTACGCCCACGGAATTTCTGGTTGAGGATGAGAGCAAGGAGCAAGCCCACGCACGCACCCAAAATCAGTGCCGAGGCCGCGTAGATCAGGGTGATTCCGAAGGCGTGTTGGACTTCGGGGTCACGAATGATCGAGGAATAGTTCTTCCATCCCACGGGGCGCAGCGTTGTAAAGCCGCGCGTAAAGGACAGCTGGAATTCCTGGATCAGCGGCCAGAACATGAAGAGAACGAAGTAGATGACCGCGGGGGTCAGGAAGAGATACGCGGTACGCGCTTGGCGTGCGCGCATCCCTCCCCGACGCCCCCGGCTCCGAGACGAGACGGACATGAGTTACTGCTTCAGGAGTCCCGCAACCGTGGTCTCGTAGGTCTGGACCTGAGCAGCCGGGTCCTTTCCGTTGAGGATGATCTCTTCGTACATCACCTTGCGAGCGTCCGAGATCTTCGCGGCGTTTTCGTTACCCCAGAATGCCTTGTCGGGGGTCGAGGCGTATTCACGCGACTTGGCAACGACGGAGAGAATCGGATCGTTCTTCACAACATCGGAGTTCGCCCACGACTTACGCGACATTGCCATTCCGGTCTCAGCGGTTACGGCTTCTTGGACCTTGAGGCTGGTCATGTCCTTGATGAGCTGCCATGCGAGCTCTGCGTTCTGCGACTTCGAGGGGATCATCATGCCAGAGCCAGCCAGGTAGGTCTTCTGGACATCGCCCTTGAGGGGTTCACCGACAGTCAGCGGGAAGTTCGGGTCTTCCTTGCGCACTGCTGCGATATCCCAGGGGCCGGTGAGAATGAAGCCTGCTCGCTTGGAGGTGAAGACCTTACGCGGTGCGGCGTAGTCATTCGAGGCGACGGGAACCGGGGCCAGCTTGTCCTTGTAGATCAGGTCGTACTGGAACTGCATGGCTTCGGTTGCCTTGGCTGCGGGAGTCATGGGCTCGTTGCCATCCTTGGTGAAGGTGACTCCAGCCTGCATGAGGAAGGGAACGGTGTAGGAGGCATCGTTGTTGAGTGCCAGACCGTACTCAACGCCGGATTCCTGGATCTTCTTGGAGGCTTCACGCAGTTCATCCCAGGTCTTGGGCATACTCACGCCGGCCTTGTCCATCATTTCCTTGTTACCGAAGACGAGGCCGCCCATGGTCACGTGGAGAGGGATGCCGTAGGTCTTGCCATCGGCCTGGCGGTTTGCAAGGCCAGATTCGACGAAGTCATCGAGGAATCCGGGTTCCTTCTGGAGGAAGGGATCAAGCGACATGATATTGCCGTCTGCGCCCCAGCGAGTCGACCACCAGCCGCCATTTTCTTCGACGAGGTCAGGGGTCTGGCCGGAGAGGAAGTCGGCGGTGAGCTTTTGCTGCAGGTCGCCCCACTGGTAGTACTGGACGTTGATCTTGACGTTGTGTTCCTTCTCAAAGGCCGCGAAGGTGTCGGTGTAGGCCTTGTAATCGCGGCCGGCCGACATGTAAATCAGGATTTCTTTACCTGTGCGATCGCCCTGAATTCCCAGCGACTGCGAGGAATCACTCGAGGAACCAGAGGACTGTTGTCCAACTCCACCGGGAGTTGAACACGCGGCAAGAGAAGCGGCCATGGCAAAAGCCGCGCATACCGACAGAGTGCGGCTGAGCCGCTTAGAAGAGCTGTGTCGCATCGTTGCGCTCCTTATGTTCTTTCTCGTTTAGTGCGTCGTCCCTCGGGGCATGTAGTGCCACCGAAGGGTCAGCGTTGTCGACTCCGGTTCTTCACCGCTGAGTGTGGACAGTAAAGTGACCGCGCTATCCAGGTCTTGGTTGTCGAGGCCAATTGTGGACAGTGCGGGGTGAAGGTCGCCGCCATCGACGGAGGCGCCTGTGCCGATGATTTGAAGGTCATCGGGGATTGCAATTCCGCATTGAGTCGCTGCAAGGACTGCGCCAATGGCAACTCGGTCGGAATCGCAATACACCGCATCGGGAAGTTCTTCCCGACCGGTGAAAATCGTGGTGGCGCACTGGAAAGCAGAGGGAATGCTCCCCTCTGTGTACGCCAAAACTTGAGGGGCACCCAGCTGCGAATCGCTGAGGAATTTCATGTACGCGTGCCAGCGCGGTTCGTTTTCGAGTTCTTCGGCGTTACGGCGCTGGGTGAGGTAGGCGATCTTCTTCGCTCCCCCATTGACGAGGCCGCTGAGAGCTTGCGTGATCCCCGCGGTTTCGTCAATGGTGACCCCGATATAGGAGGGCGTTGGAGGGAGGGTGCCAAAGATCATGGTGGGAATAGGCGGCGTGGGGAGCAAGTCCATGAGGACCTTGGCGCTGGTTGGATTACAGGCAAGGCATGCACTGTCGTAGAGGCCGCACGACAATGCGTTGACGATCTGTTGTTCCTCGCCCAAACGCACTGGGATCGACACTAGGTGGAGGTTTTCTTCTTCGAGGCGTGCGCTCGCGTGCAGCTGGAATCGCTCGACAAAGCGGTCCATGGGAGGGGTGTAGAAGAAACAGATGGTGCGCGTAGCGCCGGACTTCAGGGAGGAGCCAAGGATTGAACGAGTGTATCCGAGGCTTCGAGCGGCCTCGTGAACCTTCTTCTGGGTCGCAGAAGTGAACGCGTCTGCGCGACTACCGCTGAGGATGAGTGAAGCGGTAGTCGGTGAAACTCCAGCGTTTCGTGCAACGTCGACAAGTCGGACCCGTGAGGCCATGTCGATACTGTAGCGTGCAGCACAAGGGGAATTAAAACGTTTTTCTAAAACGTTATAAATCTGTTACTTGGCACACAGTGAGGGCTTTTCCTCGCGGATACAGATTGATAGAATTCCTCATATCTCAAGGCAAAGCCCAAAGGAGGGCACTCATGGGTATCTGGATTGGGGATGCACGCAAGTTCGAAGAGCTGCGCGAAGAAAATGAGCGCTTGAAGGAGCGAGTTGCACATCTCGAACGACTCTTAAAAGCCACCGGAGAAGCCATCGATCTAGCACTGAGTCCATCTGAACGCGCACTGGTCCTAGATGGACGCAAGCTCGAGGCCGTCAAGGCCTACAGAGACCGCACCGGCGTCGGCCTAAAGACAGCAAAAGAAGCTGTCGACGCGGTTGGATAAAGCACACCGCAATGATGCGCAAGGGGGGTGGGCCACACATCTGTGTGGCCCACCCCGCGACTTTTACCGCTTAAAAGCGCTCAGACTCAGTGCTTGGAGACGCTCACAGCCAGCTTGTCGCCGGCCTCAACCGACACGGACAATGCCAGAGTCTCGGAAGCAATCATGTCCTTCCAAGTCTCCACGTCGGCCACATGATCAGCCGGAACCGTCAGTGACAGGTCAATGCGGTCTGCGATGTGCAGGCCGGCGTTCTTACGCTCATCCTGAACGGCACGCACGACATCACGGGCGTAGCCCTCAGCCTCGAGCTCAGGGGTCAGCTCAGTATCGAGAACCACGAAGGTACCCGACGGCAGAACATCTGCGACCTGGCCCTCGGCGGCGTCCACGGAGGTAGACACGGAGAACATGTCACCGGTCAGCACCAGCGGCTTCCCGTCCAGTTCAACGGAAACAAAGCGGCACTCGCCGTCCACGACCTCCCACTCACCGGACTTCTGAGCCTTAAACAGCTGGCTGGTGAGCTTACGGAAAGCCGGATCGAAGGCACGCGGGTTGAGCGAAAGCTCGGTGCGAACGCTCAGGCCCGATGTCTCCGGAGACGCGAACACCACAGACTTGACGTTGACCTCGGAAGCGATGAGATCCGCGAAGGGCTCCAGCTCCTTGTGGTGCTCAGAGACAACCTGCAAGGAAGCCAAAGGCTGACGCACGCGCAGCTGGTGAGTCTTACGCAGGGCGTGAGCAGCGGAGACGACGGAACGCACCTCGTCCATGGCCTCGACAAGCGCGGAGTCAGCCACGGCCTCGGAAATCACGGGGAAGTCCACCAAGTGCACGGATTCCCCACCCGTCAGGCCGCGCCAGATCTCCTCTGAAAGCAGCGGCAGCAAAGGGGCTGCCAACTCCATAAGGGTCACCAAAGCGGTGTAGAGGGCGTCGAATGCTGCACTGTCCTCGTCCCAGAAACGCTGGCGCTGAGTACGCACGTACCAGTTCGTCAGCACATCCAGGTAGTCGCGGATCGCGTCGCAGGCACCGGCAACGTCATAGGCATCCAATGCGCCTCGAACATCCTCAGCCAAAGAACGCGTGTGAGCGAGCAGGTAGCGATCCATCTGAGGCAGAGCATCGACAACCGATTGATCTGACAGGTCAAGACGCTTGGCCTCGTAGCCCTCTCCCCCGTTGCACGCACCGGCGTACAGGGTAAAGAAATAGTAGGTATTCCAAATGGGCAGGAGTACCTGGCGAACTGTATCGCGGATCGACTCTTCCTTAACCATGAGGTTTCCGCCGCGCACGACCGGGCTGGACATGAGGAACCAACGCATGGCATCGGAACCATACTTGTTGAAGACCTCGGCCACGTCCGGGTAGTTGCGCAGGGACTTGCTCATCTTCAGTCCGTCGTCACCAAGGACGATGCCGTGGGAGACGCACGAGCGGAACGCCGGGCGATCAAAGAGCGCGGTCGCCAGGACGTGCAGGGTATAGAACCAGCCGCGCGTCTGACCGATGTACTCGACGATGAAGTCGCCCGGGTAGTGGTTTTCGAACCACTCCTGGTTCTCGAAGGGGTAGTGAACCTGCGCGAAGGGCATCGAGCCGGACTCAAACCAGCAGTCGAAGACATCGGAAATACGACGCATGGTCGACTTGCCCGTCGGGTCGTCCGGGTTCGGGCGGGTGAGCTGATCAATGAAGGGACGGTGGAAATCCGTGACCTTCACGCCAAAGTCGGCTTCCAACTCTGCAACCGAGCCGTAAACATCGGTACGCGGGTACTGCGGGTCATCCGATACCCACACGGGAATCGGCGCACCCCAGAAGCGGTTACGCGAAATCGACCAGTCGCGAGCACCCTCCAGCCACTTGCCGAAGATGCCGTCCTTGATGTGAGCGGGAGTCCAGGTGATCTCTTGGTTGAGCTCGACCATCCGATCACGGATCTCGGTGACGCGAACGAACCAGGAAGACACGGCCTTGTACATGAGGGGCTTGCGGCAGCGCCAGCAGTGCGGGTAAGAGTGCACGTAGGACTTTTCGCGGACCAGCACAGCGCGGATTTCGGGCGCGCGACGCGCGATCGGGCCGCTCTGGTCACGCAGGTCGGCAACCACATAGCGGTTTGCATCAAAGATCTGCAAGCCCTTGTAGTCAGGAACCTCAGAAGTCAAAACGCCGCCTTCATCGACGGGCAAGACCACACCGATCCCATATTCCATGCAGGTCCACATATCGTCTTCACCGAATGCGGGAGCCTGGTGGACGAGGCCGGTACCATCCGTGGTCGTCACGTAGTCGGCAGCGATGATCGACCAACCGTTGGGGCCGGGCGCAGCGCCTTCTGCACGATTTTCCGGAGTATCAAAGAAATCGTAGATCGGGTGGTAGTGAAGCCCCACCAGCTCATGTCCCTTGTAGGTGGCGACAACCTGCGGGTCCTCACCCAGTTCCTTGGCGTAAGCGGAAACCAGGTCTGCCGCAATCAGCACTCGCTCCCCTGCCAAGTTGCCCGCATGATCAGCAGCAACCTGAACCAGGACGTAGTCGATCTGCGGACCAACAGCGATGGCCTCATTCGAGGGAAGAGTCCACGGCGTAGTCGTCCAGATCAGTGCCAATTCGGGACGCTCAGAGTCTTCGTGCAGTTTCTTTTCCAAGCGCAGACCGACGGTAACGGTGTTATCAGTACGATCCTGATACACATCATCGTCCATCTTGAGCTCGTGGTTGCTCAAGGGAGTGCGGTCATGCCAGCAGTAAGGAAGAACGCGGTAGCCCTGGTAGGCAAGGCCCTTGTCGTAGAGCTGCTTGAATGCCCACAAAACCGATTCGGTATAGGACATATCCAAGGTCTTGTAGTCGTTATCGAAATCGACCCAACGGGCCTGACGAGTAACGTACTCTTCCCATTCCTTGGTGTAGCGAAGCACGGAGGAGCGGCAGGCCGCGTTGAAGGCCTCGATACCGATTCCGCCGGGACGCGTAATCTCGGTGACATCTTCAATTCCCAGCTGACGTTGTGCTTCAAGCTCTGCGGGGAGACCGTGGGTGTCCCAGCCGAAACGGCGCTCAACGTGATGTCCGAGCATGGTCTGGTAACGACCGACAACGTCCTTGATGTAGCCGGTCAGCAGGTGACCGTAGTGCGGGAGGCCGTTTGCAAAAGGCGGGCCGTCGTAGAACACGAATTCGTTCTGACCGCCCTTGCCGGCGGGACGGCGAGTAATGGATTTACGGAAGGTGTCATCAGCGGCCCAGAAAGCCAGGGTCTGTCCTTCCATCTGAGGGAAGGACGGGCTTGGATCCACTTGCTCATCGCGATGGCGCGGGTAGAAGCCGTGCTTCGTCATGTTTCGTCCTTGTGTCGCAGGTCCACAGGGACGAGGATCAGCGTTGCCGATTCCCGCGGTACCACCCCGCTTGCTACGCGCTGCGTAGCCGCTCATTAACAGCTGTGACGGGCTTACCCGTTCGGTTCTACTGGGACGCTGTGCAACACCGCGCCCGTTCTTCCGAATGCTCCCCGGTGATTCCTACAAATGTAGCCGGATCAACGCCTGTTCCAGTCTACGCAAGTCGTGCACACATGGCATGTTCATCTCACTGTCAGCACAAAAATGAGATCAGCATCGCGATAGAGTAAATAGAGTTAATGGCACGCAGCCTGCCACCCAACAAGAAAGAAGGCACATGGACATTTCCCGTCCCTCGACGGCGGTCACAGCACTCGTATGCCTTGCTTTGGTGTGTGCCTATCGCTTTCAAGAGGCATTGACCGCAGCGGGGATCCCAATTTCCCGCATGATCGCGATCTTTTCGGGGATCACACTCCAGTCTTTACCTTTCTTGGCGATCAGTTCTCTGATCGCTGCAGCGATCGAGGTTTTCCTTTCCCCTCATCAGCTTGCGCGCATCTTCCCACGAGGCCGCGTTGCGGGTTGCCTCGTTGCTTTCGTCTACTCCGCGCTTCTTCCCGTCTGCGATTGTTCAACCGTTCCTCTTGTACGCACCCTGCTCCGTCGAGGCGTTCCTCCGCGCACTGTTTTCATTATTCTTTTTGCGGCGCCGTCCATCAACCCGCTTGTCCTGTTTTCAACGTGGTATGCCTTTGGCCCTTCACTGAAAGCGGTATCGCTCCGCGTGGCGGCAGCCATCATCTGCACCGCATTAATTGCTACTTTGCTTAGCACCCGCATGCCATCCCTGAAAACCGTTTTGCGCCAGAGCGAGTCGGATGACTCCTGTGAGTGTTCACATGGATGCGGCGTTCACGCAGCGCACGCTACGCGAGGACGCTTTTCTTCATTTTCTTCCGCGTCGGCCTCGGCCTTCCTACGCGTCGTGCCCTATATGTTGATTGGCGCCGCGCTTTCCAGCCTCATCCAAGGGCTTCTCCCTACTGGGTTTATGACGGGACATACTTCCTCATATGTGTCCATTGCCGTTGCAATGTTGATGGCTTTCATTTTTTCTCAGTGCTCATCATCCGATGCGATCGTCGCGCGGAGTATGACAAGCCTGCTTCCCCCAGGAGCGCTCATGACATTCATGCTCATGGGCCCCATGCTTGATGTGAAGAACGTCTTCATGTTGTCAGCGGTTTTCTCGACGCGCTTTACTCTTCGCATCTGCGCAACCATCACCGCAGTTGTTGCACTGGCAGGTTTTGTCTTGACCTGGTGGGGTTTGGGAGGTGCATTGTGAGGACACGCGCTTTGATCTTTGTACTCGCTGCGGCAAGCTTAGGGTTCCTCTTCCTTTCGAGGCGATGGGTCTATTTCTTCCCGCCTCGTTTCCTTCCGCTCATCATTTTCTTGTGCGCCGTCTTCATTGTGTGGGCCTTCGTCGATCTTCTTGCACGCAGGCAGGAAAAACATACTCACCGAACACGCGCGAATGCGGTATATCTTCTCATTCCAGTCCTTGCCTGGTCCCTGCCTTTTTCTCTGGCCCCCTCTAGTTTCCTTGGGTCAACGAGCTCAGCGAGTGCTATTTCGCCGACGACCATCCCTTCATCTTCAGATGTTTCTTCCGCAGCACACTCCCACGCCGACCGCGTGATTGACACAAGCAACTACTACGACAGCGTCATCGATATGGTGACCCACCCCGATCAGTGGGATGGGAAAACAATCGAGGTGACCGGTTTTGTCTTGCCAAAAGATAAAGCCTCTTCAGAGGCAGGGATGCCTCCTTTTGGTCCCGATGACAGCTTCGGCTTATCCCGAATGACCATGTGGTGCTGTGCGGCCGATGCTTATGCCTTAGGTTTTGCCGTGAATAACACAACCTCATTCGTGCCGCAGGCAGATCAATGGGTTCGCGTTCAAGGAACCTTAGAAGTCCGCAACTCAAAAGCTCTCTATCTGAAGGCAACGAACATTACTCCCGTTAATCCGCCCGATACCCCCTTCGTCTACGAAAAGAAGTAGGGGCGCCCAGACGCCATGGTAGCGTCGAGCACCCCTACCGGGAGTCCCTCATTACTTAGACGAGGAATCAGAATTTTGGGAGTCAGAGCTTTGAGAAGAGTTTTCTGCCGCCTTCTTCTTTGCAGTTGAGTTCTCGGATCCCTTCTTGGAGGATCCGTTCTGAGAGCCCGGACCACCCTGGCCGCCGGGCATACCCTGCTGGCCATTCTGACCTTGCTGGCCGCCAGGCATACCCTGTCCACCGGGGCCACCTTGGCCTTGCTGGCCATTTTGCCCGCCAGGGCCACCCTGACCGCCAGGCATACCCTGCCGACCGCCAGGCATCCCCTGTCCACCGGGACCGCCCTGGCCTTGCTGACCACCAGGACCACCCTGACCGGGCTGTCCGGGCGCGGCCTGCGATTGCTGCGCGGGAGCGGGAGATGCAACCGAGCTCGTTGCCCAACCCGCGCCAAAACCTGCTACCAAGAAAGCTGCTGCTGCGCCGGCGGCTGCAGCCTTCTTCTTCCACGAGGGCTTTGCCGCGGCCTCGTGAGGAACAACCTCATCAGCGGGAAGCCAAGCACCTTCGTAGGTTCCGTCTTCCTTCTGGTAGGCAACATTCACGTAGGTCGTCTTATCAGCATGCGCATCCTGATCCTGCGAGTCATGAGCTTGAGCGTCGATGACTCGGGTCTCGTCCAGGTGGTCCTTGTTCATATCTTCTGCACTCATGTGCGTTCCTTTCCTCTGGGGCGTCTGCCCTGTCGTCTTGGTCATCAAGCTACGGACCACCTCTATGCCTGTTTTATGTCGCACCTAAGGTTTTCCTGTGAAGAGAAAAGCAACTTATATGACGCGCATCACAAAAATAATTTTGTCCACGTCAACGCCCAAAATTCACTCAGGGTTAGCGTGTAAGTACCTCAAAGATGAGGCATCACGGATCAATCCGATGAGTTCATTCCTCTCCCCTTTAGGACGGACCTCATGTCAACCTCACGTACGACAGCTCCGCTGACCGAAACCCAGCGTCGGGCGCGGAAATACGCCACTTTCCTGGCACTCATCGCTACTTTGGGCCCATTCTTCTACGGATTCGAAGGAATGGTCCTCAACGCCGCAATTAAAGCGGTCGGCACCACCTTCCACCTCGGCCCATTCCTCCAAGGCGTTGCCGGCGCAGCGGGCGTAATCGGCGGCCTCATCGGCGCACTTGGAGCAGGACGTATCTCTGACAAGATCGGACGTAAAACAACCCTGATGTGGGTTGGCCCCTTCCTCCTCTTTGAAGCACTCCTTGGTCCGCTCTCACCAATTCTGGGAAGCTTCGGATATCCCTTCCTCCTCCTCACCCGCATTGTCGGCGGCATTGGCTTTGGCGCAGCAACCACCGTTGCGCCCGGATACGTCGCAGAAATTGCACCTGCTGACATCCGAGGCCGCCTGATCGGCTTCCGTCAGCTGGCCATCATCCTCGGTCTTTTCTTCGCCGGCCTCATCAATATGGGTGTCGTACGCCTGACCGGCGGCGCTGCGAAGCCCGCCTTCTGGGGACTGCAGACCTGGCAAGTTCTTTTCGCATGTCTCATCATTCCTGCTCTCCTCTTCGTGATCTTTACCGCCCAAATCCCCGAGTCGCCTCGTTACCTGGTGTCGGTCGGGAAGACCAAGGAAGCTGAAACTGTCCTTGCAAAGGTCAGCGGTGAAGACGACCCGGCGGCACGCGTCAAAGCAATTTCCGCGTCAATGGAAGAAACTGGCGGACGCAAGCTCAGCATTGGTGAAATCTTCTCCTCGAAGTGGCGCGGACTGGTTCTTGTTGGCATGATGATCGCCGCATTCCAGCAGCTCACCGGCATCAACGGTGTCTTCTTCTACTCGAACTCGCTCTTCGCAGCGGTTGGATTCAACGAATCAATGGCACTGCAGCAAACCCTGCTCATCACAGGATTCAAGATCGTCGGTGTTGTCTCCGGCATTCTCCTTGTGGACCACGTCGGACGTAAGAGGATGCTCATCTACGGAGGTACGCTGATCTTTGTCTCCCTGGGCGTTGTTGCAACCGTCTTCACGCTGGCACCCGTTGTCGATGGGAAGCCCGACGTTGCAGACAACCCGGTCTTGGCATTCCTCGCAGTTGCAGCGCTGTGCACCTTCCTGCTGGGCTTCACTTCCTCGTGGGGACCGATCTTCTCGATCGTCATGGGAGAAATGTTCCCCAACTCGATTCGTGGTGGCGCAATGTCCATGGCCTCGGGAGCAGACTTCTTCGTCAACTTCCTTGTCGTTTTGCTCTTCCCCTTCCTGATCTCCTGGTCGCCGGCAGGCACCTACTGGATCTACTGTGCATTCGGTGTCCTAGCAGTCATCTTCACCGCAAAGTACCTGAAGGAAACCACTGGTACCGAACTCGAAGACATGGACAAACTCGCTGCTTCCGAGAAGTGAAAGGACCATCATGTCTGACACATACGAACGCTCCAGTGACATCCCGGACAATGTCCGCAATGTCCTGGTGATCATGACTGACCAGCATCGCACGGATACGATCGGCTGCCTTGGTAACCCACACGCCCAAACTCCCGTCATTGATGAGATGGGACGCAACGGTTTCGCCTTCACCAACTGCTTCACTCCCACCGCGATCTGCACGCCCGCACGCGCATCACTTCTGACAGGAAAGCGCCCAGGAAAGCACCTGGTACTGGCCAACCCTGAGTGGAACATCGCCTACCAAACGATGATTCCCCTTGGAACCTGGACCTACACTCAGGCACTTCGGGACGCGGGCTACAACGTTGGCATCGTTGGAAAGTATCACTGCGGGGCGAACCTCCCCGACAAGTTCGGCGCCGACGACGATACCTACTGGGGCGCAGAAAACCCCGTCGCCAATGAAAAGTACGTCGCGTGGCTCAACGAACACGGCCTTCCGCCAGTTCGGGCACACGACTTCTGGCGAGGAAAGCTCCCGGGAGGCCGCGATGGACACATCATCGCAGCACGCCTCGATCAACCAGAAGAAGCAACCTTCGAGCGTTTCTTGGCCGATCGCGCCATTGAGAAGCTTCGCGAATATGCAGCCGATTGGAAGGAAAACGGACAGCCCTTCAGCTTGGACGTTCACTTCTTTGGCCCGCACCTTCCCTACTTCCTCCCCGACGAGTGGTTCGACCTCATCGACCCGAACGATGTCACCTTGCCCGAAAACTTCGGTGACTCGCTCATCGGTAAACCGCAGATCCAGCAGAACTACGCAACCTACTGGTCGACATCGTCCTTCGACAACGATCAGTGGAAGAAGCTCATCGCTGTCTACTGGGGATACGTCGCCATGATTGACTTCGAAATCGGCCGAATCATGGATGTGGCACGCGAACTGGGAATTCTCGATGACACCGCAGTCTTCTTCTGCGCTGACCACGGTGAATTCACCGGCTCCCACCGGCTCAACGATAAGGGCCCGATGATGTACGACGATATTTACAACGTCCCCTTCATCGCACACATCCCCGGGGTTTCTGCGGTCGGCCAATCGGACGCCTTCGTGTCTTTGATCGATCTTCCCGCAACCGTCCTCGATATCGCTGGACTCGATCCAGCCCTGGTCGAAGACGGACGCTCGATCGTTGACCTGACGCGAGGTGAAGACGTGCCCGGCTGGCGTGAAGACATCGTCTGCGAATTCCACGGACATCACTTCCCGCTGCAACAGCGAATGCTACGCACCAAGGAATTCAAACTCGTCATCTCACCGGAGTCCATCAATGAGCTCTACGATTTGAGAGTTGATCCCGCAGAGATGAACAATGTATACACGGTGCC
>ERZ773265.526-NODE-526-length-23250-cov-159.709032_pt1 | contig 23250 bp, 17 predicted proteins | sample MGYA00580512_ERZ773265 | MGnify/ENA primary metagenome ERZ773265 (study PRJEB29015, sample SAMEA2738169) | human oral metagenome | biome: human oral; feature: human-associated habitat; material: saliva | place: China | collected 2183 ... | reverse complement strand
CGTTCGCGGTGTCTGTTCTCGCCGCCGTGGGTACTTTCCTCCCCTCGGCGATGCGTGTCTTCCTGCTGACCCTGGCAGTGGTCGACGACCTGATCGCAATCTGCATTATCGCAATCTTCTACACCAATAACTTCCACGGCGAGTACCTGCTCTTCGCACTGATTCCGCTCGCACTTTTCGCGTTCATCGCCTACCGTGGCGAGACCATGCTACATCTGAAGCCTCTCGCCGCATGGGTTCTGCTGTTGCCCCTGGGCATCATCACCTGGGCACTCTTCCTCGAGTCCGGTATTCACGCCACCATTTCCGGCGTGGTTCTGGGCTTCCTGGTGCCCGTGAAGATGTCCGCACGCTCTGAGGCGGCACACGCAGAACACGGTCTGGCAGAGGTGCTGGAGCATCGCTTCCGCCCCCTCTCCACGGGCATCTGCGTGCCCGTCTTCGCGTTCTTCAGCGCGGGTGTGGCCGTTGGCGGCTTTGAAGGCCTCGGACGCGCCCTCACCGACTCCGTGGCAGTCGGCATCATGGTCGCGCTGGTTGCAGGTAAGACCATCGGTATTTTCGGTACCACCTGGCTCGTGACCCGCTTCAAGAACGCTAACCTCGACCCGGACGTCGCCTGGATTGACGTGGTCGGCCTGGCTGCAACCGGCGGTATCGGCTTCACCGTGTCCCTGCTGGTCGCTGAGCTGTCCTTCCCGCACGGCTCTCCGCACACCGAAGACGCAAAGATTGCGATTCTCGTCGGCTCCGTACTCGCCGCAATTGTTGGTGCCGTTATCCTTTCACGCCGTAACAAGCACTACCGTGCCCTGGCTGAGAAGGAAAGCGTAGACGCTGACGACAACGGCATCCCCGACGTCTTCGAGGGCACCTACCGTGACCCGAAGACCGAAGCCTAGTAAGAACTCCTAAGGTCTAGCACCTTCCCTACACCCCAATCCCCCGCTGATAATGATGTCTCACCGCACTACCTCACGTCGCCGTACAGCACGAGCAGGGCAGGCGCCCGCGCCTCCTTCAAGGTATGCAGAGATATCAGCACGCGTGGTGATTGGGGTGTATTCTTTTGCCGCGCTACTGACCACGTTCGCGTGGATTCTTTCTCCTCTGCGGCACGGTCGCGGCTTCACTTGGTGGGAAGTCACCGCTGACCTGCTGAATATTCCCTCCACGCACACGCTACCCAGCGCCATTACGATGATTGTGCTTGTGTCCGGGCTGATTGTGCGCAAGCGTGCCGCTCTCATTGCAACCATCGTTTTTCAGGTGCTTGGTGTGCTGATCGCCAGCCATAGCGCATTCACTCTGGTGTTCCCCGCGGGGATTATGCCGAAGGACCGTATTTTCTCCTCGACGGTCGATACGCTCTCCATCGTGTTTGCGTGCGCGCTGGTGCCTTTCCTTTTCTCGATTCGTTCGGCGTTCCCGGCGCGTATTGGTCGCCTCTCGTGGGTGGGTGCGGCGTCGACGGCTGTTGGCGGCATCCTGCTGACTACTCTGGTGCTCTGGTACCTCTGCCACATTGGTGTGTGGGAGCCGTTGCGTTCGGTAACCCCGTGGGAGTTGCTGATGCACGGCATGGGTATTGAGCGTACCCATCCTGGCGTGTGGTCTGCCGATGTGGTCGCTTTTTTGGCTTCTTTCGGTTACGGCGCCTCGCTGGTTGCGGCACTGTACCTGTTGGCGCGCGGTTACCGTGCCCCGGATGCGTGGACCGGCGAGAAGGAGCTGAAGATTCGCGCTCTGCTACAGCAGTACGGTGCCAATGATTCACTCTCCTATTTTGCGACGCGTCGCGATAAGCAGGTGATTTTCTCTCCGGATCAGAGGGCGGCGATTACGTACCGTTCGGTGGGTTCGGTGTGTTTGGCGTCGAGCGACCCGGTGGGTGACCCTGATTCGTGGGATGCCGCCATTGAGCAGTGGATGCTGCAGGCGCGTAGCTATGGTTGGGTTCCTGCGGCGCTGAGCGTGAGTGAGGCGGGTGCGCGCGCCTATAACCGTGCGGGCCTGTCGATTATTCAGATGGGTGAGGAGGCGGTCCTTGAGGCAGACCGTTTCACGCTCAATGACACGTCGATGCTACCGGTGCGTCAGGCGGTTCAGCGTGTGCGTCGCGGCGGGTACACCGCGCAGATGCGTCGCTTTGCGGAGCTGGATGAGCAGCAGCGTCAGCAGGTTGCGGAGAATATTTCGGCGTGGCGTCATGGGCGTGTGGAGCGCGGCTTCTCGATGGCTCTGAATCGTGTGAATGATCCGGCGGATTCTTCGTCCGTTCTGGTGTCGGCTCATGATGAGGCTGGTCAGATGGTGGCTCTGCTGTCGTTCATCCCGTGGGGTCCTACGGGGCTGTCTTTGGATGTTATGCGCCGCTCCCCCGAGGCACCTAATGGTGTGGTGGAGTTTATGGTGGCGTCGCTGATGGAGCAGGCTGCGTCGCTGGGTGTGCGTCGGGTGTCGTTGAATTTTGCGATGTTTGGCCACATTTTTGAGGCTGCCGATCAGGTGGGCGCTTCAGCGTGGAACCGTTTGGCTTCCCGCTCTTTGGGCGTGCTGGATCGTTTTCTGCAGTTGCGCCGCCTGTATCGTTTCAATCTGAAGTTTGCCCCACTGTGGGTTCCTCGTTTCTTGGCGACGGAGCCGACGTTGGCGATGGCGAATGTTGTGGTTGCGTCGGGTATGGCGGAGGGCTTTTTACCGAATCTGTCGGCGCGCCGTTTGCAGGATCAGGAGCAGGTTCTTTCTGCAGATGAGCTGGAGGCTCTTCACCAGATGCAGCTCGCTTCTGTGGAAGAGCTTCCTGAGGTGTCGCGTAGCGATCAGACTCAGCACCGTCTGCGCCATTTGGAGGCGCTACGTGCGGCGGGCATGGAGCCGTATCTGCTGGGTGGTTCTGTGGGTAGTACTGGCGCTTTTGTGCTGGGTGTAAAGGATGCCCTGCGTATATTCTCTTCTGAAAATATTCCAAATTCGGAATTCATGGTTTCGGGTCGTATTCGCACGCTTCGCAACCATGGTGGAGTCCTCTTTGCGACCCTCGTTGAAGGTGGTAAAACCCTGCAGATCGTCATGGAACGTAGCCTGGTGGGCGAGCGCCTGCTGCGCCTCGCCTCCCACAACCTGGATACCGGCGACATCATCACCGTGCATGGTACTTACGGGGCGAGCCGCAATGGCACCCCGTCGCTCATTGCTTCCTCGTGGAGCATGGCGTCGAAGAGCCTGCACCCCATCCCATTTGACTCGTTTACTGACCCGGAGGCGCGTCTGCGTCGCCGTTCCACGGACCTGTTGGTGCATCCGGATCAGATGCAGAATCTGCGTCTGCGTACCGCGGTGATTAAGGCACTGCGTGCCCGCCTGGATGCGGAGGGCTTCCTTGAGGTGGAGACCCCGATTCTGCATACGGTGCACGGTGGCGCGAGCGCGCGTCCGTTCCGCACGTATATCAATGCGTATGGTGAGGACCTAACGCTGCGTATTGCGCCAGAGCTGTACCTGAAGCGCCTGGTCGTGGGCGGTAGCGGTCCGGTGTATGAGCTGGGTCGTGATTTCCGTAATGAGGGTGCTGATGCGACCCATAACCCGGAGTTTACGGTGCTTGAGGCGTATCGTCCGTATGCGGATTATGTGCAGATGCGTGAGTTGACGGAGCGTCTGATTAAGGATGCCGCCCAGGCGGTGTTTGGTTCGGTGTCTTTGCCGCTGGGTCGTAAGGCTTCGAGCGAGCGCGTGGTGCGTGATGTGTCGGGTCCGTGGCGTGTGGTGTCGGTGTGTGATGCTCTGTCGGAGGCACTGGGTCGCCGCGTGGATGTGCAGACGGATTTTGAGGAGCTGCTGGCTCTGGCGCAGCGGCACGGTGTGCGCGTTCATGAGGGCATGGGCCCGGGCGCCATCGTTGAGGAACTGTATGGTGAGCTGGTTGAGGCGCATACGGTGGAGCCGACGTTCTATACGGATTTCCCTGCGGAGACGAGTCCGCTTGCGGCGCCGCATCGTAGTGTTCCGGGTTTGGCGGAGCGTTGGGATTTGGTGATCAACGGCATGGAGATGGGCTGTGCCTACTCGGAGCTGGCGGATCCGCTGGTGCAGCGTGAGCGTCTGACGGAGCAGTCGTTGAAGGCGGCTTCGGGTGACATGGAGGCGATGGAGGTGGATGAGGATTTCCTTTACGCCTTGGAGACGGGTATGCCGCCGACGGGTGGTTTGGGTCTGGGTGTGGATCGTTTGGTGATGCTGTTGACCCAGACGCAGATTCGTGGGGTGTTGTCGTTCCCGTTTGTGAAGCCTGAGCGTTCGTAGCCCGACTGATACCCCCGCTTCTTCGTTATGCCCGGTGCGAGGTTTTGTGCCTTGTGCCGGGCTTTTTGTGCCCGCCCCACGCGTTTTGGTGGCACTCTCGCGGAGTCTATATTTACTCTGCCCATATATTAAGTATTCGTTACATTTTGGCTTGGGCCCCTTTTTTAAGTTGCCGAGCGGGGGACGTACCCGACACAATGAAGTGACTAATCATACGGAGCGTATGTGCCTCCGTTACGCGGCTTTGAGTCCGCGCCACCCAGCAATGCAGCCCACACGTTGTCCGTCTTTCGGATTTGAGCGTGCGGGCTTTTTGCTTTCAAGATTGGAGTGCCGAGTGGATTTTCTTCTGAATATCATCGGGGACATTAATACGCAGACTGCGGGACTGACTTCCGCCGTGGATGCCGTGCAGAACTGGATGTGGAGTAATTTCCTCTACTACGCTCTGATTGCGGCTGGTCTGTACATTACGATCCGTACTCGCGGTGTGCAGTGGCGTTCCATTAAGGAAATGGTCCGTGTCCTGGGTGACCCGGTTGCTCGTGAGGCTGACGGTAAGAAGAGCATTTCTTCGTTCCGTGCGTTTACTGTTTCGGCGGCTTCTCGTGTGGGTACCGGTACTGTTGCGGGTGTTGCTTTGGCTATTGCTATGGGCGGCCCGGGTGCTGTGTTCTGGATGTGGGTTATTGCTGCTGTTGGTGCGGCTTCTGCTTTTGCGGAGTCTCTTCTGGGTCAGCTGTATAAGGAGCGCGGTAAGGATTCCTATATTGGTGGTCCGGCGTACTACATGAAGCGCGGCCTGAATGCTCCGTGGATGGGTTACATCTTCGTGGCGTTCATTGTGGTCACTTATGCGTTTGTGTTTGTGGCGGTTCAGACGAATGCTGTGGTGGATGCTGCGGCGAACTCGTTCAGCATTGATGTTTCGGGTACTAACTCGATGGGCTTCCGCATCACTATTGGTCTGATTATGGTGGCGCTGACTGCGGCTATTATTTTCGGTGGTATTCGCGCGATTTCTTCGGTGACTGAGTGGCTGGTGCCGATTATGGCGGTACTGTATCTGCTGCTGGGTCTGCTGGTTGTTCTGCTGAACATTACCGAGGTTCCGAATATGCTGCTGATGATTTTCCAGGGCGCTTTTGGCATTAAGGAGTTTGTGACCGGCGGTACCATGGGTGCCGTGATTTGGGGTATGAAGCGTGGCCTGCTGACTAACGAGGCGGGTATGGGTACTGCCCCGAACGCTGGTGCGACCGCTACTATTTCTCACCCGGCTAAGCAGGGTTACGTGCAGACTCTGGGCGTTTACTTTGACACGATGATGGCGTGTACTGTGACTGCGTTTATTGTTCTGCTGTCGAACCCGACTTATGGTGATCGTTCTCGTGGTGCGTCGCTGACTCAGTCGGCGTTGGCTATGCAGCTGGGCGATTGGGCGGTTCACTTCCTGACTATCGCGATTTTCATGTTTGCGTTCTCGACTGTGATTGGTAACTACTACTACGGCGAGTCGAATATGCGTTTCGTGACTGAGCGTAAGCTGCCGATGAATATTTTCCGTGCGCTGGTTCTGGTGTTCGTGTTCTTCGGCGCGATTTCTTCGCTGGATCTGGTGTGGACTACTGCAGATATGCTGAATGCCGGCATGGTGATTGTGAACTTGACGGCGGTTCTGTTGATGACTCCGCAGGTTGTTGCGGTGTTGAAGAACTATGAGGCTCAGCGTAAGGCTGGTTTGGAGCCGATTTTCAAGGCTTCGGATATGCCTGAGTTGAAGAATCTTGCGGCGTGGGATGGTACTGATGCGGTGACTACCCGTGAGTTCTGGGCTGAGTATGATGCGAAGGCTGCTGAGCGTCGTGCTGCGAAGAAGGCTAAGAAGGTTAGCCGCTAGTTTGTGAGCTACACGCAGGTTTCTGCGTAAGGCTTTGTGGAGGGTCCGTCCTGCTGTGTTGCGGGGCGGGCCCTTTTGCGTGCTTGGGGGGCGTATGGGGCTGCCCATCGGGGTAGGCTCTGAACGCCTCCTTGGACTAATCTGAGGGCTTGTGAGTTCCTCCGGGTCTGTATGCTTAGGAAGGATATTAGGAGGGCTTATGGATTGGCATGCCGTACTGGAATTGGTGGTCACGGTTGTTTTTCTGGCGGGTATTGCGTTGGCGCTGCTGTGCTTGGTAACGATTCATCGGAACCCGCATTTTTCGGAGGTGCAGAAGCTGAAGTGGCTTCTGCTGGTGCTGTGCCTGCCGTATGTGGGTCCGGTGACGTGGTTGTTGCGTGCGCGTCTGGAACGCATTGATCGGGAGCGTGCTGAGAACGAGCGTACGGCGCGGGGTTCTGCGGCTACTTCCGAGGAAGCTGCTTCCGGTGGAGTGTCCGGTAGTGCCTCCGACAGTGCTTCGGAGGCTCTTTCTGAACCCTCCACCACCTCCAAGTAACCAAGGTCACACTCTCTCAATTGGACAGCACCACGTGCAATCCGTATAGTTTTATGTGTTGCCTGCGGTGATACACCGTAAGACACATGCGCGAGTGGCGGAATAGGCAGACGCGCACGGTTCAGGTCCGTGTGCCCGTGAGGGCGTGGGGGTTCAACTCCCCCCTCGCGCACCAACGATCCCCGGTTCGAAAGAACCGGGGATTTTTTCATATCCATAACCAATTCCCCGCTAAATGACGGGGTTCCAGAGCGATGGCGAGTGCATCACCTAAAATAGAATCGGGTGTGTTCATTCACAGAGCACACAGCAAACGCACAGACACGCTCGTTAAACTGAGCCTTTCGGATAAAGACCGTTTGCGCGGTCTGTTGCTCGGAATGGTCGTTGAGAAGGAGGCGGCATGAAGTTTTTCGACAAGCTGGGCAAGCTGGAGCAAGGCATCGGTCGCACTGTCGGCCTTTCCAAGGGCTTCGGCACCTTTGCGAAGGCGGATGTCGCTAACCGCGTCCGCATCATGATGGATGACGAGTCCTACGTGGACGGCAGTGGCCGCACTATGGCTCCTAATGTCTATACTCTGCGTTTCGCACCGGTTGATTTCCCTCGCGTGCGCGAGTGGGGCAACCCGTTCGCTGTTGAGCTGTGCGATTTGGCGATTTCGCACGCCCGCGCGCAGGGTTACACCCTCATTGGCGCGGTTCGCGTGACGTTCAACGTTCTTGATTCTCTCTCTGAGGGCGAGTTTGAGGTTGTTGCGACCTTCGAGCCGTTCTCTGTGCCGGAGGCTCCGGCGTCCCCGTCTCTGCGCGGCGCTACTAACTATGCACCGGTGCGTCCGCCGCGTGAGTCTTCTTTGCCGACCCGCATTACGAAGCCGGCTGCCCAGCCGGCTCAGCCTGCACCCAGCCCTGCGCCTCAGCAGGCTCCTGCGCCTCGCCTGAACATGCCTGTAGCGCCCCCTGCGGCGGCTCCCCGTTTCTTCTTGGAGATTGAGGGTCGCATGCACCCGGTGAACCACCTGCCGTTTGTGCTGGGCCGCGGTTCTGATGCTGATTTTCGTCTGGACGATAAGGGTGTTTCTCGCCGTCACCTGCAGCTTTCGATGCAGGGTGGTGCGGTGGTCGCCTCCGATATGGGTTCTACCAACGGCACGTTGATTAATGGTGCGCCTCTGCGTGCGCCGGTGGTGCTGGCGAACGGTTCACTGCTTCGCATGGGTAATACCCGCATCATCTTCCATAGTTCGACCGGAGGTGTCCGTTAATGGCGTCTGAATTGACCGTTACTCTCCTTCGTTACGCTTTTCTGGCTCTGATTTGGTTCTTTGTTTTCCTGGTGGTTTCGGCGGCTCGCCGTGACCTTGGTTTGGGTAAGAACTATCGTGCGGCACCGGTTGATGCGGTTCCGGAGGCTACCCATATTGCGCCTCCGCCGACTCGTCCTTCGCAGCTTGTGATTACTGCGGGGGCGCAGGCTGGCGCCATGATGCAGCTGGGGGACCACCCGATTACTATTGGCCGCGCTAATGACATTGAGGTGTCCCTGCAGGATGATTACGCCTCGGGTCGCCATGCGCGCCTGTTCCCTCAGGGTTCCCGTTGGTTCCTTGAGGATTTGAATTCTACTAATGGTACGTTCGTCAATGGCGAGCGTCTGACTCGTGCGACCCCGATTGAGCCCGGTGATGATTTCCGCGTTGGCGGTACCACCATGCAGTTGAGGGGCTAGTGTATGAAGATTGCTTTTCGTTTTGAGGCCCGCTCTGATACGGGTCTGAAACGCTCGAAGAATGATGACTCCGGCTACGGTGGTCGTTTCCTTGCTGTCGTTGCTGACGGCATGGGCGGCCACGTAGGCGGCGATGTTGCGTCGGCTACGACGGTTCTGAATCTGACTCCGCTTGATCACCCTGATTTTGAGGATGGTACTGGCGGCGTTTATCTGGCTGATGAGATTCAGAGTGCGAACCTGATTATTAATGAGCTGGCGGCGAATGACCCGCAGCTGGCGGGTATGGGTACGACCTGTACTGCCCTGCTGATTGATGGCGATTGTATTGAGCTGGCTCATATTGGTGACTCGCGTGCGTATCGTCTGCGCCCGGGTGCTGATGGTGAGTTTGAGCAGATTTCTACTGACCATACGTTTGTGCAGCGTCTGCTCAATGAGGGTCGTATTACCCCGCAGGAGGCGGAGAACCACCCGCATAAGAACGTGATTATGCGCGTTCTGGGAGACGTTGACGCATCCCCTGAGCTGGAGTTGAAGACTCTGGACGCTGTTCCCGGCGAGCGCTGGGTGCTCTCTTCTGACGGTTTGGATGCTGTGGTGTCCCTATCGGAGATTGAGCAGGTGATGCGTTCTACTGATGATCTGTCTGAGATTGCTGACACTCTGATTGCGATGACTTTGGAGCGTGGCGCTCCGGATAACGTGACGGTTGTGTCCCTGCAGGTGATTGACCGTGAGGTTCTGCCGGTGGATGAGCCGGTGGGTCCTTCGAGCCTGCCTGAGTCTGCTCTGCCTGATTCGATTGTGGCGGAGCAGGAGGTCAGCACGAATACTCAGAAGCTTCCCGAGGTTGCTGCTACGGCTGAGGCTGCTGAGGCTATTTTGGGTGCGCACCATGATGAGGACTCTGAGGAGCCTCATCGTCGGTCGTTGCGCCGTTTCCGTCGTGCTCGTGACTTCTCTGGAACCCTGTTGCACAGTGGTTCTGGGGCGGTGCGTCACCATATCGGTACGTACGATAACGCCGTGGATGCGGCTCTTACGAATGCTGCGATTTTGCGTAGTGAGTTGGGTTCCCGCCCGCATCAGCTGGTTGGTGCCGCTTCGGTGGCTACTGAGACCGGCATGATTCCGGCGGTGACTTCGCGTACCCTGGAGCATCGTGCGACGGTGGCTCAGCGTGTGCCTTTGAAGGTTGAGTCTGATGAGGCGACCTTGCCGGCTGAGCTGGAGGAGCTGATCGCTGAGGATACTGTTGAGCGTTCGCGCCCGCGGTCGTGGTCGATTCGCCTGTTCATTACTCTGCTGGTTGCGGCTATTGTGACGCTGGCTGCGTGGACCGGTCTGCGCTATGTGGAGCGTAGCTACTATGTGGGTGAGAGTGACGGCACGGTTGCGGTGTACAACGGTATTCCGCATGCGTTGGGTCCGATTCGTCTTTCTCACGTGGTGGAGAATACCGATATTCCTACGAGTGAGCTGAGCGATCATACTCGTTCTTTGTTGCGTAATGCGATTACGGCGAAGGATCTGGATGATGCGCACCAGATTGTGTCTCGTTTGAAGACTCAGGCAGATCAGTCTCGTGAGAAGGCTGAGCAGGCCGCTGCGTCTGCTTCCGCGTCTGCCTCGGCTTCTGCTTCCCCGAGCTCTGAGGCGCCCAGTGAGGCTCCAAGCTCTGGGGCACCGGGCTCTGATTCGGCGTCCCCGGCTCCTGAGCTGGCTACGGTTTCCTCCGCGCCTGCGGCAGAGGGCGGTGAGAACAATGGCTAAGTTCTCGTTCCGTCGTGAGTCGGATGCGCCTCGTGCACGCCGTTTCACGGAGCTTTTCCTGCTGGTTTTGGCGGTAGGTATCAGCTCGTTCGGCATGTACCTGATTGATCCGGAGCATGCTTTTGATACGTCGAAGAGCCAGTGGCTGCCGTGCACGGTGGTGCTGGGTGCCGGTGCTCTTCTTATTCACCTGGTCATGCAGTTCCGTGCGCGTTATGCTGATCCGTTTATTCTGCCGCTGGTGGTGGCTCTGAACGGCATTGGTTTGACCATGATTTATCGCCTGGATCCGCAGATTGCGGCTCCGGTGGGTGATGGTCAGCTGATGTGGACCGGCGTGTCGATGGTGCTGTGCGCGATTATCGTGTTCGTGCTCAGGGATTACCGCCTGCTGCGTAAGGTCACGTACACCTCCCTGGTGCTGTCGATGATCCTGCTTATCATGCCGCTGGTTCCGGGTCTGGGTATGGAGCTCAATGGTGCTCGTATTTGGATTCATATCGGTAACCGTACGTTCCAGCCGGGTGAGGTCGCGAAGATTACTTTGGCGATTTTCTTCGCCGGCTATTTGGCGACGCACCGTGACCTGATTCTGGTGGCTGGCCGCCGCATCGGCCCTATCAATCTGCCGCGTCTGCGTGATTTGGCGCCGGTGTTCTTGGCGTGGATTGTGAGCCTGGGTGTTCTGGTGTTCCAGAAGGACCTTGGTTCGGCAATTATGTTCTTTGGCCTGTTCATGGCGATGCTGTACCTGTCGACCGGTCGTATTTCGTGGCTGGTGGTTGCGGGTATCGGTATGGCTGTAGGTGGCTATTTCGCGTACCACTATGTCTCGCACGTGCACGCCCGTATTTATGCGTGGGTGCATGCTTTTGATCCGGAGATTTACCAGGCGTCTCCTGGCGGTTCGGGTCAGATTCTGCAGGGCGTTTTCGGTCTGGCTTACGGCGGTCTTTTTGGCCGCGGTTGGGGCCAGGGCCGCGCGAACCTCGTCCCGTACGCTAATTCGGACATGATTATTTCCTCGTTGGGTGAGGAGCTGGGCCTGGTGGGTCTGGGGGCCATCCTGATGATGTTCATGCTTCTGGTTTCGCGCGGTTACCGTGCAGCGTTGGGTACTCGTGATGGTTTCGGCAAGCTGTTGGCTGCCGGCCTGTCTACGGTCATGGTTTTGCAACTGTTCGTGGTGATTGGCGGCGTGACTCGTTTGATTCCGCTGACTGGTCTGACGACTCCTTTCATGTCTGCCGGTGGCTCCTCGTTGGTGGCTAACTGGATTATTGTGGCGCTGTGGTTGTCTATTTCTCATAGTGCCCGCGCACCTCACCTGGTGGCTGGTTACGATGCGCCGCAGGGTATTGACCATGCGGACACTAGCTACGAGCCGGAGGGTGCTACTAGCGTTCTGGCGCGTATTACGGCTAAGGATTCTGGAGGTGAGAAGAATGGATAGGGCTATTCGCCGCATGTGGATGTCTGCCGCGTGCGTGTTTGTCCTGCTGATGGGTACCCTCAGCTATATTCAGTTCTTCGATTCGAAGACGCTGATGAATAATCAGTGGAATTCTCGAGCGCTCTACGACAATTACGGTTCGGCACGTGGTTCGATTGTGGTTGACGGTACGGAGATTGCTTCGTCGGTGAAGTCCGATGATGAGTACAACTACCAGCGTGTGTATAACCACCCGCTCAAGTATGCGGCTCTGACCGGTTATTTCTCCACGATTTATGGCGCGACCGGCCTGGAGGCTGCACTCGATAAGGAGCTTGCAGGTACGAGCGATAGCCAGTTCTACGACCGTGTGGCGCAGCTGTTTAGCGGTTCTTCCGCACAGGGCGCCAGCGTGGAGCTGACGATCAATTCGAAGCTTCAGGATATTGCCTACAACGCGTTGCAGGGCCGTAAGGGTGCTGTGGTGGCGTTGAACCCGAAGACCGGTGAGATCCTGGCGATGGCTTCTTCGCCATCCTATGATCCGAATCTTCTGTCGTCTCATACGAGCTCTTCGGTGTTGGCGAATTACCAGGCGCTGACTTCTGACGAGGACAGTCCCCTGTTTAACCGTGCGATTGCGGGTAACACCTATTCGCCGGGTTCGACCTTCAAAATTATTGATGCGGTGGCGGCGCTGGAGTCCGGCAAGTACAACGCATCTTCGGTCATTGCGAACCCCGCGCAGTTGCCGCTGCCGGGCACGAACATCAGCCTACCGAACTATACGGGCGGTCAGTGTTCGACCCGCACTCAGGCGACGATTGAGTGGGCTTTGGCTCAGTCCTGTAATACGCCGTTTGCGCAGATTGCGATGGATTTGGGTCAGGAGCGTATCGCGAAGACCGCTGAGAATTTTGGTTACGGCCAGGATTTGAAGATTCCTTTGACGGTTTCTAAGTCGTCTTTCCCGTCGAATCTGACGCAGAGCCAGCTGGCCCAGTCGGCGATTGGTCAGTACGACGTGAAGACCACTCCGCTGCAGGTGGCGATGACTTCTGCAGCGATTGCAAATGGCGGCGTGCAGATGAAGCCGAACCTGATTCGTTCGGTGAAGACCAGCAACCTGAGCACTTTGCAGGAGTTCTCTCCTGAGAAGCTGCGTACGTCCACTAGCCCTGAAATTGCCAACCAGGTGAAGCAGTGGATGGTGAATGCGGTTGATAATGGTATTGCACGTAATGCTGGTGTCTCCGGTGTGAAGGTGGCGGGTAAGACCGGTACCGCGGAGACCACGGCAGGTTTGAATAATTCTTGGTTTACCGGTTTCGCGCCGGCTGATGATCCTCAGATTGCGATTGCTGTGGTTTATGAGGATATTGACGTGGCGACCGGTGCCCAGTTGGCAACCAGTACTAGTAAGCAACTCTTTGAGGCGGTGTTGAACAAGTGAGGCCTGCGGCTGATATCACTTTGGGCGGGCGCTACACCCTAACCGAACGTATCGCGATTGGCGGTATGGGCGAGGTGTGGAAAGCTCGCGACAAGGTGCTTGGGCGCATCGTTGCGGTCAAGATCCTCAAGGAGGAGTACACCGGTGACCCGGGCTTCTTGGAGCGTTTCCGCGCTGAGGCCCGTAATACGGCGCTGTTGAACCACCCCGGCGTAGCGAATGTTTTCGACTACGGCGAGGAGGACAATTCCGCGTACCTGGTCATGGAGCTGGTGCCGGGTAACCCGCTTTCGAGCATCATCGAGCATGAGACTACCCTGCCGCCGGATCGTATTCTGAACTTCATTGCTCAGACCGCTCGCGCGTTGGCTGCGGCTCATTCGCAGGGTCTGGTGCATCGTGACGTGAAGCCGGGTAACCTCATCATCACTCCGGATGACCGTGTGAAGGTGACCGATTTCGGTATTGCTCGTCTGGCTAACCAGGTGCCGTTGACGGCTACCGGCCAGGTGATGGGCACTGCCCAGTATTTGGCGCCGGAGCAGGCAACCGGTCAGGCGGCCACCGCGTCTTCGGATATGTACTCGTTGGGCATTATCGGTTATGAGTGCCTGGTGGGTCGTCGTCCGTTTACAGGTGAGTCGCAGATTGCGATTGCGTTGGCTCAGGTGAATGATCCGCCGCCGCCGCTTCCGGAGACCATCCCGGCTCCTGCTCGTGCGCTCATCATGTGCTTGTTGGCGAAGGACCCAGCTCAGCGTCCTAAGGATGCGACCGCTTTGGCTTCTGCGGTGGATGCGATTCGTCGCCGCGATCTGCAGGCTGCGGTGAAGGCTGTTCCTTCTTTGGCTCAGTTCTTGGCTGAGGAGAACGCTGATGACGCTACTGTCGCGATGACCGCTATGGATGTTGCGGCTGAGCCGATTAGTGCTTCTGCTACTCCGCGTTTTGGTTCTGGTGGTCGTTTCTCGCCGGCGCCGACGACGGCGCCGATTCCTCGCACGAGTGAGCAGACGATGCGTCCTGTATCGGGTCGCGTGAAGTCTACTCCCGCTCCTGCAGCGAAGCGTGGCCCGAACGTGTGGATGTGGGTTGCTCTGCTTCTGGCAATCGTGCTGATTGCTGGCGGTATTTGGACGGTCCTCTCTTCCAATAATGGTGGCGGTTCGACTGATCCGGTTCCGAGCGCTTCTTCGTCTGCTGTTCCGACGAACACGGGTACTGTTTCTACGGTGGAGCCGACTGAGTCTGCTTCTGCCCGTGCTGCAAAGCAGAAGGTGACCGTCAACGCGATTAACTATGAGGGTCGCGAGCTGCAGGATGCAGTGAACGAGCTGAAGAACCTTGGTCTGTCCCCCAAGACTGAGGGTGTTGAGTCGACTCAGCCGGAGAACACGGTGATTTCGGTTTCTCCGACGGGTACTTTGGAGCAGGGTAATAGCGTAACTGTTCGCTATTCAACCGGTCCGAAGTCGGTGACTTTGCCGTCGAACCTTGAGGGTAAGAACGTTGATGAGGCGTCGAAGGCTGTTGCCGCTCTGGGTGTGAATGTTTCTCTGCATTATGAGAATTCGGACACTGCGGCCCCCGGTACGGTGCTTCGTACTACCCCCTCATCTGGCACCAAGGTCACGGTTGGTAGTAATGTAGACATGTATGTGGCCTCTTCCAGTTCGGGTAGGGGTTCGAGTGCGAGCGCTTCTGCTGCACCGTCTGCGTCGGCTTCTGCTTCCGCTTCTGCGTCGGCGCGTTAGCCCCTACATTTTGATTTAGTTTTAGTCTTAGTGATCCAGGAGAACTTATGGACCTGTCGGTTCCCGACACGGTTGATAACCGTTACAAGGTACTCGAGGTAATCGGTACCGGTGCGATGGCAACCGTTTATGCTGCTGAGGATACTCGCCTCGGCCGCAAGGTTGCGCTTAAGATTCTGCGCCCGGAGCAGGCCCAGGACGATACGTTCCGCGCACGCTTTAAGCGTGAGGCGGAGGCTGTGGCGTCTCTGAACAATCCTGCGATTGTTGCTGTCTATGACACCGGTTCGTATAACCCTTCGCAGGATGGTGGGGATTCTGCTTCTTCGGAAGAGGGCACCGCTATTCCTTATATCGTGATGGAGTATGTGGAGGGTCATACTCTGCGTTCCATCCTGTCCCGTGGCGGTCATCTGCCGGTCCGTGATGCTTTGGGTTATTCCGAGCAGCTGCTGGGTGCTTTGCAGTACAGCCACTCGATGGGCATCATTCACCGCGATATTAAGCCGGCAAATATTATGGTGCTGGAGCGTACCAGCGAGGATATCGCTAAGGGTCAGCCGGGCCAGATCAAGGTCATGGATTTCGGTATTTCCCGTGCCATTGAGGAAGCTGGCGAGGCGCTGACCAAGGCTAATGTGGTGATGGGTAGCGCACGCTACATGTCCCCTGAGCAGGTGAGCGGCAAGGAAGTTGACGCCCGTAGCGACCTGTACTCTGCTGCTTGCGTGATTTACGAGATGATTGCTGGTCGTTCTCCGTTTGACGCTGAGTCGAATGTTGATCTGGCGGCTAAGCACCTCTCTGACATTCCTGAGCCTCCGAGCAAGTTCACCCCGCTTGAGGTTCCTGCTGGTCTGGACGCTGTGATTCTGAAGGGTCTGGCGAAGAACCCGGATGAGCGTTATCAGAGCGCGGCTGAGTTCGCTCAGGCTCTGGTGTCGGTTGTTCGCCCGGGTGAAGAGACCGTGGTTCAGGATGCAGCGATGACTACTGCTTTTGTTCCTTCGGCGACTACTGCTTCCCTGGGTGAGGATTACGCCCCGTACACCACCTCGATTACTGAGGCTTCTGTGGAAGACGGCGGCCTCAACGGCTTCTTCGAGTATGAAGACGATGAGGAACTGTACGACGATGAGGAGTACGCGGAGTACGATGAGTCTTCGCCGCGTAAGCGTGCGTGGGTTCGTTTCCTTGTGGGTACTCTGATTGCGGCTCTGCTGTTCTTCAGTGTCGGCTCGGTGTTGTACTACCAGAACAAGCTGAATGAGGTTCCGCAGGTTCCGGTTCCGGCTGTGGTGAATGTTTCCCGCGATGATGCCGAGAACCAGTTGCGTAACCTGGGCTTCGTGCTGGAGTACCGTCAGGGCTACTCGGACAACGTCAAGAAGGGCGACGTTATCAGCGTTGAGCCGGGTGTTGGTTCTAAGGTCAATAAGGGCTCGACCGTTGTTGTGACTGTTTCGAACGGTCCGGAGAAGGTCAAGCTGCCGGATAACCTGCAGGGTCAGAGTGAGGCGTATGTCCGTAACGCTCTGAAGGACCTGGGTCTGGTGGATGGCCGCGTCTCCACTGTGGAGAGCGCTTCCGTTCCTGCCGGTATGGTTGTGGAGCTGTCCCCGGAGAAGGGCTCGACCGATGATAAGGGCGCTCAGACCGTTGAGGCTGGTAGCACCGTGAACATTGTCCTGTCGTCCGGTAAGGTAAAGGTCCCCTCGCTGGTGGGTCTGACCAAGGATCAGGCGATTGCTGCTCTGACCGCTCAGGATGTTCTGCTGAACACCAACATTGAGACTGTTCAGACTAACGAGCGTCCTGCGGGCACTGTGATTTCGCAGAGCTCTGCGGCAGGTACTCTGGTGGCTCAGAACAGCACTGTGACGATCCGTGTGGCTGCTACTCCGACTCAGACGACCGCTCCGACTACTGCGGCTACTCAGCCTGCGGCAGCGACCGGTAACCAGAACGCTACCACTGGTAACCAGAACCAACAGCGTTCTACCGCGGCTAACCAGCAGGCTACTCAGCCTGCTGCAGCGACCGGTAACCAGAACGCTACTACTGGTAACCAGCAGCGTTCTACCGCTACGGCTACTCCAGCACCGACTGCGTCCGCTACTGCGGGTACCCGTACGATTCAGGGTACTAACGCGAATACCAATGCGAACAACGCTAATAATGCAAACGCTAACGCCCGCTAAGGGGTTCTAGCGGTTAGCAAAAGGGGCGGCGCTCCACACCGTTGGGTGTGGGGCGCCGCCCCTTTTCGCGTATCTGGGCTTGTTCGTGTATCTGGGTTTGCTCGTAGCTAGGGGTCAGATATAGCTATCGCCTCCAGTTTCCCTGTAGCATGCCTGCTACGGGGCTTCTGGAGGCGATATAAGCCATTGATGGCGGTCCAAGCTAAAGTTACTAAGCCATGAGGGGTGAGAGGCTCTTAGCGCGCTCTGCGGCTCCCTGCAGACCAGTTTCTTCGAGCCAGTTGCCGAGCATGAGGTATCCGCTTTCGGTCAGGACCGATTCGGGGTGGAACTGCACGCCGTGCATGGGGGCTTCGCGGTGGCGCAGACCCATGATGATGCCGTTGTCGGTGGTGGAGGTGGTTTCCAGAACCTCGGGCATGGTTTCGGGTACAACTGCCAGGGAGTGGTAGCGGGTCGCGGTGAAGGGGTTGGGCACGTCCTTGAACACGGAGACGTTTTCGTGCACGAGGCGGGAGGTCTTGCCGTGCATGAGTTCGGGGGCGTGGGTGACGGTGCCGCCGAATGCTTCTGCGATGGCCTGGTGGCCGAGGCATACGCCCAGTAGCGGCTTCTTCGCTTCGGCAGCCCAGCGGATGGTGTCAATGATGACGCCGGCTTCTGCGGGGGCGCCGGGGCCCGGGGAGACGAGCACGCCGTCGTGTTCTTCGGCGAGCTTGATGACGGCGTCGAGTTCGTATTCGTCGTTACGGATGACGGTGGTTTCAGCGCCGAGCTGCTGGATGTAGCCGACGAGGGTGAAGACGAAGCTGTCGTAGTTGTCGATGACAAGGATGCGGGTCATGGCACGTCCTTAGCGCTAATGGTTGATGGTGACGTTCAGGTTGAAGGGGCCGTACTCTGCGAAGTGGGGGAAGACGAATTCCATGAGCAGGTAGACTACGGCGAGTATCAGCGCGATGGCGATGATGATGCGAACCCACAGGGGGCCGGGGAGGTGGCGGAAAATCCATGCGTACATCTTGCTTTTCCTCTCTGATTTAGGATCCTGCTACGGAGGCGGCAATTTCTGCGGGCGCTCCGGCTGCGGCGGGCCGCCAGGATTCGAGGCGGGCGTGGACAATGTATCGTTCGGTGTCGCCGTAGCGCGGGTGGCAGGTGGTGAGCGTCAGGAGGCGCTCGGTGGGTGCTACGCCGGGCTGTCCGGGGACGGGTTCGATGACTTCTACCTGGTCGGGCTGCACGATTTCGTGGCTGTAGACGGTGTAGGTGTAGTAGCCGTCTTTGGTGCGCACGTAGATGTGGTCGCCTTCGGTGAGCAGGTCGATGTCGTTGAGGACTTTACCGCGGGTTTGGCGGTGGCCTGCGAGGGAGAAGTTGCCAACCTGTCCGGGCATGGCGCTTCCTTCGTAGTGGCCGAGTCCGAGGGAGTCGAGCACGTCGGAGCTGGTGCCCTGGGTGGCGGGGCGCTGGTAGTCGGATCCGAACTTGGGGATGTAGACGATGCCGAAGACTTCACCGTGGCCGGGTTCGCTCAGACCTGCGGGAGGGGTGTTGGGGTCCCAGTTGGGGAGGGGTTCGGCGGGGTTGGAGTCGAATTCCTGGACGAGGGTGCTGACGGCTTGGGATTGGGTGCGGTCGGCGTCGATGTTGGTCCACCAGAGCTGCCATGCGACGAAGAGCAACAGCAGGAGGCCCACGGTGATAAGGAGTTCGCCTGTAATCTGGATGATCCAGTGCAGCACGGTGCGGGGGCGGCGCTCTGCGGTGGGTGCCGTTCCTTGGCTCATGCGTTCTCCTTTGTCTTCTGGGTTGTGTATGTTCTTGGGCGCCGGGTGGCGTTCCTTATCTTTCAACGCGGGGAGAAGGTGAAATCATCCCGTAAGTCTGCAAAGATAGGTGTGAACATATATTTTTAGGTTACCCATACAACAATAAGCGGAGGAAGTATGTCGACCAACTCGGCTAAGGCATCGTCCAAGAAGAAGTCTCAGAAGTCTGCTAAGTCTGAGGTGGAGGATGCAAGCGAGCTGCGTCTGCGTGAGATTGCTCGTGAGATGGAGAGCGGCACGCAGCTGAAGGAGCAGACTCCGTTGTGGTACCGAGTGATTATGTTCTCGCTGCTGGCGGTGGGCATTCTGTGGATTATTGTTTTCTACATTACGCAGGGCCTGTTCCCGATTCCTGATTTGGGTATGTGGAATGTGAGTATTGGTGTGGGCGCCATGATGGTGAGCATGCTGATGATGACTCGCTGGCGCTAGAGTTTAGGCGTTATGACTTAGGCGTTAGAGCTTATAGAGAGGCGGCCGTCCCGTGTGGGGCGGCCGCCTCTCTATGTGTGGTGGGGTGCTATAGGGTTTTATTACCCGGTTCTTATATTCTTATACAAACATATAGTCTAGTCAGACTCATATTTTAAATATTTTGGGTTAAGTTCAGAATCTTAACTCAAGGACCCCTTTAGTAGATCAGATCGCCTCGCGCCGCTTCGTGGACGCGGCGGGTTACGGTCTCCATAACGGGCGAGTTAATGTTCCAGCGCTGCCAATAGAGGGAAAACTCTACGGGGGTTGCAGCGAGCTTCACAAGGTGCCCGCTTTCGAGCTCTTCGGCGCATTGCGCCTCAGGAATGAGACCCCAGGCAATACCGGAGCTGACGGCTCGCGCATAGTCCGGAGATGAGGGAATGTAGATGGTGGGGCTTTGGGTGAAGGTTTCTTCAGCCTCTAGACCTACCTCTTTTTCGATGAGGGCTCGCGCCACATCCTGCACAAAGTCTTTACGGTCATATTCGACGACGGGGGCACGATTGAGCTCTTCGCGACTCATGGTCTTGGGCCAGCCGGGCAGGTACCACTGCACGAAGTCGGGGGTGGCAACGCACCAGTAGCGTGCCACACCGAGGGTTTCGACGGAGCAGCCGGGGATTTTTTCGGGTTTGGAGGTGATGACTGCCATGACTTCTCCGGATCGGAGCATAGCGGAGGAGTGGAATTCGCCTTCTCGTCGCAGGTCACAGAAGATGCTGTCTTCGCGGCTGAGGATTCCTACGGCGTCGAGGAACCAGGTAGCGAGTGAGTCGGCGTTGACGGCAACGGAGACGCTCTGGAAGCCGCCGGCGCCCATGAGTTCACGTTCCATTTCTTGCTGCAGGAATTCGCTTTGTCGGGCGATGCGCAGTACACTTTGTCCGGCGTCGGTGGGGGTGACGGGGTTGCTTCGGCGTAGCAGGACCTTTCCAGCAATCTGTTCCATGGCTTTGATGCGTTGGGAGACGGCGGAGGGGCTCACTCGCAGGATATCTGCTGCCGCATCGAAGGTGCCGTATTCGATGACGGTGGCGAAGGTGGTGAGCTGGTCGGTACTGAAACGTGTCATAAGAATATCTTACGCAGTGTGAAAATATTTAGATAGATTTAGGGTCCTTTTTCCCGTATTCTCGTCTCTGGCACTTCATACTCCTACGAACTCAGGCTATACCTGCATCACGCGCTTTTGCCTAGCAAGCTGGTAGTAAGAGAGCCGCTACCCGCCACTGCGTACGCGGGTTCATACCCCGTTTGATCAACATAGAAAGTTTCACGATGTCCGCATCCCTCTCCCTGCTGTTTCTGGGTGCTACCACCACGATTTCTTTGGTGGCGGCTATTGGCGCCCAGGGAACTTTTGTGCTACGTCAGGGTATTTTGGGTCGGCATATTACCCCGATTATTATTTTCTGCATTCTGTCGGATGCTCTGATGATTGGCTTGGGCGTTGTAGGTCTGGGTGCTCTGTTGGATGCGGCGCCGTGGTTTATTGAAGTGTTCCGTTATGTGGGTGCGGCGTTTTTGGCGTGGTTTGGTTTTGAGGCTGGCCGCCGCGTGTTTACTCCGCACTCCATCGTGGTTGATGATGCGGAGGGTGATTCTCAGTCGTTGAAGGCGGCTCTGCTGACCACGGCGGCAGTGACGTATTTGAATCCGCTCGCGTGGTTGGATACGACTATTCTTTTGGGTTCGCTGGCGAACGCCCAGGGCGATCCGGGCCGTTGGTGGTACTACCTGGGTTGCTGCTGCGGTAGCCTGATCTGGTTTTTGATGCTGGGCTATGGTTCGCGCCTGTTGCGTCCGCTCTTTGCGCGCCCTTCAGCGTGGCGTGTTTTGGATGGTGCGACTGCTCTTCTGATGGCGTACCTGGTGTTCAACCTGCTGACGATGAACCTGTCGACTCACTAGCTTTTATCCCCCCTGACATGCCTCCTTATGCTTTGTCAGTCTCTTTTTCAGTGCTCTTCTCCTCTTCGAGGGGTATGAGCACTTCGTTTTTGGGCATGGTGAGCAGACCCAGGTAGATATCGCGAATGATCAGGATGTGCTTGATCCGCTCAATCATGGGCTTGAGGAAGCTTCGGGCGTATTTTTCGTCGCTACTGGTGGTTGCAACGAAGCTGAGCCCGGAGAACACGGCAACGATCATGGACACCTTGATGACCACGGCGTTGATGTTGGTGTCTACGCCAAGGATTTTGAGGTGTTCGGGTTTGATGCTCATCCAGGATTCGATGGTGGTGTCGCTAATGGCGATGGACGAGAAGCCCATGAAGAATCCGAAGACGAGCAGCATGAAGAGGGTAGCCTGAATGATCTGCCCGATCATGGGGATGATGATGAGGTTGCTCCAGGGCGCGATTTTGAGGGGTCGGTGTTCGAGGATTTTCTGCTCTTCGACCCAGTCTTGGGCGGTGTTCCAGATTCCGCCTTCAAGGGCTGCGGCATGCTCGTAGTCGTTCTCGGTAAAGCTTGCGATGTCGTCGCCTCTGGAGCGCCCCAGCAGGCGCGCTGTGCGCTCCAGGGAGGTTGTGACGACCACGAACACGGCGAGTAGCCCCATGAGCCCCAGAACTGCCCAGGTGCGCGGGAAGCTGAGTCCGTTGGCGAGCTTCCAGAGGTCTGCGTTCACGAAGATAAAGAGTACGGACACCATGAGTACGGGCAGTACTTTCGCGATCATGGGCGGCAGGGATGCGAGCTGGTGGATGGCGTGCTTGAGGGACCAGCCAAGTACGGTATCTACGCCCAGGAAGATGGCGAGGTAGATTCCGATAACGATGAGCGGGAATACTTGGCCGCCGTCGTAGACGAAGTCGAGGCCGTCGAGGGTGTTGGATGCAAAGACACCGGCGGTGAAGAGCATTCCGGCAAAAAGTACGGTAAGAATACCCGTGGTGATTTGAACCCACCGCGGGGTGCGAACCATCAGCTTGTGGGCAAGAATAATGAACACACCGGAGATGACCGGCATAACGAGGAAAATCCCACCGAGTACGAGCACTGGGAGTACTTCGTTGCTGAGGGCGCTATCGCTTGTAAGAGCTTTGATGTAGTTCGGTAGGGAACCCTTCACATCCTCTACAACGAAGAGGAGAATGTCGCGCAGGAAGATATAGCAGATGTGCATGATGCCAGCCCACAGGATCCACGGCACGGAGCGTGGGAACGCATCGAGAGCACGTTGACGTGCAGGAATGATGAGGGGAGCGCCCTGTTTACGGAACCAGATATTGCTCTGCTTTAGCATGTCTGCCCTGGTGTAATGCTGAGTGGTGTAATGCTGAGGTTGCACCGCTTCTGCAGTGGCTTTAGCACGCAGTCGCACCCAGATGGGGCGTGCGTCCTTCTGCTGCGGGGTGTTCTGATCCTGTGCGCTCATGACATACCACTCTACAGGGGTTGAGAATCTCTTTTATCCGAAGGCCCCTATAGTTCTTCTCGCTGGAGTTCAGCTCCGATAAAGCGGCTGTAGGCGCCCATGAGGAGGGCAGCTGCTTCTTCCTGTTCCTCGTAGATGCCCAGCTCCTCGTCCTCACGACCCGTGTAGGTACCGCTACTGATTTCGAGCAGGGATAACGGTCCTTCTGCAGTCTCCGGTGCCAGGGCATCCAGGATGAAGCTCAGGCTTTCTTCTGATTCTTCAGCTACGCCCATGAGCCGCCCCAGGCGTGTACCCGGGTAGGGTGCAATGGTGAGGACGTCTTCGTTCTCGCATTGGATAATGCGTGCTACAGGAATAATGTCCCCGTCTGCGGTCTCTTCGAGCAGTAGCTCGGTGGAGAGGTCGATATGGCTTTCCTCGCTCTGTAGGAGCTGCCTGGGCCACCAGAGGTGAATGTATT
>ERZ773265.525-NODE-525-length-23311-cov-6.457344_pt1 | contig 23311 bp, 27 predicted proteins | sample MGYA00580512_ERZ773265 | MGnify/ENA primary metagenome ERZ773265 (study PRJEB29015, sample SAMEA2738169) | human oral metagenome | biome: human oral; feature: human-associated habitat; material: saliva | place: China | collected 2183 ... | reverse complement strand
CATCCCCTTAAAACCCATAAACCAGATGGCTGGTATTTGCCAGCCGATTTAGATACAGCCATTATCCTTGAAACCAAATCCAGTCAAGAACCAGTGACCCATCAACCTTGGGTGGAGGAATTGCTCAAGAACTGTGCTGTTGTCATGTCCAAATACCGCAATGTTATCGGTATTCTCTATAATGGTTCTGAAACCAATGTCTTCGTCAACGGTGATCCGCTTCTCGCAAGCACCAGCCTGCAACACAAGTCCTATTACTTGGACTTGGTACAGGACCGTGATTTGGATAAGAACGCTATCTATACGGTTACGCAGCGAATCAACAACAACTTGCACTTCAAGTTTGGTATGACAGACTTGCAAGATCGGATGATCTTTACAGCTTGTGCCCTTGTGGTCCAAAGCCGTGACCCCAAAGCACTGAGTTCGGTGAAGGAAGCTGGTTACGATACTATTCATGACCATATCACCCGAAGACTGCGGGATGCCATTGATGACGATACGGTTAGTCGTCGAAATGATAAGCTCCATATCTTGGTTGAAGAATACAGCAATGTTCGGATGTCCATTACAGAAAACCAACAAGCCATTAAGGAATTCCTGAGCGACGTCATTGAAATCGGTGATATGATTAATTCCCGCCACTGGCGTGGCGAAGACGTCATGGGAATTTTCTTCAACGAATTTTCACGCTACAAGAAGAAATCAGATGCTGGTCAAGTTTTCACGCCTGACCACATCACGTCACTTATGTACCGTCTTCTTGGTGTCCATCAAGATGACCATGTGTTGGATGCGACCTGTGGTAGTGGTGCCTTTCTTGTCAAAGCGATGTCTAACATGATGAAAGAAGCAGGTGGTGTTGCTACGGAAAAAGCCAAACAAATCAAATCCGAACAACTCTTCGGAATTGAACTTTATCGCAAGGTCTATGCCCTTGCCTGCGCCAACATGCTTATTCATAAAGATGGAAAAACAAACTTACGTCAAATGGATGCTCAATCAGAAGACGCGGCTGCCTTCATTCGCGAAAGTAACATCACAAAGGTAATGATGAATCCACCTTATGAACGTAAATATGGCTGTATGAAAATTGTGGCGAATGTCCTTGATAATGTCCCCGCGGGTACCAAAGCAGCCTTTATTTTGCCAAACACTAAACTCGATAAAGACGGTGGCAAGAAACTCCTCAAAAACCACACCCTCGAAACCATTGTGCGCTTACCATCTAAGACCTTTGTGAATGTCGGTGTCGAAACAGCCATCTTCATTTTCACAGCAGGTATCCCTCATCCCAAACATAAATTGGTTGAAGGTTATTACATTGAAGAAGACGGTCTCGAAACTGTCAAGAATCAAGGTCGCCATGATATTAATGGACTTTGGGAAAATGACTATGAGGACTATTGGGTTTCTGCTATCACCAATCACGACGATTCTCGCTATGGCACACGCCTCCTCATTGACCCAACCGAACGTCTATCCTATCCAGACCCTGAAGTCCCATTTGAACTCAACATGGAGGACTTCATGAAAGTGGCTATGGATTATCACATGTTTGAAACAGGTATGGACACAGGTGAGTTAAAAGACCGCATGAAGCAATTGCAAGAAACCGTCATCTTTAATACCTTCTACGGCCTAGAAAGCGAGGGTATTCTATGAAACATCCAATAGACACTAGTCAGTGGGGTGAATTTGTGGTCGGGGAGTTGTTTGATATGATATAAGGTCGACGTCTTAAAAAAGCTGATTTCATTGAAGGTGACATTCCATATGTGATGGCTAGTTCATATAACAACGGTGTCATTACACATATTGATAATCCAATTACAACGGGACAAGATTTGCTAACTGCTGATATCTTTGGCAATGTCTTTTATCAACAGTCCTTCATTGGTTTTGGTGACGATAATTGCGGACTCAAATTAAAAAACTATAAAGCTAATAAATACCAATATCTATTTCTAGCAACAGTTTTTCAAAAATTTCAAAATGAAGCATCATTTACAAACAAACTGAGAGGTTCGTGGTATATTCAACAGTCCATCAAACTCCCCCTCAAACCTTCCGCAGACCCGTCAAACTACGACCAAACTGATATCGATTGGGACTATATGGAAACGGTCATGAGTCATGTGACCGAAAAAGCCAAAGAACGTCTGGCCAACTTGCCCACCCCCGGACAACTCTCTAAAACGCCGGTCGATACAAACAGCTGGGGTGAGTTTGTAGTTGGGGAATTGTTTGATAAATGTGATCTTAAACGCATTAAAGCTGACTTTAACAAACATTCAGACCTTTCAACAGCACCCACTGAAGAATTCAATTTGCCGCTCATTAACGCTAAAGTTGGAAATAATGGAATTATGTACTACGGTCGCTCAAGTGAGTGGGAATCTGAAACAATGACTCTTGATATTGTCAATGACGGTGCAGCGTCCACAGGCATGGTTTATGCACAACCACAAGCAACAGGAACGCTTTATAACGCTTATCAAATCAAATTGAAACCAAGCGTTCATCAAAATCTCACCGTATCTCAATTGCTATTTCTAGCAACCACAACGCAAGCCTCGATTCAAAATAAATTCAGCTATGAAAATAAGGCTATTTGGAATAAAGTGCAAGCCGAATTCATCCCACTCCCCCTCAAACCATCCGCAGACCCATCCAACTACAATCAAGACGATATCGATTGGGATTACATGGACCGCTTCATGCAAGCAATCGAAGAAAAAGCTCATGAACGGTTGGTTGAACTAAATTCGTACATGAATGAAGACGACTAATGTCGTCTTTTTCATTTTCCACACAATTTGTGATATAATAAAGATAAGAAAACATATGAAAGGTAATAAACAATGACAAGTTTTTGGACTTTAACAAAGGGCCGTGACGGTGCATCATTATATGATGTCGATGACCTAAATCCATCACTGGCCTATCAATTCCGGCATGGTGACTACTTCGAACGACTTCAACAGCATCCGTTCAGTGACAAATATATGTATACGCGGATGACAGATCATCCCGAAGTTGAGGAATTCCTCCGCGACATCCAATTGGTGGTCCCAGAAGACATGATTTGGAACATTGTGGATAAAAATTATAAGGTGGACGCTATTGCGGATGCGAATATCGATGCCCAGTTGCAATCTGCCTATGAGTTACTGGAACAAGGTGTAGACCCGGTGGAAATTGAGAATGTTCGTTATCGATATGAACCGGGTGAGGACTGGACAGTGGTTCCAAAACCCTGGGTGTCTAAAGATGCTTACCTAATCGGAAAAGGCGATGAATACCGAATCACCTTGGCACCACATGGTGAAACTAATAACAAAATTGAGAAGGCTGATGTTGTCTATCAGCTGACCGATACCGGTCAATGGACCGATGAAACGAATGTTGCCATTGTTGGATATGCGCCTCGTCCGATTGAATATGGGCCAACATTCGAAGTTCCACCGACCACAGCGAAACAATTCCTTCGAGGTAAGGACGTGCAGGATGTCCAGTTGGACGCGTCTGACCTCGACTTTGCCGACCAAGCGTCGAGTCTGTCACACTAAAAACTCGTAAAAAAAACAAGAAGCACTCAGTCGAGTGCTTCTTTTTTATCAGTGTAACAGAGAGCTATCAGTTCACTTGTTGTTCGTACACCCGCATCTAATGCATTGAAAACGAATTTGGCCGTAGCATTGTTGAGCGGATCCCGAAGGGCGTGGTTTACAAGGGCCACCTGTTCACCGCTATAAGACAGGGTCCAGAGCAGATTATCAGCTTTAAACAACTGTAGAGGTGTCATGGTTTTCTCAATGGTTGTCGGAATGATATTGTAGGCTGCGTGCTTCTGACGCAACGCTTCACCGTCATATCCGTTCTGTCGCTGACGTGCAGCGATAGAAATCCGCAGGTAACAGCTGTTCCGACGGACAAGACCCATAAAATGGCAACCAATTGAATTTCTTCCATTGTCCCCAGGGAATAGCAGAGCATTAGGATGAGGGTTAGAAAGCCTGTCAAAATGGCTGCCCATTTGGTAATGGTATAAATCAGTTTTTTTCGTTTTTCTTTGTCCATGACTTCCTTTCTATTTTGGTTATGATTTCAATCCACGCACCCGTGTGGGGGTACGACAGGGCATTATTGCCCCGCTTGTGGCCTCATTGGTTCTCACGCGGTTCCAAATATCCCACTGAGTTATCGAAAGTCGACCTTAACTAGACCTCGTTTTTAGCGCGAGAGGTCGGAGTTTTGTATTTAACAGTTTTCTAGTTTTCTTCAACTGTTCATAGGGATTCTATTTTTGATTGTGGAAATCGATGACGGAGGTCATGCCATGTGCTTTCGGTTTTTCGCCGTTGTGAATGCGCGTAATGGCGTCGACAACTGCATGGCTTTTCTCGTCCATTTTACGCCAGACGGCATATGGTACTAAATCAAGGGCTGACAAGTCTTTCGGTGTCAGGTCGCACATATTGTACCAAAGAAAATCGGCTAAGCTTTGGGCATAATCATGGATGAATTGCCAGCGTTCAAAGCGTGCATTTTTCAAGGCTTCAGCTTCATCACTGACGGTTTGTTCCAGTTGGTGTACTTCATCGTTCAATTCTTTGTACACTTCATTTTTGTCCATGATCAGCTGTTTTAGTTTTTCGTACATTAGGTTCCTTTCTTTATTTTTGTGTTTGTTCAAGCATTGTTTGTTGTCCCACAAGGACAGCAACGACAGCTCGTTCCATCTGTTGTGGAATCGTTTTTGGTTGTGGTTGTTGAGCAGTAACTGTTAGGCTAGCCAAAACAGCAACCATGCTGTGGATGATAAACATATTCTTTTCCTTTCTTCTATAGTAAAAACGGTCCGAAATAGACCGCTTTTTTAGTCGTTGCCGAATACTGATTTCATTTCGGCTTTAGCATGATCGACAAACTCCGCAAGGGCTCGACTCACTTCTTCGTCATCATAAACTTCCGCTTCTGGCAGGATGATGACGCGTTGACCTTTCTCACCATTTGTGTGAAGGACATACGACACTTCTCCGTTCTGGTAGATGTTGACCCACAAAGTGTAGCTATAATGTTTGAGGTACATTTCAGCACCACCTGCAGAATAGGTTTTGCATGAGAACGTAAACTGTTTGGAGTTGCCGTATTTACCGGTATAGAGGGTGGCCATTAGTTTGACGATGGTTGATTTTGCGATTTTTTTCGCTTCGACACGCTTCATTTCACGTATCCCCTTTCTTTATGATACCTGTATTGTACCATATGGCGCGGGGGTGTCAAGCGTGTGTCGGTAAGGTATAAATATTCTAGACTTTTCAAGCAATTTGGTTGCGAAAAGCCTTGAGGCTCTAGGTGTTAGCGCTTTTTTTTAATGAAAAAAAAATATTTTTTTACAATCGTGACAAGCTGCGCCCTACGTTGCGACATTCACGGTAGGTCATTTCATCCTTCACGAGCATGGCACTTGCAGTAACGGTATAGCAAGAAACGCCAAGTTCATCATCCCGCTTCATGCGTAGGAAATAGCCTCGAGTAATAATGGTGTATTCATCACCCTTACGAATGAGCATTTTCCCGTCGAGGTCCGTCATTCCTTCTTTGACCTTGTCAAGTCCAGGATAGACCATGTAGCCACCTGTTTGTTCCTCATAATCAGGAATACAAATCATAAGTTGTTGAGCAATAGACAAACCGCCTTTCACTTTGGCGTCTTGGTCCATAAAAGCTTCAAACAAGAGTTTGTTGTCAAACATAATGTGGCGCAGATAAAATTCCGTCTCACCTTTTCGTGAGGTATGTAGAGTCATGGTCAAGCGATCGTTTTCGAGTGTACCTGTGTATGTATCATCCTGATAGTGGATGGTCACGTCCCCAGTTTTTGGACGGTAGCTTCCGGTAAAGTTTCCGACTGCTGGTGTTTGAATGACGGGGTCATACAGTTCCAAAAAGTTAGGAAATGATGGTTTTACCACCAAAAAGGTTGCGGTTTCTGTTCGATTTAAAAAGCGCATCTCATTCCTCATCTTTCTTGTCATAACGTTTCATCCAGTGCTCCGAAAAACCTAGTCAATTGATGACAAATAAGTTGATTTTTATCATCGGTTTTTCTCACGTTCGTCAACAGCTACATTCCCGTATCCACACGAAGCGGGTAACGACAGAGGTAACCTCCTAACGCATCAAGAGGATGGAATCCTCAGAGGCCGAGCCAGCCTCCAAATTTGCAGTTATTTAGCTAGTGCTAAGAGATTGAGCACTGCATTGTGGTCACGGTCATCTTCATATCCGCAGTGATAACAAACATATTCATGATGTTTGGTTCCATACTTCGTATTTCCACTGAGTGTGATTTTTTCATCACCGGTTTTGACATGTCCGCAGGCTGAGCAGCGTTGAGTGGACGGATAGAAACGGTCTGCAATGATAAGCGTTTTTCCAAACTTTTCAGCCTTGTATTCCATAAATCGACGGAATCGACCAAAAAGAGAACGATGAAGGTTTTTAGCCTTCTTTTTCATTTGCATACCTTTTACATCCAAGTCCTCAATCACGACAGTATCATTCTGGCGGTATAAGTCAGTGGTAAATTTGTGAAGCAAGCCATTTTGAATATTGCGAATTCGCTCGTAGGTTGCTTGCAACTTGGCTCTCGTTGCTTGATACCCTTTTGAATTTCGGTAGTTCTTATTGACATTGCGTTTGCGGGCGAGTTGCCGTTGGTAGGTACGAACTCGCTCATACAGAGGGTCTAATACCTCAGGTTTTAAGCTCGTTTGACCCTCGGTCGTATCAAAGTGGTCAACATTGGCGTCAACTGCCGTCTTTTTGTCCATCTTAGGGAGGACTACTGGTTCAACATCCATTGTGATGGTTGCGATGTATTTCCCTTTGGTGCGAGTAACGGCGCAAAGCTTCAATTTCCCATCAGGGATATGAGCACCTTTAAAACGGATGCTCGACCACTCACCCTTGTAAGCATGCGGTTGATCGAGCACCAAACGACCATTGATAATTCTAGCACGGTCTGTTTTGAAACCTTGTTTCGGTTTCTTACGGCTTTGAAACTTGGGTTTATTGGCAGTCTTTTGATTGTTGAAAAAGAGGTTCCACGCCGCCACCAAATCCTTAATAGCCTGTTGCAAAACTCGTGCAGAAAACTCGTATTGCCAATCGGCTTTTTGGGCCACCAATTCATTCAGCACCACATAGTGTGAGGGCGCAGGAAATAGAGCTCTCAAGACTTGTTCTTCCTTAGAAAACTTGATGGTTTTATCGGTTAAGGATGCTTTGATTTTAGCTCGCAGTTCAACTGGTAGGCTAATCAAGCGTGCTTCATACATGGTATTCCAAAGCTCAAGGCCTTGATTCCAACAGTAACGTCTGTAATCGCATAAGGAATCAAGAATCGTTTTCATGGTCTTGTTTGGATATAGCCGAACTTGAACGTTTAACCTCACGGTTCAACACCTCCGTATCTTCTTTATATACCTATACTACCATGAATGGGTGAGCAAGTCAAGGAAACCCAGTGCTAGGACGTCACTCCTTCCACTAAAGGGTTTCTTGGCTTGTAGTTCTTGACCCACTTCGTAACATGTATCAAGTGCGTCGTTTCAATCCACGCACCTGTACAAGGTAGGTGCGACCACTTTTTAGGAGTAGCTTGTGAACCTATCGATTCTGTGTAGTTCCGATTTCCCACTTTTTATTATCAATAGATGATAAATTTTCAAAAAGAAATTGGGGTATGGGCAAAACCTCATTCGAGAGGTCCAAGTAGTTGGGCCGCAGATATAGTAATAGATTCCTTTGTGGTGAACAGGGATTCTGAGGTTTCAGCTACGAGAGGATGTCATTCCTCATCTTTTTTTTGGTAGCGCTTCATCCAGTCCTTGCTGTGGTCACTCGCTAAGCCAATGACGTACATGATGAGGGCAACAACAATTCCAAGCAACCCCAAGATGGCCCAAATTCGTGGTAAATGATACTTATCAACTGCCCATAGCAAATAACAGCTTCCAAATCCAATGATGAGGTTAATCCATTCTCTGAGCGTTGGCATATGTTTTTCCCCTTTCTTAATATGTTAAGACATAACTGTCTGATAACCCGATAGTTGAATATCCAAAGATAGTGAGTTCCATTGGTGTAATACCAGTCATGGTTGATTTGATTTCTGAGTTACGTGCTAGGTATCCAACACGGTGAGCTTCACCTGATTTCGTACGCACTACAACCGCAACCGCTGTTGGGTCATATTCGTTAGTTGGTTCTGGTACTAACAAGGCTTGTGTGTGGAATTCAATTACTCCAAATTCACCGTCTTCTGGTGCAACGGTTTCCCCTACTAATTCTACAATTGGTTTTTGTTCGACGAATGTAACGCCGACGACTCGTTCTTTTGTCATATAATTTCCTTTCTTAACTTTCCGTTTTAATTGTATAGCCATTCAGCCACGCGCGTGCAAAATCGTCGATATGGTTACGAATCCAATCCCTCACGTCTGTTGGCGCAAATTCCTCTTTGAAAATGTAGTACATCACGCGGTACACGTCATCCTTGGCTGTCAGTTCTTCGTAATAGCCAAAGCTATTTTGCTTTTTGATACCCGTTGTTTTTACTGCGACAATCCAGTTAGCAATAAACTGCGGAATCATGGTTTTTTCTTGTGCCATTTCGATGCCTCTCTATGCAATGCGAACACGGTAATAGGTGCGGTCGCATTCTTGTTTTTGATATTGGTGCACAATGTGTGCGTCTGCTAATTCAGCTTCGATGTGGGTATCGTTACCCGACAGCACAACATGCGGTCGTGTTGGGTGAACAATTGTGATAACATCGTCAGTTTTAAATGCTGTTTCTGATAGAAATTGTTTAATGGTCATATTGTCCTCCTTCTAAGATGGTCATTCGACCATCTTACGCATGCAAAGGTGTAGCACCGTGGTTGTAGGCGTAGTGAGCAACGCCTCGGAAAACATTTTCATTTTCAATGTCGCTAACACGGTAAGGTGCGGCATCTTTGAAGGTTTTCACACCCCAAATAAGGGCGTTGACATACAAGTTTCCGGCTTTTGCGGCTTGGTTAGCACGGCGTGTAGCCCAGCCTTTGTTCATTCCATTTTCAACAAATAATTGACGAAGTGTTTGTGTGTTTTTCATGTGAAGTTCCTCTTTTCCAAATTTTTATAGGGTTTGACGGCATCAACTCCCGGTTTTACACAGCTGGAGTCGACACATTATTTTATTTCAAAAAGAAATTGGGGTTTGGGGCAAAGCCCCATTTTAGTCGCTGTCGCGTAGGCGACGGCGATGTTTGTCATGCCTGCGGTAAGCCTTCCCGTTTTTAGTGACACCACTTCCAATAGCTTTTGCTCGTAGGTATCCTTGCAATTCCTCAGGTGTCATTTTTCGTGAGTTCGGTTTGACTTTGATTGTGATTTTTTCCACGGCGCCACTTCCTTTCGTATTTTAGTTTTCAATTCACGTACCTGCTCCTTTATTGTGAAAGGTCCGGGTTGTTTTTTGTTTTCATAAAGAATTAGGGGTTTGGGGCGAAGCCCCATTTGGTGGTCTTTTGCGTATGCAAAAGACCAAAAAAAAAGACCAAAAATGGTCTTTTTGTGGTTAAACCGCGGGAATTTGATCCATCATGCGATAATGCTCAATAGTGTAGCTAGGCTCACCTGGAAGGTTTACTTTTCGGATTTCAGTCTTAAGAAACCAGTCCCAGACTACATAAGGCGCTTCGACGTCCCCTTCGACGTCTTCATGGATGACTGTGCGAATGATTTCATCAGCAAGGGGCATGAAGTTCTCATAGGTAGCTTTTCCACCGATAACGTAGACGTCTTCAGTTTTTGCAAGCTCTACCACTTCAGCTTCATCCACAACCTGCAGGTTTTGAAGGTCACCTACGGCCATATCCAACACACCCATGTCTTCAAAATTCATGAAGCCTCGTGCGTCATACAAGAGGGTCAAGCGGTTTGGCAACAAACGCCCTTCAAAGCCTTTGAAGGTGTTATAACCGACCACAACGGCATGTCCTTGTGTGGTGGTTTTGAAATGCTTCATTTCGCTGGTGATGCGCCATGGTAGTCCATCGCCCTTTCCGATAAAACCGTTTCGGCTTTCTGCCCAAATTAATTTTAAGCTCATGTTTTGTCCTTTCTAGTAGTCAATGACCCATGTGATCCATACCTTGTCCTCTACGGGTACGACTGACGTCGCCCGCAGATGAACCGTGTTGAGGGCCTTGATGACGAGTTGAATGATGTTCGGTTCAACTGATGGAAAGGTGAAAACTCCGTTTACACCTTTTACCATCGCGTCTACCGCTTCATCGAGTTCTAATTCCAATTCTTCACGCTCGTGTTCCGACACTTGTGGCAAGATTTTGAGCAAGAACTGGTACAATTTTTCCGAGGAGTTTTTATTCATCATCATCACCCCGCATTTTATCGATACGCTCAGCGATACGATGGCAGATCTGTATGCTTTCACTTTCTGTCATCTGACTTGGTTTTTCGTTAACCGCAGTCAACAGATAGAATCCTTTGATGTAGTTTGTGACAGAAGTGGCAAGCTTATGGGCTACAAGATCGTCTGTGTAATAGAGTGGTGCGTCCTTATGAATGTACCAGGCCGCTAATTTTCCGTTCGATAGTGCGGTCACGACAATGAATTCGCCCATGCTCTCGTTCAGCATGATCAAGGCGTCGGTCATCTTTTGATTTTCCTGGGCTGCTTCTTGTAACTCATCAGCACAGATGGTAATCATTTCGCGCAATTCATGTAAATCGTCCATATCAGAAGTCCCCTGCTCGGATAGCGACGGCCATGGCGGTTTTGTTCCCTAGCTCTTCAGCTGTTTCCTCATCGAGTTCGATCTCGCTGCCAACTGTGATGCCAATTTCGTAAAAATTGTCGATATAACCCAACAAATCCTCCGCCAGTGCGCGTGGAGAATCCGTTTCCTTAGCAATGAGTGGCACCCCATGAAATACATAACTTCCGAGTAATTCACCTCGAGGTGTGGCTGCGATGGTGAGCAGTTCGTCGTGTTCTTCATCGATAAGAATTGTTCCCACAACAGAGTCGTTCTGCTCTTTCGCTGCCTGAATTGTTTCGTTTACACATGCAATCACACTGTTTACTTGGTCTAATATTGTTTGTTCCATAATTTTTTCCTTTCATGTTCGTGAAAGACGAACATTTTGTTGTATATCGGTTCTATATTAATCGGAACCGTATGTCTGAAACGCTCATGACATTCCAGACATTGTTCCGTAAAAAGGTTAGACGTCTCAAGTTGTCTCGGGTGATGTTAACACATACCAGAGTTTCGACGTCTATCATAGTGGCCAGTTACTTTGTGGATGATAGGTGTCTCACGGAAAATGTAAAATCCCATCATTTGCCCTTGTTTCAATCCACGCATCCGTACGGGGATGCGACAGAGCGTATTGCCCAGTTTGTGGCCGTATTGGTTCTCACGTAGTCCCAATCTTCCACTTGTTATCGTCTTTGATAACAGGACCTCTTTACTTGACGTGAAAGGTCCAGGGGTTTTTAGAGTCCGCCAAATGTTTCAGCACCAGCCATTGAGGCTGTTCCTGCTAGGTCGGCTGCTACTTCATCGGACAATTCGATGGTATCTTCAACACCCCCATGAAGGGTGTAAAACTGTGCAACGAATGAAAGCAAAGTTTCAGCCATATCACGTGGCGAGTCTGTTGCCTTACGCACGAGCGGAGTTTGGCGGAAAACATAAAATCCCATCATTTGTCCTTGCGGGTTAGCTGAGATGATGATTCCTTCACGTTCATTTTCGTCCAATTCTAGGACGCCTGCGGCGGTTTCATTAGCGTTTCGTGCTTCGTGGATGATTTCGTTACAAGCGGAAATCAAGTCATTGAGTTGTTCGTTTGTGTATTGTTCTGTATTCATGCGAATACCTTCCTTTCTTTTTTTGTTCGGCAAATCCGAACGATCATCATGATTTTAACAAATGTATTGGGAAAACGTTCGGGATGTCCCGAACAATAGGCCAAAATGAGTGAAAAATACGATTTAACTCGTAAAAATCGGCAGTTTTAGGGTCATTTGGAGAGATTTGGAGAAAATTGGACGCCAATTTGGATGAATTGTTAGCGCTTACAAGCACTGGTATGACTGACTTTCTCTACTAACCTCTTGATTTTTGAAAAAAAGTAAGAAAAATTTTGATGAGTGGTCAGAAAAAATTTTTTTTGTGAAATCGATGCTTTGATGTTCAAACAATTGAAAATCCCTTTATACCGGGTTTTGAGAACGCTTTCAAAAAATCCAAATTTCAATCCAAATTCGTCCAATTCACAAACTTGGCAGGTATAATAAAGATGCCAACGTTCGGATTTTACCTATCCCTTGTAGGTGATGGCAAGGTTGATTAGCAAGTTTTGGAACTGCTCGTAGTTGTTAACTGAATCCATATAGTTTGTTTTCAGGTACAACAGACATTCCAGTCCTTTTCGCTTGTTGTCGGTACTCGCCTTCGTCAGGTGGTCCATCCAGCGTTTGCGATATGTTTCGGAATTGTCGTTAATCATTCGGCTAATGGGTTCCAACTCCAGATAGGGTGCAGCATCAATCACCCAATCAGGGATCGATGCAACCACATTATGAATGAGTCGTTTTACCCGTTCCCGCATGACATGTGTCGCACTTTCAGGGTCATCATAGGCCATAACCATGATTTCTAGTTCATCGATTGACTGTTCGTCCAAAACTGCTTCATACAGTTTTTCTGGTTCATGAACTGGCTGATAACGATAGGCAGCAAATACTGGTTGCAAATCCGGATACTGCTCCAAGTCATCAATCAAGGCGCAAACCACTTTCTCACGCTTTCGCTCCGCAAGCAAAATACGTTTTAAGGTTTCTCGTTTGCCTTCCCTTGTTCCACACACGGCACCTTTAATGGTACGTGGTGCTTTGGCTTTTGGATATTTTGGTTTCATGGGTGAACATGCGTCGGCGATATCTCGCGCTTCATCTTTGGTGAAGATTTTAACCTCACGGTTGTTGGCCCGTAATTCGGTTTCAGCTGTTTCCCATAGTCCACTTGCTTGTACTTTTCGGAGCATTTTGCTGTATAGGCGGTCAACGTCGCCAATTGCTACAAGTCCTTCACAGGTAAAGATGCGCGCCCATTCGTGGATACTTTTCTTGTCCATTTGTTCCCTTTCTAAAGGTCGTAAATGCTGTAGCCTGCATAGTCCTCTAACACGTCAATTCGATAGTTGAGACCATCCATGGCTTTTGAATAGTCGTCACGCGTTTCCACAGCAAAACCGGGATCGTACCACATGTAAGTATAGTCCCATGGATACTTCCGGGCGTGTTTCTTGACGGCTTCTTTTATTTCAGGTAGGTCCCTCAGGTACATACCGATAGGCATGTTGTTTTTTAATTTATGAGTCCAGCGTGCAACTAAGAAAATTGCTGCCCGTTGGTTGCTGGTATATTCCATATGCTTTCCTTTCTTAGTTGATTACAAAGCTTGGATGAGGTTGCGTGCTAACGTTTCGTAATCGGTTGCTTGTCCTAACAGTTGTTTAAAAGTGTCGTCACCGATACTTTCCCACATAGGTATGATGAAACATAATTCAGATACGCTGTACTGTCGTGCCCATAGCGGACTACCCAATTCGAATAACTGCTTAATACTCATCGTCTCTTCTAGTGCTGTTGGTACGGCTGTTGTGGCTTCGAGTTTGATATCGATTATTTTTAGAGTGGCTGCGGTATCACAACTTGCTCTACACGTTTCAAGTTCTTGAACGGTTGGTTGTTGTATCGTATAGATGCTAGTGACTTCACAACTCACTCTACATTCTTCGAGTTTTTGGATTGGTAGGTGATGTACCATCAGTTTTCCTTTCACAAAAAATAAAAAGCTTGAGGAAAACCTCAAGCTTAGTCAATGTTCACATCTTCAGCTGTCTTATCATCGCGGAAACCGAGTACAACAGGAAAGCGTAATGAGCGTCCACCGTTTTTGTTTGTAGTTTCCTCAAAGAACTTAATTTCAATAATTTTACCAAGGTATTCCTCTTGGTTGTTCCAAATATGTTCGCGTTGTTCTTCGGTCAAACCAGAAGATACGTTAAAGGTATTGTCTTCGTCCAATTGAACGATGAGGGACTTGAGGCCACCACGGTTTTTCCCGTCAATGGCTTCCTCAAAACCAACCACTTGAAGGTCGGCTGTGTGCATTTTTTTCACTTTGAGCAAACCTTTGGTGCGTTTGGTTTCATATTTGGCATGAGGGTCATTGAGCATAACCCCTTCAAAGCCTTGAGCGGTTGCATAGTCACTCCATGCTGGAATACCAGCTTTGTCAGCGGTTCCAAGAACTGGAATGGCGCGAACCAATTCCCCTGCGGTAAAAGTTTCCAAATAGTTTTTACGGCGTTCAATGTAAGGGAGTTTGGACAAACCACGGCGGAATTCCTCATAAGGAAGGGCGTCAAAAATGTTATAGCCAAGGCCATCACATTCTCCATCAGCCGAAATCATTTGTCCAGTTTTTTGGAAGCGCTCACCACTGGTCCATTTGTTTTCAGGGTCTTCAAGGAGCAGTTCACCATCAAAAATGAAGTGACCGAGATTCGCGTCCACAACGCTTTCAATATCCGCCTTTAATTGACTGAGCCCATCAATGACTTTCCCTTTACGGGTTTTGACAGAAAGCACTTTTCCGTCTTTCACTTCGACAACCGCACGGAAACCGTCCAATTTTTGAGTGACGACAAAAACAGTGTCATCTTTGTACCCATTGATTTTTTTATCATAAGGGAAGGCCAATTGAACATCAAATACAGGGATGAAATCAGCCCCATACACTTTGTTTAAGAGGCTAGCACCGACCGTTGTTGTCCATGATTTTCCAATCACTTGAGCCAGAACATCTTTCGTGTGTTCATCGTATTGGTTGATGAAATATTGCACCATCCCAATTTCATTTTCCGTTCCGGTATTGTGTTCCAATAAATAGTCAAGAAGTTCTGGAAGGGTCAAATCGTGAGCGACGTGCTCAACAGCTTTTTGAATTTTTTTAGTGGACAAACCAATGACTTGGTTTGGGTCACCCAAAAAGTTCAAAACACGTTTTGTGACAGGGTCCGTCACTTCTTCCAAAATGCTTGTTTTGTCGGAGATTTTGCTTGCAGTTTTTAGGTTTTCTAGGGTTGTTACTACTTTTTCCATATATATTGTGTACCTCGTCTTAATTGTTGTTTTCAAAAGGAATTAGGGGTTTGGGGCGTAGCCCCATTAAGTGAGCCTTTGCGTAGGCAAAGGCGATGGTTCTCTTCTATTATACCAAAATTCTTTGGATTTTGCTCCTTGTTGGTTGGGTTGTCCTAATTTTAAATTGCAAAAAAAAAAGAAATCCCCGAAGGGATTTCGTTAGTCTACACTGCTCTTAGTTCACGCCGCTTACACGAAATACTGGATTTTCGTTGTCGATACGAATCGCGGCATAACCTTCTTCACCACGGTAATGGCGGAGTTCATCGTTTAGCCCAAGAAGTCCACGGTTACTCGTTTCAACAAATAGTGATTCAGGTAGTGCGCGACCATCGATCAGGTGAATCGTACCACGCACCTGAAGGCCGTTTAGAACCTTAAAGCTGACCATTTCAGCGGCGCTAAACATAACTGTGTCTTCGAGCTGTGCTTGTTCCTCTTGAGTATAAGTTTCAAGACTCATACCGTGGTCCAGCCCATTTCGCAATACGTTCATAGCTGTGATGGCATTCAAACTTTCGATATCCATAACGGAAATACGTTGGCTAGTGCGGGCAGCATAGTCAATAGCGACAACAAGGTATTTGACAGTGCGTTGATTAATAATCATAGGATTTATTCCTTTCATTTGGTGCAAAGGTTATTCGAAGATAACCAAGTAGGATAGGCGAATTTGTTCGGTGTTCCAAACAATCATTTCATTGTTGATAACGCCTTGCGTTCCGCCGGTGATATAGATAGAGTCATAACCCCCGTTACGAGCATTAGATGGAATTTGGTGACGGGCAACTGAGTTATTTGGTTTATACTCGTTCCCCATAGCGGTATCAGCGAGGAACATGTAGGTTGCATTTCCTTTAGACGAATGTCCCCAGAACCCACAAGCGTAGTTCAAGGCTTTTGTGCTCTGGTCGGACAGGTAGACACCGTCTCCAAACATGCGTCCTGTAATACCGTAGCGACTATCGTTTGATTTTGGACAGAATAGCCCTGTTCGCAAAATGTTCAGAACGTTTTGTGCAGTTGTACCGTGCCATAATTGTTTGACATTACCGACCTTGTTCTGTACGGTTGTGTAATGAGCTTCTTCATCATCGTTGTATTCGATGGCAAGAGCGGCCTTCACTTGTTTTTGTGATGCCTGGCGGTGACGGTCCTGCTTGGTTTCATCGAACATGCGTTTGATGGTATTCAACTCATCGGTTGTTGCTGCACGAAGTTTTAACTTAAAGAGACCTTTGAAGGCATCATCATCAATAGCGACGTCTTTTTCGTTTTCCAAGCTCTTTTCGTAATCCGCCACGTGTTGTTTTAGGACATCGAAAAGTTCTTTTTCATGGTCCCAATCGGTCACAACAGTTGCTAATGGTTGTCCAATGCGAACATAGTGAGGAATGTAGGTGAAATATTCCTTGATGAGTTTGTGTTCACCCTTCATAATCCGTTCCAACAAACCTTCAGCCTTGGCAATGGTCTTACTGGTCAATACACCAATATCGGTTTTGACTGCACCTGAAGCTGTCATTTCGAGCTTGTATTTCCCATCAAACAAATCGTGGGTATTTGCTTCGACCAATTTTTTGACAAAAGCTTCTACTTCTGGGTCTTGAGAAATAGCTTTAGCCACTCGCTCGTCTTTGTTGGCAGATTGACCCACGTCCTTACCTTCATGTGTGTCAACTTCGATATAGCCTTTTTTGATTTTGGAATTGATTAATTTGTCATAGGATGCACGTGTTCCTGCTTTTTGACCTTTGGTGCAGGTGGCGCCGATTCGTCCGTATTCGTAGTAAATGGTTGACCCGTCATAGCTGGCCTTGTAGTATTTGTTGTGGTCACTCCCACTACCTCCAGCTCGTCGGTCAGCACTATCCACACAAACTAAGGTTTTTGTGATTGTAGCCATGGACTCATTCCCTTCTATATGTTTTCAGGAAGAAATAGGGGTTTGGGGCGAAGCCCCGTTAAAAAGCCTTTGTGTATACAAAGGCGATTAAGATCTGCGTGCTTTGGCTAGTTGTTGTTTCAAGCGTTCGCGCATTTCGTCAGATATGACCCGTTTCTTCTTGATTTTGCGACTGAGGCTGTAAGACCCATCTACCACTTTAGCGCGTAGACTAATGACGCGGTCACCTTCGACTTCGTGGGCTAACAGTTCCATTCCACCGTCCGAAATGATTCGTAAATAGTGGTTGATATCATGAACGTAGTTGGTTTCAACTACGGTTTCCTTGGTTTTAGGGTCGTACCAAATGTGAGTTTCTTGTTCATCGATTGTGTATGTCATAATTCACCTTCCTTTCTGGTACCTAGTATACCACAAAACAAAGTTTCTTTCTATAAGTTGACATTTGCGCTTGCTTTCGTGATAGAACAGTGATATAATAAGGATAGGAAGTTTTGGTGTGATGAACCTCCGTCGCACATCAAACTCTGGATCTTTCACGGTTTAATATGAGGTCCGTTATCGAGACCCGATAACACGGAGTGGGCAATTGGGACTACGTGAGAACCAATTAGACCACAGCAGTATAGGAATGTACTGTCGTGCCCGTGTGGGATGTGTGAACGGAATCTAACGCGAATCTCCGTCACACATCAAACCCTAGGCCTTTGCGCGAACAATGAGGTTCCGTTATCGAAAATCGATAACAAAAAGTAGACCATCGGAACCGCGGAAGGCTGATAGGGTCACCAACAGCACAATGACGCGCTGTCGCACCCCGCACGGGTGCGTGGATTGAAATGGTTGGCGTTTAATGTCGTTGATAGATGGGTCGCACCCCACACGGGTGCGTGGATTGAAATGAGAGCGACCGCTCAATCGGGCTAATTTACCAACGTCGCACCCCACACGGGTGCGTGGATTGAAATGTTGCACGTGATTTTTCGAAGCTGGACATTCGGGTCGCACCCTACACGGGTGCGTGGATCGAAATGCCAAGGCATACACCAATGCTCAACCCTCGACGTCGCACCCTGTAACGAGGGTGCGTGGGTCGAAAAGTGACCAATGATGACCAAACGGAGGTGGTCTCACGTCACACTAGTCAGAAATTGCCCATCACGTGGGCAATTTTTGTAATATTAAAGAAAGGACTTAAAGTGTGAAATTAAAATACTTAGTGCCTTTGGCTTGTATTGTCCCTCTTGTGTTCTCACAAGCCTCGGGGGATGATGGTTCTCTGTCAGCACGTATTGAGAATACCAAACAACAAATTGAGCACGCACAAGAGGAGAAGTCTCAGGCTGAGCAAAAACTCAAGCTTCTATCTGTCAACTCCATCAACCATGAAAGTGCCAGACAAGAGTCGGAGCGTTTGGTGGCTAAGTTACAGGATAAAGAGAACCGAACGCCACAAGAAAATTCGAAGCTAATATCGGCTAAAATTGAACTCGTCCAACGACAAGGCTTGGTGGAACGTACCCAGCAAGCGGTTGATAAATTGCAAGGTGAGGTTCACGAAGCCGATGAAGAATTGGCAGGTTTAGATGTAACCCTTCAAGCTTTGGTTGCTGAAAGTCAGAAACCGAAAGAAGTTGAAAAACCAAAAGAAACCAAAGCGGTTGACAGTAGTGCTAAAATTGCTAAAGGCGGTCGTAGAGCCGATGGTCTCTATCAACATGTCGCAGAAGCGCGTGACCAATTGGCTAAGAAGTTCGGTGTTGAAATTGGTGGCTATCGTCCAGGTGATACCGATGGTATGGGTACTGGTCACGGAGACGGTCTCGCACTTGACCTTATGGTAGGTGACAATAAAGCCTTGGGTGATGAAATTGCTCAATACGTCCTTGCCAACTATCAGAACCTAAATGTATCCTATGTCATCTGGCAACAACGATTCTGGGCGCCATTTAATTCCATCTATGGCGGACCGGGTCAATGGGGGCTTATGCCTGACCGTGGTGGTGTTACGGCCAACCACTATGATCATGTTCATATCTCATTCAACCCTTAGACTGTGGATTGGATGACAGTAGAAAGAACCTTTTTGGTTCTTTTTTTTTTGCGAAACCCGCATTCACCAAATACTTGCAGGGAAAATCCTGTTGTGATATAATAGTGATATAGAGCTGACGTGGTCAAATAACCATGTCATTACCTTTAGAAAGGAAACCACATGCAACAATCAAAACAAATTTTTGGATTCCGAAAATCCAAACTTACTAAAAACTTGACAGGGGCTGTTCTTGGAGCCGCCCTTCTTGCATCCATTGGTGTTGCACAAGCGGATACTCCAACAGAAGGAAGACAGCCTGACCGAATTACGGAGAAAACGAAAACCGTCATGAAAATTGATGACTGGTCAAATGTTTCTGCGCTGAAGGGTTCTAAGTACGATCGAGCAACCACGACTCCACGTGCTACATCCACCATCCAAATCGGGACCAGTGGTACAGATCCGCTTCCGAAAAATTCATACATCAAAGTGATTCAGGAGGCTACAGGTGTTCACACTAACTTAGTTGATACAGCAGTATCCATTGAGGATAAAGGTGTTACGAGTACCACTACTCCGACAGAACGTAATGGTAACAACTCTACATCCATCACTACTGTGGATATTTCGGGTATGCCGCCTGGTGAAATCAAAACACTTACTGCGGCGTTTCAGGAAATGACCGGTTTTTATCCAGCAAGTACCCTCAAACGTACCTATGAACTGTGGGTTGATGGGAAAAAGGTTGATACTCAAACGTTTGACACGCATTTTAGCTCTGTTAAACCTACGCTTGAAGTTGAAGCGTCTGACTCGGACACTGATTATTCTCAAGGTAAATTGGACGGAAGTATCACGAACAATACGGTTGGTTACCATGAACTCAACATTTCCACCAATACTTCTCGACCTGTCACATTAAAAATTCAGGTCCCTGAAGGTTCAGTCCCTATCGGTTACCGAATTAAAAGTTCTCCAGGTATGCCTGAACGATTCGAACCATTTAAAAACGGTGAGAATGGTGTCACATTTAAAGACGGCATTTTGACCATCCCAAATTATCTTGCCACTAGAGGGAAACTTCCGATTTTTTCACCATCGGCTGAAACCCTCAAAAACCCTATTCCAACAACGGGTGATAACGTTATTGGTTCTAAAAAGGTTCAATTCCGTGTCACAATGATTGTACCTGAAGATATTCAAGGCACAACGACTGCTACTGCTGAAGCTACTACAGAGGCTACTGAACGCACACGTAATAAGAAACCATCTGTAGGGCAAATAACAATCATTGACCATACATCACCATTCGGAACAGAAACGGCCCCTACAAATGTTCGTACATTTACTGAACTAGAACACACAGCTGAACAACGATTGTCAGTATACGATAAGGCAACCACTATGGATATTCACCCAGTGTTGTTGCGGTCGGATGAAACCAATACGCTTGATACTAAAAATTTGAGTATGAAGTTTTCTATGCGTATTGATGGTGCCCAAACACCGCTTCACTTTGAAGTGCGTGATCGTGACACAAATAAAGTGTTGATTGCCGATTATGCCGTTGACCGTACAAATAATCTACCAGCCGCTGTAGATATTCCATATACCAAGAATTTGTTGATTACCCCGAAAGCCAATGCTGATGGCACACTTCCTCAACTTTACGGTGATTCAACTAAGGGTCCACGGGTAATTTATTACAAAACAACCGTTACAGGCTTGGACCCAAATATTTATCGAGCGAGAGTTGATGCTAATGCGGGCGCACCTGTTCGAATTACGAACGTGTCTCATTTACTCGACACGAAAGACCTAACTAAAGCACCACTTAAAGCGTCTAGTGATACTTATGTTTCCTATTCACACGTTAAAGTCGGAAGCTCTTCGGCTGAAGATGTGGTCTATATCGGAAAAGGGTCTAAACCATCGGAAATTCATAAACTCGGCGATCAACCCGGTTCCATTACTACTGCCATGACTGGTTGGACAATGAATCCAAAAATTCAACTGACAGCGGACCCATCGGTTCAACTCAGTGAAGCCGTCAAAGCCCTTCCAGAGAGTCAACAACCTCGTGTTCGTTTTAATTTACCAGATGGATTCCATTTGGTTACAAACAATCAACTAGCGTGGACCTTACTGGATGGCGATTCTGCTACCGTTGACCAATTTATGAAAGGCCTCAAACTAGTTGCGGATAAAGATGTTCCTGCTGGAACATACGAAGCCCCTTATACGATTGACTTTAGTCATGTACCAAACCTTGAAGATTACACGTTTGAAGGTGCGGAAAAAGGTTCAGCCGTACTCAAAGGATCCCTCAAGCTTACGCTTTATGATGGTGATAAAATTTCAACCACATCTGAAGTCAAAGTGGGTTCAACATGGCGACCATATAAATTGGATGTGCAAAAGGACGCACCATTTACCATTCGTTCAAATGTACGTATCGGGCAAAAAGTAAATTCACAACTTAATACCCTTGTGTACATTCCGAAAAAAGGTCGAGATAACACTACTATTGATACCTTCTTGACGGGTCCTGTCGGATACGGGGACAATAATGGTACGATTCCAAAGGATTCACGATGGGCTATCGAATATACAACGGATCCAATTACCGGTGACCGTGTAGCCGATAACAAGAAGCTTCACTTCACTAAAACAGTCGATGATTATTCCAAAGTGACAGCCGTTCGATTTGTTCTAGAAGCCCCAATGCAGTTTGCGTCTGGTTTTGACCTTCAAAAACTGAACTTCCCACTTGTGACGCATGATGAAATCACACCGACGTCCGTTGCTTATTATCGTACGTCACTGGTTGATTCTGACCATTCCTACGACTCTGACTTCGTTGCCCTTGCTGGCCCAAACTTTGTCGACCATGATAAGGTGTTAGCAAATTCGAAAGGTTCTGTACGCCAATTGTTCAAAGAAGAAGGGACCAACAAGGAATTGGCTCCACAAACAGATACGGGTATGAAACCGGTCGGTGAAGCACTCAGCTTGACCCATCCTAAGACCATTCAGTTTGAAGGAAAAACCTACGAATTCATCCGTCAAGACAAGGTGGATCCGACGAAAATTCCAGATGCTTTCCGTGAAACCATTACCTACTTCTATAAAGAAGTACAACCGAAAGGAAACGTCGTTCAAAAATTTGTCGATGAGGCTGGTAAAGAAATCAAGGCTTCTACAGATACTGGGGTGAAACCGGTTGATGAAGCCATCAAATTGGAACACCCAAGTACAATCCACTTTGAAGACAACGATTATACTTTCGTGCGACAAGATAAGGTAGACCCAACTAAGATTGTCGAAGGGACTCAAACCATTACCTACATCTACAAAAAGGTTGAGAAACCTGTAGTGAAAGGAAACGTCGTTCAGAAATTCGTCGATGAAGCGGGTAACACAATCAAAGCTTCAACAAATACTGGTAGCAAACCTGTTGATGAATCCATCAAATTGGAACATCCAACGACCATTCACTTTGAAGACAACGATTACACCTTCGTGCGACAAGACAAGGTGGATCCGACTAAAATTGTTGAAGGTACCCAAATCGTTACTTACATTTACAAAAAGGTTGAAAAACCTGTTGAAAAACCGGTTGAAAAACCAGTAGTGAAAGGAAACGTCGTTCAAAGATTTGTCGACGAGGCCGGTAAAGAAATCAAAGCTTCGACTGACACGGGAGTGAAACCTGTTGATGAAGCTATCAAATTGGAACATCCTACCACTATCCACTTTGAGGATAACGATTACACCTTTGTCAAACAAGACAAGGTGGATCCGACTAAGATTGTCGAGGGTACCCAAACCAACACCTACATCTACAAAAAAGTAGAAAAACCAGTTGAGAAACCGGTTGAAAAACCTGTAGTGAAAGGAAACGTCGTTCAGAAATTTGTGGATGAAGCCGGTAAAGAAATCAAAGCTTCTACAGATACTGGAGTGAAACCGGTTGATGAAGCTATCAAATTGGAACACCCAATGACCATCCACTTTGAGGATAACGATTACACCTTTGTCAAACAAGACAAGGTGGATCCGA
>ERZ773265.519-NODE-519-length-23385-cov-52.369138_pt1 | contig 23385 bp, 16 predicted proteins | sample MGYA00580512_ERZ773265 | MGnify/ENA primary metagenome ERZ773265 (study PRJEB29015, sample SAMEA2738169) | human oral metagenome | biome: human oral; feature: human-associated habitat; material: saliva | place: China | collected 2183 ... | reverse complement strand
TGCTCGCCGGTGATGGCCGGGTCGTTGCAAACACTAATAGTTTATGTGGCTTTTGGTTCCGAATGCAACCCCGATCGGTGTGGGTTTGAACGCCTTCACTCCCCTACTGTCCCCACAGGGTCCGGGGAATAGACGGGTCACTCTTCCGCGAGTTTCCGAGCCCCGAGGGTCCTTAATAGACCCCCGCGAGCCGCGTACTCGGATGTGTCACCCAATGTATGTTTTTGCATCGACGCATTGTGGCTTTAAGTTGGTTTTGAATTTTGGCATCGAATTTTTGAAAGCACCTTTCGGGCGACCACAAGATATTGGGTTGAGAAGAAGACTCGTCCACTAGATATTCATCCCGCGAATTTTTTCGCCCCTCCACCCCCGGTGTGGGAACTAATTCTTGCGACCCGCGGGGTGATGTATAGCGAGTGAATAGAGTGCATATTCGGGGATTGCGGAGCGATTTTCCTTGGCTAATTAGCCCGTTTTCTTCGCCCATTCGATAGATTCCAGACCCTCCCGAGGGAGAGTTGCGCGTCCCACTCACACTGTCTCATTGCCAGAAATTTAGTCACTCCCCCAGAGGTTCCAGGTCTTAAATGTGATATAAATCATGTTCTTCAATGTGCTTCGCACCCGCCTATCACCTCCACTACTCCTGTCATCGTGATGCAATCTCGGCACCTTGGAATCGGCTACCGCCACCTGGATTCAAAATTCCCCTAGGGATTACTAAGGCTTAATTTCATACATTTTGAACTCAATTAATATAAAATAACCCATATATGCATCAATGATGATTCTAGGGCTTCTGTCATGAGGAACCCGTCAAAGCTGACGGTTCCAGACCTGCACGAGCTGGATTAGTGCAAACCGTAACGGCGCACATCCCGCGGTTTCATCGTTGATTCATGCGTGCGCTCCGTCCCAACGGCAGAGCACGCCCAAGGCACCTTCCGGCCTTCCGGTTACGCAGCCGGGTTTGTCCCGCGCGAACCACGACTATCACGAATACGACCATGCACCCGCCCCGGGTGCCCCGAGCCCATCTCGGGATAGATTCAAGGAGTTCACCGATGTTCTCACCCTCTTCGAGCGCCCGTTCCAACACCGTTAGCTCTTCAGCTCCCCTAGCCCGCCGCACCCTCCTGCTGGGCGGTCTTGCGGCCCTCACTGCCGGGTGCGCCGCCAGGGTCCATCCGCTCAGCGAAGAAGCCAAGCGGAAGCTACCCGCTGCCTCCCCCTCCGCGAGCGCCTCAGCCTCGCCCGCAGCGAGCACCTCGACGACCCCTTCGAGCGCCGCGACAAACGACGCGACGAACGGGACGAACGACGCGAACGCTGATGCCCCGCGCGTCCCGGAATCTGAGGATGCGCTCGTCAAAGGTTGGGAAAATATCCGGGCCCTTTGAAGTTGACCGGCCAGTACACCGGCGAGTATCAGCCGGCCACTTCATCCGCCCCGGCGCAGAACGTGCCCAAGCCCCTCAAGACTGTTCCCCACCGTGACGAACCGACTTTCGAGGGTGCCTACGAGACGTTGCGTGCGTACTATAGCGCCCTCATCACCACGCTTAAGGATGGACGCTACGCGTCTCAGGCGGTGGATCAGGCGGTGGAGCTGATCCATCCAGAAGATCGAAGTGCTATCGCTGAGATTAACGCGGTCAAGGAACTCTACGAGCAGAAGGGCTGGTACATGGAGTTCACCTGTAGCATTTCGATGCAGAAGACGGAGCCGGTGGGCGCGGTGAAGGACGGCGACGGGTACGTGGTGATTTATGTTGATGCCGAGTACTCAGCCACCGCCGTTCACCAGCCCGACGGCACCGAGCGGAAGGTCCCGGCCATCACCCAGAATTCCACGCCACACGTCATGCTCTTCGCCGAGGGTAAGTGGTGGAGGATTAGCGTCCCCTACATGAACGAGCGTCTAGGAACCGGTTCGGATTCTTCCGGCAGCTCCGGCGATTCTCACGGACCCGCCGGTGTCTAGGGCCGCTTGATTCCGGGTGATTCGCGTCGGGTAGGTTCAGCATCTGTTCCTCCCCGAGTTCGGGTTAGCGTGCACTTAAAGATAACGTTCAGGGTTTTTTGACGAACCTTTCAAACGGGTCACTTATAGTCGAACCCGGATGCTCCCCCGCGTTCCTCGCACCGAGGTTTTGGGGCCGAGCATCCGGGTATATCCGTACCGCGCACCATACGACAGGACCCCCGCAATACCGGCGTACACACAAACGCCGCACCATGCGGGCCTACATCAGGAGGCCACGATGTCTTTCCTCAATCAAGCACCCAGCCGACGCAATATCCTTCTGGGCGGTATTGGCCTTGCCGCTCTTGCCCTGGCCGGATGCGCCAAGGATGTCCGTCCGCTTGCCGACGGGTCGGCTTCCCCCACTGACTCGCCCAGCGGTTCTCCCAGCACCTCTCCCAGCTCTTCCGACAGCGCGTCCGCTTCGGCTTCTTCCAGCGCCTCGGGCAGCACCCGAATTATCCCCGAGGATGAATACCTCAAGGATAGTGACAAGTACCTCGGTCCCCTGAAGTACGAGTACAAGGAGCTGTCGAACAAGTACGTCGAGGCCACCGATACCTCCCCCGCGAAGAACGTCCCCACCCCGGTCATCGATCAGACGGCGCGGCGCACCAACACCCTCGAGGGCGCCTACAAGACCCTGTGCGCCTATCAGAGTTCTTACGTCTACCTCATGCGTACCGGCACGATTGAGTACGCTATCAACCTCATGAACAAGGACGATACCAAGCTCAGCGCCGAGCTTCTCAACGTCCACACCCTGTATTCTAAGGGCGGTTGGGTCAAGGGCTACGAGAACAAGATGAGTATTCTCTCGGAGTACAGGACGCGCGCTTACGCCTCGACTGAGCTGAGCGCGGTGTCCTTCCCCTGCGAAGACTGGGCGAGCGAGTTTACGACCTATCAGAACGGCTCGAGCCAGGTTCAGGAGGCAAGTACGATTCAGGTTCCCGTGATTCTGGTCTTTGACCAGGGTAAGTGGAACGTGACCAGCGCGGAATTCTTCAGGTCTGAATACAGCGAACGCTTCAAGAAGATTTTCGCTGGTTCCGATGGTTCCTCTTCGAGTTCCTCCGGTGGCTCATATTCCGGTACCGGAGTCTAGACCGAGCTGGCCGATTTGCTTCCACGCTATGAGGGCGGGGCGGGTATCAATTCAACTGATACCCGCCCCGCCCTTCGTCTGGACCTTTAGCCTGTGCCTTCCGTCTGCGCTGGTGACGATTGTGACGCAACCAATTGCACGGCCAATTATGCCGAGCGAACGGAAGCCCGTGTTAAGCCCCCCCCCAGTCCGGCAGCCGGCCCACGCGCGCGTTCCGAACATGACGATAGCCCCGCATCCCTGGCAACTAGGAAAACCAGGGACGCGGGGCTATGCCTTGATGCCTCACGCTCCTCCCCCGCGGCGGGCATCGCACCGGGAGTACAAACGGAGTATGAACACAGCGGAACGTTACGAGGTGGCACGCTCGCGCAGACGCTCGTGAACCTCGCTCACGAAACGGTTCTGATCATCGCGGGCGTAGTACACGACCTCGCCAATCACGGTGATGGCGGGCGGCTTCACTCGGGCGCAATCGGCCTTCGCATTCTCCAGGGTCGTCACGGTAACCCGCTCGTTCTCGGAGAACCCGTTTTCGATGGTCGCCAACGGCATCTCGCCCTCAATCCCACGAGAGAGCAGAGACGCCACCGTATCGGGCAGGGTGCGCACGCCCATCAGCAACACCACGGTGCCGGAGGCACGCAGAGTTGCCTCGACCGCAGCCAGGTCATCCTCGGAAAGACCCGAATGGCCGGATACCACGGTGAAGATCGAGGACACGCGGCGCAGGGTCACCGGGATACCGGCACGTCCGGGAACGGCGATAGCGCTGGTGATACCGGGGATCACCTCGGCCTCCAGGCCCGCCGCGATGCACGCATCCAGCTCTTCGGCGCCGCGACCGTACACGTACGGGTCGCCGCCCTTCAGACGCACCACGGTCTTACCCGAAAGCGCGTAGTCAATCATGAGCTGCTGGATGCGGGACTGCGGAACAGCGTGCTTACCGGGCACCTTGCCCACATCGACGATGAGGGCGTTGGGGGCGTACTCGCCGTACTCCTGCGGGGCGAGGTGATCCAGCAGGACCACGTCCGCCTCACCCAGAGCACGCACAGCGCGCAGGGTCAGCAGGTCGACGGCGCCGGGGCCGCCACCGACAATGTAGACCTTGCCGGGGTGCTCGGCGCGCTCACCGGGCAGGGCGATACCGCGCTCGATCACGCTGTCATCCAGGCTGTGACCGGGCGCCCCGCCCGCGAGCACCTCGTCAATCGTGGCGAACTCGCGGGGCGGGAACGGCGGAATCTTCGGGCCCATACTAGGCTGCCGGAACCGGGTTGAGGTCACTGGGCTTACCCACGGGAATCTTGGTACCGGTCACCAGAACGGTGTTGGACTCGCCAGCCTTGACCGCCGCAATCTCCTCGGGGGTTGCGGGGCGAATCTGCTCGCGCTCCAGCACGAACAGGTGCGATGCCTCGTCGCTGCCGTTGGGCTCGTTGATGAAGGCGCGGAAGCGGCGCAGACGACGCTCGTCCTTCAGGGTTGCGGCCCACTCGTCCTCGTAGGAATCCACGTGACGCTGCATGTCGCGCTCGAGGTCCTCGCACACGCCCAGGGAGTCCTCGATGAGGACGGACTGCAGGTGTGCCAGACCGTCGCCGTGCTCCTCGTCCAGGTCCTCAAGCCAGCGAGCGGTACGCTGCAGCTTGTCCGCGGTACGGATGTAGTACATCAGGTAGCGGTCGATGTAGCGCACGACGTCCTCGCTGGAAGCGTCTTTGACGAAGAGGCGGCCGTGGGCGGGGGTTGCGCCACCGTTACCACCCAGGTACAGGTTCCAGCCGTTGCTGGTTGCGATCAGACCGACGTCCTTGCCCTGAGCCTCGGCACACTCTCGGTTACAACCGGAGACACCGAACTTGAACTTGTGCGGGGAGCGCAGGCCGCGGTAGCGGTTCTCCAGTTGGACTGCCATACCGACGGAGTCCTGAACGCCGAAGCGGCACCAGCTCGAGCCCAGGCAGGACTTCACGTTACGCAGGGACTTACCGTAGGCCTGACCGGATTCGAAGCCGGCGTCGACCAGGCGTTCCCAGATGTAGGGCAACTGCTCGAGGCGGGCACCGTACATACCGATACGCTGTGCACCGGTGATCTTGGTGTACAGGCCGAATTCCTCGGCAACCTCGGCGATGACGGCCAGCTTCTTGGCGGGAATCTCGCCGGCGGGAATACGCGGGACGACGGAGTAGGTGCCGTCCTTCTGCATGTTTGCCAGTGCGCGGTCGTTGGTCTCCTGCAGACCACCGCGGCCGGAGTCCAGCACGTAGGAGTTGCGGAAGGAGGAGAGGATCGATGCAACGGTCGGCTTACAGATGGCACAGCCGTCGCCGCCGTGACCGAAGCGAGCAATCACGGAGTCGAAGTCGTCCAGGTTGGTCAGACGCACGGCCTCGGCCAGTTCCGCACGAGAGAAGTCGAAGTGCTCACACAGGGCCTTGGAGACGGTCAGGCCCATCTTCTTCATCTGCTGCTCGAGGGTCTTCTGCAGCATGGGCACGCAGGAACCACACTGGGTACCGGCGGTGGTGCAGGCCTTCAGGGATGCCACGTCGTGGTTACCGTCAACGATGGCCTCACGCACGGTGCCGAAGCTGATGTTGTTGCAGGAACACAGGATTGCGTCGTCGGGCAGTTCGGTGTCGGGGATGCCGTCGCCGCCGCCAGCTGCGGTCAGGTAGACGTTCGGCTCGGCGGGCAGCTCGCGACCCAGCAGGGGCTTCAGGGAGTCGAAGGGAGCGGTGTCACCGACGAACACGCCACCCAGCAGGGTCTTGGCGTCGCCGCTAGTCACGATCTTCTGGTACATGCCGCGAGCGGGGTCAGCGAACAGAACCTCGAGGCAACCCTCGGTGGTACCGCGGCGGTCACCGAAGCCGGCCACCTGAACGCCGGAGAACTTCAGCTTGGTGGCGATGTCGAATTCCTCGACCTTTGCCTCTTCGTTGTCGTTGAGCAGGTTGGCTGCCACGGCGTCGGCCATAGCGTTAGCCGGTGCAACCAGACCCCAGGTGCGGCCCAGCACGCAAGCAACCTCACCGATAGCCCAGATGTGCTCGTCGGAGGTGTGGCAGGCGTCGTTGACGACGATACCGCCGCGCTCACCCATGTGCATGTCGGCGGCACTAGCCAGCTCGTCATTGGGGCGAATACCGGCACCGAAGACCACCATGTCGGCGGGCAGGGTGCGGATGTTTGCGTCCTCGGAGGGAGAGTCTGCGATGGAGACGGAGACGACGTTACCGTCGGCATCCTTGTTGATGCCGGAGATGAACACGCCGGTCTCAATATCAATGCCGGTTGCCTTGATCTGGGCGTTCACGGCGTAACCGCCGCCCTGGTCCACCTCGACGGAGAGCAGCCAGGGAGCCACGTCCAGAATGGTGGGCTCCGCGCCGAGTTCCTTCAGGCCCTCAGCAGCCTCGAGACCGAGCAGACCACCACCGACAACGATGCCGCGGGGTGCGCGGCCCAGGGTGGACTGCAGGCGGTTGACCTCGGAAACCATGTTCTTCACATCATCGACGGTGCGGAAGACGTGTGCTGCGTCCGAGTTGAGAATGGGGATGCGAACCGCGCGGGAACCGGTTGCAAAAATCAGAACGTCGTAGGGGTACTCGTTGCCCTCAGTGTCGGTGACGACGCGGCGGTTACGGTCCAGCTTCTCGGCATGGCAGTTGTTGACCAGGTTGATGTTCTCAGCGTTCCACAGCTCCGGATCGCCGAGGGTCAGATCCTTCTCGGGGTCCTTGAAGAGCTGCTCAATGGCAACGCGGTCGTAAGGGGTGTAGGGCTCATCGTTCAGCACGGTGATGGTGTCTGCGGCACGACCGGCTGCCTCTGCGCCCTCGTGGTATGCGCGAACAAAACGCCATGCGGCGGGTCCTGCACCGACAACGAGAATGTTGCGGGGGGTGTTCGACATAGATTTTCCTTTCCTAGTTTGCGATGCGATAGCTCTGCATCCTCGCCGTGGGCGGCGATTATGTCACTGGGATTCGTTCCGTAACTTATTTGCGGCGCACATGCCGCAACACGGAAATCCCGGATTTGCCAAGATAAGGGGGTCGTACCGACGGAGCGCAAGGCCCCGCGAAACCTCTTATCTTCTGCAACTCCTGAAAATTACGAAACATTTTTATGTGGGATTATGTTGTTTTCTTCAGGTGCTCAAAAGCGATTCCGAGCTACGACTTTCATCGTACATGGTAGCGCAGGGTACGGATAGCCAAAATCAGCATTTTGTGAGAAAAAATTCTGAAAAACTTCCGCGAAATAACAGCCCAGATGAGGGCATACATACCCCCGGCGGCAGTGGATTTAGGTAAGGCTAATCTATAAAATTTAGGGTTATATTTTAGGGTGAAAATAACCTTTAGCTTTCTCGCGCGCCCCATTTCCCAATGTGGGTTTCATAGGGTAAACTCCAAACAAAGAACACGTGAATCGCAATTACGCCCAAACCGTAATTGAGCTCGCCCCCGCGCGACACACACCGTTTCGAAAGGAAAACCCCATGGCCGATAACTGGGTCCGCATCTGCGCCGAATCCGATCTTGAAGAGAACTGGGGCGAAGTCGCCCTGGTCGACAACCATCAGTACGCCATCTACAAGACCAAGCACGGCATCTACGCCAGCGATCACCTCGACCCGCACAGCCAGGCACTCGTTCTGGCCCGCGGCATTATCGGCGAGAAGAACGGCCACTCCACCATCACCTCCCCCCTCTACAAGGAGGTCTACGATCTGACCAACGGTGAGTGCCTCTCGGACTCCTCCTACTCCCTCAACGTGTACCCCGTTGAGGTCCGCGACGGCGACGTCTACCTGCTGGCCAACTAATTCGGACGGCCCATAGACAATTCAAATTGACGAAAGGCCTCCGCTTCCTTTGAGGAAGCGGAGGCCTTTCGCGCGGAACGAGCCCAAATAGTTCTTAGGCGGCAAGCGCCTCATCCATGCGATCGACAAAGCACTCTGCCACAACCCTGGCGGACGCAGGGTCCTGTGCGTTCACCAGCGGCGCGGCGACCTTCACCGGCAGACCGGTTGCCTCAGCATCGCGGCGCATCTTACCGGCAAAGAAACCCTCCGCCAGCAGGTATGTTGCGGCGTACTCCGGCTTATACTCGGCCACCACCTCGTGAAACTTCGGGTCAATGGAAGCGATAAAACCGTGCTGGACCTGGGTTCCCAAGGCCTCGGAGAGCAGCTCGGCGGCACGCTCCATATCGGCGCGGCCATCGGCGCGGGAGGAGCCGGCGGCGCCCTGCACCACGACAGAACCGTTCTCGGGGGTCCAGCCGGCCTCTTCAAGGCGGGTCCGAGCCAGGCGAGCCAGACGGGAATCGGGACCAAGAGACTCAGCGATCACGATACGTTCGATACCGCTCGCGCGGGCTGCCCGGCGCAAATCCACCTGAGTATGGAACCCGGTGGAGAGCAGAATCGGGACAATAACGCAGGGCTCGTCCTTGGGCAGAGCCGCCGCGGCATCATCCACGCTGGGCGATTCGACATCAACGTAAGCCTCGTGCACGCGGTATTCCACGCCGTCAGTACGCTGGTCCAGCAGGGAACGCACCTGTTCGCGAATCAGGGCGATGGCTTCACGGCCGGCAGCGGAGTCGGTACCGTGAGAGGTCGCGAGAACATTCAAAACAGTCATGCTCCCATTGTAAAAAATTCCCGGGGCAAAATACCCGGCCCACACAAATTTATGAGCCACAAAAGCCCCCGCTCCCCCACTCAAATCGAGTGAGACAGCGGGGGGCTGGTGAGGGCAAACTCGAGGCCCGAAAGCAGTTGAGGTGACAGCACCGCTGAGCGTCCACGCCCGGCGAGTCACCGGCGTGAACCGAAATTTACGCCCCGTCACCCTCAGCTCCTGAAAGCCTTATTTGCGGCGCGAGGAGTGGGCCCAGGTCATACCCAAAGCACCCAGAACCATTCCACCACCGATGGCCAATAGTACGGCCAGTGCGGATGAGGAGGCCATCATGCCATGGGCCAAGTCGGCTTCTGAGGCCTTCACCCCGTCACGGCCCTTCTGCTCGGAACGCACCTGCGAGGAGGAACCATCCAGCGTCGAAGACCGTCGCGATTGGGTAGCGGGCTCGGTTTCTGCGGGCGCGCTCGTACGAGCGGTAGCCTGCTCGTCCTGTGCATCGCGTGTGCGGTAGCCTAGCGCAGATGAAGAAGAGGCAGCGGGGCGGGCAACGGCCTCCGTCCCCTCTTCGACAGAGATGGTGGGGTCCTTCCGGTCCCCGGCCAAGGCGGTTGCAGAACGTACGCCTCGGGTCTTCGTCTTATTCCCGTCAGCCACTTTCACGGCATTCTGTTCCTCACCGCTCGAGGCTGTTGAGGGGGCCGCAGAAGAGGTGCCAGCCACTGCTGAGGATGAAGAATCCGAGGAATCATCAGTGGAGGTGTCGCTGCTTTCCCCCTGGGAACTTCCGGTAGCGCTACTCCCCCGAGAAACGGTGAAGCGTACCGTGCTGACCTGGACATCTCCACCGCTGGTGGCGTCTATTGCCACTACCAAGTAGGTGCGACCGGTCTGCAGGGAGGCCCCGGGTACACCCAGCACCGCCTCAAAGCTTCCGGAGGAGAGATCCGAAGGGTTCACCCTCACAATAGCTAGGGCGTCGCCCACCGTATGCCCATCACTGTCGAGCTCCATGAGCATCAGGTCATACCCGTTGTCATTCGTTGCAAAGTTCTTGCCGCGCACCGTAACGGGCTTTACCGAATCGCTCGAGTTAACCTGGGAGTTCTGGATTGTCAGGCGAGGGCTGTCTCGGTGATTCTGCCTACTTGCCTGAGCCTCGATTTTTTCGGAGCTAATCAGCTGAATATGCTCCGGTTCCTTTGTGACGTTCGGGGACTGGGTCACCACCGGCTGAGGAGTGGGGGCTACGGTAGAAGGAATATGCGTAGGGCTGGGCTGCGGCGAGGGAGACTCCGGGGTGTCTTTCTTCTCTACCGGTGTGGAGTCGGTTGCTGAGGGGCCCGTCGAGGACGCATCCTCACCGTGGGGCGGGGTAACTCCCGGCTGAGTAGAATACCGAGGATCGGAGGGAACCTCCACCAGGGTGTCGCGATCTCGCGTCAGAAAATCTACGCGCGTGATGCCGTAGGCCGCATCCGTCAGGGTGATGACGTAGAACGTTCCCCCAGCGGGCAAATCAAGCAGAAGCGCTACTTCCCCGGGGGAACCCCCTTCGGTCGGGGAGACAGAACGGTGGGTGCATTCCTCCGTCGACGTGCACGAAGTAACTTCTACCAGCACGCTCTCGGCAGAGACCCCTTGAGGGAAACCCGACCAAACGAGCAGGGCAGCACCGTTCTCACGGTGAATGGTCAGGTGGATATCGCCCTCGTTAGAATCATCGAAGTCAACGTTCGCCTCCCCCTCGCGACGTTGCGTTATGGGGTCGTCCGAGTCGCCTACTCCAGCGACATCGTGTAAAGAGGGCGTAGGGTCGGCAACAGTATCGGCGGCCATGGATGGGGCAAGCACCCCACTCTGCAGTCCCGCAGCAAGGGTCGCAACGGCAACTACACGGCGTTTTATAGATAATGTGCTCATGCAATGTGTCTTTTCGTGGTGTTTAACGAGGTGCTCCCATCCCCGATTATTCTTCCAATCCCACACGGGGTAATCGACCGAGCCCTGGACAGAGTATCTGTCCGGTGGCATCCACGCCATATGACCACTGAGATGTGGGGTCAGGGTAAGGAGGAGTCCACGTCTATATATCGGCTTCCTCAACCCTACCATGAACTCCGAGGTTTATTCACTCAAGGGTATTTTGACTCCCCTAAACGCTGTCTTTACGCTCGGGGGAGTCAGCAAGTCCCGTAGGTGTTTACCGGTGGAACACCCGAGACAGGGAGAAGGAATTCCTCCGAATAGCCATCCATGCGGCGCCTGCAACCAGGCCCAATCCCACCAATCCTACGGTCCAGAAGGTCACCCTATAGTCGGAGGCTTCCTCCATAACGTGTTCCGAAGAGGACGCCGCTTTCACGCCTTCCTGCTGCCCCGCGGTCGACCCGGAGTGCACCTGAGAGATAGGGGAGTTAACCTCAGCGGAACGGGAATTACCCTCCGTCTGACGGGTGGGGGTTAGTCCCTTGGCGCCATCGGTAGGGGTCACGGGCTGCACGGCAGATGCCGATCCGCTCTTTACGGAGGCGCCGTCCTCCCCATTCAGCGTTGCGGTGTCGGACCCCGCGGCGTATGCCGAGGTCAGGGGTGACTGCCCGGCGGATGCATTGGTCTGGGGCGCCATAGTGCGCGCTTGCGCCAGAGCCTGAAGCCCCTGCTGACGGCGCTCGGCACGCGCCTGGCTCTCACGGGTTGCGGTGGAATCGGCCCCGCTAGAACGGGAAGCGTTCGAGCTACCGTCGGCTGCATTAGAAGAAGTATGGGAGGAGGCGCTCGCGGAGTTATCGCTCTTCGCGGTAGTGGACGTTGAAGTAGCGCCCGTTTCATCGCGGCGAGTGGCGGAGGATTCCGCGGTATCCTGCGATTTCCCGGCACTCACCTTAAACCGAACTGAGGCCACAGCGGTGTCGTTGTTCTGCTCATCGACGTACACCAGGTACGCGGTATAGACCGAATCGGTCTTGAGAAGCGACCCCGGAACGCCAACAGCCACCTCGAGTTCTCCTCCGGCGATGTGTGCAGCGTCCACGTGGGTGTACGAGACGGCATCGCCTCGGGGATTACCCTGCATATCGGTCTCAAGGACCATCAGGTCGTACCCGTTCTCTCGGGCGGGCAGGTTCTTTCCGACAACGGTCACGGGCTTCGTCTCTGCGTCAGAACGCAGCTCGGCGTAACGAACGTTCAGCGTTGGAGCGTTCAGGTTCGCGGTGTCTCGGGAGGAGGTCAGGCCTCCGGGTACCTCACTCACAATCTGAGTGCCGTGCTCCAGATCGCCCGCCGCTTTCGGGGTAGGCGAAATCGAGGACTGCGGATAACGGGCCTCTTCACGCGCTTTAGCCAGAATCTTTTGCGTTTCGTCGTCAAGACGGATTCCCGACGAGTCACTGTCGACGTCCCCGTCACCGGCAGGAACGGTATGGGGAATAAGCGAGCCGGCAGTAATTTTGAACTCCCCGTATCCCTCATCGAAGCTGTCTATGTCGAGGACGGAGATGGTGTAGTAGCCTTCCTTCGGCGTACTCGGTAGCGTGAGCGTCAGAAGGGTAGAGCCATCCTGGGCTTTCACTGCGCTCACCTGCTGGGGAGTATAGGTGACTACCTCTCCGGATGCTTTACCGGAGACGGTATAGTACTGAACGGCCACGAGATAGCGGCTCGAATCATTGATGTACTTCTCTTCGTAGAGAGGTTGCAGATTGAGGGTCACCCGGTTCTGTTCCACAGAATGAATTAGAACCTCAAGCGTATCGACTTCAAGGTCGAAATCTTGCGAGGGACAATTCTGAGGATTCTCCGAATTGAGAATAGTAATAATACACTGCTGATCGACAGAAAAACCGGTTCCCTCCACCGCGGAAGCATTGGGTAACACAAACATACCCGTAGTCGCTAAAACGGAAAGCGTCAGGGCGCGGAAAGTTCGAGGTCGTTGAGTGATCATGATAGTGCCATTTCAATCGAAGCGGACGCACAACGCGCTGATAAGGAGTAGCTCACCACAAGCCCCTCTAATGCAATAATTATGCGTGCCGGTACATCGGTTACATCCCAGCCTAACACGAGTATTAAGATTTTAAATTCATTGCATTTGTGTGTTTATTGTTAGGCAGTATATGCACCTCAGAGTAAAACACTGTATGGCCACCCCATAAAACATCGTTATCGAAAAATGCGAATGTTTAGAGGGGAGGTCGAACATCCCGCAAACAATTATTTCAATCGCCGTAAAAGCCCAGGTGCACGACATATAGTGTCCAATCCAAGCCCTGAAAACAGGCCATTCACGGTGTTATAACGCATAAACGTTCGCGCCGGGGGCCCGCAAATCCACCTCCTATAAACAATCAAAATCATTTACATGCCGTACAAGATTTGACAAAAATCCATTGCATAATGCGATACACATCTCACATAATGCAAAGACGCCCCGCGGTCGGTAATGCTACGCATCACCACCACGGGGCGCCCTTCGAGGTAAATTCTCTACCCCCCCCCGCCTATGCGTTCGCGTCCATCGTCTCAATTGCCACCGCTTCAGCAGAGGCCTCCGCCCGACGACGATACCGGTTCACCACCACGGCGCTACCCACGAAGACAACCGAACCGGCCAGCGCAATTCCCAGCGGCACGGTACCCTCCGGCAGGGGTACATCTTCCGAAGCGCTTGCCTCCAGTTTCTGAGAATCGGAACCACCGCGAGCTTTCGTGCTTCGCGTGTAGAACCCGTCGGAGCTCAGGCGAGAACCTTCCCGTGTGGCAGGGGCAACGCTCTCAGTGCTTCCCGCTGAGGTCTGATACCCCATCAGATTCACGATGGTGCGTCCGCCAATAAAGGCTGCGTATCCCGACATGACCGGGGTGACGTTCGATGCGGTAACGGAGTTACTCGTGACCGCATGAGCCTGCGGGGTTGCCCGCGCAGCCGAGGCATGGGCATGAGCGACATGATTCAGAGCGACATCTGTCGAAGGAATATGGGGAACGGTTTCCCCAGCGATTCCTCGAGCCGACGAAGATTCAACCGCAGAGGGTGAAGCATCACTCGGTGAGGAGATATCTGCCGGCAGCTGCTCACTCGAAGAATGAACCACAGTGCGCTTAGGCTGATTGTTGGCGTCTGCAGTTGAATCCGCCGAGCTGGCGCGCTGAATAATGCTCACGCTGAAGGCAGAGGTTGCCACGAGCCTCAGCTCATCGGGAGACTCTCCCCCCACCGCTACCACCCGGTACCGCTTACCGCCAACGAGTGAGGTTCCGGGGACCTTCAAATCAGCCGAGAACGCGCCGTCCCTGACCTGCTCGGGGCTCACGTGGGTCGTGGCCAGGGGTGCGCCGACGGCTCCCCCGTCGGCAGGCATCTCGAAGACCATGACGTCATAGCCCAGGGAGCTCTCCCCCACGTTCTTGACGCGCGTGCGAATCGTCTGAAGATCGCTTGAGCCTCGCAGCTCCGCGGTGGAAATCTCAAGAATGGCCTCGCGGGTGTCTGCGGGGACCTGATTCGAGGAGCGGTTATGCACCAGGATACGGTCCCCCTCGGGCTTGGGCGTATCAGAAACGTCGGTGGTAGATTCGGAACTACGGGGCTCCCCCACATCACCGGGTTTCTCAGATGCAGTAGCGGAGGGGGTTGGCGAGGCGCTCTCCGAGGTAACCGGAGCCGGGGCCGGAGCGGCCGTGGGCTGCGGACGCTCCTCTCGCTCATCCTTCGAAGGCTCGGGGTTCGGCACAGGATGGGGCACGGGGCTCACCGCATTGATGGGTGCACGCTGTACACCCGGGGTATCGGGGAAGAAAAGATTCTGACGTGAGGCGAGAAGACCCTCAACGCTCTCGCCGTATTCGGGGCTCAGCTCAACGAAAGAGGAGTTGCCGGTCTGAAGGTCGGTAACCTCCACCATGTAGGCCTGTTCAATATTTAGGCGCTGATGAATACTCACATCGAGATAGCCCTCATCATTCTTTGACACGGTCAGCTGCGAGGCGGGGACCACCATCGAGGCAACTTCCAGACCCTCCATAGTAACTGCCACCAGGCGCACCTGCACGTGGTCGAGAGATTTCACCCCACCCAGACCAATCAGGATGTAATCCTCACTCTGGCCTAGCAAATCCATGATGAAAACATCAACGTTCGTAGCGTGGGGTTCAGGAGTCTTCGCAGAGGGAGTCGCACCATGCGGCTGTGCATGGGCGGACGATACGAAGGAAGCGGGGGCCAAGGTTGCAGGGGCCAGCGTACCTCCCAGCCCGAGGGCTGCAGATGCTACGAGGGCCGCGCCGCGAGCAGTTCGCTGCGTGGTAAACATGGTCACCTTTTTCGTGAGTGAGTAAGTGAGCGATAGGTTGTGCAATCCCCCACGCTCAGAAGTTCGGAAGTGAGAGCGGGGAGGCGGCCTCTCTTATCGGTGACCATGTGCGTTTTAGAACGCGTTTTGCTCCGCGAGGGCGGAGCATAGAGAGAGTGGCAGTACCGCCGGTCAATGCACTCTAAATTATAGGTATAACCTTAGAAAAAGTTAAAGACGAGGGGACGCCTCTTTTGTTACAAAGAAGCATCCCCTCGTCTTATCTCACGTTATGGCTTGTGAGAGGGTATTTATCAGCATTTTAGGAGCGGGAAGTGAGTTGCACATCACGGCGGCCACGGCGGGTCAGGAAGGCTCCCGCAACCAGAGAGAGCGACCCTACCGCGCTAATCGTCAGCATCCCGGAGGCGCCCGTTGCAGCCAGCTGCTCACGCTCACCCTTGGAGGCCGAAGCCGTAGCCTTCTGAGGCTTCTGTCCGGCACGGTCGGTAGCGCCGCCGGTAGCACCCTCGGTAACCGGAGCAGATTTGGGCGAAGCCGACTCATAGGATACAGGAGCCTCGGATGCGACAGCCACAGGAGCGGACTCCTTCGACTCTTCAGCCGGTGCCGGGGCGCTATCGGAGGGAGTAACCGAGGGCTTCTCCTCCGTCGGCTTTTCAGCAACAGAGTCACCGTAGCTCGGCTCCTCAGTTGCCGGCGCTTCGGTCTGCTCGGCAGGCAGCGAGTCGGAAGGACGCGAAGCATCCACGCCGTCACGCTCCACCGTGAAGCCGCCGGTCACGATCTGCACGGTTCCTCGGGAATCCTCGTAGACTGCGCTTACACGGTAGGTCGTACCCGGCTTCAGGGCGTTGCCCGGCACCTGAAGCTGCGCGGAGAAGGAACCATCCTCCACACGAGCGTCCCCGGAGGCAATGGCCTCACCGGCGGTTCGGCCGTTAGAATCCAGCGCGTACACCTGCAGGGCCACGGGACCGGAACCTTCGAGACCTTCACCGGTGAAAGTGAGCGTCTTTTCCGAGTCATTCTCGGGGACTGCGGTCTCTTCCACGCGCAGGCGAGCACCCACGGCCACGGATGAATGATTCGTCGATTCGGCTGACTCCTGCTCCTCCGCGCGATCTGCCGAGGCGTCGCGCACCCGGTCGAACTGAGTGTTACGCGGCAGGTCGTAGTGGCGCCGAGGGTCGGTTTCCGGGAGCACGGGATCCTGTTCCTCAGCGGGAACAATGGAAGCCTCAGAAGCTTCCGGCTCGGAGGTCGCGGGGCGAGGGGCCGCCGGGGTCTCTTCCGCCTGCGCTTCAACCGCTTCGTCGGCAGGCTCCGCGACTGCAGTCTCAGCAACGCTCCAGCCATTGGTGAAGGGAATCTCGACACTCTGAGCTGCTAGGCCTCGGGAAGCCGAAGGGGCAATTTCAACGTTCAGCACGTAGCGCAGATCGGGATGCACATCTTGCAGAACGGCTAGGCGCGCACCAGGTACCTCGATGCCGTCCAGAAGCGTGCCGTTGACAACATCGGCTCGTGCCGGGGAGGCAGCCAGTACGTGGCGATTGCCCTGCTCATCAACGGCGTAAATCGAGGTCATGATCTCGAAGGCCTGCGCATCGCCCAGGCCGGTGGCCTTGTAGACGATCAGGTTCTGCTCCTGCGGAATTTCCAACTGACCCGACAGGATCTGGGCATTGAGCGGCTCATCCTGAGTATCCGCAGGCTGCACCTCCAGGGGCGTCCATGAATTGTAGGAGGTGTCTTCGACGGAATAGCCGAGATCGGGGTTGACGACGGCGGTTGCCACCACGTACTGCTGGTTGGGGTCGAGGATTCCCGCAGGCAGGGTGAGCTGGGTGCTAAAGCTACCCTCGTGCACATCGGAGACGGGGACGAGGGTCATGGTCACCGCACGGGCACGGCTCAGGGCAGCCAGGGGGTACTTGCGGTACTCACTGACGTACACGGCGATGCCATGCTTCTCAACGTCCTCGCCCAGAAAACCACTACCGCTAACGGTGATGCTCTGGGAACGCGCGGGGTTGATAGCAGCACCCTGTTCGACCTGCACCGAGGGGCGCACATCGCGGTCAGAATGTTGGGCGCGGTTCTGCTGAACGTTAGAGGAGGAAAGGCCGCCCGCATTGTGCACTGGAATCGCGGCCTGGGCCGCACCGGTGCCGGCGGTCAGAACGGAGGCCGCAATGGCGGCCGTTGCTCGGGTCTTTGAGTGAGCGGGATCGGGCATGAAACACACCTTTTCTGTGAGTGTGAACGATACCCTTTACGCGACAACGACGCCTCAATTCCCGGCGGGAAGATGTACGGTTGGTTCCTTCGCGAGGTTGGTAACCTTGCGATAGGGGTCTCCTCGGCATGGGCGATGGGTTCCGAGAGGTAAAACTCTCAATCTCCATCTGAGGTGGAAGTCCGCGCGAGGGGAATCGCTCTATTTATCGGTAGTTCCACACTATCAATAGAAAAAGCCTCTTGAGGCCCAATACGCTTTACGAGCCAACTATTTTTTTATGCAATGAACCACAAAACGGGTTTTTTGCCCAAATCTCCCCCACTAATCATCCGCAAAACATATCGACTAGGTAAAATACCTCAACTCTCCCTTCAAGGTGAGGGTTTAAAGCGAACGTAAATAGGTAGACTCTACAGTGCTATATGTGCACATTTATGCACATATAGTTATTTTCTTTCGGGTGTAAGGTTTTTGAGGTCTCGCATCACTCAGTAGCGCCAATCCCCTATTCACCGGCGATGCGAATGACTCTCTTGCCACGCGTGTGACCGGCCTGCAAATCGCGGTAGGCCGCACGGACATCCTCAATCGTGAACCCGTACACGCGATCCAAGCGAATTGACACCTTCCCATCGGCGACCAGCTCGGCTAGGGTCTCGAAGTCCCCGTGTTCCGAATGGCGGGGGCCCGTAAACTGTGCTCCCCTAATCATGACCTTGGGCGAGGGAACGAGGGTTCCCATGTCCTTGCCCTTCAACCCCAGCGAAAAGGCTAGGGTCACGTAGTCGCCACCGTAGCAGTCCAGGAACTTTGTCACGCGACCCTCAGCCGCCTTGAGCACTCGTTCCCCTACGCCCTCGCCATAAGCAACCGGCACGGCCCCCAACGACCTGATAAACTCGGCATTCGCGGCCCCCGCAATGCCAATGACGCGTGCACCGCGAGCCACGGCATACTGCACGGCGACGGACCCAATTCCGCCCGAAGCCGCGGAGATGACCACCGTATCGCCCTCACCCACGCCAATATGGCGGAAGGCGCCTCCCACGGTCAGGGCCGCGACACCCATTGCGGCCGCGTGCTCAAAATCAATGGAGGCGGGCTTAGGCGCAATGTCGCCGATGTTCACGCAAATTTCCGTGGCCAGAGATCCCCGTTTGGTGCCCAGGCCGGGGGCACTGACGATGGTTCCGAAGACATCGTCGCCCACGCGATAGCCCGATACGCCGGGCCCCACCTCGAGCACCGTGCCGGAGAAATCACGCCCCACTCCGCGAGGGAACTGCGATTTCTTTGATTCAAACCAGCGGCGGGGGTTCCTGATTTTCATGACGCGCGAGAGCATCTTGAGCTGCGGAGAGCCCTCAAAAATCTTATAGTCCACGGGGTTCAGGCCGACCGCACGCACCGCAATCTTTACCTGCCCCGCTTCGGGGCTCTCCCCCGGTACGCTCACGAGCTTCAGATTCTCCACGGGCCCAAAGCGGTCGTACTGCACTGCCTGCACGCTCATCGTTTCTCATTCCCCTCTTCCCGATTCGGGAGGTATTCTGCAACCTAACGGCAAATTCTTCGACAGGGTTATCCGGGCCCCTCGAAATTCGAGGCTTTCACTTCCGGGACGCTCGGAACCGATAAACCCCCACCCCCGCGAGCGCGGGAACCCTGTCATGAACAAATCGACACCGGTCTGTCCGTCCATTGCGGCTGCAACGTTCCGTGGAGCGCCGCATCGTGCGCCCTCACTATTCTGAACACACAGAAACGTCCTCGCGGTCTCCCGAGATTATTTTAATCCCGAGGAAACCGCGAGGACGTTTCATACGGCGTTACGCGAAAGGATCAACCCTAGAGGCTGCGGCGACGCAGAAGCATCAGCGCAGCACCGGCGATCAGCGCTGCGGCGCCGACACCGGCAATACCTGCGACACCTTCAGCGCCGGTGTGAGCCAGCTGCGGCTTCGAAGAGCTATCCGAAGTGGTGCGGCCGGCGGTATCGCGAGCGCTCACGGTGTGGCCACTCTGGGAAGAAGCGGTCACCGGGGTGTTACCAACCTTGGCCTTGGGGGCCTGCGAGGAGGGAACGCGAGTCTCGGTCACGGTCACGGAACCGTCCTCGCTCATTTCCGCGGTGAAGACGCTGGTGGTGCCGTCGCCGTTATCGCGAACGGTGGTGTTATCGTCGTTGCTTGCCGCGGGCACCGTGGGGGCCGGGTGGTCCGCATCGCTCACGGAGGCGGTGGTGACAGCCACCTGATGTACCAGGCCGTTCGGGTCGCTGGTAGCCACGAGCGCGTACACGTAGCCGGGCAGCAGACGATCGGCACGCACGGAAAGCTTAGCGGTGAAGGTGCCCTCCATAATCTCGGATGCGGGCACATCCTGAACGGCCAGAGCCTCACCGGTGATGTTGCCGTCGGCATCCAGGCGGTAGATGGCCACCTGCACGCCGCGGGAAGCAGATTCGTGGGTGAATCCCGCGCCGTTGACAGTCACCACGTTGTACTCGTCATTCGGGTCCAGGCTTGCGCTCTCGGTGGTGAGGGTCGCGTTCTGGGGTTCAGGTACTGCCGGGGTCTCGGGAGCCGGAGTCTCGTCAGCCTTGGGAGTCTCTGCCTTGGGGGTTTCGGGAGCCGGAGTCTCGGGGGCGGGGGTCTCGTCTGCCTTGGGAGTCTCGGGGGCGGGGGTCTCATCAGCCTTGGGGGTTTCCGGAGCCGGAGTCTCATCAGCCTTGGGGGTTTCGGGGGCGGGAGTCTCGTCTGCCTTGGGGGTCTGAGCACGCGGAGTGGTAGTCTCGGTTACCTTGAAGGAGGAAAGAGCCACCAGCTTCTCGGCGGGCTGAGCCTGGGGGTTGCTGACAGCAACCAGAGCGTAGGATGCGCCGGCGGGAAGCTGAGCTGCGGGAACGCTGAGGGAAGCGTTGAATGAGCCGTCCTTGATCTGTCCAGCGTCAACGGTGATGGTTGCAATCGGTTCACCGGTAATCTGCTGGTTAGCGTCCAGAGCGTAGATGCTCACGTTAACAGAGGCACCCACCTTGGCCCCCTGGAAACCGGATGCACGAACCGTAATGGTATTGATGGTGGCATCTGCGGGGAAGTCGGTTTCCTCAATCTCGATGGCGGGATTGGCCTGCTCGGTCTTGGGATCTGCCTTCGGGGTTTCCTCGGTCTTCGGTGCCTCGGTAGCAGCGGGGGCCGGTGCCTCAGCCTTGGGAGCCTCGGTAACAGCCGGAGCCTCGGTAACAGCCGGAGCCGGGGTCTCAGCCTTGGGTGCTTCGGTAGAAGCCGGGGCCGGGGCCTCAGCCTTCGGTGCCTCGGTAGCAGCCGGGGCCGGTGCCTCAGCCTTCGGTGCTTCAGTCTTCGGAGCCTCAGCGGCAGCAGGGGCCTCAGCCTTGGGTGCTTCGGTAGAAGCCGGGGCCGGTGCTTCAGCCTTGGGTGCTTCAGTCTTCGGTGCTTCAGTAGCGGCCGGGGCCGGGGCCTCAGCCTTGGGTGCTTCAGTCTTCGGTGCTTCGGTAGAAGCCGGGGCCGGGGCAGTAACCTCTACGTTTACCTCACCGTTGGGGTGCTGCGTGACGGCAACAGTCGTACCGCTCTGGTCTGCGGGAGCCTCAGCCGCAAAGGTTGCCGGAATAGCGGCAACGGAGCCTGCGGTAAAGGCTGCCGCTGCTGCAATCTTGTAGACGCGACGGGTAGTCTTCGACATTGTTCCTCGATCTCTGAATCATCGGTGGTGAACCCCGGGAATATGCGCCCCCCTCTTCGAAGGCCATCGGGTGTTCAATATGGGTGTGATGCTAAAAGGCTAACATTCGCCCCTGTTCTTACCGGCACCCTATCGCATCCTCTATTCAAGTGTTATCAAATCGTTATAAAACACTCCCCTATAGAGAGATTGCATACATACCAATTCGCTTACTTGAGTTCTCCGTATCAGGATATGACGATTCTTAAACTTCCCTTTTGCTGACGTTTAACGAACCTATGCGTTATTCCGTGAGGAAAAACCTTATAACTATCTGAGAAAACCCCGCTTCGGGGAGTGAGCTTTCACCCATCCTCCAAGCGGGGTTATGTGCGTATTATCCGCAGAACTTCTCAATGAGGGGTTGCAGAGAGGGCCGATGGCACGCTACCCCTCGGCGCGAATCACCTTGAATTGGCTGGCCTGAGCCACCGGGCGCAGGGTAACGCGGTCCAGGTTAACGTGGTGCGGAACGTTGAGCGCAAAGGTTACGGTCTGCGCTACGTCCTCGGCGGTAAGCGGATTCGGTACGCCCTCATACACGCGGTCGGCGGCCTCCTGCGAACCCAGGCGGTTCAGGGAGAACTCTTCGGTGTGCACCATGCCGGGGCAAATCTCGATGACGCGCACGTTATGTTCCGCCTCCTCCAAGCGGAGCGCCTCGGTCAGGCCGCGAGCGCCAAACTTTGCGGCGTTATACCCGGCGCCGCCCTCGTACCCATGCTCGGCAGCGGTGGAGGTCAGATTCAGAATCGTGCCGTGACCATTCTGGCGCAGTGCCCCGCTGAAGGCGCGGACCGTATTCAGGATTCCCAGCACGTTCATGCGGTACATCTGCAGGTAATCTTCGGGCTTACCCTCCGAGACGGGATCCAGGCCGATGGCTCCCCCGGCAATATTGACCAGAGCGTCAACGGTTCCCTGCTCACCCAGGATCTGCTCGGCGGCAAAAGCAACGGCGGTCTCGTTGGTTACGTCGCAGGTGACCGGATGCGCCCCGGTCTCCTGCTGCAGGGTGTAAAGACGGTCGGTGCGGCGAGCCAGAGCGTACACCGTCCACCCGGTGGCAACCAGCTGATGCACGGTAGCTCGACCAATTCCGCTGGACGCGCCGGTCACCACGGCCACTTTGCCGTCTCCGGCCCAGGAGCGAAAGGGAGATGGAGGAATGTAAGTGTTCTTAGTCATATCTTTATCCTAATAAAACGATGCCCGGTCGTGCTCTACAACTAAACACACCGGGCATACATTTTTGGTTTTTTCGGTTTTCACGGCTCAAGGTTTTCACAGCTCAAAAGAACCTCGTCGCCCCCCCCCGATTACTTGCGGCGACGGGGAAGACCCCAGCGGCTACGGCCACCATCGCGGTAGCCGAGGCGGTGCTCAAAGTACACGGGCGAGCTACTACCGGTCTTCACGGTGTCCGGGGGAACCGTACCCTCGCGTGCAGACATGAGATAGAGAATCGCGGCACCCGGCACAAAAGCGATAATGGGAAGAACGAAGCGCATGCGCGCCTCCCCATAGCCGCTTCGCAAGCTAAGGTGCCCGATGCATGCCGCCACCAGTACCGCCTGAATCAGTAGAACGGCGGTCTCGAAAGCACCCAAACCAAAGAAACTAAACGTACTCATCAATGCCTCCTCAGGATTGGTACTATCTCAGTCTACGCCCCCGAATGATGCCTGCATAGGGTCGGGTCACGTGTTGAAATGATCCGCGGAACACATTTATCTTAGGGTATTAATGACCTATTCCTGTAGCATTTCCGAGCAGCGCTTCCGAGGCTTCTCCCCCGCCACCACCCCTATCTACCGCACCACCGTGAAATCTCAACGCCACCGCATCACCGACCTCCGAACCCGCCGCCGAGAATTACAGCAGCGAGCCGCCACGTACCGAGCTTCCACAGGGACCCCCTACCCCATCGAGGTACATCTACTCCTGGGGCAGACCTACCTGGACCCCGCTTCCTGGGATGCTCTCCTTCACTCCCGCGGACCCGCCGTTGCCCTGCGTCGCGCACGTTTCGCCCCGCGATACGACCGGCTTCTGCACCGCCTCGAAGAAGCCATCACCCGCTACGAACGCCCCTGACAACCCCTCGAAGCACCCCGCAAACGGCCATCGAGGCCGTGACTCACCACATCCTCGGTGCACGGCCGGCGCTGAAAGCTGAGAGAACGCCGTGAATATGAGAAAATAGCCCTTATGGCTGAAAACATTTTGGGCTCAGACTCGCCCGTACAGATTAACGTTCCCGA
>ERZ773265.514-NODE-514-length-23512-cov-28.456708_pt1 | contig 23512 bp, 17 predicted proteins | sample MGYA00580512_ERZ773265 | MGnify/ENA primary metagenome ERZ773265 (study PRJEB29015, sample SAMEA2738169) | human oral metagenome | biome: human oral; feature: human-associated habitat; material: saliva | place: China | collected 2183 ... | reverse complement strand
GCTGGATACACGGCTGGAAAAAAAACGGCTGGAAAACCGCCGCCAAAAAACCGGTCAAAAACGATGATTTATGGAAAGAACTGGATAGTCTGGTTCAACAGCACGATGTCCGCTGGACGTGGGTAAAAGGCCACGCCGGACACCCTGAAAACGAAAAAGCCGACGAGCTCGCTAATCAAGGGGCGGCAAAATTTGCATAACACTTCGTCCATGACTGCACTCAAACATCTCAAGCCGTTGTTTTGGATTGCCATCATTGCATCGATTTGTGTGACACCAATAGCACTTATGTTCGCCTATTCACCGTTTCATGATGTCAATGATTTTTTTAACTTTGGCTTGTGTGATCACGTTAAGAGTGCCGAAGAATGTGCCGACTGAATCACGCCCGCCTATTTATAGTGGATTAAATTTAAATCAAGACAAGGCGACGAAGCCGCAGACAGTACAGATAGTACGGCAAGGCGAGGCAACGCCGTACTGGTTTAAAGTTAATCCACTATATTTTGGTGGTTTATACCTGAACCGTGGCTGTTCACATTCATCACACTGACTGCTATTTACCTCATTCTAAAAATCCTGATTGAAATCATCCGATTCCTATTCAGACTGAGAAAGAAAAACCCATGACCTGCCCCATCTGTACTGCCGACAACGAAGATATTTTGCTGCAAACGCCAAACCTGCGCGTTATCGCCGTCCACAATGAAGCCGGCGCACCGGCATTCTGCCGCGTTATTTGGAATGACCATGTTTCCGAGATGACCGACCTTTCCCCTGTCGAACGCAACGAAATCATGGAAATGGTGTATCAGGTTGAAGCCGCAATGCGCCAAGTCTTCCGCCCGGCCAAAATCAATCTGGCCAGCCTCGGCAATGTTGTACCCCACCTGCATTGGCACGTTATCGCCCGCTTTGAAAACGATGCCAACTTCCCCGCGCCGATTTGGGCCGCGCCCGTCCGCGAACACGGTATGACCTTGCCCGAAAATTGGCCGGAACAAATCAAAAACTTAATCGCTTAAACTTTCAGACGGCCTGTAAGGTCCGACACGCCAAGTTCAGGCCGTCTGAACATATAACGAAAGGAAAACCTCAATGAACTCCACCACGCGCCGCCATTTCCTGCGTACCTGCTCTGCCGCGGCAGGCGCAGGGTTGTTGCAAGCCTGCGGCACAGGCACGACCACCACGCCGCAAACCAAAACCACTTCTACCACCGCGAAAGCCAAAACCGTGCAACCTAAGCAACCCCATCCGCCACGTTCCGGCGACAACCTCCTGCGCGTTGTTGCGCCGTCAGGCTTCGCCGAAGACCCCAACCGCGTAACCACCGGCCTGACCCGCCTCTACAACGCAGGCTTTACCGTGACCAACCAACAGGCAGGCAGCCGCCGTTACCAACGCTTTGCCGGCAGTGACGCCCAACGCGCCGCCGACTTCCAAGAAGTTGCCAGCGGTCGCGTTGAAACGCCTAAAATCTTGATGGGCCTGCGCGGCGGCTACGGCGCGGCACGCATCCTGCCGCAAATCGACTTTGCCTCACTCGGCGCCAGAATGCGCGAACGCGGTACATTGTTCTTCGGTTTCAGCGACGTGTGCGCCGTCCAACTCGCCCTGTTGGCCAAAGGCAATATGATGAGCTTTGCCGGCCCGATGGTGTACAGCGAATTTGGCAAAGCAGACCCCAGCGTCTTTACCATGGATTCTTTCATCCGCGGCACGACCAACAATGTCAACATCGTTGATGTCCCAACCATCCAACGCGCCGATGTCAACGTCGAAGGTACATTGTGGGGCGGCAATCTCAGCGTTCTCGCCTCCCTCGCCGGTACGCCTTATATGCCTGATATTCAAGGCGGTATCCTCTTTATCGAAGACGTCAGCGAGCAACCCTACCGCATCGAGCGCATGCTCAATACGCTTTATCTGTCAGGTGTTTTGCAAAAACAACGCGCCATCATCTTCGGCGATTTCCGCATGGGCACCATCCGCGACGTGTACGACTCCAGCTACGACTTCTCCGCCGTCGTCAACCACATTTCGCGCACCGCCAAGATTCCTGTGTTGACCGGCTTCCCATTCGGCCACATCACCAACAAAACCACTTTCCCGTTGGGTGCGCATGCCAAAGTCCGCAGTACCGGCAACGGCGGTTATTCCGTCACCTTCAGCGGCTATCCTACGTTGAACCCGTCCGCGCTGACGCTCAACAACCTGCTGCCGCCTCCTATTCCGACTTACGACAGCACCATCTACCGCGACAGCATCACTGAAGAAGTTACCGAATAAGGCTTGTTCAAATCAAAAGGCCGTCTGAAACCCAGTTTCAGACGGCCTTTTGATCTTAAGTCTTAACCATAACGTCGTTGGAAATCTTTCATAAAGTCGGCCAACGCGTTCACACCTTCAAGCGGCATCGCATTGTAAATGCTGGCACGCATACCGCCGACGGTTTTATAACCCTTGAGCAGGCACAAGCCCTGTAACTCAGCTTCCAACACAAAGCGGCGGTCCAAGTCTTCGCTTGCGGTTTTGAAGACCACGTTCATTTTGGAGCGCGCATCAGGATGAATATCATTGATGTAAAAACCGCCGCTGCCGTCTATCGTCTCATACAAGGTTTGCGCCTTCATTCGGTTGACCGCTTCAATTTTTTTCACACCGCCCTGCGTTTGCAGCCAGCGGAACACCAAACCCGACATATAAATCGCATAAGTGGAAGGCGTGTTGTACATACCGTCGCGGTTGATGTGAGAGCGGTAGTTGAACACATCGGGAATATCGTTCGGACAACGCTCCAGCAAATCCTCGCGGATAATGACCACGGTCGCACCGGCAGGGCCGATATTTTTTTGTGCTCCGGCATAAATCAAGCCGTAATCGGATACATCAAATTCACGCGACAAAATCTCGCTCGACATATCGCACACCAGCGGCGGCAGGCCGCCTGAAAGTTTGGGGACGTTTTGATACTGCAAGCCGTTGACGGTTTCATTAATCGCAAAATGAACAAACGCAGAATTCGGGTTCACATCCCAATCCTCCACCGCAGGCAGGTTTTTATAGGCATATTGCTCGCCACCATGCGCGGCCAAACGGATTTCGGCATTACTCAAACGGCTCATCTGCTCATAGGCAATACGGCTCCAGTTGCCCGTTACCACCGCGTCGGCAGTCGCAAAACCGTGCGCCAAATTCATGGCCGCCATATTGAATTGCGTGGTCGCGCCGCCCTGTAAAAACAGGATTTTATAGTTGGACGGAATATTCAAAAGCTGGCGCAAGTCTTGTTCGGCATGATGCAGAATACTCAAAAACATATCCGAACGGTGGCTCATCGCCATCACGGGGAAACCCGTACCGTTGTAGTCGAGCATTTCCTGTTGCGCGGTACGCAATACCGCTTCCGGCAATACGGCAGGACCTGCGGAAAAATTGTAAATCGGGTGTGCGGACATGGCGGCCTTCTTTCTTATTCGGTGGGTATAAAGAAATTGTAGAACCGCCTTGCACATTGTGCAAGCACGAAAAATCAGGAAATCCAAGGCCGTCTGAAAACAAAGCAACACCAATTATTTGTTTTTCAAAATAATTTCAAAAACACTACATCAAAACTTGTCAACAATTTCCTTTTCAGACGGCCTCGACCCTCCCCTTTACATTTAAGCAATCACTTCAAAAAATCCACGCCAAATCAACACTTTTCTTTTATCTTGAAAACAGTTATAATAGGCCAATTTTTCAAATCACACGAAAAATGGCCGCGCGGCCATTTTTTTGTTTATGTACTTCTGGAGAAGCATGGATATTCAAAGCATTCTTGATAAAACCCTGCCCGGCTTGGGCTACGAGCTGGTCGATTTCGAACTGACCGCACAAGGCGATTTGCGCGTTTTCATCGATAAAGAAGGCGGCATCACCGTCGAAGACTGCGCCACTGTCAGCAACCATCTGAGCCGCGTGTTTATGGTTGAAGACATCGACTACAAACGTTTGGAAATCTCCAGCCCGGGCCTTGACCGTCCGTTGAAAAAAGCCGCCGACTTCGTGCGCTTTGCCGGCCAGAACGCCAAAATCAAAACACGCCTGCCGATTGATGGTCAGAAAAACTTCATCGGCCGCATCGAATCTTGCGAAAACGACATTGTTACCGTCTCTTTCGACGGCAAAACCGCCCAAATCGAATTGAGCAACATCGACAAAGCCCGTTTGCGCCCCGAATTTAAATTTTAAAAACCGATTACTTGGAGATTCTAGAAAATGAGTCGCGAAATGTTACAGCTGGCCGAAGCGCTGGCAAGTGAAAAAAACGTTGAAACGGAAGTCGTATTCAAAGCCCTTGAATTCGCCCTCTCTACTGCTGCCAAGAAAAAAGCCGACCGCGAGCACATGGACGTGCGCGTCGAAATCGACCGCGATACCGGCGAATACCAAACCTTCCGCCGCTGGCTGATTGTTGCCGATGAAGACTACACCTACCCCGACGTAGAAAAAACCATCGAGGAAATCCAAGAAGAAATTCCCGGCACCACCATCCAAATCGGCGAATACTACGAAGAGCAGCTGCCAAACGAAGGTTTCGGCCGCCAAGCCGCACAAACTGCCAAACAAATCATTCTGCAACGCATCCGCGATGCGGAGCGCGAGCAAAACCTGAACGAGTTCCTCGCTTCTAAAGAAGACATCGTTTCCGGTACGGTAAAACGCGTCGAGCGCCACGGCATCATCGTTGAAGTCGTCGCGGGCAAACTTGACGCCCTGATTCCGCGCGAAGAAATGATTCCGCGCGAAAACTTCCGCAGCGGCGACCGCATCCGCGCCCTCTTCCTGCGTGTGGACGAAATCGGCAATACCGGCCGCAAACAAGTCATTTTGAGCCGCACCAGCGGCGACTTCTTGGCCAAACTCTATGCCAACGAAGTGCCTGAAATTGCAGACGGCCTGTTGGAAATCCGCGAAGTAGCACGCGATCCCGGCCAACGCGCCAAAGTTGCCGTTAAAGCCAACGACCAACGCATCGATCCGCAAGGTACTTGTATCGGCGTGCGCGGTTCCCGTGTTAACGCCGTGAGCAACGAATTGTCCGGCGAACGCATCGACATCGTATTGTGGTCTCCTGAGCCTGCCCAATTCGTGATGAACGCACTGTCTCCTGCCGAAGTAAGCCGCATCGTGATTGACGAAGACAAACACGCCGTTGACGTAATCGTTGACGAAAACCAACTGGCGCTGGCCATCGGCCGCGGCGGTCAAAACGTCCGCCTGGCTTCCATCCTGACAGGCTGGCAGCTGAACATCATGACCGTTGAAGAAGCCGACGAGCGCAATGCCGCTGAAGACGCGGTTATCCGCAACCTCTTCACCACCCACTTGAACATCGACGACGAAACCGCCGATATCTTGGTGGAAGAAGGCTTTGCCACTTTGGAAGAAGTTGCTTATGTTCCAGCTACAGAATTGCTCGCCATTGACGGCTTTGACGAAGAAATCGTTGAAACCCTGCGCAACCGCGCACGCGACGCGATCCTGACCATTACCATCGCCGCAGAAGAAAAACTGGGTGAAGTGTCTGAAGACATGCGCAATTTGGACGGCGTAGATTCCGATATGTTGCGCAAACTGGCCGAAGCCGGCGTTACCCAACGCGATGATCTGGCCGAATTGTCTGTTGACGAATTGGTCGAAATTACCGGTGTTGACGAAGAAGAAGCCAAAAAAGTGATTTTGGCTGCACGCGAACACTGGTTTACTGAAGAAAACAACTAAGGGGGTACTGAATGAGTAATACAACCGTAGCGCAATTTGCCGCCGAACTAAACCACCCCGTCGATGATTTGCTTAAACAATTGAAAGAAGCCGGGGTCAATAAAAACAGCGGTAATGACAGCATAACCACTGACGACAAACAATTGCTAACCGCTTACCTGCAAAAGAAAAACGGCAGCAACAGCGGTACCATCAGCATCCGCCGCAAAAAAACCGAAGTCAGCACCGTTGACGGCGTAAAAGTGGAAACACGCCGCCGCAGCCGTGCCGTTACCATTCCTTCTTCCGAAGAATTGGCAGCGGAAGCTAAAGCCAAAGTAGCAGCGGAAAACCAAAAAGCCGAAGCAGAAAAAGCAGCTGCTCAAGCTGCCGAAGAGAAAGCCAAAGCTGAAGCAGAAGCTGCTGCAAAAGCCGAAGCTCGCGCCAAAGCAGAGGCCGAAGCAGCCAAACTGAAAGCTGCCAAAGCTGCACCAAAAGCGGAAGGCAAACCTGCCGAAGCCCAAAAAGAAGAAGCCAAACCGGTTGAAGCCGTAGAAGCCAAGGCCGAAGCAAAAGTTGAAGCTAAAGCAGACAACAAGCCGTCTGAAAAATCCGTTGAAGCTGAAAAACCAGCAGAAGCCAAGAAACCTGCCAAAGCCAAACAAGACAAAGGCGGCAAAGGCAAAGAAGCGAAAAAGGCAGCCAAACCTGCCGCTCCTGCCATACCGAAACCTGTCGTCAGCGAGGAAGAACAGGCTCAACGCGATGAAGAAGCCCGTCGTGCCGCTGCCCTGCGTGCGCATCAAGAAGCCTTGTTAAAAGAAAAACAAGAGCGTCAAGCACGACGCGAAGCCATGAAACAACAGGCCGAGCAAGACTCAAAACCTACTAAAGAAGCCAAATCAGGCGAACGCAATAAACCTGCCGAGAAAGCCAAAGCAGCATCCGGCGAAGGCAAATCCGAACACAACGCACGCGGTAAAAAAGAAGACCGTCGTGACCGTGACGAAGAAAACCAAGGCCGTAATGCCAAAGGCAAAGGCGGCAAAGGTGGTCGCGACCGCAACAATGCGCGCAATGGCGACGACGAGCGCGTACGCGGCGGCAAAAAAGGCAAAAAACTCAAACTTGAGCCAAACCAACACGCCTTCCAAGCGCCGACCGAACCTGTCGTACACGAAGTTTTGGTACCTGAAACCATTACCGTTGCCGACTTAGCACACAAAATGGCCGTCAAAGGCGTCGAAGTGGTTAAAGCCCTGATGAAAATGGGCATGATGGTAACCATCAACCAATCCATCGACCAAGACACTGCCCTGATTGTGGTGGAAGAACTCGGCCACATCGGTAAACCTGCCGCAGCCGACGACCCTGAAGCATTCTTGGATGAAGGCGTTGAAGCAGTAGAAGCCGAAGCATTGCCGCGTCCACCGGTTGTTACCGTGATGGGTCACGTTGACCACGGTAAAACTTCCCTGCTGGACTACATCCGCCGTGCCAAAGTGGTACAAGGCGAAGCGGGCGGCATTACCCAACACATCGGTGCATACCACGTTGAAACCCCTCGCGGCGTGATTACCTTCTTGGATACTCCGGGTCACGAAGCGTTTACCGCCATGCGTGCGCGCGGTGCGAAAGCAACCGATATCGTGATTCTTGTTGTAGCAGCCGACGACGGCGTGATGCCGCAAACCATCGAGGCAATTGCCCACGCCAAAGCCGCGGGCGTACCGATGGTGGTTGCCGTCAACAAAATCGATAAAGAAGCTGCCAACCCTGAGCGCATCCGCCAAGAGCTGACTGCTCACGAAGTTGTGCCTGACGAATGGGGTGGCGATGTACAGTTCATCGACGTTTCCGCTAAAAAAGGCCTGAACATCGATGCATTGCTCGAAGCAGTCTTGCTCGAAGCCGAAGTTTTGGAACTGACTGCCCCAGTTGATGCACCTGCCAAAGGCATCATTGTTGAGGCTCGTTTGGACAAAGGCCGCGGCGCGGTTGCTACATTGCTGGTTCAAAGCGGTACACTGAAAAAAGGCGATATGCTGCTGGCCGGTACTGCATTCGGTAAAATCCGTGCAATGGTTGACGAAAACGGCAAAGCCATCAATGAAGCCGGCCCGTCTATCCCTGTCGAAATCCTCGGCTTGTCCGACGTACCGAACGCAGGCGAAGATGCAATGGTATTGGCCGACGAGAAAAAAGCGCGCGAAATCGCCCTCTTCCGTCAAGGCAAATACCGCGACGTGCGCTTGGCCAAACAACAGGCCGCGAAACTGGAAAACATGTTCAACAACATGGGCGAAAACCAAGCCCAATCCTTGTCCGTCATCATCAAAGCAGACGTACAAGGTTCTTACGAAGCTTTGGCGGGCAGCCTGAAAAAACTGTCCACCGACGAAGTGAAAGTGAACGTGTTGCACAGCGGTGTTGGCGGCATTACCGAATCTGATGTCAACTTGGCCATCGCTTCCGGCGCATTCATCATCGGCTTTAACGTCCGTGCAGATGCTTCCGCCCGCAAACTGGCTGAGAATGAAAACGTGGAAATCCGTTACTACAACATCATTTACGATGCCATCGACGACGTGAAAGCCGCCATGAGCGGTATGCTCTCTCCGGAAGAGAAAGAGCAAGTAACCGGTACGGTCGAAATCCGTCAGGTTATCTCCGTTTCCAAAGTCGGCAACATTGCAGGCTGTATGGTTACCGACGGTGTGGTCAAACGCGATTCCCATGTCCGCCTCATCCGCAACAACGTGGTTATCCATACCGGCGAGCTGTCTTCTTTGAAACGCTACAAAGACGACGTCAAAGAAGTCCGCATGGGCTTCGAGTGTGGTCTGATGCTCAAAGGCTACAACGAGATTATGGAAGGCGACCAACTCGAATGTTTCGACATCGTCGAAGTTGCCCGTACTCTGTAATCAGACAGGCCGTCTGAAAAATCAGAAGCAGGTTTTGCAATGCGAAACCTGCTTCTTTTTTTCAGACGGCCTTTTTACAACCATTCATAGTTTGAAACTATGGAAATTGATGTGTGGTATATAAGAAACAAAACAACCGCACAAGGCAAAGCCATTTGACAAAAGAATAGACGGCAAACTAAGCCTGATAAGGCTCTCTACATATTGTCATATCTTAACGTTTTTGTTGTTTTTATCAGATTTAGGCACTAGTATATACAGCCTAAACACAATACAAATTAAGCAATACCGGCCATATGCCGGATACGTTTACTTCCTTGTTACTCTCATCAATATCTAAAGAAAATATCATGACAATAGAAAAAGCAATGCGCACCCCAAATGCGCAATTTGAATTACGACATTTAGAGCAATTACAGCCATCTCCCCTTGCACAAGCAACAACAGGCACATCGGGAGATGATGTTTATCATGTAACCCGCAGCGACGATAAAATCATTGAAAACCCAAATGGCGGAAATGATACGGTTTACAGCAACGTCAGCTATACCCTTCCAAACCACGTTAAAAACCTTGTTTTGACCGGTACGGCCAACATCTTCGGCGCAGGCAACAACAGTAACAACATCCTCATCGGCAATGAAGGCCGCAACCGCCTCAACAGCGGGCGCGGTGACGACATCGTTTACGGCGGCGGCGGTAACGATTTTATTAATGGCGGCGAAGGCAATGACCATCTTTTCGGCGAAGCAGGCAATGACACCCTCAACGGCGAAGCAGGCAATGATGTACTTGAAGGTGGTGAAGGTGATGACACCTACCTTTTTTCTGCCAAAAGCGAGCAAGACACCATCATCGACAATCAAGGCCACAACAGCATCCGCTTTCATACCGACCTAAGTCTTAACGATTTAACTGTCGAAGTCCGAAACAACGAAATCGGTGGTTACGACTGGCTGATTGCCGTGAAAAACAGCAACGCCGTTTTAACCATCAAAAACCAATACACTCAAAACGGTACAACACCGGCAGTCTCACAATTCATCATCGGCACACAAAAACTGGATGTAAACAACTTTGCCAAATATTTTGATATTTCCCTGACTGAGCATACTGAAAGCGGTCAGACTATCGATGGCAGCGACGACAATGACTACCTGATCGGCACATCCGGCGATGATATTATCGATGGCAAAGTCGGTGCCGACATTATGGAAGGTGGAGACGGTAATGACACTTACTACGTTGATGATGTCAAAGACGTGGTGATTGAACAGGCTGGCGGCGGCGAAGACACCGTATTCAGCAGCATTTCCCACACCGCCGCTACCCACGTCGAAAATGTTACCTTGACCGGCTCGGCCAATATTTTTGCTGCTGGCAACAACAGCAATAATATCCTGACCGGTAACGAAGGCCACAACCGCCTCAATAGCGGGCGCGGTGATGATACCGTTTACGGCATGGGTGGCAACGACAACATCAACGGTGGCGACGGCAACGATTATCTGGATGGTGGCGACGGCAACGATGCCATCAACGGTGATGCAGGCGACGACATTTTGGTGGGCGGCAAGGGTAAAGACATTCTGAAAGGCGGCGCCGGAAACGATACCTATATCTACGGCGACAACGATACCATTATCGACAATCAAGGCATCAATACCCTCAAGTTTTCAGACGGTCAGAACAATGCCAAGCTCAACCTGAAGACCATTCATAACGATGATGGCAGCCAAAGCTGGGAAATTACTTCGGAGCAAGGTTCAGCCCTGATTCAAAACCAAATCGGCGCGGATGGTAGTATTTCCATCGACCGTTTCCAGTTCAACGACCAGACCTACACTGCCGCGCAGTTCCAACAAGCCTTTCAAGCGCTGAAGGCCGAAACCATTAAATTTGTCGGCACTAACGGCGATGACATCTTGCATGGCAATGCAGGCAACAATGAAATCGACGGCGGCAACGACGGCCATGACACCCTTTATGGCCACGACGGCGATGACATCTTGCGCGAACACAGCGAAACCTATTACGGCAACGAACCTGCTTCCGACGATAAACTCTATGGCGGCAACGGCAACGACAAACTCTATGCCCATGTTGGCGCTGATTTGCTCGACGGCGGCGCAGGCAATGATTATCTGGAAGGCGGCGCACACAACGATACCTATGTTTTCGGCAAAGGTTACGGTCACGATACCATTTTTGACTTCAACTTCGGTTTTGATAGCGAGGCAAGCCTGCACACGCTCAACGCCAACGTCGTTAAATTTACCGGCGGCATTACCCTTGACGACCTTGAAATTACCGTTGAAAAAGGTTACGACAGAACCGGGATTGCCGACATGCCCGACAGCAACCAATTTGTATCCAATCCCCTGCTGGATGGCGATACTTGGCATATCCGCATTAAAGGCACAGACGATGTTTTAACCATCAAAAACCAAAGCGGCATTTATGGTGCGATTTCCGAATTTCAGTTTGACGGCAATACCTCATACAGCACAGGCGAGCTAATCAACCACTTCAAACTGTCTATCCCGCACATGATCGGCAACACAAACATCGTCCAATACACCGGCCAACCCGTTGAAGAACTCAACCGTGATGTGTACAACAACTTCAACCACACCATCCATGCCGATAGCGATAACAGCGATTTAGATTTGTCGCGTTACACTTCTGTTGTCGAATACAGGGGCAATCGCAGCGATGAAACCATTACTTTGGGCCGAGGCATCAACACCGTTGATACGGCCGGCGGCAACGATACCATTACCGACCCGGGTGCCGACAACACCGTTATCATGTTTGGCAGAAACAGCGGCAACGACACCTTTAATCCGTATGGTGGCAGCGATACCCAAGTCCTTTTCAAAGAAGGGCTGACGCTGAAAGATTTACAGCTGAAAACCGGCGATGATTGGGTCTTAACCATCAAAGATACAGGCGACACCCTGACCATCCATGATATTGCCAACAATAATGTCGACAGCTTTGTATTCGGAAACGGTAAGAGCTACACCGCCGACGAAATCAGCAAAGCACTGATTACTGAAAATACACAAAACACCGGTATCCTGTAAAACTCAAAGGCCGTCTGAAACCTTAATTCAGACGGCCTTAGTCCTTTGCTGATTTATTTATCGTTCTGCTATATAATTATTCTCATTCGAATTCACAAGAAAGAATAAAAATGGATGCCTTAAATCTCCTCACCACGCGTCGCTCTTCCAAAAAACTGACTACTCCGGCACCTAATGCCGAGCAACTGGAGCAAATGCTGCAAGCGGCAACACAAGTTCCTGATCATGGCAATATGCGCCCTTACCGCTTTACCGTTATTCAAAGCGAAGCCGGCTTACAACGTTTCCGCGAGCTGTTGAGCAATACCGTTACCGAACTCAACTTCGGCCATGATGCCATGAAAAAAGCCGAACGCGTCGGCAACATGGCGCCTATGATTATCGGCGTTACATTTACGCCAAACCGTGAAGTGGCAAAACCCAAACCTGAATGGGAGCAAATGCTGACAGCCGGCTGCGCCGCTTACGCTTTACAACTGGCTGCTTCAGCCCAAGGCTTTGACAATGTTTGGATTACGGGCATGTGGGTCAACAGCCCATTATTGCGCGAAGCATTTGAGTGTGCCGACAAAGACAAAATCATCGGCCTGATGATGATTGGTTCGCCGACCGAAGAAGGCGACGGCCCCAAAAACACCAACTTGGAATGTTTTACAACTTATTGGTAAAGCCTGAAATCACTCAGGCCGTCTGAAAACCTAATCTAATGGTTTTTCAGACGGCCTTTTTATATCTATTATCGAAGCATTAAGCCGGATTCATAAATGCTTCAATTTCTTCCAAAGAAATATCCGCCGTCGCGCCATGGCGTGAAGCCACCAATGCACCCAACGCACAAGCAAAAGCAATGGCTTCTTGAGGAGGCGCATTGTTCAGCAGTTTGTAAGTCAAGCCGCCAAGAAAGCTGTCGCCGGAGCCGACAGTATCCACCACTTTGACGCGGAAACCGCAATGACGGTATAACTCGCCGTCCTTATACAAAACTGCGCCATGGCTGCCCAAAGTCACGCAAAGGATTTTGACGCCAGTCAGCTCAACGAGGTAGCTGATATTTTGCTCGATACTGTGATAAGGAGAGCCGTAAGCCGCAGCCAATTCATACAACTCATCATCATTGAGTTTGACCATATCGGACTGTTTCATGGTCTCCAACAAGCGGTCAATATCGTAATGGGGCTTACGCAGATTAACGTCAAAAATTTTGAATTTGGCGTCTTTCAGCAAAACAGCCAAGCTTTTACGTGAAACTTCATCACGGGTAGCCAAGCTGCCAAAAACGAAAGCATCGGATTCTGCCACACGTTTGATTGCCGCATCATCAACCGCAATCCTGTCCCACGCGCAAGGGTAAACAATCTCATAAGACGCACTGCCATACTTGTCCAAGTGTACTTTCACCAAGCTGGTTGCACATTCATGGCAAACCTGCAAATAATCAGTATTGACGTTTTTACTTTGAATCTGGCGTAGCAATTCTTCGCCATCGGCATCATCGCCACGACGGCTGATGATGGCAGTATCGATACCCAAAGACTGCAAACGAACGGTAACATTCAGGGGTGCACCACCCAATACCTTTCCGTTTGGAAAATCGTCCCACAGCACTTCGCCGAAACTGGTTACTTTCATTCTTGGCCTTCCTTTTTTGAGGTTGATTGGCAGGGTCTGCACACCCGACAGATTTTTTGCGAATCACGTACTTGTAGTAAAACTCCAGCATCGGGGGCAAAAGTATTATGTTTTAAAATATTCGGACTGACAAGCAATTAAGCGGACATCGGACAATAAACTTGATTCATCACAAAATTATATTGTTCCTATTTTTTCTTTTTCTTTCACATTTATTCCCTCCTATTTCATTAAAACAAAACATTCTGAAATTTAAATACAAAAGGCCGTCTGAAAACTGATTCAATCAATTTTCAGACGGCCTTTATTGAAGTATTGCAGAGATTAAACTACAACTTCTTCTTTTTTCTTCACTTCTTTGGCAATGTTCTCACGACTCAAGCCAAACATCAGCAAGAGCGGGCTGGCAACCAATACGGAAGAGTAAATACCAAACACGATACCGATGGTCAGCGCCATAGAGAAACCGTGCAAGGCTGCACCGCCGAACACCAGCATAGAAACAACCATTGCCTCGGTCGAACCGTGGGTAATGATGGTACGGCTCATGGTTGCAGTAATCGCGTTGTCGATGACTTCCGGTACAGTGTGGCCGCGCATATGCGGCTTACGGAAGTTTTCACGAATACGGTCAAATACAACCACAGATTCGTTCACGGAATAACCCAAAACTGCCAAAATACCTGCCAAAACAGTCAGAGAGAATTCCCATTGGAAGAAGGCGAAACAGCCGAGAATAATCACGATATCATGCATATTCGCAATAATCGCGGATACCGCAAAACGCCACTCAAAACGCATGGACAAGTAAATAATGATACCTGCCACCACGAAGCCCAATGCCATCAAACCATTGGTAACCAATTCTTCACCAACCTGAGGGCCGATGAATTCGACTTGGCGCAAGGTAACGTCAGGATTGTCTTTTTTCAGCAAATCCATCACTTGGTTAGACAGCTGGGCAGACGTTACGCCTTCTTTGTTCGGCAGGCGGATCATGATATGTTTATTCGTACCCAATGCCTGAACCTGTACATCACCCATTTTCAGCGTATCGAGGCGTTCGCGCGTTTTATTCACATCCACGCCCTGCTGATATTGGACTTCCATCACCGTACCGCCGGTAAATTCGACGGAGAAATTCAGGCCTTTGGTTACCAAAAAGAACACGGCGGCAATAAACGTAACCAAAGAAATAAAGGTCGTCAGTTTGCCGTAGCTCATAAACGGAATATCGCGTTTGATTTTAAATAATTCCATGTTTTACTCCTTGCCTTCTGCCATTTCAGCTTTCGGCTTCCATACCGCACCAATGGAAATATTCCGCAATTTGCGACGGCGGCCGTACCACAGGTTAACCAAAGCACGGAACACGACCACAGACGAATACATCGAGGTCAGAATACCGATACAGTGTACAACGGCAAAACCGCGTACAGGGCCGGAACCGAATACCAACAAAGCAATACCGGCAATCAGAGAGGTCAAGTTAGAATCGACAATGGTTGCCCAAGCATGTTGGAAACCGAGGTTGATGGCCTGTTGAGGTGGTATACCTGCGCGTAATTCTTCACGGATACGTTCGTTAATCAATACGTTGGAGTCAATCGCCATACCCAATGTCAATGCCAACGCAGCAATACCCGGCAGGGTCAGCGTTGCCTGCATGGCAGACAAAATACCTACCAAGAATAAGATATTGGTACTCAAAGCGATGGTAGAGAAGAAACCCATCAGGCGGTAGTAAACCACCATAAATGCGGCAACGGCGGCAAAGCCCCACAAGGTGGAATTGAAACCTTTTTCAATGTTTTCTTTACCCAAAGACGGGCCGATGGTACGTTCTTCGACAATCTGCATAGGCGCAGCCAGCGAGCCGGCACGCAGTAATAATGAAGTATCGTTAGCTTCGGCAGTTGTCATGCTGCCAGTAATTTCTACACGGCCACCGGTAATTGCGCCGAGGATTTTAGGTGCAGTAACGACTTCGGATTTCCCTTGGTCGATCAATACCATAGCCATACGCTTGCCCACATTGGCCGAAGTCAATTCGCCAAAAATGCTGCTACCTGCGCTGTCCAAGCTCAGGCTCACGGCAGGCTTACCCATTTGATCAAAGCTAGGTTGCGCGTCGTTGATGTTGTCACCGGTCAGTTCAACTTGTTTGTTGACCAAAATAGTTTCCGGATGTTCACCACCGCTTGACAGCAACTCGTAACCAGTCGGTACATTACCGTTCAAGGCTTCTTGCAGTTTAATCGGATCGTCTTCCACCATGCGAACTTCCAAAGTCGCGGTACGACCAATAATGTCTTTTGCTTTGGCAGTATCTTGTACACCCGGCAGCTGTACGACAATGCGGTCAATACCGGATTGTTGGATAACCGGTTCTGCCACACCCAATTCGTTCACACGATTGTGCAAAGTGTTGATGTTTTGCTTAACCGCATCAGAGCGTACTTTATTAATCGCCTCTTCAGACAGAGTCAGCACGATATTGTTGCCGTCTGCAACTAAAGTGGCTTCAGGGAACATTTTTTGCAACTGAGGCAAGGCCTTTTGTACATCGGCAGCATCTTGCAGAGGCACGGTCAGACCATTTTCAGTCTGATGTACTGTACCGGTACGGATTTTTTCGCGGCGCAATTCGCGACGGATATCGCCGGCGTAACGTTCAAACGTTTTCTGCATCGCGGCTTTCATGTCCACCTGCATGGTGAAATGCACGCCGCCGCGCAAGTCCAGACCCAAGAACATCGGATTGGCTTTAATTTTCGCCATCCACTCAGGACTGTCCGCCAAAAGGTTGAGCGCGGTAATATAGCCTTCACCCAAAGTGTTTTCGATGACATCACGCGCTTTCAGTTGCGTTTCAGTATCTTTAAAACGCACTTTCAGCGAATTATCGACAATGAACATACCGTCAGTCTGAATACCTGCGCTTTGCAACGCAGAAGACACTTTAGACTGGGTTTGCTCATTGATAACGATGGCTTGTCGGTTGGTCGATACCTGTACGGCAGGCGTTTCACCGAAAAAGTTGGGCAGCGAATATACAGCCGCGACCACAATCGTGAACGCAATCAGCAGGTATTTCCATAAAGGATAACGGTTCATGGTAAACCTTTGCTTTATTTATAAAGGCAAACAGCCGCACTCGGAAAATGAGGCGGCTTTTCGCAAAAAAACGGATTATTCGGCTTTCGCGGCAATCGCGTTGCGTTCCACTTCTACTTCGATTCTCGCACCTTGGCCGATATCGACAGTGTAGAATTGCTCGCCGACTTTGGTCACGCGGCCTTTGAAACCTGCAGCCAAAACGACTTTATCGCCTACTTTCAAAGCAGCCAGCATAGCTTGGTGTGCTTTGAATTTCTTTTGTTGAGGACGCATAATCAGGAAGTAAAACACCACCATAATCAGCAGTAAAGGGGCAAATTGAGCCACAGCTTGATTCATAATATATCCGTTCTTTTGAGTTTTAAGATAAAGTAAAAAACTGCATACAGCCCAAAACGCAGTTGGTCGGACTGTAAAATTGAGCTATTCTAAAGGCCGTCTGAAAAATTTCCAAGCATTTCCGTATTTATTAACCATATTTAGCAGTCCGTGCGACTCGTTCGATACACACTTTCCATGCTTAAAAAAATCATTTGGCGCGTGCGTACCCTGCTGCGTCGACTACTTGGCAAAAATGCCCGCACTGTATGGATTTCCCATCCGATATTTCTGCAGCACCAACCGGGCACCAACCACCCCGACAAGCCAGAACGCATCAGCGCCATTCAAGCTGCCTTAAAAAAGGAAGGCATCTGGCGTCATCTGCAAACCGCTGAAGCACCCGAAATCAAAGATGCGCAACTGGCATTGGTTCACTCGCGCACTTATCTGCACGAATTGGAAGCTGCCCAGCCGCTTCCCGGCAAAATCCACCGCATCGATGACGATACGGTCATCTGCCATGACTCCCTCAAAGCCGCCCGTTTTGCGGCCGGAGCCGTTGTCAAGGCAGTCGATATGGTGATGAACAAAAAGGCTTGGCATGCTTTTTGCGCCATCCGCCCACCCGGCCACCATGCCCACAGCAACAGCGCCAGCGGATTCTGCCTCGTCAACAACACCGCCGCAGGCGTGATGCACGCCATTGCCCAGTACCGCCTGCAACGCATCGCCGTTATCGATTTCGACGCCCACTTCGGCGACGGTACGGCGGAGATTCTCCGAGACGATCCGCGCGTGATGTTTTTCAACCTGTTTGAAACCGACATCTTCCCCTTCCCGGAGGCGGAACAATACGCCGACAGCAAAAATATGCTGCATACGCCCCTCAAACCCGGCACAGGCAGCCGTATCTTCCGCACGACCATCCGCGAACAATGGCTGCCCAAGCTCACGGCTTTCCGTCCCGAGTTGGTGTTGCTTTCAGCCGGTTTTGACGGGCACAAACAAGACGAAACAGGCCGTCTGAACCTGCATGAAGCCGATTTTGCTTGGCTGACGTACAAAATCGTCCAAGCAACGGCAAGCTGTCAGGGACGTGTCGTTTCCGTACTGGAAGGCGGCTACACCTTGGAATCCCTGTCCAAATCCGCCGCCGCCCACATCCGCGTATTGGCGGGCTTAAGCAAGGCCGATTACGTCATTGCCTACCAAAAGCACTTGAAGCGCGGTAAAAGTAATAATCCTACTCAATAACGCATTCAAACTATTGACCCCAGGCCGTCTGAAAACATACCATCCGTTTCAGACGGCCTTTTCTTCATTTACATACCTTAATTTGAGCAAAGACAAACCATTCCCATATTATCAGTAGTAAAATAACAAAAATAAAACGTACAAATAAAAATAGTTCACACACCTCACTGCTACCCTTTTCCCCAATTGACCGTCTTTTTCAGACGGCCTCTATTTAAAAAAGGAGCATTACAATGAAAGCAGCACGTTTTTACAACAAAGGCGACATCCGCATCGAAGACATTCCAGAGCCAACCGTAGCTCCGGGTACTGTCGGCATTAATGTTGCTTGGTGCGGTATCTGCGGTACCGACCTGCACGAATTCATGGAAGGCCCGATTTTCATTCCGCCTTGCGGCCATCCACACCCAATCTCAGGTGAGTCAGCGCCAGTCACCATGGGTCACGAGTTCTCCGGCGTGGTTTATGCCGTAGGCGAAGGCGTGGACGACATCAAAGTCGGCCAACACGTTGTTGTCGAACCCTACATCATCCGCGACGACGTACCGACCGGCGAAGGCAGCAACTACCACCTCTCCAAAGACATGAACTTCATCGGCTTAGGCGGCTGCGGTGGCGGCTTGTCTGAAAAAATCGCCGTCAAACGCCGTTGGGTACACCCTATTTCCGACAAAATCCCATTGGACCAAGCTGCTTTGATTGAGCCTCTGTCTGTCGGTCACCATGCTTATGTACGCAGTGGCGCGAAAGAAGGCGACGTCGCATTGGTTGGCGGCGCAGGCCCAATCGGTTTGCTGTTGGCTGCCGTATTGAAAGCCAAAGGCATCAAAGTCATCATCACCGAATTGAGCAAAGCGCGCAAAGACAAAGCACGCGAAGCCGGCGTTGCCGACTACATCCTCGACCCGTCTGAAGTCGATGTCGTCGAAGAAGTGAAAAAACTGACCAACGGTGAAGGCGTGGACGTCGCATTCGAATGCACCAGTGTCAACAAAGTGCTGGACACTATGGTCGAAGCATGCCGTCCGACTGCAAAAGTCGTCATCGTATCCATTTGGAGCCACCCCGCCACCATCAATGTCCACAGCGTTGTGATGAAAGAGCTGGACGTGCGCGGCACCATCGCCTACTGCAACGACCACGCAGAAACCATCAAATTGGTTGAAGAAGGCAAAATCAACCTTGAGCCTTTCATCACCCAACGCATCAAACTGGACGAATTGATTTCCGAAGGCTTCGAGCGCTTGATCCACAACAACGAATCCGCAGTAAAAATCATTGTTAATCCTAATCTTTAACCCTAAGGTTTAAAGAATAGACAGGCCGTCTGAAACTTTTCAGACGGCCTGTGTACTTGATAAATTCCCGAATGGCCCAATTCTATGCCGACCATTCACTTATCAAGAGTAAAACTCCATGAATCCAAAATACGCCCCACTCTTTCAAACATATACCCTCAATAACGGCGTAACCATCAAAAACCGCCTTGTCGTCGCCCCCATGACCCATTTCGGCTCACAAGCCGACGGTTTGATCAGCGACCAAGAGCGTACTTTCCTCAGCAACCGCGCAGGCGATATGGGCCTGTTTATTACTGCTGCCACTTTGGTTCAAAAAGACGGCAAAGCCTTTCACGGCCAACCTGAAGCCACAGGCGAACACTGCCTCGACAGCCTGAAAGAAACCGCACAAATCCTGCAACAGCAAGGCGCAAAAGCGATTTTGCAAATCCATCACGGCGGTTCCAAAGCCATTGATGACCTTTTGGACGGTCTCGACAAAATCAGCGCTTCCGCCAGCGAAGCCGAACACGCACGCGAAGCGACCGCAAAAGAAGTCGAAGCACTCATCGCCTCTTATGCGCAAGCCGCCGATTTGGCGCTTCGTGCCGGTTTTGACGGCGTGGAAATCCACGGTGCCAATACCTATCTGATCCAACAGTTTTACTCTGCCCAAAGCAACCGCCGCAACGACCAATGGGGCGGCAGCTTGGAAAACAGAATGCGCTTCCCTCTGGCCGTTATCGATGCCGTGGTTGCCGTGCGTGAAAAACACCAGCGCGACGACTTCATTATCGGCTACCGCTTCTCTCCCGAAGAGCCGGGCGATGACGGCTTAACCATGACCGAAACCGGCGCACTGATTGACGCATTGGTACAAAAACCGCTGCAATATCTGCACGTTTCCCTGTGGGAATTTGATAAAAAAATCCGTCGCGGCGGCGATACCGCGCAAACCCGTATGCAGTTTATCCACGAACGCATCAACGGCAAACTGCCGCTTATCGGCGTGGGCAACCTGTTTACTGCCGACCAAATTTTGGCCGCCTATGAAACCGGCTGGGCAGAATTTATCGCATTGGGCAAAACCGTGATGATTAATCCGCACATCGCCACGCAAATCCGTGAAGGCCGCGAAGCCGAAATCGAAACGCAACTCGATCCGACGCGCGCCGACCATTACGGCCTCCCCGACACCTTATGGGGATTTTCCTCCAGCGGTACGCAATCATGGCTGCCGCCGGTAAAAGGCGCGGAATGGAAACCGATGGATATTTAATCATCGATTCATAACCAAAGGCCGTCTGAAACTTTTCAGACGGCCTTTGGTTTGGTGCAAACATTGAATTATCAAGCATTTTTTTGTACAATTCCGCATCTTTCAATCTATTGCAGGGCGTGTTGCACACGCCCTTATTTTAGCCTGTTTTCCAACACCCATATCCTTCAGGCCGTCTGAAAAAACGGCCTGAACCTTTTTGCAAAGAAAACCATGTCCCAAGAAATCCTCGACCAAGTGCGCCGCCGCCGCACGTTCGCCATCATCTCCCACCCTGACGCGGGTAAAACCACGTTGACCGAAAAACTGCTGCTGTTTTCAGGTGCGATTCAAAGCGCAGGTACGGTAAAAGGCAAGAAAACCGGCAAATTCGCCACCTCCGACTGGATGGACATCGAGAAGCAGCGCGGCATTTCCGTCGCTTCGTCTGTGATGCAGTTCGACTACAAAGACCACACCGTCAACCTCTTGGACACGCCGGGACACCAAGACTTCTCCGAAGATACCTACCGCGTATTGACCGCCGTCGACAGCGCCTTGATGGTGATTGACGCGGCAAAAGGTGTGGAAGCGCAAACCATCAAACTCTTGAACGTCTGCCGCCTGCGCAACACGCCGATTGTCACGTTCATGAACAAATACGACCGCGAAGTGCGCGATTCTTTGGAATTGCTGGACGAAGTGGAAAACATCCTGCAAATCCGCTGCGCGCCCGTAACCTGGCCGATCGGCATGGGCAAAAACTTCAAAGGCGTGTACCACATTCTGAACGATGAAATCTATCTCTTTGAAGCCGGTGGCGAGCGTCTGCCGCACGAATTCGACATCATCAAAGGCATCGACAATCCCGAATTGGAACAACGCTTTCCGCTTGAAATCCAGCAGCTGCGAGACGAAATCGAATTGGTGCAGGCAGCTTCCAACGAATTTAATCTCGACGAATTCCTCGCCGGTGAACTCACGCCTGTGTTTTTCGGTTCGGCGATTAACAACTTCGGTATTCAGGAAATCCTCAATTCATTGATTGAATGGGCACCTGCGCCGAAACCGCGCGACGCGACCGTGCGCATGGTCGAGCCAGACGAGCCGAAATTTTCCGGATTTATCTTCAAAATCCAAGCCAATATGGACCCGAAACACCGCGACCGTATCGCCTTCTTGCGCGTCTGCTCCGGCAAATTTGAGCGTGGCATGAAGATGAAACACCTGCGCATCAACCGTGAAATCGCCGCTTCCAGCGTGGTAACCTTCATGTCACACGACCGCGAGCTGGTGGAAGAAGCCTACGCCGGCGACATCATCGGCATCCCGAACCACGGCAACATCCAAATCGGCGACAGCTTCTCCGAAGGCGAACAACTGGCGTTCACCGGCATCCCCTTCTTCGCGCCCGAACTGTTCCGCAGCGTCCGCATCAAAAACCCGCTGAAAATCAAGCAACTGCAAAAAGGTTTGCAACAGCTTGGCGAAGAAGGCGCGGTACAGGTTTTCAAACCGATGAGTGGCGCAGATTTGATTTTGGGCGCGGTCGGCGTGTTGCAGTTTGAAGTCGTTACCTCGCGACTGGCCAACGAATACGGCGTAGAAGCCGTGTTTGACAGCGCATCCATCTGGTCGGCGCGCTGGGTATCGTGCGAAGACAAGAAAAAGCTGGCGGAGTTTGAAAAAGCCAATGCAGGCAATTTGTCGATAGACGCAGGCGGCAACCTCGCCTACCTCGCGCCTAACCGCGTCAACCTGAATCTGACGCAAGAACGCTGGCCGGACATCGTATTCCATGAAACACGCGAGCATTCGGTTAAACTATAAAACGCAAAGGCCGTCTGAAACATTCAGACGGCCTTTTTTTCATTCGATATCAACCCAATAAATCCCAAGCAAACTTCCCAATAGTCAGACACAGCAGCAACATAAATCCGTAACGCAGCTCAAATATTGTCTTATTTTAGCTTTTAGCACCTCACCAAACATTTTCGGAATAAATGTTGACTTTAACCTTAGGTCAAAGTTTATGATTTGTGCTCCTTCAGTTATCACATAGGCGAAAAACATGAAAAAACTTATGACTTTTATCACACTTAGCGCTATTGCAATTTCAAATTATGCCCAAGCTAATGAACAACCTCATCAAGCACACATGAATATGTCAATGTCGACAGATTCTGCAATGCAACAAGAATTAATGCAAGGCATGGATCAAATGAATCAAGACATGATGGCAGCTGCGCAATATAAAGATCCTGATGTTGCTTTTGCAGCAGGTATGTTGCCACACCATATTGGCGCAGTAAAAATGGCGGAAGTTGAATTAAAATACGGAAAGGATCCTGAGATGCGTAAGCTTGCTGAGGATATTATTAACGCACAACAAGCGGAAATTGAACAAATGCAAAAATGGCTTAAAGCACACAACAAAAAAAGCTCCGTAAAATGATCTGACCCCAAAAGTTAGACTGATTTAGTTCAAGGACTGAGTTCTGTAATTCACAGAGCTCAGTCCTTTTAGTTTCCCCTGAATGCGCTCATGGTTGTAATAATGAATGTACTCATGAATCGTTTTTTCCAGTTGTTAGAACGTCTCAAATCATTAACCTGACGCAAGAACGCTGGCCGGACATCGTGTTCCACGAAACACGCGAGCATTCGGTTAAACTGTAAAACGCAAAGGCCGTCTGAAACATTCAGACGGCCTTTTTTTCATTCGATATCAACCCAATAAATCCCAAGCAAACTTTCCAATGGTCAGGCACAGCAGCAACATAAACCCGTAACGCAGCAGCTTAGTTCCGCCGCGCATTGCCAAGCGCGCACCGACCACGCCGCCGCATAAATTCGCCACCGCCAACGGTATCGCCCATGCCCACA
>ERZ773265.509-NODE-509-length-23773-cov-56.929589_pt1 | contig 23773 bp, 17 predicted proteins | sample MGYA00580512_ERZ773265 | MGnify/ENA primary metagenome ERZ773265 (study PRJEB29015, sample SAMEA2738169) | human oral metagenome | biome: human oral; feature: human-associated habitat; material: saliva | place: China | collected 2183 ... | reverse complement strand
CAAAGTCGCTGACCTCAACCTCGGGTGCCGGCTCGTCGCCGCGGTGCACCTCAACAAGGGTGTCAATGACCTGCTTCGGCGCAATCTCGTGCTCACCAATCGCACGGTACAGCGACGCCACATCGTTCTTATGCAGCAACTGAGCCACCTGAGTCATAATCTCCGGGCTCATCATCTTCTGCAGCGGCAGCTCGCTATTGCGCATGCTCTTAGTGAGCATCTCGCGGCCGGCGAGTAGCGCCTCCAGGCGGCGTTCCTTCGCGAAGTACTGGCGGATCTTCGTGCGAGCGCGCGAGGAGCGAACGAACTTCAGCCAGTCCTCACTGGGTCCGGCGTCCTCGTTCTTCGTGGTCATGATCTCCACGGTCGCGCCGGTGGGCAGGACCGTGTGCAGCGGCACCAGGCGGCCGTTGACCTTCGCGCCCACGGTGCGGTCGCCGACCTCGCTGTGGATGGCGTAGGCGAAGTCCACGGGGGTGGAGCCGTTGGGCAGGGCAATCGCTTCACCGTTGGGGGTGAGAACCACGATTTCGTCGGTGTCGAGGGTGTCAGCGAGTGACTCGTAGAACTTCTCCGACTCCGGGTTGGAGTTCGAAATCTCCGCAATAGACTGCAGGATGCCGACGTTCATCATCGCCGAGGTCTGGGTGCTCGGCTCCTTCGGGTCCTTCGCGGGCGCACCGCCACGAGCTGCGACCTTCTCGCCGCGCGATGCCGCCTTGTAGCGCCAGTGCGCAGCCACACCGTACTCAGCTTCTTCGTGCATCTTGTAGGTGCGGATCTGAATCTCAAGCGGCAGGTTGCCCGGACCGTACACGGTCAGGTGCAGCGACTGGTAGTTATTGTTCTTCGGGTTCTTAATGTAGTCCTTGAAGCGGCCGGTCACCGACGGCCACAGGGACAGCACGTGGCCGAGCACGGTGTAGCACTCCGCCTCTTCCTCGACCATGATGCGCACCGCGAGGATGTCGTTAATCTCGTCGAAGCTGCGGCCCTTGGTCTTCATCTTCTGATGAATCGAGTAGTAGTGCTTCGGGCGGCCCGTCACGGTCGCGTCGATGCCCACCTCTTTCAGGCGCTCCGTAATCTTGGTGCGCGCCTCGTTCAGGAACTTCTCCAGGGCGGGGGTGCGTTCGCCGACCATGCGCACCATCTCGGCGTAAATCTCCGGGCTCATGGCGGCGAAGGAGAGGTCCTCCAGCTCCCACTTAATCGTGTTCAGGCCCAGACGGTGCGCGAGCGGCGCGTAAATCTTCAGGGTCTCCTCCGCCTTCTTCGCGGCGGAAGCCTGCGGCACGAAACGCCAGGTGCGGGCGTTGTGCAGGCGGTCGGCAAGCTTAATGAGCAGCACGCGAATGTCCTTGCTCATAGACAGCACGAGCTTACGAATCGTCTCAATGGAGGCGTTCTCGCCGTACGTCATCTTATCCAGCTTGGTCACGCCATCGACCAGGTAGGCGACCTCTTCGCCGAACTCCTCGGTGAGCTGCTCCATCGTGTAGTCGGTGTCTTCCACCGTGTCGTGCAGCAGGCCGGCGGCGAGCACGGGGCCGGTCGCGCCCATCTCCGCAAGAATCGCGGTCACAGCCACCGGGTGGGTGATGTACGGGTCACCGCTCTTACGCTTCTGGCCCTCGTGGTAGTGGTTAGCCACCTCGTAGGCGCGCTGCAGCACGCGGATATCCTCGTCGGGGTGGTAGCGGCGCACCGCGCGCACGACCGGCGCGATCATGGGCGAGAAGTGAATCGTTTCGCCGTTCGCGTCGGAGGTTTGCATGGTGGTGCGGCCGCCAAAGACCAGGCGGTTCGGCCTGCGCCCACCGGCGGCCATGACGCGGTGCGAGCCGCGGTGCTTCTTCGCGACGGATGCATCCGGCTCGGGCAGGGGAATCGGTCCGGCGGGGCGAACCGCAGGCTTGTCCTCGGCTTCCGCAGCAGGATGCGCTGCGGTGTTCTGGTCAGCCGCGGCTCGCTTAGCTTCAGCCCGATTCGACGCGGGCTGGGAAGGCTTCACCTGGGCGGCCTCGTTCGGCGCGTGGGTCTCAGCGTTGGCGTTCACGGCAGGTTCTGCACTCATTCCAGGCTCCTTCGGGCTCACGATAATCAGCCGCACGCTCGGGTTCCTCATCGTTGAAAGCTACCACCGGGCCGGTTGGCTGGCTCACACGCGGGCGCACAGCTTCTTCTACTCTTATCGTACCCAGCGGCCCGGAAGGCACCAAACTATGCGGCGTTTTGACACGCCCCAACCGCACACGCCCGGGCAGGCTAAACCGGGCACGCTAAAGGGGAGCCGACACCTTTCGGTATCGACTCCCCCAGCATCGGCGAGAACGCGGGCTAGTCGCTTACGTTCACGCGATGAATCTCAATCGTCGCGCGGGCCGGCTTCTTGACCGGCTTCTTGACGGGTGCCTCCGCGGAATCCTCGGAGCCCTCATTGCCAGAGTCTTCGGAGCCCTCAGAGTCAGACTCCTCAGCCTCTTCGTCGTCCTTGAAATCGCCGCTCTCAACCTTCGCGGTGTGCTCGCGAATCTTAGCCTCACCCAGGCGGAGCGTCGCGTACAGCGGGGCGGACACGAACAGCGTACCGAACATGCCCACCAGAATACCCACGAACAGCGACAGCGACAGGTCCTGCAGCGTACCCGCACCCAGCATGAACGCACCAATGAACAGGATCGCGCCCACCGGCAGAACACCCACGATTGCGGTGTTAATCGAACGGACCAGGGTCTGGTTCACGGCCAGGTTAATCTGCTCGGCAAAGGTCGTGTCGCGGCGTTCCAGCACGCCGTCCGTGTTCTCACGAATCTTGTCGAACACCACCACCGAGTCGTACAGCGAGTAACTCAGAATCGTCAGGAAGCCGATAATTGCACTCGGAGTAATCTCAAAGCCGAACGCGGCGTACAGGCCGACCGTCACCACCACGGTAAAGAACAGACCCGCGATAGACGCCAGCGACATCTTCCAGGTGCGGAAGTAGAAGGCCATACCCACCAGGGCCAGGATCACGAACACCACGAGGCCCCAGAAAGCCTGACGGGTCACATCCGCACCCCAGGTCGGACCCACGAACGAGGAGGTCACGTCATTCTCAGAGACGCCGTACGCCTCCTGCAGAGCCTTCTTCACCTGCAGGGTCTCGTCGTCGCTGAGCTTGCTCATCTGCGCGCGAATCGTGCCCGGCGCAATATTGGTCACGTGAACCTCGGAGGCGTCCTTCGCCTTCTCGTGGATGACGCGCTCGCCGGTTGCGACATCGACGTGCGCGGTCTTCGAGACCACGAACTCCGAACCGCCGCGGAAATCAATACCCAGGTTGAAGCCTCCGCCAACCGCCGGAATCAGAACCGAGACGGCCATCAGCAGCGCGGCCAGGGCCAGCCACAGGCGGCGCTTACCCACGAAGGGGTACGAGCGGGCACCCGAGTGCAGGTCGTTACCGAAGCGGGCAAAAGCATTAGGTTTCACATCGGTAGCCATACCTAGCTCTCCTTCTTCTCGTCCGAAGCGGAAGCAGCGTCGTCGGAGGCCGGCTCTTCAGCCGCACGTTCCGCACGGCGACGCTCGGCGATGCTCAGCTGCTTCTCCTCCGGGGTGCGGATGCGACCGGCACCGCGGTACAGCGGCGTGGAACCCAGCGACTCAGGCGACAGGCCCGAGTGGCGGTGACCCTCGCCGAAGTAACGGGTGTTCGCCAGCAGAGTCAGCGCCGGGTGGGTGAACAGGTAAACCACCAGAAGGTCGGCGATTGCGGTCAGGCCCAGCGTGAACGCGAAGCCCTTCACCGAACCCACGGACACCATGTACAGCACCACGGCGGCCAGCAGGTTCACGGCCTTCGAGGCCAGAATCGTGCGGGATGCGCGCTTCCAACCGTGGTTCACGGCCGAGGGAATCGTGCGGCCCGCACGAATCTCATCACGGATACGCTCAAAGTACACGATGAACGAGTCGGCCGTCGCACCAATCGCCACAATCAGACCGGCCACACCGGCCAGGGACAGGCGGTAGTTCAGGGCCCAACCCAGCAGGGCGATCGCCTCGTACGAAATGATGCCGGCAACCACCAGCGACGCAATCGTCACGAAGCCCAGCAGGCGGTACTGGAACAGCGAGTAGATGAATACCAGCAGCAGACCAATCAGGCCGGTTAGCAGACCCACGCGCAGCTGCTCCGAACCCAGGGTTGCAGAAATCTGCTGCTCCGACTGGATCGTGAAGCTAATCGGCAGGGCACCGTACTTCAGCTGATCGGCGAGAGCCTTCGCCTGCTGCTCGGTGAAGTTACCGGTAATCTGCGGCTTACCGTCAGAAATCACGGCCTGCGAAATCGGGGCGGACAGCACCTTGCCGTCCAGCATAATCGCGAAGCGAGCACGCGCATCAGAAGAGTTCTGGGCGCGAACCGCGTTCAGGCGGGAGGTGATGTTCTGGAACTTTTCGCGGGCGGCATCGTTGAACTGAATGGTCACAGCCCAGCGACCGGTGGTTACGCCCTGGCCGCTGGTTTCCTGGGTGTGGCTCGCGGTAGAAATATCGCTACCATTCAGCTCCACGGGACCCAGAATGTACTTCTCCTTGCCGTCGGCGGAGCAGGCCACCATCGGCTTGGTCGGGTCGGCGCTATCCGCGTCCTCGCTGCGGGCCGCGGTGCAGTCCTTCGCCTCGTACTGCTTGTACAGGTCGGCGGTAATCCAGTTGCGGTCCGAACCGTCGGTCGGCTCGGCGGTCGGCTTGGGTAGCTTGTCATCCGCGGTGCGAGATCCCTCGGCAACCGCGGCACCGTCCCCGGCCACCAGGACCGGGCGGAACGTCATATTTGCGGATGCCTGAATCAGCTGACGGGTCTCGGAGCTAATCGTGCCGGGAACCGAGACGACCACGTTGTTACCCGAGCCGAAGGAGGTGGTGACCTCCGCCTCAGACACGCCGGCACCGTCAACGCGCTGACGAATAATCTCAACCGCCTGGTTCAGCTGCTCCTGGGTAACGTTCCCATCCGATGATCCGTTGACCTTCGGGGAGAGAATCATCTGCGTACCACCCGAGAGGTCCAGGGCCAGTTTCGGTGCCCAGGAGCCTCCCGAGTAGGTGCTGCCGAAGATGCCGGCAGCCATCACAACCATGAGCAGGACCATCGAGAGGAGCGCCCCTCGCGCGGCTGCAAGCGGTGAACGCTTAGCCATAATGTTCCTTCTATGAGTATTTTCGTGTGTAGATTTGGTGTTCTACAGATTCCTTAGCGGACGCGAAAACCCGACGCCGAGTGCGCGGCGCCGGGTCGTTCGGTCTTAAGTTACTGGGCGGTCTTCGAGGAGTCCTCGGAGACGCCGCCTTCCGCGGGAGCCTGAGATTCCGCGGATGCCGGCTCGACGTCCTCGGTCAGGGGTGCGGCGGGGGCCTCGTCCTCAACAACGCTCATAATTGCGTTCAGCGCCACGGTGATAACAACGCCCTTAGCCAGCTCCAGCTGAATCTTATTGTCATCGAAATCGGTGCTGACGACGGTGCCGTAGAAGCCGGAACCAGTCATAACCTGAGTGCCGGGGACGAGAGACTGCTGCATTGCACGCAGTTCCTCCATCTGCTTACGCTGACGCTTCTGGGCGGAGAACATCATCCATGCCAGCAGCGCCATCATGGCAATCATAATCAGGAGGTTAAAATCCATGGTCTCACTTTCACATCCGCACCCGCGCCGCTCACCGCGCGGGTTGAGCGTGCTAAAAGGCTTGGAATCGTAGATACAGTACGTATCCATCCTACGCGAGAGCAGGAGCTTTAGCGCACCGAACCAGCGTTTTTGTGAGGTTTACCTGAGTTTTATCCAGCCCGTGGCGTAATTTTATGTCGTCGGCAGGGCTCGGCGACGCCGACAGAGCCTGCAGAAGAGTTGTTGCGAACCTGCAGAAGAGCCCGCGGGAGGGGCGATACCTCCCACGGGCTACTTGCTGTATGTCTTGGCCGGTGCGGCTCTAGAGCTGAATCTCGGGGGCCTCCAGACCCAGGTGTTCCCAGGCCGCGGGCAGGGCCACGCGACCGCGCGGGGTGCGACCAATCAGGCCCTCGCGCACCAGGTAGGGCTCCGCCACTGTCTCCACGGTCTCGGTCTCCTCCCCCACCGCAATGGCGAGGGTGGACAGGCCAACCGGCCCACCGCCGAACTTGTGGATGAGCGATTCCAGCACGGCGCGGTCCAGGCGATCCAGGCCGCGCGAATCAACCTCGTACATGTCCAGGGCGGTCGCGGCATCACGCGCGTTGATGCGGTCCACGCCGTTCACCAGGGCCCAGTCGCGCACGCGGCGCAGCAGGCGGTTCGCGATACGGGGTGTGCCGCGGGAGCGACCCGCAATCTCAGTGAAGCCCTCGGAGGTAATCTGCATGTCCATCAGGCCGGCGCTACGGCGCAGCACCAGCTCCAGCTCCTCAACCGAGTAGAACTCCAGGTGACCGGTAAAGCCAAAGCGGTCGCGCAGAGGCCCGGGCAGCAGACCCGCGCGGGTTGTTGCGCCCACCAGGGTGAACTGCGGAAGCTCCAGCGGAATGGAGGTTGCGCCGGCACCCTTACCCACCACGATGTCCACACGGAAGTCTTCCATCGCCATGTAGAGCATTTCCTCGGCCGGGCGGCTCATGCGGTGAATCTCGTCGAGGAACAGCACCTCGCCGGGGGTCAGCGAAGATAGAATCGCCGCCAAATCCCCGGAATGTTGAATCGCGGGGCCGGAGGTGATGCGCAGGGGCGCGTCCATCTCGGCCGCAATAATCATGGCCAGGGTGGTCTTACCCAGGCCGGGAGGGCCCGAAAGCAGCACGTGATCGGCGCTGCGGCCACGCATCTTCGAGGCCTCCAGCACGAGGGAAAGCTGCTGGCGCACGCGGCGCTGACCCACGAAGTCGTCCAGGGACTTGGGGCGCAGGGCCGCCTCAATCATCTTCTCTTCGGGCTCTTCTTCCATCGCGACCAGGCGCTGCGCGGGCGCACCCGGGACGCCGGGCACCTGACCGGGGAAATACCCGCCGGAAACCGGGGACGCCGCGGCCTGCGAATCGTAGGGGTTCTGGGTCATAAAATTCTTCTTTCGTGGAGTGAGTGAGGCGCGAGGTAACGGGCGCGCCAAAATCGGCCGGGGTCAGCCAAGGGCTCGGCGAGCGGCCCTAGTGGCGACCCACCGTGTTCTGCGTACCCAGGGATGCGAGCACGCCGCGCAGAGCCACGCCCACCGGCTCGCTCTCGGCGGCGGGATTGTGCTTCACGTACGCGTCGATGGCGGCGGAGGCGTCCTTCTCGCTCCAGCCCAGGGAGGTCAACGCATCCAGCACCTGCGGCTTCCACACGATACCCTGACTCAGCGGCAGCTCGTCGGTCTGGCCGTCGCTCAGAATCAGCTTGCCGGCAAGCTCCAGCACGATGCGGCGGGCACCCTTCGGGCCGATGCCCGGAACCTTCGTGAAGGCCTTGTCGTCACCGGTGGCCACGGCTCGCTCCACCTCCGCGGCGGTGTGCACGCTCAGCACCGCCAGGGCGATGCGAGGGCCGATGCCCGAGACCGAGAGCATCATGTCAAAGACCTCGCGTTCGGCCGGTTCCGAGAAGCCGTAGAGGGTCATGGATTCCTCGCGCACGATCATGGTGGTCAGCACGGTGGCCTCCTCCCCCGTGCGCAGCTTAGAGAGAGTGCGTGCGGTGGCGTGCACCAGCATGCCGAAACCATTAACGTCAATCACCGTGTGGTCAAGCCCCACCTGGGCCACGCGGCCGGTCAGCGATGCAATCATTCTCTCCACCTTTCAACGCCCCGCGCCGGGGCGAACAATACTGCACTCCCCCGCGGCCTGCTGTGCCGTCGGCACGCATCGGGGCCGGCGGGTATGCCACGGGAAGATACTATCAGTATATTAGAATATTTCTTCTGAAATCAAGGGATATTCGAATTCTTTAGCGAATCCGGCTCCCGGTACGTTCGAAGGGGTTTGCTCGAAGGGTAACGAGTCGGCACCCCTAGCGGCGGGCCTTAGCCTCCGCCTCCATCCAGGCGCGCTGCGCGGGGGTCAGCGAACCCGCACGGCGAGCCTTCGCGGGCCGCGATCCCTGGTGAGTCTGGGTCTGGGCCGACATGTTAATACCTGAACCGATGCCGCCGCCGCGCCAGCCGTGGCAGATGGCGATGGCCAGCGCATCGGCCGCGTCCGCGGGCTTCGGCATGGCGTTCAAACCCAAAATGCGGGTCACCATGCGGCCCACCGAGGCCTTATCCGCGCGACCGCTGCCGGTCACCGCCGCCTTCACCTCGGAGGGCGTATGGAAGAACACCGGCACGCCGCGCATCGCCGCCGCAGAAATCACCGCGCCCGAGGCGTGCGCCGTACCGATCACCGTGTTCACCTGCTCCTGCGCAAAGACGCGCTCAATCGCTAGGGCGTCGGGCCGGTAGGTGTCCAGCCAGTGTGAGGCCGCGTTGAAAATCCAGAGGATGCGCTGGTCCAGCGTGCGGGCCGGGTCGGTGCCGGCCACGCCCACGTTCACGAAGTGCGCCTTGCGGTCCGCGGTCATGTCGAGCATTGAGAAGCCGCAGCGCGTGAGGCCGGGGTCCACGCCCATGATGCGGGTCGCCCCCGGCACGCGGTCCACGGCGGCGACCGTATGGTTTTCGCGCATGCTATCGCGCGCGGCGGATGCAGCGTTCACGTGTGCTTTCCTTCCACAGTTCGCTTTCCAAAGTTCGCGGGGTCTTCACTGGGTCTTCGCGGAGCCTTCGCGGGGTAAAGTCTGCGATACCGCAGTTCGCGGGGCCGCCAGCCGGAGCACGGCCGGGTGTTTAGGCCAAGTGTTTAGGCCGGGTGTTTAGGTCGGGCGCCGACCGGCATAACGTTCAAAAGCCACCTCCCGCCGGGTCCACGCGCGGTGGGCCGGCCGGGAAGTGGCTTCAGTGCACGCTCAAAAGTGGCGCGCTCAGGCGGTGATTACTCGGCTTCCAGCTGAGCAGCAACCTCGTCAGAGACGTTAGCGTTCGAGTAGACGTTCTGCACGTCGTCCAGTTCCTCGATGGCGTCTGCCAGCTTCAGGAACTTCTTGGCGCCCTCGGCGTCCAGGTCGACCTGCATGGTCGGGCGGAAGACCGGGTCGTCGTTGTTGTACTCCAGGCCGGCCTCGTCCAGAGCCTTACGAATCTCGGGCAGGTCGGTAGGTGCGGAGATGACGGTGAAGATATCGCCCTCGTCCAGGACCTCTTCGGCGCCGGCATCCAGAACAGCCATCAGAACGTCGTCCTCGGTCAGACCGTCAGTCTTGGTGACCTCAGCAACGCCCTTACGCTCGAACAGGAACGCAACCGAACCCTGGTCAGCCATGGTGCCGCCGTTACGGGTCACGGCCAGGCGAACCTCAGACGCTGCACGGTTACGGTTATCGGTCAGACACTCGATGTACAGGGCGGTACCCTGCGGGCCGCGTGCCTCGTACATAATCTCGGTGTAGTCGATGGTCTCACCGGTCAGGCCGGCGCCACGCTTGATAGCGCGGTCGATGTTGTCGTTGGGGACGGAGTTCTTCTTCGCCTTCGACACAGCAAGGTCAAGAGCGGGGTTACCGGCAATATCAGCGCCGCCCATACGTGCCGCAACCTCAATTGCCTTAATGAACTTCGCGAAAGCCTTCGCGCGCTTAGCGTCGATAGCAGCCTTCTTGTGCTTAGTAGTCGCCCATTTAGAGTGACCGGACATTCGTATCTCCCTTAGTCAAAACCTCTGCACGGACACGGCGAAACGCCCCGCGCACTGTACTATAACTCAATCAACTATACCGTAGCGGAGGCGTGCACCACCTCTTAGAGTGCACGCCAGCGCCCGGAATAGCACGTCAGTGAACCGCTAGCGGGGGCGAGACGCGGCCGAGGCGCGCGCCTTCTCCACCAGCGAGTCGTCAATCGCGTTCGGAGTGAACTCGCCGAAGCGACGAATCGCGGCCTGCTCAATCAGGTAGTCCGCAATCTTCGGGTTCTTCGGCAGCAGCGAGCCGTGCAGGTAGGTGCCGATGACGTTGTGCACGCGTGCACCCTCGTAAGAGTCCGTCACGTTGTTGCCCTCACCCTTAGTGACGGTGGCCAGCGGGGTGCAGCCGGAACCCAGGTAGGTCAGGCCCGAGTGGTTCTCAAAACCGATGACAGTGCCGAACTCCTCGGACTCCTCCACGATGTTGCCGATCAGGCGTTCGTCGCCGCCGACCGTGTGCGCATCGAAGATGTTGATGCCCTTGAGCACCTCGCCCTCACGGGTGCGGAACTCCTTGCCGAACAGCTGGTACAGGCCGCAGATGACGAGCATGGGCACGCCGTCCTCAGCCAGCGAGCGCAGGGTGCCGCCGATGGCGTGCAGATCGTCCTGAATCACGGACTGGCCGGAGTCCTGGCCGCCGCCGCCGAGGATAATGTCGACGTCCTCGGGGAAGGCCTGGCCGGGGTTGTGGTCCAGAATCTGCACGTCGAAGCCGTGCGCCTGCGCTCGGCGGGCCAGCGCCAGGGTGTTGCCCCAGTCGCCGTAGATGTTCATGTCCAGCGGGTAGAGCTGCACGATGCGCAGCGTCTTGCCGTTGTTCGGGCCGGGCGCCGGGGTGCCCTCAAAAGTGTGGGTTGCCGTCATTATGAGACCTTCTCAACGTCGGTAATCTTTGCCAGCTCTTCACGCAGGGCCAGCATGGCGGTGTAGGTGCAGAAAATACGCATGGGCGCGTTACCGCTGGAGGCGATGAACTGCTTGAGCGCATCGGACAGGTTCTCGTCGACCTCGCCGACCTTCACGCCGTCGTGCTCCAGGCGCAGCGCCATATCCCAGGCGCGCACGCCCGAGACCATCTGCACGCCAGTGCCGCGCAGGCCGTCGAAGTCAACATCCCACAGCCAGGACACGTCACGACCGTCAGCGTACTGGTCGTTAATCGTAATCATGGTGGCGTAGTCGTCAGCGTTCGCGCTGGCCAGGGACAGGCGGAAGCCGCTGGGGTTCTTCACGAGCAGCAGCTGCAGCGGGCGGCCGTTCACGTTCAGAGTCTCACCGCGGCCGAAGGCGGGAGTAATCTTCGCCAACTCTGCGATGAGCTTATCTTCATTGAGCTTATCGCCCATGACCGCGCGGGTCAGGGCCATCGCGCCGGCAGCGTTGAAGATGTTGTAAATGCCGTACAGGTTGATCTCGCCGACTCGCTCCGCACCCGCCAGGTCGAAGGTTGCGGAGGTGCCGGAGAACGCGGTGAGAGTAACGTCTGCATTGGGCAGAGACTGCTTCGCGACAGTGCCGCCGCGCATCTCATCGTCCGAGGGGAAGTACGAGCGAAGGGACTCGGCCAGGCCGTAGTAGTTGACCTTCACGCCCGGCTGCACGTTCTCAGCGAGGGAGCGGATGCGCGGGTCCTCGCGGTTGAGCACCACGGTGTTGGTGGTTGCGGCGGCCACGGTCGCGAGCATGCGGCGGGTCGTGTCAATCTCGCCGAAGCGGTCCAGCTGGTCGCGCAGAACGTTCAGCAGTAGCGCATAGTCGGGCTTGACGGCCTTGACGAAGTGCACGGCGTGCGCCTCGTCGAGCTCCAGCACGGCGATGTCGGCCTCAAGCTTGCCGGTGAGGGTCATCTCGCCCAGCAGGGCGGCGGCCACACCGCGCACGAAGTTGGAGCCGGTGCGGTTGGTGAAGACCTTCAGGCCCTGCGCTTCGAGTAGCTGAACGGCCATCTTCGTGGTGGTGGTCTTACCGTTCGTGCCGGAGACGACGACCACGCCGTAGGGCAGCTTCGCAAGCTCTTCGGCTACGAACTGCGGGTGCAATTTTTCCATGACGAGGCCGGGGAACGCGGAGCCGCCACCGCGAAGCTTAGTCGCGTAGCGCACGCCCTGACCCAGAAGGCGAATGAGGGGTTTGGACATGCTTACCATTTTAGTACACGCGCACGGTGCCGCTGAAGGGTGCGGTGGGGGCGTTCGCTCATGCCAAAACGGGCCGCGGCGGGCTTGAACCCTGCCGGGCGGGCGACTTTAGAAGAGCGAGCCCTGCACCCTCACCCGCGTGAATCCCCGGTCGGGAACCACCAGCAGGTTGCGCCACTCGGCGGTGTTGACGAGGAACGCGGCGTCGGGATCGCCCACGTGGGCGCTCACAAACTGGCCCGCCGCACCCGTGCAGAAGAACCCGGCCGTACTGCCGTCCAGCGTCGAGTCGCACGGTGCGAGCGGTTCCGGGTTGCGCGCGCGCAGGGCCGCGTACGGGCGGTTCATCGCCAGGGAGGGAACCCACGGCTCATCCAGGGCGGATAGCTGCAGGTCGGGCTCCCTCGCCAGGAACTCGGTGAGGGCGGCACGGGCGCGGGCCACCGCATCCTCGTGGGCGGTGCGCAACTGAGCACCCGGGAGCGGATGCGTCCAGGCGCGGTACTTGCTCGCCACCTGTTTGACCTGGCCGATTCCGGCGAGGGCGGTCACGGCGTCCTCGGCGCGGCGGATGGCCAGCCCGTCCGGGGCAAGCACAATGTAGGTGGCCGTGGCGACGGCCTGCTCGTCGAGGCGGCGCGGGGTCGAGGTCAGGGAGCTCGTGCCGACCTTGTGGGTACCGTCTGGGAACGTGGCGATGTAGAGGCGGTGCTCCAGCATGGCGTAGGCGCGCATAGAGTCGGTGAGCGTTCCGGGGTACAGGTGCGCGCTGTGCAGGGCGGTAAATTCGTCGCGGGCGGCGCATCGGGGGCACTGCTGGCCCCGGTCGATGCGGGCGGCCTCGGGGCACGGGTGACGGCGGGTTCCGGGGGCGCGGGGGTCGGTTGAGCCGGTCGTGTAGCCGGAGCAGAAGCGGTACGGCTCGCCGGATGCGTCGAGGGCCACGCGCAGGCCCAGGTAGGCCCCGGGGGTTAGCGGCACCCGGAGGCGTCGGCCCGCGGGGCGCACTGGCAATTCGGCTTCCGCGGGGCCGGCCCCGTTCGGTCCGGGTTGGCCCGGTTCGGCCTCGACGGCCTCTAGCTCGAGTACGGGGCGGCGGTCCACCCAGCGCAACTGCCGCCATACGAGGGCGCGCGGAGCGGTTTCGCCGCCAACGCCGGCGGCAGGTTCGGTGGAGCAGGCCTCGGCACCGTCGAGGGTGTTCTCGAGGAAGGCGTTCTCAAGCAGATTGGGGTAATCCATGACTATCAACTCTAGCGGTTTGAACGGCCCGAGAAGCGCTGCAGAGCAGCAAAGAGCCGGCCCCGGCGGGGCGCCGCGAAAGAACGCTCTCAAAGCGCCGCGAGCCCGAGGGCGTAGAAAAGAGCCTAGAAAGGTTGGGCCGCCCTACCTCAAGCATGCCGGCCTAGCTCAGGCGGGCGAACCCCTCCGCGAGCGCCGAACGCATGTCGTCCAGGGTGCGCGACATGGTTTTAGTCTGGGCAATAATCGGCAGGAAATTGGTATCTCCGCTCCACCGCGGCAGAATGTGCTGGTGCAGGTGGTCGGCAATTCCCGCGCCGCCCACCTTGCCCTGGTTAATACCAATGTTGAAGCCGTCGTTGTGCGAAACCTCGCGCAGAACCTTCATGGCGAGCTGGGTCAGCTGCGCAATCTCAAGGGTTTCCGCCTCGGTCGCATCGTCGTAGAAGGGAATGTGACGGTACGGGCACACGAGCAAGTGCCCGGGGTTGTACGGGTAAAGGTTGAGAATCACGAAGGCGTGCTCGCCGCGGTGCACAATCAGAGACTCCTCGTCGCTGCGGCCGGGGGCGGTGCAGAACGGGCAGGTCTTTTCGGTGTAGTCCTTCTGCCCGCCGCTCACGTAGGCGGTGCGGTGCGGGGTCCACAGGCGCTGGAACTGGTCGGGTGCGCCGGGTAGCTCGAAGGAATCCTGCACCGAGGGTGCGGCGGTCTCGGGGGTCGTGTTCTCGCTCATAGTCCCATTCTATAGCGTTTTCACGTTCCTACCAGGGGTGTCCACGGGTCGGCAGCGTGGGTCGGCAGAGGCCCCGCGGCAGAAGCTAAAAGGGGCGCCGGTCCCGTCCACAAGAACGAAACCGGCGCCCCTCAACGTTACGGGCCCTAGCCCTCGAACTTCGTCAGCTGCACCGTGCGAGTCTCACCGCGGAAGGTGAGGGAGAAGGTCAGCATGCCGTCGCGCACCGCAAATTCCTTTTCGGATTCCGAAGATGCCAGCGGGTTGCTGTCCATCGTTCGGCGGTCGCCGAGCGAGGTCCAGCTGTAATCCCCCTGACCGCCCTCGAAGGTTCCGACCCAGACGACCGTGGCCATCTCTTCATAGTTGAGGTGGTAGGTCACGGTGATCTTATTGCCGCGCACCACGGCAGCCACGTAGTTCTCGGTATCACCGAGCTGCAGCCACGTGCTCTCCGTCTGCGATGCGTCATCGCGCGGAACGTAGGTCTCGGAACTGGAGGAGGGAACCTCGGAGATAATCTGAATTTCCGAGGTTGCCGCGCCGGACGGGGTGGCACGAGCGGAGGCGAACGAGGCGTCATCGACGGTGACCGTTCGGGCGGCCAGGGATGCACCATTCGATGAGCTAGAAGCACCGGCCGTTGCGGAGGCGCACATACCCAGGGTGAGCGCACCGGTCAGAGCCAGCACGCCCAGAGTGGTTTTAGAAGCCACGGATTGCTCCTATTGATATGAGTGTTTGAGTGAGAGTTGTGAGTGCATGCCGGAACGAAACGAACATAAAACAACACCCCGTAGCACGCGGGCTACAGGGTGTCTTCGTACGCCGGCACGTAGATAGTGTATCCGCAGTGGTGACCTATTGTGTAGACCTACTAGGCATCTTGAGTGATAGCTTCCTCACATTTTGACTTTTTGGGGAATAGTTTCGAGCTAACCACCCGGGGTGTCTCGCGGCCACAATGAGGGTTTGATGCGCTGTAAATTAAATGTTGCTTACCGTTGGATTAAGTGCGTTCAAGGTGCTTCGATACGTTTTGAGGGGAGCACCTGCTCGTACCCTCCCAAACCCCTCGAGACAGGGCCTCCCGAAGCTACTTGCGGGAACGGAATGAGAACTTCTCACGAATAATCGTGAAGGTCTGGCGGGTTTCCTCCAGCAGGGCCACGGGCTCCTGCTCGGACGCATCCTCGCGCACCGCAACCTCGCTACCGGTAGCGCGACCGGTCTCGGCACCAGAGTCAGCGCGGCCGGCGGCAGCCCGGCGACTGAATCCAGCCCACTCTTCACTCGGGCCTTCAGCTCCCGAACCGCCACCCCAACCAGCGGCGGGCACATCCGTCGCCGCGGGTACCGGGTGAATACCGTCCTCGTCCACCACCTCCCGAAGCGTGTAGGCCGGGTTATCGCGACGTGCATACTCGCGGGCCAGTAGCGCCCGAAGCTCCGCAATCTCCAGGCGAAGGTCGTCCACGTCAGCCTTGGTGGCGGGGTGCTCCTGCTCCTCCACTCCCCCGATTTTCTCGATAATCCAGCTCGCGAGCGCACCGGTAGCGACCGCGACCAAACCCACACCGTACAGCATGACGATCACGGCGATGACCCTGCCGATGCCGGTGACCGGGTAGACGTCGCCGTAACCAACCGTGGCGAGGGTCGTGAACGTCCACCAGTAGGCGGTGGGCAGGTCACGAATCATCGCGCCCGGCTCGGAGGACTCCACCGAATAGATCGACAGGGCAAACATGATGATGAAGATCGCGGTGTAGCCGAAGAGCTTCATCCCCAGTTCGGAGAGCCTCTTGTACTGGCGGTTGGCGGTCAGGTGAATCATGGCGAGGAAGCTGACGATACGCCACGCAGGCAGCAGCACGATGGCCAGGTTCATCAGGTTGTGCGTGATGAAGTAGAGTCGCCGCGGCGCCAGGTACAGGCGCACACAGTAGTCGGCGGCGAAGAGACCCCACAGAATCATCTGAATGATATTGAGGTACCCGTCGTACGGCTCCTGAATACGCGTGCTCATGATGGGCGCGGCGAACGCGAGTAGGTACAGCACGGACGCCACGAACATGGGCGTGGAGGTGCGGTCCTCCCAGGCGGCCAGGTTCTTCTCGCCGCGGTACGCGCTCAGGCGGCGAAAGAGGCGGGTTCGCGGGGTGTGCGCCGGGGCCTCGGGATGTGTCTCGGTGCGGGTGACCGTGCGGATGGTGGTCGTCTGCGTTCCGGGTTCGCGCACCTCGCGGGCGGTTTCGGTACGGGTGTCGGTATAGGTTTCGGCGGAGGACTCGGCGGAGCCGATGCCGAGCGCGGACCGGGGCATGACGGGAATACCCTGCGTGCGCGGGTGGTGGCTCGTGCGGGTAATGCGGTGGCTCTCGCGGTGCGTGCCGTCGGGTTCGTCGCTGGTGGCGTACTCTTCGACTACCTCTTCATAGTCTTCGTCCCGCGCGGGATCGTACGCGTCGTTGTCCGCGGGGTCCTGTGACTGATTCTGTACCGTCCTATCCATAGGAGACATGATACTCTGCGCCCTTTGGGCCCCGGAGCGCCTCCGAGTGTCCCGAAGCGTTCCCAAGCGTCCCCGAGTGCATTGGCAGGCCCGCGGGGTTGATTCTGCGAGTACCGACGCGGCGAGGTTTCGTTGCACCGTATGCACAGAACTGGCACAATGTGTGATGCGTGCATCAGCAGAAATTGCGAGCGCGCGTCGCCGATACCTTCCGACTATGAGTCCACACCGGAGTGCCCCATGACCCCTTCACGCTACCTCTCCCCCGCCTTTCCCGCCGCGCCCTCGGCTCTTCCCGTGCACGGCCTGCACGGAGGCCGTGCACGGACCCGCGGCATCGCGCTGACCCTGGCCGCGGCCCTCGTCGTGCCCCTGAGCGGGTGCGCCACGCCGAACGCGGATTCTTCTGCCTCGGCCTCGGCCAGCGTGGACGGTTCGCTTGCGGTCAGCCGCGGGGTCGCCCCCGTTAATGAGGAGCGTGAGGGCTACCGCCTGTTCTCGGGTCGAGGCCCCGTCGAGGAGGCCGTGTTCGAGGGCCCCTCGGGTGCCGGCTCGTACTCCTATATTGAGTTTGAGCGGCGCGGCGAGCCGACGGCCCCCATGCGCGTTTCCCTACGCGATGAGGATGGGACCTCGGTGGAGTTCCCGGCGGGTGAGTCGGGTGAAATGGGCGGCGTGTGGGTTCGCAATACCGCGGAGGCTCCTTCCGCGAGCGCGAGTGGTTCCGGAGTGTCGTTGAGCGCGACGCGGGTGACTGCCTCCACCTCGAACCTGGCCGATGACGCGCAGTGGGTGGTGTCGGTGCGCTCGCTGGGCGTTGATTCTTCTGGCGAGCTGACCGCCCCGGAGGGCCTGGCACTCGTGAGCCAGACGCTGTCTTCGGGCGATATTGTTCAGCAGGGCACGCGAGGTTTTGTTCACGATGCGACGGGCCGCACGAGTTCTGCCGCCGTCGAGAACCGTTCGGACGCACCGATTCGGGTGTACTGCGCGGGGACCACTCGCCAGGAGCGGAGCGTGCCCTCCGGCGGTCGTGTTTTCCTGGATGATCTGGGGGTGCGCGCGGCGGGTAAGTCGCCGCTGCTGTGCGGTGTGGTGGCCTCGGATGCATCGGCCCGCTGGACCCTCACGACGCTGAGCTCCCGCGCGTAGACGAGGATTTCTTCGACGAGTCCTAAATCTTTCACCCCCTTGCGGCAGGGGGGCACCGGCGCGGGGCGGAAGGCAGGCAGCTTTCCGCCCCGCGTTTTTTAACGCGCTTTTTAAACCGTTGATACCTACCACTCTCCGTTCCCCACTCCCCCGCTTTGTAGCGCCGCGAGCCGAAGGAGAAAATACCTCTCATTCTGAGCTTCGCCCTCTCAGCTCGCACCCAGTTCGCGCCCCGAAAGCGCAATGGCCGCCACCTGCCGAATTGTTACAGCGCCCGGCGGGTGGAATCTAAAAAATCCGAATCGGTCCATATGCGGCGTAGACGCCTCCCTCGAGTGCACGCAAAAACCCACGGGATGCCAATAGCTACAAGGGGAAACCACATCACTGCCCGGCGCATACCCGGCGCCCCATATAGTGACAGATAGTCTCCAAGCTTAGCCAACGCTAAGAAGAAAAGACGGGGTTCAAAGGAAGATACTGGATACAAGGACAGCATTACGCTCTTCACCAGTAAGGAAGCTCAAGATTATGACCGTTGTGTCAAACACGTCCGAAGCACTCAAGTCCCCCTACGCGGACACCCTCAATCGTCTACTTTCCGATGCACGCGCAGAAGCCGTCGAATCGAGCGTCTCCGAACTCGAACGCCTCGCTATTGCACACGACGCATCCCACTACCTGCTCGTGCCCGCCGGCCTGGTCCGCCCCGACTCCGCCGAAGACGTCGCAAACATCTTCCGCGCAGCCGGCGACCTCGGCCTGCCGCTGACCTTCCGCTCCGGCGGTACCTCCCTCTCCGGCCAGTCCAGCGGTGACGGCCTGATGGTCGACACCCGCCGCCACTTCAAGAAGATCGAGGTCCTTGAAGACGGCAAGAAGGTGCGCGTGCAGCCCGGCGCGACCATCATGATGGTCAACAACTACCTGGCACCCTACGGCTACAAGCTCGGCCCGGACCCGGCATCCTGGTCCGCCTGCACCATCGGTGGCGTGGTCGCTAACAACTCCTCCGGTATGTCTTCGGGTACCGCCTACAACACGTACAACACCCTGGACTCCATGGTGTTCGTGTTGCCCAGCGGCACCATCATTGACACAGCAGAACCGGACGCCGACCAGAAGCTGCGCTCCCTCGAGCCCGAGCTCCACGAGGGCCTGCTGCGCCTGCGCAAGCGCGTGACCGAGAACCCCGAGTCCATGGCGAAGATTCGCCAGCAGTACTCCATGAAGAACACCATGGGTTACGGCCTGAACTCCCTGGTCGATTTTGAGACCCCCGTGGACATTCTGCAGCACCTGCTGATCGGTTCGGAGGGCACCCTCGGCTTCGTTGCTTCGGCAACCTACCGCACCCGCCCGATTCTGAAGAACATTTCCACCGGCCTGCTCGTGTTCAACAACCTGATTGATGCGGCGCGCTCCGTGCCCGAGCTGGTTGCTAACAAGCTCGCTACCGTGGAGCTGATGGACGCCACCAGTATTCGTGTGGGCCAGCGTACCGGTCAGGCTGCGGAGGCGCTCGCCGCCATTGACGTGAAGGACCACGCCGCCCTGCTGGTTGAGTTCCAGGGCAACTCTGAGCAGGAGCTGAACGACCTGGCTGCCGCTGCGGCACCCATGTTTAAGAGCCTGCCCGTGGCTTCGCCCGTGTCGATGACCAGCAAGCTGTCTGAGCGTAACGCCCTGTGGGCTGCCCGCCGTGGCCTGTACACCACCGTTGCGGGTAACCGCCGCTCCGGCACCAACGCACTGCTCGAAGACGTGGTTGTTCCTGTTGAGGTTCTGGGTAACACCTGTAGCGACCTGACCAAGCTGTTCGAATCGCACGGCTACAAGGATTCCGTGATCTTCGGCCACGCGAAGGACGGCAACATCCACTTCATGCTGAACGAGCAGTTCCGCGACCCGAAGCAGCTGGACCGCTACCGCGACTTCACCGAGGAAATGGTGCAGCTGATTCTGGGTAACGAGGGCTCGCTGAAGGCTGAGCACGGTACCGGCCGCATCATGGCTCCGTTCGTGAGCCGCCAGTTCGGTGACGAGCTCTTCGACGTGATGCGCCAGATTAAGCGCCTCATTGACCCGAAGGGCTTCATGAACCCCGGCGTTCTGCTGGTTGAGCCGGGCACCGACTACGTGACCGACCTGAAGGTCGCTGAGACCGTTGAGGAAGAAGTCGACCGCTGCGTGGAGTGCGGCTACTGCGAGCCTGTCTGCCCCTCCCGCAACCTGACTTTGACCCCCCGTAAGCGTATTGTACTGCGCCGTGAGATTGCCGCCGCCGAGGCGAACGGCGACCACGAGCTCGCTGAGCGCCTGCGTAAGGAGTACGAGTACTACGGCATTGAGACCTGTGCAGTGGACGGCATGTGCCAGACCCGCTGCCCCGTGAACATCAACACCGGTGACCTGATTCGCCGCCTGCGTTCCGAGAACCAGGACAAGCTGGCCGCTACCGGCTGGAAGATCGCCGCACAGCAGTGGGGCATCATGGATAAGGTCGCCGGTAAGTCCCTGACTGTGGCTAAGAAGCTGCCGTTCCCCGTGGTGCACGGCACCACCAACATTGCCCGTAAGGTCATGGGTGACGACATGGTTCCCTCCTACAAGAAGGACCTGCCGGTTGGTGGCCCGGCGCGTAAGCCGCACAAGGACGCAACCGCTGAGATTGTGTTCTTCCCCGCCTGCGTGAACTCCATGTTCGGCGGTGTGGACGGCGACGGCAAGCACGACCCGGTCAACGCAACTCAGGCGTTCATTCGCCTGTGTGAGCGTGCGGGCGTGAAGTACCGCATCCCGGACAATATTGGTGAGATGTGCTGCTCCACCCCGTGGAAGTCGAAGGGCTTCACCGACGGCTACTCGATCATGAGCGACCGTGTGCTGAAGTCCCTGTGGGAGGCTACTGACGGTGGCCGTCTGCCGGTCGTGTGTGACGCTTCGTCCTGTACTGAGGGTCTTGAGGTGATGCGCGAGAAGGTCATTAAGGCGCTTGAGCACAAGATCGTGAACGGCCTGAAGCCGGGCGAGCCAGACTTCTCGCGTCTGCGCATGTACGACGCGGTGCAGTTCGCCGCCGACAACATGCTGGACAAGCTGACTGTGTCTGCTCCCCTGCCGTCGGTTGCACTGCACCCGACCTGCTCCATGACTCACCTGGGCACTCAGCCTGCGTTTGAGAAGATTGCGAACGCGATGAGTGACGACGTGTACGTGCCGAAGCACTGGGGTTGCTGTGGTTACGCGGGTGACCGCGGTATGCTGCACCCTGAGCTGACGGCGAGCGCTACGGAGGCTGAGGCTGCGGAGCTGAGCGAGCAGAAGCAGTTTGCCGCATATATTTCGGCTAACCGTACCTGTGAGCAGGGTATGACCGAGGCGACGGGCCACAGCTACCAGAACGTGTTGCAGCTGCTGGAACGCACCACCCGCTAAAGGCTGAGCGCATAGCGGCGGTATAAAGAAGGGACCCGGCGGGCTATCTGATGGATAGCCTGCCGGGTCCATTCTCTGATATACATGAACTCGTCAAAACGGTATCATTATTACCAGTCAACAGCTTTTTATTGAGACAGGAGAGAATCTATGAGGTCGTTACAACTTCAGACTACCTTAGAAAATGGAGATATAACCGGTCGCGTTACATATCTTTTTCTTCACCACAACATCACCATTCATAAATTCCCACGCTCTCTTATAGAGAAAATGAATGAAAAACAAAAAGCGAATTATCAACATGCCGGTATTTATCTTTTAACGAGCTCACATCCTCAAGAATCATCCATATATGTTGGTCAAGCGTTAAATCGTGCGAATGGCAACGGAATAATGGGTAGAATCTCTGAGCATCTCAGTAAAAAGAAATTTTGGGATACTGCTTTCCTCATCAGCGACAAGAATCATTCTTGGGGAGCAACAGAGCTCAATTACTTAGAGCATACTCTTTACAACAAAGCAAAAGAAGCCGGTCGTTACCTGGTAAAAAATCATGTAGTACCCCCTCTGGGAAACGTTAACCAGGAATATGATAGTCTCAATCGTCCACTTATTGATGAAATCCTCCTAATATTGCGCGCAAGTGGTCACCGTATGTTTGAACCTATCGAACATTCTGCAGAATATGACCAGGAACGAGAGAAAACGTCCCATGTCCCTACACCTGCTGAGGTAGTGACGAGTATTCAGGCCACTAGGGCTGTCCTTACTGCTTCGCAGAAACCTACTCAGCTCCCTGCAGCTTTGGCTGATGCAGTATTCCGCATTAAACGCAAGGAGTTGAAGCATCCGGCTCGCGCGCGGATTGTCAATATCTCTGGTAATCGTGTGGGCGTTGAGGTATTTGAGGGTGAGCTCCTGCCGGTGCGTGCACCAAAGACGGCCAAGGCGAGCTACCTGAAGGATTTGGAGGATTTGGAAGCTACCCGCGCCGAGCAGGTTGCCGCCGGTCATCTTGAGGGATTGAAAGTCGTAAAGCCGATTGAGTTTACAAGCCAGTCTGCTGCATCCAAGTTTGTGGTCGGCAGGTCATCGAGCGGCAATACTGACTGGGTGCTCGAATCTGACCGAAGCATTTCTTTGGGAGTCTTCCTAAAAAACCTTGAGGCTTCTCAGAGCTAAGTCCCAAGCCGTGTATGAAAGACCCGGCGGATACCACATCTGTAGTACCCGCCGGGTCTTCTAATAGTTTTAGGATTACCCAGCCTAATTGCTCTCGCTATCGAAGAGGCGAGCGCGAAGCTCCCCGTCAGCCTCGGTCACGATAATGACCGGCTTACCGCCCGCGACCTTGCTTGCGCGCTGGAGCACGTCAGCCCCATCTTCACCGGGAGCCACAGGGATAACGTGGCACTCCCCTCCCGCCTTCTGCGCGGCGAGCGCAACAAGTGCCTTGTGTTCCGGGTTTCGGCGAGCAGACAGGTTGAAACGACCCGCAATACGAGCCCGTTCCTTCATCACTTCAATGCTTGCCATACTTCGCCCCTTTCAAATACGCTTCAACAGCAAAGCCTGCTACTTCTTCGTGAACAAACTTTGCTTCCCGAAAACCCGGAGGGCCATCTGATGGATAGCCTGCCGGGTCCCTTTTCTCAGTTGTAGCACCTATTTTCGACTATTAAATAGTCCAATAACCAATACTGCTATTGAGATGCCGTAGAGAATTCCAAGCACTAGGTCGCTGACATTTGACACTACATTCAAGATAATTGCCAGGATCAAGAACAGCATCCCAACAGGAACATACTTATTCGACTTCATACGCTCGTGCTCCCTCAATAATCAACAGCGATACGCCATTTCAGGGCTATATTAAATAGCTGCAATATACATAATATGATTTATTGAGAAAATTGTCAAAATTGAGAGGAATCCAGCGATTGTCTTATGTTACATCTTTTTCATTGCGTTTTCAGCAATTTTACGAGTCACTACCCCCATTATCCAGTGAACAAATATCAAATTTAGAAACATTAAAATTACACACAGAATGGATGCTGCAACTATACTTTCAAAAGCAAGCCCCAAATATTCAACGGAACTATATACTAAATAAACACTACCCGGAAAAAGTACAATGCTTGAAATTAGCGACGGAATATACCTCCTTACTACGATGCTTTGCGCTATATGAATTAATAAATGTATCAAGAATGCGATAAACACACCTGTCCACACTATATACACTTTCCATATTGTAGCCACATAAGTCACTACAATACATATCACATATTCTTCAAGCACCGCAACCGAAAATCCCTCAGTACTGAAGTTTCTATACAATTTTCGAAGGATACTATATTTTTCTATTAGGTCAAGATTTTTTTCAAACCATACCCTAAAACCTACTATCTCCTCCATCTCATGGACCATAAAAATAACAGGAAACAACCACAGATTTACTTCCACTTTCACCTTCTAAATATCTAGATTTAATTACATAGACCGAATAATTCCTTGCCGTTATTATTTTTTAAATATAATCATCATTTCAATTATAAGACCGTGGTGAAAATTTTAGGCTGAAACACTCCTCTTTTTAGAATACTCAAAGAGACCACCCCCTCCGCAGCTTGTCGCCGCAAAGGGGGTGGTTTCTATATATGAGTTATGAGTTAGACCAGAAAGCCTAGTACTACTCAGCAGCCTCAGTGCTGGGCTTGGGGTCTTCGTTCACGCGGTTGCGGATATGCTCCACAATACGTG
>ERZ773265.494-NODE-494-length-24020-cov-123.015397_pt1 | contig 24020 bp, 21 predicted proteins | sample MGYA00580512_ERZ773265 | MGnify/ENA primary metagenome ERZ773265 (study PRJEB29015, sample SAMEA2738169) | human oral metagenome | biome: human oral; feature: human-associated habitat; material: saliva | place: China | collected 2183 ... | reverse complement strand
CTGAAAAGTCTGTGATTGAGAAGAACGTAGTGGATGAAGCCGCGGCAGAAGAGCCCGTGAAGGCTGAATCTGTTGAGGCTGAGTCTGTTGAGGCTGAGTCTGTTGAGGAAGCAGCTTCGCCCGCAGAAGCTACTGAGATGGCTGAACTCGGTGAGGGCGAGCCTGCCAATGATGAGCTCACCAAAGATGAGCCTGTCGAGGGTGAGCCTGCTAAGGCTGAAACCTCCGCTGAGGAGCCCGAGTACCAGACCATGCCCTCCTACGATTCGGTGTACCGCCCCAGCACTGAGACGAACAGCGCTGAGGCGAAGGATAACCACCGCGGTGGTCTCTTCGGCTTCCTGCGTGGCCGCCGCCGCTAAGACGGGTGGCTAGGGTCTGCCCTGCCGATCACTTCCGGCATTAACTCTCTGTAAAACACACACTCTCACTCACTTTTTGACCGAAAGACGCATTCACGTGGCTATTCATCGTAAAATTCTGCGCTGGCTCGAGAACGAACTGTTCGAGGGCAACATTCAGCTGGGCCAGGATCTGCCCAGCGATAGCGAAATTGCGCGCGCTATTGGTGTGGGTCGTTCCCGTACCCGCGAGGCTCTGCGCACCCTGGAAGATATGGATCTGGTGCAGCTGTACAACGGTCGCGGCAAGGAAATGCTTGTGCATCTGAGTGATGAGCCGGCTTCCGCCGCTAGCGCTGCTCTGCGCCTGCACATGTCCAGCTCGCGTTACCCGACTCGTGACCTGGTGCAGACTCGTATTCTGCTGGAAAGCTGGGCGATTGCGCGTATTGACCCGAAGACCGCCTCCTTCGCGGAGATGGATGAGGTCCTGGAGCAGATGGAAGATTTCGATCTGTCGATTCGTGACTTCCTGGAGCTTCTGTTGACGTTCCACCACCAGGTGATGCGTTGCGGTGGTAACGAGCTGCTGGTGGGTCTGCTCGCATCGGTGCGTCAGCCGAGCTTTGAGTCGATGCTGTCTCTGGTGGGTCGTATGCCGCTGTGGAGTAGCGCTGTTGAGCGTCTGCGTGCTGAGAGCCGCGCTATTGCGGAGGCTCTGAAGGCTGGCGATTCGGCGACGGCTCGTGCCATGGTGATTGGTCAGCTGCGCGGCATGTATTCCGACGCCGGTATTGACCTGGAGCAGGAGGCGACCTCTGCGAACGGTCTGCCGGGTGAGCCGATTGCTTCTGAATTTGCGCCGGTTGATGTGGATGAGTTTGCCGCTGATGACTTTGACGATTTGATGCAGGATGACCCGTCCTTCGCTGATGTGGGGGCGCTTCCTGCCGCGGATGCTCCTGTTGCGGCACCCGCTTCTGTGGAGCCTGCGGCTGAGCCTGTTCAGGCTTCTGCTCCGTCTTCTGTCGTGGAGTACACGGTGCCTGAGGGCGATATTGTCTACATTGAGGAGACTGCTGCTGAGACTCCTGTGGAGCGGGTTGATGAACCTGCTGAGGTTCTTTCTAGCTCTAACGCTTCTGGCCCTGACAAGGTAGAACGTTCCGTTCCCGCTGCGTCTCAGCCCGCACCTGCCGCGGCTGCCGCTACCCCCGCGCAGCCTGCCGCTCATTCGGTGAGCGCGGATGTGCCGCTGAGCTTCGGCACCCCGCGCCGTAGCACCTCGGTATCGCAGGTTACCCCGACTGCTTCTGCGGCACCGGTTGCTTCTGTAGCGGCTAGCTCCCAGACTCTCGCTTCCCAGACTCTCGCTTCCCAGACTCTCGCTTCCCAGACTCTCGCTTCCCAGACTCTCGCTTCCCAGCCCCTCAGCTCGCAGACTCTCAGCTCCCAGACCCCCAGCGGTCAGCTGCCGAGCGTCCCTGCCGCGTACGCGCAGGAAGAGGTTGAGGGCCCCGCGAAGGTTCTGCGCGCTTCTACGGCGGCTCCGCGTCGTCGTAGCGGTCAGATTATTTCTCCGGTGCGTGCGACCATCATTAAGCCCGTGGATCGCAGTAAGGTGCTGACTGCACCTGCCCGTACTGCCCGTACTGCGCGTCCTGCGGCTGTTGTGACTGCCGCTGCGCCTGCGGAGTCTGAGTCGGCTGAGAATGTTCTGCGTGCCCCTGCACGCCAGGAGGTGCCCGCGGTTCAGCCTGCTGAGCCTACCCGTCTTGAAGCGGCTGCGACCATTCACGATACCTACGAGAAGCTTCCGCATGATGAGCCGGTGCAGGAGCGCGGCGGTATCTTCTCGAAGATGAAGCGTTTCTTCGGTGTGGATGTGTACGAACCTAATGAAGCTCAGGAGAGCGCTGAGAAGGAGCAGGTTCTGAAGGCAGAAACGAAGCCCGAGCCCCAGCCCGCTATTGATGAGGAGGCGCTGGCTCGTGCCGAGGCTGAGCGTGCTGAGCGTCTGAAGGCGTTGCACGCGGCGGCTGAAGAAGAGGTAGCTGAGGAAAGCGCCGTTGAAGAGGTTTCGGTGGAAGAGCCGGTTGAAGAACCTACTGAGGCTTCTGAGCCCGCGCAGGAATCGGCTGCGGAATCGGTAGAGGCCGACTCCCCGGCTGAGGAGAGCACTGCTGAGGGCGCTGTAGCTTCTTCCGGTTCGGTGCTGTCTCATGGCCGCGCTAAAGGCTCGAAGAAGTCGAAGAAGAAGCGCCGTTAGGGCTACCGAATCCCATTTTTGCCCCGAGATACCCCGGATATACCTGTGGGAAATGCGGATTTTCAGGGAAAAACTCCTGAAAAGCCGCTCTCGAATGGTGAAAATGGGGGTAAACCTAGTACTCTAGGTAGGTAGCGCTCTAAAACGCAAGGGTATTTCTGTGCCTAAAATGCGTTTTGGATCGGTTATACCGGTATAAATATCCCCGGGTAGCTACCGAGTCGAATGGCTCGGCCGGGTACGAGTAAAGTGAGGAAATCCTATGGGTTCCGTTATCAAGAAGCGCCGCAAGCGTATGTCCAAGAAGAAGCACCGCAAGCTGCTTCGTAAGACCCGCCACCAGCGCCGCAACAAGAAGTAAATAGACTTCTTTCGCCCCGCCCTCCGTATGGAGAGGCGGGGTTTTTGCGTTCCTGCAGTTTTTTGCGGGCCGGGTTTTGTACGCCGGGTTTTGTATTTGTAGAGCGTATGTGCGGGTCACCTGTTTGGGGTGCGGCGCGCTATCTGAGAGACTGGGATTATGACTGAAACTTCCACCATTAAAGTTCACCTCATGCGTCACGGCGAGGTGCACAACCCCGAGCGTATCGTGTACGGCCGTCTGCCCGGTTACCGTCTGTCCGATAAGGGCCAGCAGATGGTGCGTCTGAGTGCTGAGGAGTTCGCGGCTCGTGCTGAGCGCGGCGCCCGTTTCGTGCATCTGGTCTGCTCGCCGTTGCAGCGTACCCGTGAGTCTGCCGCCCCGGTTGAGGAACTGTTGGGCCTGACTGCGCAGCCGGATGAGCGCGTCATTGAGGCGGATAACTACTTTGAGGGTCTGCACGTGAACGCGCAGGAGCTGCTGAGGAACCCGCGTCACTGGACGAAGCTGTACAACCCGGCGCGCCCCTCCTGGGGTGAGTCGTACCTGGATCAGATTCGCCGTATGGCTGCAGCTGTTCAGGATGCGGCGCGTACCGCCTACGAGCGCGGCGGCGAGGGTGCGGAGGCGATTATTGTGTCGCACCAGCTGCCGATTTGGATTACTCGCCTGGGGGTTGAGGGCCGCATGCTACAGCATGACCCGCGTGCCCGTGAGTGCAACCTGGCGTCGATCACGACTCTGGCGTTTAGCACCACTGATTTTGAGCATGAGATGCCGCATTTTGTTGGGTATTCGGAGCCTGCCGCGCCGCTGTACGGTGGCGTGATTCAGCTGCCCGGTAGCTGAAACATCCGGTAGCTAGTTCCTGAAGCTGTTTTTGAGCATAGTAAGAGGCTGTGAGCCCATCCGTTGCGGATGCGCTCACAGCCTCTTTCTGTACACCTTGAGGGGGTGCGAGCTGCAAACCTAGCTGTCCTGACTAGTTCTGCCCGCTGCTTTGACCAGGAGTGTTGTCCTCGGGGTCTTGTTTGTCCTGGGATTCTGCTTCGCGGCTGCGGCGTTCGCGTTCTGCTTTTGCCTTGAGCCAGCGCAGGTACTCTTCATCGTCGTCGGGGGAAGATACCGAGGGCGCCGGGGTGCTGCGTCGCTGACCGAATCCGGGGCGAGGAGCGCCTGCTGCAGGCTGTGCCTTGGGGCGGCCCAAGATAAGCCACATGATGGGGCCCACCACGGGGAAGAGCAGGGTGACGAGAACCCACAGCCACTTGGGCAGGGTTCGCGCCTCGTGTGCGGGGGTGCGGACGGCGTCCAAGAGGGTGTAGAGGGTTAGCCCCACGATGAGGGCGGCACCGCCAATTATCAGCATGGCTCGAATCATAAGCACTACTATGACATACCGCCGCGTTATTGCGGAACTGTGAACCGGGTACCCGCCAACGGCGTAATGGCGCGGCAAGCCGGTGCAGATTTGTACGTCGGCTTAGTAGCCGGTGAACACCTGAACCTCGTGGCTAATAATATCCAGCGAGCCCAGCCACACGGCGAGGGCAAGAATCACGGAGTACACGAGCGCCACAATACCCGCCTGCTTGAGCACGGGGATCAGGTCGCGGCCGCCGCGCGTCCACACGGTCACGCAGGAGTGGATGGTCGGGCCGACCAGCAGGAAGATCAGCAGGAACCAGGGGTTCTCATCGAGCAGGAGCACACCCAGGCCCAGTGCCAGCGCCATCTCCACGATGTAGGTGATGCGCGACCAGCGTTCGCCCAGGCGGACCGCCATGGTCAGCTTGCCCGCCTCAATGTCGGTGGGAATGTCACGCACGTTATTCGCCATGAGCAGCGCACAGGAAATCAGTCCAATACCGATAGCGCCGACCCAGCCGAGCAGGGTCAGGGTGTGCGCCTGCGTGTAGAGGGTGCCCAGGGTCGCAACCAGACCAAAGTAGACGAAGACGAACACGTCGCCCAGGCCCATGTAGCCGTAGGGATGCTTGCCGCCGGTGTAGCCCCACGCCGCGAAGACGCTGGAGGCGCCAATCGCCAGGAACCACCACTGGTTCGCCAGAGCCACCAGGGCAAGACCGGCAAGCATCGCTAGACCGAAGCAGGCGAAGGCGGCGTACTTGACGGAGCGGGGGCTTGCCACGCCGGAACCGACGAGGCGTAGCGGACCCACGCGGTCTTCGTCGGTGCCTTTGATGCCGTCGGAGTAGTCGTTGGCGTAGTTCACGCCGACCTGCAGGAAGAACGCGACGAGGAACGCCAAGAACGCGTAGAGCGGCTTGAATTCGTTGACCTCGTAGGCGGCAGCTGAGCCGGCAATAATGGGGGCGACGGCGAGCGGCAGGGTGCGCAGGCGAGCGCCTTCAATCCATTGGGCGGCAGTTGCCACGGGGGTTCCTTCCGGGTCTAAGTGCGTATGATGCGTGGGTTTTGTGCGTGACGGTCAGAGCGTGCGGGCGGGTGCGTGTACGGGGTGAAAACCCGCGGATGAGCCTGCTTTAGCCCTGACGATAGTCTCTGTCCAGGATACTGTATATTTCTGCTCGGTCCGGCTTGCCGGTGCTGGTGAGCGGGAAATCCGGCAGGAAGCTCAGCTGCTTGGGAGCGGCGGGGGCACCGAGCTTTTCGGCGCAGCGGGCACGCAGCAGGGCGCAGAGTTCTTCGTTCAGGGCGGGGCGATTCTCGGTAGGTGTAGCCGCGGCACCGGCAGAAGGTACCAGTGCAGCCGTGGCGCCGGCAGAAGGTACGAGCGTGACCGCGGCGGCTATGGCGGTGCCCCAGCGGGCATCGGGCAGGCCGACTACGCAGGCTTCGCGTACGGCGGGGTGCTCTTCGAGGACGGTCGCCACGGCGCGGGCGGAGATTTTTACGCCTCCGCTGATGAGCACGTCGTCGCTACGACCGAGCACCTGCAGGCGCAGCTCGCTACAGTTCTTGTTGCTATCGGGAGCCAACAGACCGTAGTCGTCGGTGCGGTACCAGCGGGTGCCGTCGGCGGCGGTGAAGAAGTGCTCGGCGGTGCGGGCGGCGTCGCCAATGTAGCCGCTGGCGAGGTGCGCGCCGCTAATCCAAATACGACCCACCTGCGCGGGCTTCCCACCGGTATCCGGCACGGCAGGCGTGCCTTCTTCGGGTACGAGCTCAACCCGCACGCCGGGCAGCACGGAGCCGGAGTAGACGCATCCGCCGGCGGTTTCGGCGCTACCGTAGGTGGTCACGGTGTTCAGCCCCAGTGCGGTGGCGGCGGCGAGCAGGTCGGCGCTGGCGGGGGCGCCTCCGAGCAGGATTCCGGTGAAGGAGCCGAGCGCCTCGTGAATTTCAGCGCCCAGGTGCGGGTTGGCGTCTGTGCTTTCGAGCAGTTTATGGAGCTGGGTGGGCACCAGGGAGATAAACCGGCGTGCCGAGCTCATGCGCTCAACCGCTTGCAGGAACACCTCGGGGCTAAAGTGCACGGGCTCAACGACGGAGCGGGCAATGACCGGGGCGGTGCCTGCGAGCACGGAGCGGGCGAGCACCTGCGCACCGGCAATATAGTGCGCGGGAAGAGCCAGGAGCCACTGCGATGCCGCATCGGAGTTTGAGCCGAAGAAGCGCTCGGTGGCTACCGCACTGGCGGCAAGAGCTCGCGCGGTCAGCGCGGTGCGTTTGGGGGTTCCGGTGGATCCGGAGGTGCCCACCACCAGGGCGATAGGCTCCGCATCCGCACCCGCCGCGTACCCGCCCAGTAGCTGCTCAAAGGCACTCAGCATGGCGTGAGGGTCGGCGGGCTGATCGGCACGCACCTGTACCGCTTGCGGGTGCAGGGCAGCCTCCTGCGGGGCGGGGGAGGGCATGAGCCCGGGTACGGGGGTGTTCATCATGGCTAAATCCTTAGCGGCTGTTTGTAGCGGCTGCGTGCTGTTATGCGCCGGTGTCATATGCCGGGCGGCATCAAATGCGCCGGAGCCGGATTCTTAGCTGAGGTTCTCAGGGTTGAATCCGGCTCCGAGCCTATGCATCTGAAACTACTTCTGTAGAAGGGCTGTCTCTTAGAAGTAGTAGGGGTAGTTGGACCAGTCCGGGTCACGCTTCTGCAAGAACGCGTCGCGGCCTTCCACGGCCTCATCGGTCATGTATGCCATACGGGTTGCCTCGCCGGCGAAGACCTGCTGGCCGAGCATGCCGTCGTCGGGCAGGTTGAAGGCGTACTTGAGCATGCGGATTGCCTGCGGGGACTGGCGGGCAATGTGCGCCGCGTATTCCAGGCCCTTGTTTTCGAGCTCTGCGTGGGGGACTACGTCGTTGACTGCGCCCATTTCGTACATGCGCTGTGCGTCGTATTCCTTGGCGAGGAAGAAGATTTCGCGGGCGAACTTCTGACCCACCTGGCGTGCGAGCAGCGCCGAACCGTAGCCCGCGTCGAAGGAACCGACGGTTGCGTCAGTCTGCTTGAACTTGCCGTACTCTTCGGAGGCGATGGTCAGGTCAGCAACTACGTGCAGGGAATGGCCGCCGCCTGCAGCCCAGCCGGAGACGAGGGCGATAACGACCTTGGGCATGGTGCGGATGAGGCGCTGCACTTCCAGGATATGCAGTCGGCCTGCGCGTGCCGGGTCGATGCTTTCTGCGGTGTCACCGCTGGCGTAGTGGTAGCCGTCGCGGCCGCGGATGCGCTGGTCGCCGCCGGAGCAGAATGCCCAGCCGCCGTCCTTGGCGGAGGGGCCGTTGCCGGTGAGCAGCACGGTGCCTACGTTGGAGGTCATGCGGGCGTGGTCGAGGGCGCGGTAGAGTTCGTCCACGGTGTGCGGGCGGAATGCGTTGCGGACCTCGGGGCGGTCGAACGCGATGCGCACGGTGGGCAGATCGCGTAGGATTTCGCCGTTTTCGTCGCGCTCAACTTGGCGGTGGTAGGTGATGTCGGTGAAGTCTTCGAAGCCTTCGACAACGCGCCAGTCGGCGGGGTTGAAGATGTCCGAGACCTTTTCGGGAAGTTGTGCAGTCATAGACCCTATTCTACGTTGCCCGGGCATATAAGAAGGCCCGGACCGCGTGTGTGCGGCCCGGGCCTTAGAAGTTGGGTAAGGAACCTTACCCTGCCTCGGTTATTTGTGGGTTACTTGACCTTTGCGAGCTCTACCGCGCGGTCGAACTCTTCGTCAATGACCTGGTTCTTCTTGTAGGTGACCAGGGAGACGATGATTGCGACCAACAATGCCGACGCGAAGCCGGGAACCATTTCGTAGAGCACGGACTTCATCGGGCTCTGGCCCCATGCAAATGCCACAACGGCACCGGTGATCATGGAGGCGAGTGCACCCTGGGTGGTCAGCTTACGCCAGTAGAGGGAGAGCAGAACGGTCGGGCCGAATGCCGAACCGAAGCCAGCCCAAGCGAATGCGACCAGCTGCAGAATGGAGCTGTTGGGGTTCCATGCCAGGGCACCGGCGACCAGTGCCACGATTGCCACGCCTGCACGGCCGAGCCACAGGGACTTGGATGCGCTGAGCTTCTTCGAGGAGAAGATGCCGTAGAGGTCCTCAACCAGAGCGGAGGAGCACACGATCAGCTGCGAGGAGAGGGTGGACATAATTGCCGCCAGAACCGCAGCCAGAATCAGGCCCGCAACGAGGGGGTGGAACAGAATCTGGGAGAGGTCCAGGAAGACCGACTCAGCGGTTTCCGGGTTGGTGAGGGAGGCCTCGGGGTGGCGTGCAAAGTATGCGATACCCATGAACGCGCCGCTCAGTGCGCCGAACACGGTCAGGACCATCCAGCTGATGCCGATGCGGCGGCCGGACTTAGCGTCCGCGGGGGTGCGCATTGCCATGAATCGCACGATAATGTGCGGCTGGCCGAAGTAGCCCAGACCCCATGCGAGGGATGAAACGATACCGGCGAAGGTGGTGCCTGCGAAGATGCTCAGCGCGTCGGGGCTTACCTGGCTGATGGACTCAACCACGGGGCCCACGCCGCCGAGGTTAATAATAGTGACGACGGGAACGGCAATGAGTGCTGCGAGCATGAGCAGGCCCTGAACCATGTCGGTGTAGGATGCGCCCATGAAGCCGCCGAAGAAGGTGTAGAACACGGTGATGCCTGCCAACAGGAGCATACCGGTGTGGTATTCCTGTCCGAAGGAGGACTTGAAGAACAGGCCGCCGGACACCATGCCGGAGGAGACGTAGAAGGTGAAGAACACCAGAATCACAACACCGGAGACGATGCGCAGCACGCGCTTGGTGTCATGGAGGCGGTTGCTCAGGAAGACGGGGACGGTCACGGCGTCGCCTGCTACTTCGGTGTAGCTACGCAGTCGCGGTGCCACGAACTTCCAGTTGCACCATGCGCCGATGGTCAGACCGACGGCGAGCCATGCCTGGGAGAGGCCGCTGAGGTAGACGGCGCCGGGCAGACCCATGAGGAGCCAACCGGACATATCGGAGGCGCCTGCCGAGAGAGCGGCGACGGTGGGGGAGAGCTGTCGCCCGCCCAGCACATAGTCGTCAAGACTGTTGTTTTTGCTATTTGCCCATAGGCCGATTGCGATCATGGCAACAAAATAAATCGCCAGCGCGATGACCTGGTATGTACTCGCGGCCATAATGTTCCTTCTCTCCTGGTGATAGTGTGCGCCTGTGTGTATTTATGCGCTACCCCATAACTTTATGAGTGGCATAGGATACAGTCTAGGCTTTGAGGGGCTGAAAATAAAGTCTATTTGACGTCTAGGAATGAGAAACTGTGGAATAAATATGTATTTGCTGTGTAAATTCCTTGGTCGTACACGTGGGGCAATGTGGGAGCGTGTGCGAAAAAGTGCCCGAAAAATCCCTGAAATTCAGGGTTTCGGGCACTTAGGTGAAAGATATGTAGTTGAAAAGCAACGCAAACGCTCAATGGCATATGCATCTAAAACGAATTAAACGAAAAATTTAAAAGCCGTTCGGAGTGTTGAACTGTTACACAACAATGTCACAGAGGCTTAGAGATCCCTCACGACCCACGGCTCAGAAGCCATACGAGCCGGGTCAAAACGCTCCAAAATCGCCGCCGCATTAGGCACCGGAACATCCGCGGAATGGGCGGAGCCATCGGCGTTATACACCGGAATAGACGCGGCAATCCAACCCAAAATCGTCGGAATCTCGACACCCGCCTCACGTAGCTGCGGCAGGGTTACCGCCCCGTCACGCTTCGCCAGGCGCTTACCCTCCTCATTCAGCGCCAGCGGCACGTGAGCGTAACGCGGCTGCGTCAAACCCAAAAGCTGCGCCAAATACGACTGGCGAGGTGCCGAAGGGAGCAGGTCATCACCGCGCACAATCTGCTCAACCCCCACAAATGCATCGTCCACCACCGAGGTCAGGTTATAGGCGTAGGTGCCGTCATTGCGCACCAGCACAAAATCATCCACTAGGCCGGTGTAGGTGCCGTAAAAATCATCCTGCACCGTGTAGCTCGTGCACTCGGCACGCAGACGCAGAGCCGGCGGACGCTGAGCACGGCGCTCCTCCCGCTGCGCCTTGCTCAGCTCGCGGCAGGTCCCAGGGTATGCGCCCGGCGCACCGTGCGGGGCACTCGAAGCCTCCTGAATTTCGCGGCGGGTACAGAAGCACTCATAGACGAGGTTTGCCTTGCGCAGCTGCGCAACCGCCTGCTCATAGGCGGCAAGGCGCGTGCTCTGGTACAGCACACCTGCTTCCTTGCCTTCGGCGCTTTCGCTGCCCTGAACGCGCTCTGCCGGTGCGCCGGGGCTCGCATCCCAATCCAGACCCAGCGCCGCCAAATCAGCGATCTGACGCTCCGCAGCACCCGGGCGCACGCGATCTAGATCCTCCACGCGCAGATAGAAGGGGTTGCCACCGCGGCGCGCCATTGCCCACGCCAAAATAGCGGTACGCAAATTACCCAGATGCAAATCCCCCGAGGGGGAGGGGGCGTAGCGTCCGGTACCGCTGGGGAAAGGCAGGTTCGAAGGGGTGGAAGACGAGGTCGGGGAAGAAGTCATACTCCTATCCTATAGGGGTGATAGATGCGGGTTAACCGTGCCCACGACTCTAGGTTGAGTGGCATCGTGGCATAAATATTGCTTCTACGGATGCGTGCCGGGCTTTTCGAGGGGCTCCTTTGGCGATGATGTGCTGTTCAAACAATCCGGAGAGGTTGATAAGGCTCACCACTTTCTTGTTGCTAGAGATAAGTTTGCGCAAAATAATGCACTTTCATTGCCTTGAATTGTTACCGAACCGTAAATTTCTGTTCTCTGAAGCCCGAATAACTCCTCAGCCGCTAAAAATTCCAGTAGGGTTGTATCTATGGCTCGTACTATTGAACTCGCAGACGGTGTGTACCGCATTGCGACCGACAACTACCGACTGAACACCGGACTGGTCCTCGGACTGGAGCGTGCACTAGTCGTAGATACCGGCGCAGGTCCCCGTCAGGCAACCGAAATTTATGATGAGGTTCGCCGTCTCACGCGCCTTCCTATTACCGTTGTAAACACTCACGGACACTATGAGCGTTTCTTCGGCAACGATGTTTTCGCGGCAATGGGTGCCGAAGAATTCTGGGCGCATCCTCGCGCCGCGCGTGCAATCCGTAAATACGGTGAGGCGCAGCGTCCCTACGTCGAGACGCTCGAACCGGAAATGGCGCACCATCAGGGTGCAGCCACCAACATTATTGTCCCCAATCGCCTGGTCGCCAATAGGGGCGACGGCATCACTTTCACCCCCATTGACCTGGGTGAGCGTAGCGCAACCCTCATGTACATGGGTCCAGGCCACACCGATGGTGACATCCTGGTCGGTATTGAAGATGTGCTCTTCATGGGTGGTCTGATTGAAGAGGGTACCGACCCCTACTTCGAGGATTCCTTCCCCGACCGTTGGATTGACACTCTCGGTGCCGTGCTCGAATTTGACCGTTACCGCGTGTATGTGCCCGGTAACGGTGAGCCGGTAGACCGCACCTTCGTGGAGCGTGAGCGTAACACCATGGTGACCGCTATTGAGTCGATTCGTTCCTCCACTTTAAATCGTGATGACGAGGCGACGACCGCGGCAATGTATAAGCTGCCGTATGCGCCGGGTGCTACTCGCTTCCTGCTGGATCGTTTGGCTCAGCTTGAAGGCGCACCGGTAGCGGCGTACCTCGATGCGGAGCATCCGGACACCAGTGGTTTCACGGGTCCGATTACGCTGGGTCAGGCTTCGTACTAAAACCCCGTATGCAATATGCCTCATGGGGCATAAATACAGGTGAGGGCTGGTTTCTACGGTAGAAACCAGCCCTCACCTTTTATATGCCCATAACTTTAGGGCACGTATTTAGCGCTGAACGTACTGGGCGCGCATTGCCTCGCAATCAGCCGCCAAAGAAGCCGGGACCTCACCCATCGCTTCACAAAGCTGCACGAAACGGTGACGCCAATCCAGGTGCTGCAGCGCCTGACGAATCTGCTGCTCACCCTGTGCGGGGGTCCAACGGGAGACCGCATCGGCAACCTGCGCGAGGCCCGCGCGTGCATCCGCGTGATCAATGTCGATGGTCGCGCCGTCCCAAAGGATTTCACGTACGGTGGTGGTGTTCGGGACCTTGCCGACCACGGTCACGCCCGAAGCCAGCGCATCGGTCCAACGGCCGGTGATGTACTCCTTGGTCGGGTGAGTGTACGGTGCCGGGCTCACCGAGGTAGAGAAGGCTAGCAGGAACTTCGCGCGGTTCAGAGAATCCTGCAGGTGCTGAGCCGACTCGCGGTCATTTGCGCCGAAGGGCGGGCGGCCCTCAAAGCTCAGACCCAGCTCAGCGGCGAGGGCGGCGGTCGCCTCGTCATCTTCGTAGGCGGCGGGCTGACGACCCACACGCAGCAGGTCGGTGCTCTTCGAACCCAGCGCAGCCAGACGGTCAGAGAAAGCACTCCAAACATCCGCGCCCCAGGGCAGAACGCCGGGGGCCTTCACGCCCGCAGCGGTCCAGGGCTGAACGTCGTCAACGTCCGCAACGAAAATACGGTCGTAGGTGGAGGACTTAGCCACCGCGGGAATACGGTCATCCCAGAAGCTATCAATCACCCAGCCGTAAATCGCGCCGTAGCGGCGGAACGCGAAGGAACGCTGCGAAATGGCGTACAGCTGACCGGGATCAGAAGCAATCACCAGGCAACGCTTCGAGCCGCCCTTGAGGCGGGGCAGACGAGCTAGAAGCTTCGTTTCCTTGCTGAGGGAAGCGCCCACATCCACGGTGTGGACGGTACCGCCGGTGTAGCGGGCGAGAAGCTCCGCCATGGCGTGTACGGGAACCCAACCGGCTCCGGAGGGGACAGCAACAATAATATCGAGTGAGCTCATGAGAATCCTTGGGAGCGACGTCCGCCGCATGCACCGGGCTCACCGGGGTAAAACCTCGGGTCGCGGGCGGTGTGCATCAGCGGCAAGAGCGTGAATGTCAATAAATGATAGATAGGGTGCCTTACGTCAGCAGGCGCGCAAAAAACGCGAATGCAGCGGCGAGTGAAACCGCTACGACCGGCTAGCGTTCAGCCACGGAAGGCTATGGCACAGGTAGTTTTCAGTATATCGGTCAACCCTGCGCACGGGGCTTAGCCTGCAGCCTTTAGAAACAGCTTTAGGGTGTGTGAATGCGCACCTCAACGCCCGATTCGGTGCCAAACCCGGCAGCCATGCGCGCCAAATCAGTATTCGGGGCGGCAGCCACCGTGAAGAAACGATCCACAGCCGCAGTGAACTGCTCCTGACGAGCCATATCACCGTGTTCAAGGGTCGTGAAAATACCGCCGCCGGCATCGTCAAAGACCTCAACGCGCAGTTCGGGCAGAAGCTCAGTATTCGGCAGGTTCAGCGAGGATACATCGTGCTGGAAGGTCAGGTCACCGCACAGCAGGGTCACCGGCAGGGCGGCACCACCAATAACCGGGCGGGAGTTCTCATCCACACCGGCAGGGTAGTAGCCCGACAGGGACACGCCAATAGCGGTCGCAATCGTGCCGTCAATACCGGCAAGACCGCGATTAGCAAACACGCGCGCGGGGGCGGGCTCGCCCAGGGCGGGGGCAGCCGCATCCAAATCACGCACCAGGTTTGAAGAACCCAGCACCATGAGGCGGCGCTGAGCCACCGCATCCTGCCAGACGCGGCGGGCGTAGGAGCGGCCAGCGGTGCGGTTGCGGTAATCGGTGTAGTCAACCGAGCTCTCAGCGCTGCCTACTGAACTCTCAGCACCGGGGTGTTCGTAGGCGGCAATGGCGCCCAGGCACTCATCCTGCAGCTCGCGGGCGGGCTCAACCCACTGCTCTAGCCAGCTCAGTTCGTCCACCAGCTCATCAGCGGCAGCAGAGGATGCGCACGCAAACTCGGCGAGCTCGTGCGGGGTCGACAGTTCCACGAAGGAGCGAGCGCCCGGCTCGTACCAGCTGGCGCGGCGCGGGGCGTAGAACGCGCACTGAATATCTTCGCGTTCCAGCAGTGCCGTAATTGGGCGCGAGAGCGTCGGGTGGCCGAAGAGCACCACACGCTCAATCTGGGCGGCGGGGGCGAACGAACCGTCAGCGAGCAGCTGCGGGTAGTGAGGAATGGAGGTTGCGCCGTGGCGCGCCTCGGAGGAAGGCTCCGCGAACAGCGGCAGGTTCAGCACGCGCGCGAACTCAGCCGCAAACTCGCCGGCACCGTCAGCTGCAACCACCACGGTGCGGTGCGCCGGGGTGAACTCCGCCAGGTCCGCCTGCGCCTCCAAAGAATCCAGAAGCCAACGCTGCTCGGCGCTGGAGAGCCCGGAGCCCTCAGCGCGGGCGGCGCGGGCACGGCCCTCAGCCTGCGGGTCGTAATCCTCCAACAGGCTCTGCGCCCACTGCGGCAGCATCTGCGCAAAACGGCCAGAGGGAGTCAGCGGTGTATCGAAACAAATGTTCAGGTGCACTGGGCCAATCGGCTCCGCCGACTGCTTGCGCCAATGCTCGGCGCTACGACCGGTCAGCGCGTTCAAGCACGCCGCAAAAGCCTGAGTCTGCTCGCCCTCCACCTGCTCGGGGTAGGAGGTCAGATCAGCTTCAGCACGCACAAAAGGATGGAAGAAACTCGCCTGACGGGTCGTCTGATTCACGCCGCTACCGCGTAGACGCTCCGGGCGGTCCGCGCTCAGCACCGCCAGGGGCACGCCGGCGTGGTACGCCTCCATGACGGCGGGCATGTACTCGCCCAGAGCCGTACCGGAGGTGCACACCAGACCCACGGGCTGACCGGATGCCTTGGCAATACCGAGGGCGGTAAAGGCTGCACTTCGCTCGTCCACGCGCACATGCGCAATGAGCGCGCCGGCTTCAGCGGCGGCGGCAATAGCGTACGCAAGAGGTGCGCTACGGGAACCCGGAGACACGACAACATGCCGCATACCGGCACGAATCAGCGAATCGAGCACGGATACTGCGGTGAGCATGGCGGGGGTCGAGCGGTTTTCAGTCACCGTACCATTCTAATGCCGAGGACATTTTCCTTCAGTTATGGTTACCCTTCACAGGTGCGACCTTGACAACTACAGTCTTTACAGCCCGCAGGCGCGTTCCAGCACCCGGTAGCAGGCAGTGACGCGCTCCACCCACCACTGGCGGGTCTGCTCATCGGTGGCAAGACGCTCCAGACGCTGCAGGCTGGGGGTGATGGTGCGCAGGTCCATGAACCCGTCGCGGGCGATGAGCGGCTCATCGGTGACGTCCTCAGCCATGAGGGAGACTGTGCCCAGACCGCACCCGTACCTCAAGGTCGGTAGGGAGGCCGCCAGAGAGGCACCGGTGGCAATGCCCACCGAAGACTCCAGCGCAGAAGACACCACCGCCGGAAGCTGCGCCTGCTCCACCAGCGCGAGCGCACGGCGTACACCGCCCAGCGGCGCCGCCTTAATAACCATCAGGTCCGCGGCGTTCGCGCGCGCCACCTTCAGCGGGTCTTCCGCCTTGCGAATTGACTCGTCTGCGGCAATGCGGGCGGGCAGACCCTCCTTGGCAATGGCAAAGCGGAGCGTAGCCATATCCTCAATGGATGCCACGGGCTGTTCGGCGTAGATAATGCCGTACTCGCAGAGCTTGCGCAGTGCTTCAAGGGCACCGGCGAGGGTGTAGCCCATGTTTGCGTCCACCTTCAGGCGTGCATTCGGGAGGGCATCTCGTGCCGCCGCCACGCGGGCAATATCGTCGGCGAGGCTCTGGCCCTTCTCAGCCACCTTGATTTTGAGTTCCTGAATCTCACCCTCGTACTTGGCGAGCACCTCCGGCACACGCTCCGCAGGTACCGCGGGCAGGGTTGCATTCAGCGGGATGCGCGTACGCACCGGCTCCGGGGCGGGTAGCCACGCCGCCTCCAGCGCGCAGGCAAGCCACGCGGCAGACTCCTGCGCGCCGTACTCGAGGAAGGGTGCGAACTCGCCCCAGCCGTGCGGGCCGCGAATCAGCGCACTCTGGCGGCTATTGACCCCGCGGAAGGTGACCGTCATCGGAATTTCGACCGTGAACAGGTTCTCCAGAACCGCCTGCAGTGGCGGCAGGGGAGTGTTCGTGAGGTGAAAACCGTAGCCGAGAGGCGGCACGCTCATACTGGTGTTCAAGGTATCTGCCCTTCCTTTGATGCGCTATGAGCTCACCATAACATTCTGGGGGCGGGTGGGTGCGCTCGCACCCTGTTACGCATTCTCTGGAAACTCTCAGGTTGTGGTCGAAAAAACTTTAGTTTTTCATAGCTTAACCTGGGATAGTAGGTAGTTATTCGCCCGAGAACTCGGACGGTGCCTCGCATAAAACGGCAGCTTGGGGGCTACCGCTTTGAGGGGCTGGCATCGGCGGGCTCGGGTATGGCTAACAGACATGAGGGCAAGAAGGTACGAAGGGTTATGAAGAAGAAAACACCGGCAAATACATCGGGTTCGGGAAACTCCGGTTGGGAGAGCTCCGAAAACCTCGATGCTACCAGTGTGCTTCACCCCGCTGATGTGCATGCGGCCGCTGCTGACAATGCGCCCACTACGGTGTTTTCCTCTGATGAGACTGCGGTGCTTTCTGATTATCAGGACCCGACTCAGGCGCTTTCTGATTATCAGGATGCTACCCAGGTGCTCAACGCCCACGAAACGGCTACCCCTGCCGCTGCGCACAGTGATGACCGTACGAAAGTTTTGACGGATTACGGTTCATCGCCGGCTAACGAAGCTGCGCCTGTAGGTTCTGCAAACGCGGCTTCTGCGAATGCAGGTTCCGTGAACGCTGAATCGGCGAATACCGAAGTTATTTCTTCGCATCCCGACACCTCAGAGGTTATTGGCGCGACCCGTCCTTTGCCGCGCGCCTACCGTGCCCCCATTAAGATTCCTGAGACGATTCCCTCGCCGCAGGAACGCGCCTCGCAGGGTAACTACAGTGCGGATGAACCGATGCAGGCTACGCGCCGTCTCGATCCGCCGAAGCCTCCGGTGAGCGGTTTCCCGCTGAATAATCAGATGGGTGCGCCTCAGATGGGTGCCTCCCCAATGGGCGCGCAGCAGCCTCTTCCCACGCGTGCGATGCCTCCGCAGATGCCCTCGCAGGCGCCTCCGCAGCCGGTGGCGTATCCTCCCGAGGCGTATCCTGCCGCCGCCTACCCGAACGGCGCGTATGTTCAGACCGGTCAGGTTCCCGTGGATGCTTCGGGCCGCCCGGTGAATCGTCCCGGCGAAGAGCAGGGGCACCATCTTCCGAGTACCGGTATTTTGATGCGTCACGTGATGGCGTTGCTGTTCTTGGGTCTGTCTCTGTACGGCGCGTTCGTGTTCTTCATTTATACGGCGACCGGCCAGCAGGTTGATGAGCAGGCGTACACCGAGTACGCGCACCAGTTCAAGAGTTACCGCGGTCCGACCCTGACGGCGTTGGATTCTCTTCCTGCGGTTGTCGGTGTGATTGCCGTGCTGGGTCTGGTTGCGGTGCTGATTTGGAAACACCGGTTCCTACCCTCGCTGATTGGTGTGTTGGCCGCGGCTGCGGCGGTGACGAGTACGTATCTGCTCAAACACTATCTGATTGTGAAGCCCGACCTGGGTGTTCAGGAGGCGCTGAGCAACTCAGCGCCCAGTGGCCACACGACCTTCGCGGCGGCGGCTGGCGCGGCGCTCTTCTTGGCGGCGCCTCGTTTCTTGCGGCCCACGGTGGCTCTGTGCGCGGCGTTGGCGACCTGCCTGACGGGTGCCTCCACGATTATTAATGGTTGGCACCGCCCGGCGGATGTGGTGACCGCTATTCTGGTCACCGCCATCTGGACGGTTGTGGGTATGGGTGTGCTGCGTTATGTGCGTCCGGCAGATTTTGCGGTGCCGGCGCGTGGTGGTTTGGTGCTGGTGCCGTTGATGACGATTGCGACGCTGTTCCTGTCGTTCTGCGCGGTCATCCTGTATCTGATTGCGATTTTTGCGCCGATTCCCGGTGGTGCGTTTACCGCGGCGACCTGCATGATTATTGCGGTGAGCTTTGGTACGACGGCGTTGATGGTGAACCTGCTACGTCCGCGTAATAGTAATCGCTCCGCTTATTCGAAGGTGTGGAGTTATCAGTAAATGTTGTTCCCCTCCCTGCTCGGGGTGTTTTAGCTCGGTGTGAGCTGAGGTATTGTCCTGTTGCGGGGAGGGGAATACAATATAAGAAATTTAGTATTTTTAATACCAATATTAGGGAGGGGGTTGCGCTCCCCCTTTCACTCACCCCTGAAGAGAAAGGTGCGTACCATGGCAGGTACCCATGAAGGCCGCGTCCTCGTATTCCCCCAGCTCACCGAAGCGCTGACCCCCTTTGAAGATAAGCCCCAGGCCCGCAAGATCGTTGATGCCGACGGCGGCAACCTGACCCTCATGGAACTGGCTGCAGGCCAGTCCTGGCACGAGCACCACAGCGTGCACCCCATCTTCGTGCAGGTGCTCAAGGGCGAGGTGATTTTCCACGTGAAGGACCGCGATATTACCCTGGTGCCCGGCAAGCCGATTCACGTGACCGCTAAGCTGCTGCACTCCCTGCGCGCCGTGAAGGACTCCACCCTGCTGGTGACCATGCTGACCGGCGAATCGCACCCCGAACCCAAGGTCAATATTGACGTCGAAGAGGTCTAAACCCCGGCCTCTAAACCCCTGACCCCAAAACCCCTAACCCCAAAACATTAGCTCGCCGCCGCATCTGCACAGGATGCCGCGGCGAGCTTTTTGTCTGTCCTCCTGCGCCCTCACATATGCCTGCGAGAATACCCTCACGCTACGCCCTGAGCTTTCTGCACGCTCGTACACCCCGCGCGGGCGTACCCTGAGAAGTACACTCCCGCTATCATCACAGGGAGCAACCCGAAAGGATACGCAATGCCCAAGTCACTGCAACGCCCGGTCGTTCTTCTCACCGGCGCCAGCTCCGGTATCGGCTACGACGTGGCACCGCTACTGGCGCGATACGGCTACACCGTCTACGGTGCCGCCCGCCGCGTTGAGAAGATTGAAGAGCTCGCCTCCGAGGGCGTGAAAGCACTCAGCATGGACGTTACCGATGAGGCATCCATGGAAGCCGCCGTGCAGCAGATTATTGATGCAGAAGGCCGCATTGACGTGCTCATCAACAACGCCGGCTACGGATCCTACGGCGCTATCGAAGACGTCCCCATCGACGAGGCGCGCCGCCAGTTCGAGGTGAATCTCTTCGGCCTGGCGCGCCTCACCCAGCTGGTGCTGCCGCATATGCGCGCACAGGGTAGCGGGCGCATCCTGAACATCTCCTCGATGGCGGGGCGCATTACCTCGCCCCTGGGTGCCTGGTACCACGCCACCAAGTACGCCCTCGAGGCGTTCAGCGATGCACTGCGCATGGAAGTTGAAGAGTTCGGTATTGACGTGGTCATTATCGAGCCCGGCGGCATCAAGACCCCCTGGGGACTCATTGCGGCAGACCATCTGGAGGAATCCTCCCGAAACGGTGTCTACGCGGCTCAGGCGCAGCGGGTTGCGGCAAATATGCGTAAGCTCTACTCGCCGTCCTCCAACCTCTCAGAGCCCAAGGTTATCTCTAGGACCATTCTGCGAGCCCTGGAGGCACGCCGCCCCAAGACCCGCTACCTGGTGGGTTTCGGTGCTAAGCCCTCCGTGTTCCTGCATACCGTGCTGCCGGACCGTTTCTTTGACAAGGTGGCGCGCCGTATCTTCTAGAACCGAAGTTGTCGCGAACTAGAGCATTAAAAAGCGGGCGGTGCTGCGCGAAACAGAATGTTTCGTACAGCACCGCCCGCTACGTTTTTCAAGAGCTAGTACTAGTCTACTACGGCGTGGGTCGGATCGAGTACGCGTGCCAAGAAAGCCTGAGTACGTTCGTGCTGGGGGTTGCCAATCACCTGATCGGCGGGACCCTCCTCCACGACCACGCCATCGGCCATGAAGACGACCTTATCGGCGACCTCGCGGGCGAACGCCATCTCGTGGGTCACCACAATCATGGTCATACCCTCATCGGCAAGGTTACGCATAATGCTCAGAACCTCGCCGACCATCTCCGGGTCGAGCGCACTGGTCGGCTCGTCGAAGAGCATCAGGTCCGGGTTCATGGACAGCGCACGTGCAATAGCCACACGCTGCTGCTGACCACCGGACAGCTGAGCCGGGAAGCGGTCTTCCTTGCCCTCCAGACCAACCTTGGCGAGCTGCTCGAGGGCAACCGCCTCCGCCTCAGCCTTGGAACGGCCCAGAACCTTAATCTGAGCGATCGTGCAGTTATCCAGAATGTTCAGGTGACCGAACAGGTTGAACTGCTGGAACACCATACCCATGTGGGTACGCACGCGGTTAATGTCTACGTCCGGGTCGGTGACCTCGGTATCGCCCACCATGATGATGCCGTCGTTCGGCTCCTCCAGCAGGTTCACGCAACGCAGCAGGGTGGACTTACCGGAGCCCGAAGGGCCGATAAGGCACACGACCTCGCCCGGCTCGACCTGCATGTCAATGCCCTTGAGAACCTGAACCTTGCCGTAGGACTTGTGCAGGTTAGAAATGCGCACCGAGGAGGCGGCCATGGATGAAGTTGAAACAGTCATAGTATCTTCCGTAATCCGTATCTGTCGTTGCGCTTACTTGCGGCCGGTCAGCTGGGTGCGGCGCTCAAAGTATGCGGAGAGCTGGCCCAGCGGAACAGTGATAATCAGGTAGCACAGACCCGCAACCACCAGGGGAGTCAGGCCCGCGTTAGCGGCGGTCAGGCCCTCACGACCGAACTTCGCCAGCTCGTACTGAGAAACCGTCACGCCCAGCAGGTACACGAGGGAGGAGTCCTTGGTCAGCAGGATAACCTCGTTGGTCAGCGGGGGCAGAACCACGCGGAACGCCTGAGGAATAATGATCGAAATCATCGCGCGGGTGTGGGACATACCCAGGGAGCGTGCCGCCTCCATCTGGCCCTTCGGGATTGCCTGCAGGCCCGCACGCAGAACCTCACTGATATAGGCAGCCGAAACCATACCCAGGGACAGGGTCACCGGAATCAGGTTATCCACGAAGCGGATCTTGAACGCCAGGGGAATACCGTAACCGAACGCGAAGAAGACCAGCAGCGCCGGGATACCGCGGAAGAGCTCAACGTACAGGGTGGCAATCCAACGGTACGGGGCAATGGAGGAAATACGCATGAGCGCCAGCAGTAGACCGCCGGAGAGGCCCACAACAAAGCCCAGCGCGGTGTAGAGCAGGGTGTTCTTCAGCGCCACGGTGATGACGTCGGGGAACTGCTGCGCCGCAACGTCCAGGTTGAATACCTGCTGGCTGAGGGTCTTCCAGTCAGCCAAAAGAATGGCTGCCAGGGCGATAACTGCCAGAAGGGCGTACTGTGCGTAGCGGAAGAGCTTCTGCTTCTGACGGGGTGAAAGTTTAGAGGACATGCGCTTTCTTATCCGTGTGCTGTTCGGTCAAGAGCGTTTTATACGCTCACAAGGGTGAAGGCCGGAGAATCCCCCAACCCAAAAGTAATAAGGGTACTCCTGAATTGGGGGAGAGACTAACCGGCTAGACGCTTAGGAAGCGGAGGAAGAGGCGCTCGCGGAGGTGGAGGAAGTGGTACCAACCCACTTGGCCTTCATCTTGTCGAGTTCGCCGTTTTCCTTGAGCTTGGCGATGGTGGCATTTGCCTTGGCCAGCAGCGCCTTGTTGTTGGAGGAAACTGCTGCGGCAATCTGCTCGGTGTTCTCAGAATCCTGGTACGCGATCTTGAAGGAGTCCGGGTCATTGGTCAGCGCCTCGGACACCACGGAGAGGTTCGCTGCGACTGCCTTGACCTGACCGGTCTTCAGAGCGGAGAACATGAGGGAGGTGTCTTCGTACTGGATGACCTCTGCACCATTTTCCTTGGCGTAGGTTTCACCGCTGGTTGCCTGCTGCGCACCAACGCTCACGCCTTTCAGGTCTGCGGCGGAGGTGATTGAGGAACCCTTGGGAACCAGGATTGCCAGGTTGTCGTCGAAGTAGACGGTGGTGAATTCCATCTTGCTCTTACGTTCATCGGTCACGCCGATACCCGCCAGGGCGATATCGCACTGACCGGTGGCCAGGCCGGTACCGGAATCCAGGCCCTCGAAGCTAATGGAGGTCAGCTGAGCCTTCACGCCCAGGTCGGAGGCGATAGCGTTGGCGATGTCTGCATCCAGACCGACAATGGTGCCGTTTTCTTCGTATTCGAAGGGCTTGTAGGGGGTGTTGGTGCAGACGCTGAGGGTGCCGGACTTGACGAGGCTGACCTCGCCGTTGGCGTCAGAGTTCTCGTTGGCGGTGGAGACGCAGCCGGTCAGTGCCAGGGGTAGCACTGCCAGTAGCGCGAGGGGCTTAAGGGATGCCTTCTTGAGGATTGCGGTGTTCATTGGGATGCTCCTGTGTGGGGTGTGCGTTCACTCGTTGAGTGGTGCGTTCTATGAAATCTAGAGTCTATTGTGCGCCTGCATGTTAAAAAATGCAAGCACATACATAAATATTCATAAATTTTTGCTGAATATGCATAAATCAACCCTTAAAGAGTGAATAAAACCCCGTCTGAACGACTCAAAAACCTTCACGGCACGCCCCTTAGCACGCCACATGATGCAACTACGGTTCACCCAACTATCGAATCCCCTAACCTCCATGCCACAATTGAGAGCGTGAACGCAGAGAAGAACACCCGCGCAACCCTAGACAAGAAAACCAGCGACATTGCCGCCATGTTCGATACCGTAGCCGAACGCTACGACCTCATGAACGGCATCCTCTCCCTCGGCCAGCACATCTACTGGCGCAAGCAGGCAGTCGCAGCCGTCGACGCGCACCCCGGCCAGAAGGTGCTGGATGTAGCCGCAGGCACCGGAGTCTCCTCCGAACCCTTCGCCGACGCCGGCGTGGACGTCATCGCAGCAGACCTCTCCGAAGGCATGCTGGATGTGGGTCGCCGCCGCCGCCCCGACATGACCTTCGTGCAGGCAGACGTCACCGCCCTACCCTTCGACGACGAAACCTTCGACGCGGTCACCATGTCCTACGGCCTGCGCAACGTCGCCAACTACCCCAAGGCGCTGAGCGAAATCTACCGCGTGCTCAAGCCCGGCGGACGCATCGTCATCCTCGAGTTCTCCACCCCGACCTTCGCCCCCTTCGGCGCGGTCTACAAGAACTACATCATGAAGGCAATCCCGCCGATTGCCCGCGCAATCTCCTCCAACCCCGAATCCTACGAATACCTCGCCGAGTCCATCATCACCTGGCCCAACCAGCAGGAACTGGCGCAGAAATTCAAAGAGGCGGGCTTCACCTCCGTACAGTACCGCAACCTCACCGGCGGCATCGTCGCCATTCACCGCGGTTTCAAGCCCGAAGCACACAACGCATAGACACCGCGTTCACACACCACCGAAGACACCAACACCAAGAAGATAGAAGACACCGTGAGCAACGCAGAGCAGCCCATTGCCGCAACCGACCTGCTGGGAGACCTCGACCTGAAGCTTCCCGCAGGCTTCGAACTCATCGCCGCAGACCCCAAGCTGGGTCCGCA
>ERZ773265.483-NODE-483-length-24402-cov-3.027806_pt1 | contig 24402 bp, 20 predicted proteins | sample MGYA00580512_ERZ773265 | MGnify/ENA primary metagenome ERZ773265 (study PRJEB29015, sample SAMEA2738169) | human oral metagenome | biome: human oral; feature: human-associated habitat; material: saliva | place: China | collected 2183 ... | reverse complement strand
CAAAGTTGCCAATCGACTTGATGACAGAAACCATAATAGACATTGCGCATGTTGCGTGCGCAGCTGCCATAAGCAGTGGGAACAGGAAGTACACGCCAATCTGAACAAAGAGTGCGCGACTTGCAAGGCCCTTCTCGGCACCTAGCTCTGCCAGGACTTGGTAGGCACGGGCGTTATCCGATGCCTCGGAGAGCTGTTGAAGTGCCAGAATAGCAGCGCACGCAATGAAGAGTACCAAACCAATATACAGTGCCAAATACGTCACAATACCAGAGAGTCCAACAGTAGATTGAATGTACTGAGAAGCAGTGACCACAAACATTAAAGAATATGGGTCGGAATCGTTGCCAGTTAGGCCACCATCGTCAAAGTACTGCTTCATCTGATTTCGGAACTGAGCTTCAGTAGCATCACCTGGAGTTTGGTAGTTACCTAAGATATAAGAGTTGGTCAAAACGGTGCTTGAAGGGAAACTTTGATCAGCAACAACCACAATTCCAGCTGCTGGCATAAGTGCAGGACCGCCTTGTGTCTGCGCAATGTCGAGCGTTCCGCCAACAGCATGAAGCTTGTGGCCCTCAATGGTGAGCTCGGGATTGTTTGCAAGAGAATCCTGCCAGTATTTTGTGAGATTAGTATCTAGCGTCCAAACCATATAGCCGTCAGTACCAAAGTCAACAGGCTCAAGCCCAGATGCAACGCGCAGTTTGTTGTACTGAGAAGCTCGCATCAAAGTTACGTTTTTCTGCGCAGGATCTTCCTGGCCACTATAGCCGGTAAAGTAATCACTAAAGCGCTTGCCTGTTACAGCATCAATAGAGCCATACGTAAAACTAGGCGTTGTTGGATCACTTTGAGCGTAGTACGTATCTACCTGGAAGGCGTTTTTGATAGTTTTATCCCACTCTGGATCTAGCTTCTGCACTACAGAAAGGTAGTCGTACGAATCTGCTGGACCAGGAGTATAACTGCGCTCTGAGCCTGGATTGATTGCTACAGAAACATCGTACGTTTTAAGCTTAGAGAAACTGGCGTTCATAGAGTCAACAAGCGAGAAACCCGTACCAAGTCCACAGACTGCCACAAAGAGCATAGCGCAGACTAAAGAGATAGAAACCCAAGCAGTATTAACGCGGGCGTTAAACTGACGCAGGATAAATGAGTGAAGACCCTTGTAGTAGAAGCCCTTCTGCATCTGCATAAATCTGAGCAAAAAACCAGAGATTGAGAAGAAGAAGAGTGCTGTGCCCACCGATACCAAAGCAGTGGCCATGGCAAACTCGTCATCTATCTGTTTTAAACCATTGTGCTGAAGCAGAGTATAAGAATAAGCAATGATTCCAAGAGAGGCCAGGAAGAGCAGCACTGAGACAGTAAGATTCCTTACCTTAACGGTCTGAGTTACTTTGTCTGCGTTAAGAAGGTCAATAAGCTTATAGCGGGACACCGTGGTGACGTTAAAAATCAGCGCAACCACAAACATAACCACAAAGTAAATAACCGTTTGAATCAACGCAGTTTGTGAGAAGACAAATTTGAACGAATCAAGAGTTGTGTTGAACATGTGGGCCGTTGCAAACATCATAAATTGAGAGATAAAAATACCTGCAACAAGTCCAACTACCAGGGCGAGAAAACCAACAAGCAGTGTCTCAATACTCATAATCTTAGAGACATTTCTCTTGGTCATACCCAGTATCTGGTACATACCAAATTCTTTTTTTCTACGGCGAATCAGAAATTGATTAGCGTAGACAACAAGAAATCCCATAATAACGGCGAGAAAAACGCTTACTCCAGAGATGGTATTACTTAAGAGCTGAACAATGCGTCTCTGGTCTTCAGAAAGATCCAACACCATGGACTGCTGAGTGATTGAATTGAAGGAATAAAACAGTGCAACGCCTACTGCCAATGTCAGAAAGTAAATGCTGAAATCGCGCAGTGATTTCTTGACGTTACCAAGCGCGATTTTACTGTACATCAGCACCCTCTCCTCCCAGGAATGAAACAACGTCCATGATCTGGTCAAAGAACTGCTTACGGGGTTTCTCGCCACGAACTATCTCGTTAAAGATGCAACCATCTTTAATGAAAATGACGCGATGAGCGTAAGAAGCTGCATATGAATCGTGAGTAACCATGGCAATAGTTGCGCCATTACGGTTGAGGTTCTCAAAGCTCTCAAGAAGTGTGCGGGCGTTCTTTGAGTCAAGTGCGCCGGTTGGCTCGTCTGCAAGGACCAGCGAAGGATTAGTGACAATTGCTCGAGCTGCAGCAACGCGTTGACGCTGGCCACCGGACATCTCGTAAGGGAACTTGTCAAGCACCTCAGAAATCTGAAGCAGCTTGGCAACATTTTCTACGCGCTCCAAAACTTCCTGTGCACGGACGTGACCAATGGTTAGTGAGAGCGCGATATTCTCACGAGCAGTAAGGCTGTCAAGCAAGTTTGCGTCCTGGAAAATGAAGCCTAAGCGGTCGCGTCTAAAGGCAGAAAGCTCTGCTCCACGCAGGCTGGAAAGCTCTTGGTCATCAATAAAGATGTGACCTGCAGATGCTTGGTCAATGGTTGAGATGCAGTTCAAAAGCGTGGTTTTACCAGAACCGGAAGGACCCATGATGGCAATGAACTCACCGCGAGCTACAGAAAGATTAATGCCGTCCAGTGCCTTTGTGATATTTCCGCGAGTTCCATAGTACTTCTCGAGGTTTTGACAAACCAAAACGGTGTGAGGGGTAAGTGCTGAAGATTGTCCAGCCACAACAGTTGGCTGAGTTGGAGTTACTTGAGTAGCTGCCATGTTGCGTCCTTTCGTTGGGAGCGAGTAAATCTTGAGATATATACTCCCGCACTACCGTTTACGTTGCCATCGATTGACCTTACGGAAACCTTACGCTTTTCTCACTTTGATGTGTCAAAATATCACTATCAAGCATACGGGAGGGGCATGCTATGAAGTTGGTAATTAAGAGATTTGGGCAGCTTACCGCTAAAGAGTTATATCAAATTCTTTCTCTAAGAGCAGAAACGTTTATCGTTGATCAGCAGATTATGTACAACGATCTTGATAACGTTGACCAAGTTTCTACCCACGTCTTCTATCAGGATACTGACTCGGTGGCTGCATATTTGCGCATCATTGATGCAGGACAGTCATACAACTCCCCTCTTATTGGTCGCGTGTGCGTCAGCAACAAAGGTGCTGGTATTGGTTCAAAACTACTGCACGATACCCTTGATTACCTGGCACAAGAAAGTAGCGCCTCCAAGGTGTTAGTTGAGTCGCAACTCAAAGCTCAGCCCTTCTACGAGCGCGCTGGATTTACGCAGGTATCTTCTAAGGTACTTGATCACTTTGGCATCCTCCACCATGTGCTCTCCTTTGACCTTGATGCATATCGTCAGACGAGAAACACAATCAGCATTGATGATGCCACTGTGTCTATTCGACCTCTTGAAGCAACCGATTTGCGCTCGCTACAAAAGCTTAGCGTTGAGACATTTGTAGACACTTTTATTGACTCAAATACAGCAGATGATTTGGCAAGTTGCATTGACTCGCTCTACAACACAGAAAAGCTTGCTCGCGAACTGTCTGCTAAACACTCATATTTTTATTTTGTTGAGGTAGAAGGCCAAGTAGCTGGCTATCTGAAGCTCAATACGCGTTATGAACAAACCGAGGGTCAACGTGATGACTCACTTGAAATTGAGCGCCTGTATATCCTTCCGCGTTTTAAAGGCCTACACCTTGGATCAAAGCTGATGAATTTTGCTCTTGACCTTGCAAATGATAAGGGTAAAAAACGCGTATGGCTAGGTGTTTGGGAGCACAATGAGCCTGCTAAGGCTTTTTATTCACGTTGGGGATTCAAGCGCTTTAGTCAGCACACCTTCCAGGTAGGAAGCGATCCTCAAACGGATGAATTGTGGGAACTAACGCTGTAAGCTAACTCTTTACTGCAAATCCGTAAAAGACTGGTTGAACGTAATAGAAAAGGTCGAACCTTTACCAATTGTACTGCTCACAGCCAGCTTAAGACCCATCTTATTACAGAGTTCATAGCAGAGATAGAGACCCATACCGGTAGATTTTGCGTACTTACGTCCATTTTGGCCGGTAAATCCCTTATCAAAAATACGAGAAAGATCCTCTTCAGGAATACCAATGCCATTATCTTTAATGAAGAGAGTGGTTGAAGTAGTTCCCTCACGTGGCTCTGAGACAGAGGCAGAAATCCAAACGTTCTTCTCGCCAGGTGCAAGCTCTGGATTTGAATACTTTGCAGCGTTAATTAGGAGCTGTCGCAAAATAAATTCAAGCCATTTTGGGTCAGCCTTGACCACGTGGGCCAAGTCATCAAAATGCGGAGAAACACCAGCATCAATGAAGACGCGTGCGTTATTTTTAAGAGCATCCTTAACAATGGACTGCAGATTAACGTCTCTGATAGAAAAATCTCGATCTACAGATGCGCTGCGTGCATAAAAGAGCGCTTGCTCTACCAGAGTTTCAATCTTGGTAAGTTGCGTTTGCACGTCATCCATAGGTAGCGATGGATTATTCTGAGCAACCAAATGAGCTGCAGCAATGGGAGTTTTAATCTCATGTACCCACATCTCAATGTACTCACGATATTCCTTTGATCGCATATGCTCATCGGCAAGCTGATCCATCATAGACTTGGACATACTAGAAAGCGCGTCCTTAAAAAGCTTCTCCTCCAGCGTTGAAGGAGTGTCCAGCATGGTAGGAACCAGATAGCTCTCTTTATCAGTTGCTGCTAAATTCTCAGCAAGCTGCTGGTAAAACCAACGACGATGAAAATAATCGGCTATAAGTGCGGTCGCCCCTACTACCCACAAGACCAAAATACAGTAGGCAATAGCAAACGCGTTAAGTCCAACACCCTTAAGCATAAAGCCAATTAACGTGCTGCTAGCTGTAAGCGCAAGAAAGAAAATAGTTCGATTTTTTAGATACTTAAAAAACGTCATAACAGCCTACTCAATAACGTAGCCAAGTCCGCGGCGTGTCATAACAAAATCCTCAACGCCAATGCTTGCAAGAGTATTTCTGAGGTGACTAATGTTTACCGTCAACGTATTGTCATCAACAAACTCGTCCGACTGCCACAGCTCTTCTTGAATACGCTGGCGAGAAACAACCGTTCCCGCGTTTTGCATCAAAAGTGAAAGTATTCTGAGCTCGTTTTTGGTCAGCTCGACGCTCTTCTGATTTGCAGAAACCTTACAGGAAGAAGAATCAAGCGTCACACCTCCATGTGAAAGCTTTGTTCCTGTTGTGACATCGCTATTTGCACGCCTCAAAACCGAAGTGATATGCATGAGCAAAATCTGGGTATTGTACGGCTTGGCGATAAAATCGTCTGCTCCTAACGAGAGCACCATAAGCTCATCAAGGTCTGTGTTTCTGCTGGTAACTACAATGATGGGAACGTTTGAGAGCTGTCGTACTTCTCGACAAATCTGTTGTCCGTCAATGCCAGGAAGGTTAAGGTCAAGCAGAACCAGGTCTGGATGCGCGGCAATAATCTGTTGAGGCACAGACTCAAAAGACGTGAGTGCCTGAGCTTCAAAACCGTTTCTTTGCAGCAGCAGTACCAACTCCTGCTGAATCTGATGATCATCTTCTACAACTAGAATTTTTGTCATGCGTGCTCACCTCCCGCTACGCTACGCAAGTCCCACAAAGCGTTGGGCGTTTTCCCAGAGTATGGTATACGTCTTCTCTTTGGGGATATCAAGTCGCTGCCAACGAAGCTCCGCCAAGCGCTCAACCGTGTGCACCACCATCGCTGGCGTACACTCCCCTCCACGTAAAGGCTCTGGTGCCATGTAGGGGAAATCAGTCTCTGAGAGCAGTTGTGCCTCTGGGCAGGAAATCATTGCAGCTCGAATATCATCGGAGCGCTTAAACGTTGCTGCGCCACCAAAGGCAACAAAGCAACCAAGGTCTGCAAAAGGCTTCATGACCTCAGGACCATCGGTGTAGCAATGCAGGTCACAGCCTGCCTTAGGCACACCCATACGGTTTAGTATTTCAAGCGCCAAATCATGAGCGTGCGTGTCATCAGCACCATCACGCAAGTGCAACTCAACGCGTTGATTGCACTCATGCGCAATGGAAAGCTGGCGCTCAAATGCTTGGCGCTGAACCTCTTCTGGAACCTCACAGTACGGTCCAAAATCAAGGCCAATCTCTCCTACGCCAATGCAAAGAGGGTGCTCAATCAACTCAAACAGACGCTGTTCAGCTTCTTCGTTGTAGTCTGGTGCGCTGTATGGGTGAGCACCAACTACAAAATAGGTGTGTTCAAACAAATACTCTGCAGGTAAATCGCAGGATACACAGAGATCTGCCTCAGCCAGCTTTGTATAAGCAGCGCGAGCCTGGCTAAGAGTGTCCTCAAACCATGTGATAAAAGCGCTGTTATCTGCCCACTTACGAGGAAACTCCGTAGCAATATCTACGGGCACAATAAGCATGCGAACACCCGCCGCTGCTGCTCGTGCAAGAGAGTCTGACGCACTGTGCTCGTGGAGGCTGCCCAGGTGACCATGGGTATCAGCAACAGGCGCCAAAACGCGCGGTGTTGGGCGAGGCGTACCACGTATGGCCGATAAGCTCAGTGCCCTCGTCGGATTCTTCGATTCCGTCAATAATGACCTCACAGCGCTCACCAACGTGACGGGCAGTTGCGGCAAAGCCAAGTTGCTCTACAAGGTCAAGCAGACGCTGCGTGCGCTCAATCTTTACCTCGTCAGGAACCTGATCAGACATCTTTGCGCCTAGAGTTCCCTCTTCTGGCGAATAGGTAAAGACAGACGTGTAGTCAAACTCCTGCTCCTGAATAAAGTCGTAGAGCTCATCTGATTCATCATCAGTCTCACCTGGAAAGCCACACATTCCCGTAGTTCGAAGAACCATACCAGGAATCTCTGTTCTGAGTCGATCAAAAAGCTCACGAAGCTCCTGCGTAGAGCCAGAGCGACCCATGCGCTTAAGAATACGCTCATTGCAGTGCTGAATTGGAATATCAATGTAAGGTAAAACCTCAGGTGTATCGCGAATGGTGCTAATGAGCTCATTGGTCATACCTTCTGGCTGCAGATACAAAACACGAATCCATCCCTTATAAGGACGAACTACCTCAGCAACCTGCTGCATAAGCTTAGCAAGCGTTGGCGTCTGACCATCTGCTGTATCAGGCATATCCGAGCCCCAGATACCGGTGTCCTGGCCAATCAGAATGACCTCACGAACACCACCTTCCATCAGCTCATGTACCTCTTGAAGAATCTCTTCAGCGGGCCTTGAGTGATAGTGACCACGAATGTACGGAATGGCGCAGAAAGCGCAGAATCTGTCACAGCCCTCAGAAATCTTGACAAATGCACTGGCGCCATCAATGGTGCGCAGCATTCCATGGGCGGCAACAATGGACTGCGTAGGCTCAGGGATATTCAGAACGTCTGCAACAACGCTGACAATGCCATCTTCTTGATCTGCCGGAACAAATGCAGCAACTTCAGGAAGCTGCTCGTTAAGCTCTGCGCCATACCTGGAAGGAACGCAGCCACACATAATAATGGGCAGCTTGCGCACTCCCTCGGAAGCGCCTTCAGCAATCTCAAGCGTAGTCTCAATGGACTCTTCTGTTGCTGAAGCCAAGAATGAACAGGTGTTGATAATTGCAATGTCTGCTGAGTCTGGATCTGCAACTTCACCAAAACCAGAGGCTAAAAGACGCGCACGCATGCGATCTGTATCAACCTCGTTTTTAGCGCATCCTAACGTGATGTATAGGACGTTGTAGCCCCTATCGATAGTTGTTGAACTGGAGGGGCTGGCCATAGTCTTTCTCCTTAAGGCTTGCAATCACAGACTGAAGAACATCGCGAGAAGCGCTAGAAACACGCAGCTTATCGCCCTCAACGGTTGCCTTAGCCTTAACTTTCATATCACGAATATCTTTAGCGATCTTCTTGGCAGTCTCCTGGTCAATTCCAGAGACAATTGAGCCAATCTGACGCACGGTAGAGCCTGCTGCAGGAATGGGGTCTCCCCAACGAATAGCAGTAAGATCGATTCCGCGCTTTACCAGCTTGGAGCCAAGAACATCCCTAACCTGAGATGCAACAAAATCTGCAGGAGCCTCAATAGTGAACTTGCCCTCTTTCTTAGAGAGCTCAAGTGTTGCACCAGAATCTTTTAGATCGTAGCGCTGGGTAAGCTCACGAGCTGCCTGCTGAAATGCATTATCAACTTCCATCATGTCTACTTCAGACACAACGTCAAAGCTTGATTCTTTAGCCATTTCCCCTCCATAGTACCTGGGCGAGAAGAACTTCTCGCCCTATGGCGTTTAGTTATTTGAATTGCTGTTGGAATTCTGGTTGTTAGTGGTGCCAGAAGTTCCACCGGTAGTAGTTGTTGACGTGCTGTTTGTTTGAGTTCCAGAAGCATTTGCTGCAGTACCGTCAGCAGGCTTAGTGCCCTGAATGGTCAAGGTGCCAATACCTGAAGCATTTGCGTCAAATGGCTTAGCAGTGCCATTAACGGTAACTGCAACTGCGCCAGGTGTACCTGCAAGAACGTTCATGGAATCAGTGACGGTGTATGTCTGAGACCAAGGACCAGTAATGGCATCAGCCTCAACACTCTTACCATCAACAGTAATCTCAACCCAACTGGTCTGACCATCTGCAACAGTAACCACTACGGTAGTCTGCTTAGGAGTCTCTTCTTTCTTTGGCTCAGTTGTAGTGGTGCTCTTAGAAGCATCAGTTGAATCCTTCTTAGAAGTGTCCGTGTTGCTATTTGTAGTAGTGGAATTCTTTGAAGAATCAGTTGTTGAATTATTAACACTTACTGTCTTTGTTGTAGTAGGCGTAGTACGAGCTGTCATGCAGGAACGAACGCTGAACAGCAAAACGGCAGTAATAATCACAACAACAAGAGCAAACACAGTGGCAATAGTGCGTCCTGTGTCAGAGAAGTAATTCTGAAGTGCTCCCATAACTCCTGGTCTTTGAGGAGCACGACGTTGTTGAGCAGCAGCGCCAGATGGCTGGCGACGGCGAACATTAGGCCTATCTACCTGCGCAATATTTCTTGAACCACGACGACCGGAAATAGTAGATGCGCGCTCGTAAGGAGCAGTTACATTGTCATAACGAAGGTCATCGGTGTAATCGCTTGGAGCAACAGTTCTTCTGGTTACATCGTCTTTGTAAGCTGGCATGCTAACGCCCGCAATACCTACACGTCTACGCTGAACGCCACCACGCGTACGACTTGCCATGGTTTTCTGACGAGAAGCTTCTTCAATACCAGCATTGTATGCATGACCTGTGGCATAGCGAGAATACGAGTAGCCGCCAGCATCCTCCTCAGATGCCTGTGCACGCAGAGGCACGCCAGTTTGTCTGGAGCGAACACCAGACGTAGTTGCAAACGCACCCATATCGCCAGCTGGTCCACCCGATGTGGGGAGAAGACCGTGGTACTGCACGTATGCCTTTGGCCTACTACCAGACTCGTTCACGACGTCATAGCCAGCAATGCCACGACCAGACTGAGTATCGCGCGTACGACGGCGAAGCTCATGAGAATAGGTGCCATTTTCAAACTCGTAGCTCTCTTCCTGGAAGAGGTCTACAATCTCACGCGGATTGAGTCCCAGGTAGCGAGCATACGAAGAGAGCATGCCCTGAGCATAACCGCTCTGAGGCATATTCTTAAAATCGCCTTCCTCAAAAGCAATAAGTGCCTGCTCCTTGAGGCGAAGAATCTTTGATGCTTGAGTGATAGAAAGCCCGAGCTGACGTCTACGTTCTACGAGCATCTCACTAAAACGAGGGCGTGGCATGCTTACTCTACCTCCCTATAGGCAGCGTCTTGAACTTTGAGCTCTTCAAGAGCATCTTTATCGATAAGAACTTCTCGAGGCTTTGATCCGTTGGCTGGGCCAACAACGCCTTTTGCCTCAAGCATATCCATAATTCTACCAGCACGAGCATACCCAACAGAGAGTGCTCTTTGCAAACTAGATGTAGAACCTAGCTGAGAATCCACAATAATGCGTGCAGCTTCCCAAATAAGTGGGTCGTCTGCCTGTACCATACCACCAACTCCGCCAACGCCATCAGCTTGTGTTGGAGTTGCAACGGTCAAAATGTTATCGTGATATTCGGCCACGCGCTGAGTGCGGATGTACTTAACGGTCTCCTCGATCTCCTCGTCAGAGACCCAGCAACCCTGTGCGCGATTAGGCTTCTTACCACGAAGTTTAACCAGCATGTCACCCTTACCCAGCAGCTGTTCAGCGCCCTTTTGGTCCAGAATAATGCGGGAGTTTAAAGAGTTATCAACTGAGAGCGCAACACGGTTATCGATGTTTGCACGGATTAAACCAGTTACGACGTCTGCAGAAGGACGCTGCGTTGCAACAATCAGGTGAATACCTGCAGCACGGCCAAGCTGAGCAATACGGACAATGGAAGACTCAACGTCTTTGCCAGCAACCATCATGAGGTCAGCAAGCTCGTCGATGACAATGACAAAGTACGGCATGTGCTTTGGAGGATTCTCCATATCAGCGTACGTATCGCCATCAACATTCCTGTTGTACGTCTTAATATCACGCACTTTGTAGTGCTCAAATACCTTAAGGCGACGCTCCATCTCGGTGACGCCCCACTGAAGCGCACTTGCGGCCTGCCTTGGCTCGGTAACAACTGGAACATACAGGTGAGGAAGGCCAGCGTAACCTGTAAACTCAACGCGCTTTGGGTCAACCATGATAAGGCGGACCTGCTCAGGAGTTGCGCGCATGAGCATAGACATGACAATGGCGTTGAGCAGGACAGACTTACCAGAACCGGTAGTACCTGCTACCAGCAAGTGAGGAAGACTTGCAAGGTCAACAACAATTGGCTTGCCCTCAGAATCGCGACCAAAGGCGCACTCAAGAGGACCGCCCTTTGCAAACGGAAGAACGTCAGCCAAGTTGACTGCCTGGGCTTTCTCGTTAGGAATCTCAATACCAACCAGAGAAGTTCCAGGAATTGGAGCAAAAATACGAACAGACTTTGCCGCAAGTGAAAGCGCAATATCGTCCTCAAGATTGGTGATCTTGTTGACGCGCTCACCCTCGCCCATCGAAATCTTAAACGTAGTGACAGAAGGACCTGCAGTCCAACCAACCACCTGGCTGGAAAGGCCAAACTCCTCAAGCGTAGCCTGGAGTCTCTGAGTAGTAGCTTCAAGCTCATCATCGCTTACGGCAGAAGTGGCCGAGTTCTTGTTTGTCTTCAAAATGCTAAATGGTGGCAGCTCATACGACTCATCGTCGTCACCTGGCCTTTTAAGCTGGTCAGGTGTGGCGAGAAAATCGGGCGTTGTTTTAGCTTTGCTCTTAGGTTTAGTCTGTTTTGTTGTAGGAGCAACATCAGCTACAGCAACATCGTTTTTCTCGACAACTGCATCATCTGGCTGGTCCTTCTTCTTAGAACGAAGCTTATTCTTAGCCTTATCAATGAGCGTAGTTGGAGCATCTCCTGCGTCCTCTTGCGCCTCTTCTTCCTCATAAAGACGGGCGTCACGCTTAATGACAGAAGTCTTACGATTGCCCAGATAGGTGGTCTCCCCTTCACCGGTCTCGTCAAAGAGAGAAGACTGGTTGTTTGCGCCACGTCTACCCTGCTTCTTTGCAGGCTGTGGAGCATTTGCAGCGTAGAGCGACTCTTCTTTTGCAAGAGCGCGCTCTTCTTTACGGTAGCGATGATTCTCGCGCGCTTCATCCAGGCGGAAGCTTACGCGCTCAACCATGTCAGAAATGGAGAAGCCACAGATAACAACACCGGCAATAATAAAGCCAACCAAAAGGACATTGCCCACCACGCGGCCAACAAAGCGTAGCAAAACCCAAGCAATACCGCCGCCCACATAACCGCCGGCAGCCTCTAGGACTTTTGTGCCCAAAAGCATATCTGGAGCAGCCTCGGCACCTGGGAAGTTAAGTGAAATAAGAGCAAGGGCGGCAAGAACGTCCAGCGTTAGACCAATAGCAATACGCGTAGAGATTCCCTGATCATCACGCATAAAGAAGGTCATAGCAAAGACAAATACTGCAATGGGAAAAAGTAGCGCTCCCGTACCAAAACAGAGCTTGAGCCCATGACCCATTGCGCTGGTAATAACAGCGTTAGAAGGGACAATAATGGACAAAAACAGAGCAATTGCAACCACTGCAAGAACAACACCAATGATATCGTTCTGCAGTGGGCTCAAGCCTACTGCCTGGGCAGAAGCGGCGTTTCTAGAATTTCTTTTTGCTGCGTTTGAGGTGCGTTTAGAGGGCATTGGGCTTATACCTCCATAATGACCGGAATAACCATTGGTCGAGTACGAGTTTTGCTCCAAAGGAAGTTAGAAAGGGCATTGCGTACGCTCTTTCTCATTGCTTCAATGTTTGCGCCTTCGGACTTAGAGGCCTTCTCGATTGAATTTCTCACAAGATTCTGTGCGTCATTCATAAGCTCATCATCGTCGGCAAATGAAACACCACGGCCAGAAATCTCAACAACACCTGGCTTAAGGTTGCGACCAACAAGGGTTACCACAGCGGTAACAATGCCGTCCTGAGAAAGGCGCTGACGGTCACGAAGAACAACAGGGTTAGCGTCGGTGACAGAGAGGCCGTCAACGTACACTACGCCAGACTCAACCGTCTTACCACGAGTAACCTTGCCGTTTCTCATCTCAAGCGTGTCGCCGTTATCAAGAATGAAAATGCGATTAGCAGGAACACCCATCTGCTGAGCAAGTTCTGCGTGAGCACGCAGGTGAACAGCCTCACCATGAACAGGCATGAAGTTCTTTGGACGAGCCATACCAAGCATAAGCTTGAGCTCTTCCTGGCTACCATGACCAGAAACGTGGACAAGTGCCTTTGACTTATCGTAAATCTCGCAACCAATCTTAGAGAGTGCGTTGATGATGGACTGAACGCTCTTCTCGTTACCTGGAACAGGAGTTGCAGAGATGATTACGGTGTCCTGAGGACGAATGGAAAGCGACTTGTGCTCTCCGTTTGCCATGCGTGCCAAAGCACTCAGAGGCTCTCCCTGGGAACCGGTACACAGAACAACAATGCGATCATCTGCGAGTTTATCAACATCGTACGCATCAATGATGTCTTTATCGGCAATGTTGAGGTAGCCAAGCTCACGCGCAACCTTTGTGTTTGTAATCATAGAGCGACCGGTAACAACAACCTTACGCTTTACCGCAACAGAGGCATCGCACACCTGCTGCAGGCGGTGAATGTGGCTTGAGAACGACGCAACAAAGACGCGACCAGTTGCATTTTTGATGATGTGACGAAGCGCCGCACCAACAGAAGCCTCGGATGGGGTCATACCAGGGCGATTAGCGTTGGTTGAGTCAGACAACAGCAGGTCAAGGCCCTCGGAGCCAAACTTGGTGATAGCCGCATAATTTGGACGCACGCCATCAATTGGAGTCTGATCAAGCTTAAAGTCACCAGAGTGAATAAGCGTTCCTGCAGGAGTCTTCATATGAATACCAAAAGCTGCAGGAATAGAGTGAGTCATCGAGAAGAACGTGATGTCAAAGGCGCCAAGCTGGACCTTTGAACCATCAGTAACCTCACGAAGCTTGGTGCCCACAATCTTGTGCTCAGCAAGCTTACCTTCAATAAAGCCAAGCGAGAGCTTACTGGAATAGATTGGCACCTTACGAGTAAGGTCCATAAGCAGGTACGGAAGAGCACCAATGTGGTCTTCATGACCGTGGGTAATCAAAATGCCACGGAGCTTATCTTCATTTTCTAGTACATAGGTGTAGTCTGGCAAAACTAGGTCAATACCAGGCTGTTCGTCATCTGGGAACATCAAACCAGCATCAACAAGCACCATATCATTACCGTATTCAAAAACGGTCATGTTCTTGCCAATGCCATCAAGTCCGCCCATAGGAATGACTTTAAGAGCTGGGTCTTTCTTAGGCATTAAAACGCTTTCCTTTCAAATAACTTTCTATAACAGACGCAACCCAAAGGGCCGTCTCTAAGACTTTTTGCAAAATCTACATGTTGTTTAATTATATAAAAAATCTGCACGTATTACGCTATATATTCCCAAAGAATCAAAATCTCAACAGAATAACAAGAGAGCTCCGACATGCATCGAAGCTCTCTTCAATACCTCATGTTTTATAAGACCTCGCGTGGCGAGAAACCCTTTGAGTTTAGGTGTGCCTTATGCGTCGTGGTGACGACGTGGCTGCCTGCGCTCAGAGTTGCCGTTGTCGTTCTGACGACGTGGACGACGCTCCTCACGGTCCTTCTTTGGAGCACCCTGTGGTGCCTCTGGCTTATCAAGACGGTCAAGAGAAATCTTGCCCTTCTCGTCTACCTCAAGGACCTGAACCTTAACCTCGTCGCCAACAGCCAGGACATCCTCGATCTTCTCGACACGTCCCTGTGCAACGCGGGAAATGTGAAGCAGACCATCCTTGCCAGGAAGGAGCTCAACAAAGGCGCCGAATGGCTGAAGACCAACAACGCGACCAGTGTACTCCTCGCCTACCTCTGGAACCTTAACAATAGCCTTGATGCGCTCTGCAGCAGCCTCGGCAGCACCGTTAGTACCAGCGATAAAGACGGTACCGTCCTCCTGGATGTCAACGGTTGCGCCCGTATCCTCCTGGATACCGCGAATAACCTTGCCACCAGAGCCAATGACGTCGCGAATCTTATCGGTTGGGATAGAAAGTGAGATGATCTGTGGAGCGGTCTCTTTGGTCTCAGTACGAGGTGCAGGAATCTGCTCGAGCATCTTGTTCAGAATGAACATACGGCCCTCTTGAGCCTGGAGAAGTGCGCTGCGCAGAATCTCTGGAGTAAGACCAGTTGCCTTGTTGTCCATCTGCATTGCGGTAATACCCTTGGTGGTACCGCAGACCTTGAAGTCCATGTCGCCAAGGAAGTCCTCAAGACCCTGGATATCGGTAAGAACAACAGTCTTGCCGTTCTCCTGGATAAGACCCATTGCAACACCAGAAACAGGACGCTTCAGAGGAACGCCTGCATCCATAAGGGAAAGCGTAGAACCGCAGGTAGAAGCCATGGAAGAAGAACCATTGGACTCCATTACCTCAGAGACAACGCGGATGGTGTAAGGGAACTCTTCCTCGGAAGGAATGACAGGCAGAAGTGCGCGCTCTGCAAGAGCTCCGTGACCAATCTCACGGCGCTTTGGACTGCCCATACGGCCAGTCTCACCGGTGCAGAATGGTGGGAAGTTGTAGTGGTGAATGTAGCGCTTGCCATCCATTGGCTCAATGGTGTCAAGACGCTGCCACTCGTTGAGCATGCCAAGTGTACAAATGGAGAGAACCTGAGTCTGACCACGCTGGAAAAGACCAGAGCCGTGAACAAGTGGCAGGTAATCAGGCTTGACCATGATTGGACGAATCTCGTCTGCAACACGACCGTCAACACGCTCGCCGGTCTCAACAACCATGACGCGCATAGCGTGCTTCTCAAGACCCTTGAGCTCAACGGCAATAGCGCGGCTCCAAAGCTCCTGCTCCTCCTCGGTGAACTGAGCCTTAATCTCGTCCATCAGGTCAGCAACCTTCTGCATACGGGACTGCTTGTCAGCGTCCTTAAGAGCAGCACTCATCTGGTCATAGTAAGCAAAGATGCGGTCATGGACCTCAGCGATTGGCTCGTCAAGGATGTACTCGCGCTTGACGATAGGGCCGTTAACCTCTTCCCACTTAGCAATAAACTTCTTCTGCTCCTCGCAGAAGGCTGCAATTGCCTCCTGACCAAATGCCATAGCGGAGAGCATATCCTCTTCGGAAATCTCATCTGCGCCAGCCTCAAGCATAGAAATGAAAGTGGAAGAACCGCCAAGCTCAAGGTCAAGGTCAGAGTGATCGCGCTCTTCATAGGTTGGGTTAACCAGGAACTCGCCGGTATCAGCGTTGCGACCAATACGGACGCACGCAAGTGGTCCCTCAAAAGGAACGCCACCAACGGCCAGAGCAGCAGAAGCGCCCATGACAGAGATGGTATCAACAGCGTTTACCTGATCAGCAACAAGGGAAGTTGCAACAATCTGAACCTCATTACGGAAGCCATCTGGGAAGGATGGGCGCAGAGGACGGTCAATCATACGAGCAGTAAGGGTTGCCTTCTCGGATGGACGAGCCTCACGCTTGAGGTATCCACCAGGAACGCGACCAACTGCGTACATTTTCTCAATAAAATCAACAGTCAGTGGGAAGAAGTCGTAATCTTTACGCTCCTTGGAAACCACTGCAGTGAGAAGTACGGTGGAATCGCCGCACTTAACGATACAGGCACCTGTTGCCTGCTTTGCGAGCTCACCAGCCTCAAGGGTGTAGTGCTTACCATAGAGGTCAAATTCGTGAGTTACTTTAGTCATTTCTTTCCTCTTCTATCTCCGTTTGCCCCATTGCAAACGGGCCTCAAACATAAAGGGCGCCAGACGGCGCCCTAAAAAGCCAACTTACTGGATGTTGTCGCGGATACCCAGGGAAGCAATAAGAGTACGGTACTCTTCAATGTCGTTCGACTTGATGTAAGAAAGAAGACGACGACGCTTACCAACGAGCATCAGAAGACCACGACGAGTGTGGAAGTCCTTCTGATGGGACTTCATGTGGTCGGTGAGCTGACGAATACGCTCAGTAAGAAGAGCAACCTGAACCTGTGCGGAACCGGAGTCCTTCTCGTCCTTGCCGTACTGCTTGATGAGCTCAGCCTTACGATCCTTAGTTACTGCCATAATAAACCGCCTTTCGCGTTGAATACTCCTTGTACTGAGAAGGTAGCCGGCAGTGACTAGCCCCTAAGAACAAGGAAATAACCTACAAGAGGATACCAGTTACTGGTGAACTTTGCTAGTAAAAATCCACTTCAACTAGATACTCAGCAGAAATTCAAATGCCTTGAGACGTGCCTCAAGGTGTGTGGCTGCCCAAATATGCGCGCTTGTGAGCAAAAAGAGCGCAGTTTCTGGAGCAATCTCGGCAACAATAAGCTGGTCAAAGGTAAGTTTTAGAAGTGACGACAACCACGAGAGCTCAAGTGGAGTTACCTCAATGGCTCCCTCAATCTCATGCGCACAACTTCCACACAATGCACCACCAGCAGCTGGCGAGAAGTACGTCAGAGCTTCATCTCCACAGGCAATGCACGATTCCAACTCAGGGCGCCAGCCTTCATGTGCCAAAACCTTAAACACATAAGCAGCAACAACAAGATCTAAGTGTTTCTCGTCAGCTACTTCTTCGCAGGCTCTGAGAGCCCTAGAAAGCAATGGATAGAGAAACGCGTCTTCGACGCCGTCGATACACGAAAGACGTGCGACTTCACAGATAGCTGACGCGGCTGCTACCTTAGAAAGATCTCCGCGCAGTGATGCGTGCGGCTCAAGCAGCGTTGCCTCGGACAGGATATCAAGCGAGCGACCTTCTGCCAGCAGTACGTCTAGCTCACAAAACAGTTCAACGCGAGCAGCAAAGCGGCCGCCCGGCTTCCTGGCACCCTTTGCGACAGCGCGACGTTCTTCTCCCGAATCGGAGAGCATGGTTAAGATAAGGTCTTGCTCAGCGAGTTTTGTTCTATCAAGCACAATTGCTTTAAGACGAGAGGTCTTTCTACCAGGCACAACTAGTCCTCAGTTGAGTAACCTAGGCGCTTAATCTCATTGGCATCACGCCTCCAGAGAGGCTGAACGCGCACCTGCAGGTCAAGGTAAACCTTGCGACCAAACAGTTTCTCCAGGTCTTTTCTAGCTTCAACGCCAACGCGCTTAATCATAGAGCCGCCCTGACCAACTACGATGCCCTTTTGTCCTTCTCGCTCAACCAAAATGGTGGCAGAAATAGATAAATGCCCGTCCGTTGCTACCTCATAGGAATCACAAACAACGGCAACGGAATGGGGAACTTCTTGGCGAAGATTCAACAAGAGCTTCTCGCGAACAAACTCTGCTACCAGGTCTTCTGGCAATGCGTCAGTCTCCATGTCCTCTGGGAACCACATGGGACCCTCAGGAAGATGCTCTGAAACAAGCGAGATAAATGCCTGAATATTGAAGTCTTCTGGAGCAGAAACAACAAGCACGTCATCAAAGTGCGCAAGAGCCTGTGCGGCCTCAAGCTGTTCTGCTACTTGCTCTGGAGTTGCAATGTCAGCCTTGGTAATAACCAGCAGCTTAAAGGCAGCATGTGCCTGCTCAACATGATTGGCAACCCATTCATCTCCACGACCAACAGGCTTAGTAGCGTCAATCAAAAAAGCAATGACATCAGCGTCGTTGAGTTCTCCCAGCGCAGCCTTATTGAGTTCTTTTCCAAGAGCATCTTTAGGCTTGTGGAGGCCTGGAGTGTCTACAATGACCAGCTGGGAGTTTTCTCCGTTCACCACTGCCCTAAAGCGACGTCGTGTTGTCTGGGCAACAGGGCTCGCAATGGCTACCTTCTGGCCCATGCAAGCGTTTAACAGCGTGGACTTACCAACACTTGGACGACCAACTAAAGCAACAAAGCCGCTCCTAAATGGAGCGGTCTCAGATGTAGTGTTTTCAGAAACTGAATTGGCGGTCATATGTCCTCCAACTTACCAATGAAAAATTGCACGCGAGAAAATCAAAAGTCCTATAAGAGCTGCGGTGATGCTGATGCAGCATGAGGCAGCTGCCGCAATATCTTTAGCCTTACCGGCCATAGGATGAAACTCTGGAGAAACCAGATCTACCACGGTTTCTATTGCTGTATTGAGAAGTTCTGTAGTTAAAACCGCACCAATACAAGCAAGAACAAGTGCCCAGCTCAGCGCATCTAAACCAACAAACAATCCCGCAAGCACTGTTACAACAGCAGCAACGGCCATACGACGCAGGTTTGCCTCTTGAGCAAACGCCTGACGAGCACCTTGGAGCGCAAAAAGAAGGCCGCGCTTAAAGCTTGGATGTCTGCCTTTAGATCCCGGAATCATTACTCGTCAATCCCCTCGCGGTGGCGAGTCAACACGACTGGCTCAATAGTCCTATCCGTTGAAAGCAGAGCAACAAGAGCGTCTTCACGAGCCTCCATAACCTCTGCCTCATCATCTTCAATATGGTCATATCCAAGCAGGTGAAGCATGGCATGAACGAGCATAAGCCTAAACTCATCCGCCTCTGTAGTGCCATATTCTTTAGCCTGGCGAGCAATAAAATGAGGAGCCAAAATAATATCGCCCAACTCACACATCTCACCAGGAGCCAAATCTGGATCATCAGGGCGTTCTACCTCAAGTGAGATAACGTCAGTGGGCACATTTTTTTCTCGCCACTCAAGGTTTACCTGCTGAATCTCTGCATCACTGACTACAGAAATGGAGACCGCGCAAGGGCGTTTAACGCCCTCTTCAGAGAGTACTAGATTGCAATCAGCTTCAATCTCTTCCACAGAAATTGGCGACTCGACGCCCTCTTCGATCACAATGTCGTACTCGTTAACCACGTTACTCCCCTAGCTGTTTTTTCTCATACGCAGTGTATGCATCAACTATCTTACCAACCAACGTGTGGCGAACAATATCATTTCTATCTAAATCAACAAAAGCAACGTCTTCAAGATTGCCAAGCACCTGTCGAGCAACATCCAAACCACTTCTGCCCACAAGGTCTCGCTGTGTTGCATCGCCCGTAATTACAAACTTTGACGAGAAACCCAATCGAGTAAGAAACATCTTCATCTGCTCAGGAGTGGTGTTTTGAGCCTCATCCAAAATGACAAACGCGTCATTCATGGTACGACCGCGCATAAATGCAAGTGGCGCAATCTCAACAATTCCCTGTTCAATGAGGTTATTTGCGTACTCCATGGAAGTCATATCAAAAAGCGCATCGTAGAGCGGCCTAATGTAGGGATCCAGCTTTTCTTGAAGTGTGCCTGGAAGAAAGCCGAGAGACTCTCCTGCTTCTACAACAGGTCTTACCAGCACAATTCTGCTGATTTGCTGAGAAGTCAAAGCGGCAAGTGCCATAGCAACTGCCAGATACGTTTTACCTGTTCCTGCAGGACCAATACCAAACGTAATGGAATTGTTTGCTATTGCATTGGTATACGCTATTTGACCTTGTGTTTTAGGCTGAATTGCTTTGCCTTTATGAGTTACAAACAGGGTACGTGTTCCCGTTTGCTCTAAGTTGGCATTTCTTTTTGTACTATCAAGCAGCAACTTTACGTCTTCAAGCGTGGGCCTTGAGCCTGATTCGACCATTTGAATTAGGTGAGAAAAAATAAGCGTTAACTGCTCAATTTCTTGAGAAGTTCCCGACAAAAAGATTGCTTTGCCTCTGACTGAAATAAGAGCCGCACATGACGCTTCAATTTCTCTGAGCAAACTATCAGCAGGACCTGTCAGATACAGAGGATCCACTGAATCAGGAATAGTTAAGCGAATCTGTGTTGGCTCCATGTTCCCCCAATTTATAAACGAGTAGCTTTTAGCGTTCCATTAGGTAAAACTTCATCAAAGCGCATAGCGATAAGTTCATCAAGTTCAATAGCAGGATCAACCTGGACATCAAAAAGGCCGCCAGAAATTCCCCTACCAGGATACTGTACCACCACATTATCGCAGGTACCAACAAGCTTCTTAGCAGCATCAAAGCGCATGGCATTACCCAGATCACGCATTTTCTTGGCGCGCTCAGCCATCACCTTTGGATCTACCTGATTTGGAGCGGTTGCCGCAGGAGTTCCAGGTCGTTTGGAATACCTAAATACGTGCATCTTTGAAAAGCCCATCTGACGACAAAACTCATACGACTCTTCAAATTCTTTATCAGTTTCTCCAGGAAAACCAACAATAAGGTCTGTTCCTAACGCAATAGTTGGCAGCACCGAACGAGCTTCCTCGACAGCGTTGCGATAAAGTTCTGTCCTATACACCCTGCCCATACGAGCAAGCGTAGCGTCACATCCGGACTGAAGGCAGATATGCAAGAAAGGTGCAATTCTTCCATTGGATGCAGCAATTACCTCTACCAAACGAGCATTTACATCAGGTGGCTCAAGAGAAGAAAGCCTCAAGCGGCCAACCTCAGTTTTTTCAAGCACATACTCGAGAAGATCAGGAAGCCTAAGGGTTTTCTCACCTTCATCCTCAAGTTGAGCCTTATAGCTACCAAGGTTGATTCCCGTAAGAACAACCTCTTGAGCTCCTCTGCTCATAGCATCTTTTACCTGCGAAACAACTTCACGAGGATCAAGAGACTTACCTGCGCCACGTGCCTTCCACACAATGCAAAAGGTGCAACGATTATCGCAACCATCTTGAATTTTGATGCCAGGGCGCGTACGACCTGTTGGAGTAGGCTTGGAGATGACAAGTCCGTCGTCGCTTACGGATTCTGGTGCAAAACCTAGCTCTTCAAGAACCCTATCTGCAACTTTGTCCTTCTCGGCTTCTACAACAACGTTAGGAGCAAGCGAGGCAAGTTCATCAGCAAAAAGACTTGCAACACAACCCGTTGCTACTACAAGAGGGGCTCCTGGCATAAGCGCTGCTTTACGCACAGCTTTTCTCGTTTTAGCTTCTGCTTCTGCGGTGACAGCACATGTGTTGATAACAATTGCCTGAGCTTCATCTTCTTCAACAATGCGACACCCCATGCGAAGCAGAGAATCCGCCATTAAATCAAGCTCAACGCGATTTACCCTACATCCAAGATTTATGAGCGCAATACCATGAGCCATTAGCGCCTCTTCTTGGAAGTCTTTTTGGAAGTCTTTTTGGCGTTCTTATTTTTGTGATCTGAAGAATCACTGCCTTCAGATTGAGTGGTGTGTGACTCATCTTGAGCATCTTGAGAACCACTTTGTTTGCGCTCATCAATGAGGGAGGTAAGCGTCTCTAACTGATCTTTTGTCAGTCCTGTTGAAGTCTCAATGTGAACCAGAACGTAAAGGTTCCCACGAGCCTTGGTATGCAAACGAGGCATGCCTTTACCAGCCACGCTTAGCTGCTGGCCATACTTACAACCTGCAGGTATAGAAATCTCAATAGTTTCATCTTTGATAATGCCGTCAATGGTAACGGTGGTACCAACAATTGCCTCAAGAGAATCAACACTAACTGAAGTAAAGAGATCGTCTCCCCTGCGCTCAAAGTCTTTATGCTGGGAAACCTCAATAGTTACGATGAGGTCGCCAGAGGTATCACCTCTGACACCTGCCTCGCCCTTGCCGGTAATAGAAATTGACTGGCCAGAATGGACACCAGCAGGAATTTCAACAGAAACACGCTCATGGTCAGGAGTTCTTCCCTGGCCATCACAGGTCTCACAGGCATGTTCTACTTTTTTGCCTGTTCCTTGGCACTCTGGACATACAGTCTGAGACTGCATCTGACCAAAGACGGTATTTTGGACCTGAACTACCGTACCCGTACCGTGACAGCGTGGGCAGTCTTCAATTTTTCCACCCTCACCAAGGCCGGTGCCATTACAGTCATCACAGATAGAAAGTCTGTTATACGAGATAGTTTTTGTGACACCCGCAGCAGCCTCTTCCAAAGTAATAGAGAGTCTAATTCCCATATCACTACCACGAGTATGCTGAGCAGCGCCACGACCACCATGGCCGCCGCCAAAGAAGGAGTCAAAGATATCTCCAAAGCCGCCAAAACCACCGCCAAAGATATCTGACATATCCACATAGCCGCCACCAAAACCGGATGGACCATTAGGATCACCATAACGGTCATAGTTGGCACGTTTTTGCTCATCTGACAGCACAGAATAAGCTTCGTTTACCTCTTTAAACTTCTCTTCTGCATGAGGATCATCAGAAACATCAGGGTGCAGCTTTCTTGCCAGCTTTAGAAAAGCTCGCTTGATTGTTTTTTGGTCTGCATCACGAGCAACACCTAAGAGCTCGTAGAAGTCTTTCTTCTCTGCCACGCTTACTAACTCTCCCCTTGTAAAACCTAAAACTTAAATTCCCATATAGCCGACATGGCCTAATCCGGACGTACAAGCATACAAAGTCATAATAATAATTGAGTAGAAGGCACCGTTGATAATTCCCGAAACAAAGGCATTTGCAAAGCTTCTCCACCAGCCAGCATTCATCTTGACGCCATCTGCAAGAACATTTCTTATGCCAAATATCAAAAGCGGAATCAACACAATGGCAAATAGTGGTGAGCGTAAATTAAGCGCCACAAACACTAGAAGCATTGCAGTTATACCTGTGATACGAGCTCCCGCGCGTTGACGGAACGTCAACTGCTCTGAAGGAACCTTAATATTTACGATAAAATCACCAGTTGCAGAACAATTTGTTCCTGCATTTCCCATTCCAGATACTCTGATTTGGTCACCATCATGTGAATTAGCTGGTACATCAACCATAATTTCGCTTGCAGACAAAACACGTCCAGAACCACCACAAACATCGCATGGATCTTGTACAACGTGTCCTGCCCCTTCACACTCTGGACAGTCAACTCTAAACTTGCCTACTCCAAAAATGGAAGAAAGATCAATGTCAATATGGCCCGTTCCGTGGCAGGTAGGACAGGTAGTTGCCTCAGCTTTATGCTGAGATCCCTTACCAGCACAAGCATCACAAGTAACAAAGCGCTGATACGTGATACCTTTCTTAACGCCATTTTTAGCATCAGTATCATTCAACGTTAAGTCGTAGACAATATCTGCACCTGTCTGAGGCTTGTATGCACGAGAACGCTTTTGAGATCCAGTAGTCCAATTAGTAAAGTTAATATCACCAAACGGGAAGCCTCCCTCAAAAGGAGAACCTCCATAGGCAGATCCACCAGGATAACCAGAAGGTCCATAGCCGCCGCCATAGAAAGAACCGCTCCTCATCGCGTCATAACGACGGCGTTTCTCGGCGTCTGACAGAACAGCATATGCCTCAGAAACTTCTTTAAAACGCTCTTCAGCATCAGGTTCTTTATTTACATCAGGATGAAGCTTACGAGCTTTAGTTTGAAAAGCTTTTCTAATTTCTTCAGCTGTCGCGGACTCAGAGACACCAAGGATGGCGTAATAGTCCTTTTCGTTCATAGCAGCCATGAAATCTCTCCGATTCAACCCATACCTAAATCTGCATCACGAGAACGTTTGAAAGTGTACCCACTTGTTTTGAACTTAATGCAGTACAAACACACTACAGACGTAAATCCCAAAGACGTCCATAGAGCTCGTTTCCAAGCAGCCAGCCCTTCTCGGTAGGCTTATATGAAGTTCCAATCCAAGAATTTGCCGCATCAACGTGAACTAACAAC
>ERZ773265.475-NODE-475-length-24710-cov-9.473251_pt1 | contig 24710 bp, 23 predicted proteins | sample MGYA00580512_ERZ773265 | MGnify/ENA primary metagenome ERZ773265 (study PRJEB29015, sample SAMEA2738169) | human oral metagenome | biome: human oral; feature: human-associated habitat; material: saliva | place: China | collected 2183 ... | reverse complement strand
GCTAAATCGTTAGGTCGGGTAACCGGCGCGGGGGTTCGAATCCCCCATTCTCCGTATAATGAGGAGTTTAGCATTTGCTATCTCCTTTTCTTATACTTTCTCGTCCTGTTTAGTGAGGTTTTTCTGATGAATCGATTTAAAAAGTCTAAGTTTCTGCTTTCTTTTTTTGTATTAGTTGTTGCAATGACGATACTTATCTTATCTACCTCTTCTAGTTGGTTTGTATCAACTACTTCAAATATTATTTCATTGGTAGATAGACTTGTTGGCTCTCCTTTTGCTTTTGTAGCTGATAAAAAAGAAGAAATGTCAGATTTGATGTCTACTTATAGAGAGAATCAACAGCTCAAGAAGAATCTTTATAAGGTTGAGGAAAAGGCTGGGAAGGCAGATTCCTTAGAAGATGAAAATGAGCAGTTGCGAAAACTTCTGGAATTTAAAGAGACTGATAAAAATCAAGTTCAAATTGCCAGCGAAGTGATTGCTCGTACGCCAGCATCCTGGAAAAATGAGCTGACTATTGACAAGGGGACATCTGATAATGTGACTGATGCTATGCTAGTAGTCGCTAATGGTGGTCTAGTAGGAAGTGTTTCTGAAACTAGTAGTCAGTCTAGCTTAGTTTCTCTACTGACTAACGAGGAAAACTCAACTAAAATTTCTGTTAGAATTCAAACGAAGTCTGGTCTAGTTTATGGGATTATTACGGGTTATGATGCAAAAAACTCTGCTTATATTATCAGTCAGTTAAATAGTGCTGAAGATATAAAAGAGGGAGATGAGGTAGCAACCAGTGGCTTGGGTGCTTATAATGCAGAAAATATTCCTGTTGGTAAGGTACTTTCCGTGTCTGAGGCTAAGGATCAGTTAAACAAGATTGTCCTGGTTAAGCCGGCTGCTGATTTGTCGGATATCCGTGCTGTAATGTTAGTAGGGAACTGATATGAGAGATATTAAAGAACATCTTTTGACTCCTATTATTTTATTTTTTGTTTTACTGATTGATGGGCAGATTTCGACTTTTCTGGCTAATATTCTGCCTTTACAATGGCATTTAGTCAGTCATTTTATCTTTATTTTCATGCTTTTTGTTTCCATCAACCTTTCTAGAAACTACAATATTCTCTTGTTTTGCTGTCTGGGGCTGATTTATGATGTTTACTATTTTCATACTATCGGTATTGCTCTTATTCTTTTTCCTCTTTTAAGCCTCTTGGTTTGTCAGTCTAGTTCGACTATGCTTTTAAATAAATTTACTCGTTTTCTATCTGTTTTAATTCTTGTATTTTTATTTGAATTAACTACTTTTGCTTTTGCAGTATTTTTGAATCTTTCTAGTCTGAATTTGCAGTATTTTGTCCTTAGCAGTTTAGTACCGACTATCCTTCTCAATGGCCTGATATTCCTCATTTTTCAGCCTATTTTCGAAAAAATGTATTTATGATAAACAAGAAATAAAAATGTAATAAAGGCGTAACATATGATACAGCATTTTCTGGTATACTAGTTAATGTCTTATAAGAAGGAGTGTATTATTTTTATGAAGAAAAAACTACTCACATCAATTTTATTGAGTACAGTTATCCTTTCACAAGGAGCTGCACTTGTGAGCGTTAAAGCGGAGACAACTGATGAAAAGATTGCTGCACAAGACAGCAAGATTAATAGTTTGACAGAGCAACAACAATCAGCTCAGGCACAAGTTAACGAGATTCAAGGCCAAGTATCTGCTATTCAAAAGCAACAAGAAGAGCTTAAAGCAGAAAATGAAAAATTGTCTGCTGAATCTGCAAGACTTTCTGCTGAGATTGATGAACTGTCTAAAAACATCGTAGCTCGTAATGAGTCACTTGCAAATCAAGCTCGCAGTACCCAAACAAATGGAACTGCTACTAGCTACATCAATACAGTTGTAAATTCTAGCTCTATCACAGAAGCTATTTCTCGTGTAGCAGCTATGAGCGAAATTGTTTCAGCAAATAATAAAATGCTGGAACAACAAAAGAAAGATAAAGAAGTAATTGCTGAAAAGCAAGTTGCGAATAATGAAGCTATCAATACTGTAATTGCTAACCAAGAGAAGTTAGCTGATGATGAGCAAGCTTTGGCAACAAAACAAGCTGAACTGAAAGCAGCTCAGGCAAGTCTTGCAGCTGAAAAAGCGACTGCTGAAAACGAAAAGAATTCTCTTCTTGAAGAAAAAGCAGCAGCTGAAAAAGCAGCAGCTGAAGCGGCAGCTCGTGAAGCAGCTTATAAAGCAGAGCAAGAATCAAAACGTCAAGCAATTGAAGCTTCAGGAAATACTACCCTGCAAGCTCAGGTTCAAGCAGTTGTTAATTCAGCTCCAGCAGCTGAAGCAGCGGCTCCAGCAGCACCTGCAGTAACTCAATCTGTTGCCCGTGCGAATAGACCAGTTTATAGCTCATCTGCATCTTCTTATCCAGTAGGTCAATGTACTTGGGGTGCTAAGACATTAGCTCCTTGGGCTGGCGATTACTGGGGTAATGGTGGACAATGGTCTGCAAGTGCAGCAGCAGCAGGCTTCCGTGTTGGTTCACAGCCAGAAGTTGGAGCGATTGCATGTTGGACTGACGGTGGATATGGACACGTTGCAGTAGTAACAGCTGTTCAATCTACTACAAGCATCCAAGTATCAGAAGCAAACTACCTTGGACAACAATCAATCGGTAACTACCGTGGATGGTTTAATCCAACAACTGCACAAGGTACAGTTTCATATATCTATCCGAACTAATCAGTAAAAAGCGCCTCTGGCGTTTTTTATTTTTAATTGAAAAATCAACTGAAAAAAGTTACAATGGTAGTTGGGAAAAGTTGTAATTGGACAATGAAAGACGATTTAGAATCTGGAGGGAATCATGTCTTTTTCTGATTTAAAACTCTTTGCTCTTTCTTCTAATCAAGAATTAGCGCAGCGTGTTGCTCAAGAGATTGGATTGCCACTTGGGAAATCAACTGTTCGTCAGTTCTCTGATGGAGAGATTCAAGTGAATATTGAAGAATCTATTCGCGGGAAACACGTCTTTATTTTGCAGTCTACCAGTTCGCCAGTCAATGATAATTTGATGGAAATCTTGATTATGGTAGATGCTTTGAAACGGGCTAGCGCTGAATCCATCAATGTTGTCATGCCTTACTATGGCTATGCTCGGCAGGATCGCAAGGCTAGAGCTCGTGAGCCAATTACATCTAAATTAGTTGCTAATATGTTGGAAATTGCTGGTGTGGATCGGATGCTGACTATTGACTTGCACGCAGCGCAAATCCAGGGCTTCTTTGATATTCCAGTGGATCACTTGATGGGTGCACCTTTGATTGCAGATTACTTTGAGCGCCGTAATATGACAGGGGGCGACTATGTGGTAGTCAGTCCTGACCATGGTGGTGTGAGTCGTGCCCGTAAGTTAGCAGAGTTTCTGAAAACACCGATTGCGATTATTGATAAGCGTCGCAGCGTAGACAAGATGAATAGCAGTGAAGTTATGAACATCATTGGTAAGGTAGAAGGAAAAACTTGTATCCTAATTGATGATATGATTGATACAGCGGGAACTATCTGCCATGCAGCTGACGCTCTCGCTGAAGCAGGGGCTGTAGAAGTCTATGCTAGCTGTACTCATCCAGTCTTATCTGGTCCAGCTATGGATAATATCCAAAAGTCGGCGATTAAAAAATTGGTTGTGCTGGATACAATTTATCTGCCTCAAGAGCGCTTGATTGATAAGATTGAGCAGATTTCAATTGCGCATCTTTTAGGGGAAGCCATTGTCCGTATTCATGAAAAACGGCCACTGTCACCCTTGTTTGAAATAGGTAAAAAATAATCTGAGATATATGGCTGGGATGCTTGATTTCTGGCCTCTTTTTTATTCTATTCCTACTATTTTTTTTAAAAAAGTCCAACATTCACTTTAAAAGAAAACTCAAATTACTTGATGTTTCAAATATAAATAAATGACCATTTAAATAGTTGGTAAATTGACAATTTGTCTCATCCCTTGGTATTATTTGGTTTTAAAAATTTTTATGTAGTAAAATTCTTGACTTTTTTTAGAGTTCGAACTATACTTATTAGTAGGTAATATTAGGTAACGGGGAGTTACAATTATTTTTGAAAAGTAACGAGGAGATTAGATAATGAAAAAGGTTTTGCTTTCAAGTGCTGTGGCCCTTTCACTTTTCGCGGCTGCTGCACCAGTATTTGCTGAGGGTACAGCCAGTCTTTGGGTTAATGACATTGATAATAATGAAGTTCCCCAAGGCAGTACGGACTCAGAATCTAATAAAGTTATGGATGAATTGCAGGCCTATAGAGATGCACAATCAGCTCTGGATCAGCAAGTTGCTGAAGCTAAGAAAGCTCCGGTTGGCAAAAGTGCTGTGATGGAGGATCAAGCTGGTAACAAAGTTCTTGTTATTGGTGAGGGAGAGTCGGCCAATGCTGATCAGCCTTCAGCGGCACCATCTACTACAGATCCATCTACACCGGCTTATTCGGCAGCACCTTACTCCACAGCCTCTTCATCAGTTCCGACTTTTCCAGCACCGTCTCAATCTTCGGCGGCGTCCTCTTCAGCAACAGGTAAAAAGAAGGCTAAAAAATCAGAAAATAAAGCAAAAAAAGCTCCGGAAGCAAAAGAAGAGAACAAGGAAAATGAGGAGAATTCTGAAGAAAAGTCACTTCCTAAGACAAGTGCAGTCAAATAATTTTGTCTTTAATTTGTGCTAACGCCTAAATATCACTGAGCCTTCGTTCGGTGATATTTTTTGTAAAAAATGAAAAAAAAAGGATTTTTAGATTATGCAAGAAAAAGATAGGAGTCAAGCTTCGAATAAGAAACTGCTCCTTGTTGTTGGAATTTGCCTCCTACTGATTGTTCTGGTTATTTTTTCTGTTTTTTATTCTTTCCGTTCATCAACATCAGGCAGCAAGCTTCGAGTTTCGCATCCTAGCAGGATTGAAACATCAAGCTCATCTGCATCCTCAAGTCAGACAGAAAAGGAATATTTAGCAGAGCGTTTTGCTAAACTGAAGGCTGTGAATTCAGAAACGATAGGTTATGTCTATGCTCCTGGTACACAGTTGGATGAGCCAGTGGTGCAAACGAAAGATAATGAGACTTATCTGCTGAAGACATTTGAAGGGAAGCAAGAGCCCTATATGGGAGCGGTCTTTATGGATAAGGACAATCATAGAGATTTCAGTGATCGTCTGACTTGGCTTTTCGGGCATGCTCGGGGCAGCAAGGCAGGAGATCATCGCATGTTTAATGATGTCAACTACTATGATCGTCAGGATTATTTTGACAAACATAGATATGTCGTGATTGAGACTCCTGAGCGTAAGTATTATTATCAAGCTATGGGACTGGTTATCGTGCCGGAAGAGACTGCTTTTTATCGGACGGAGTTTAAGGATGACGAGGACTTTACGACTCAGCTCAGAAATATCTATGAAGCTGCTCGGACTAAGGATCCTAAGATCCAGATTAAGGCGAGTGACCGGTATGTGGTTCTTTCAACCTGCCGTGAAGAAGACGACACGATTCGTTCTAACCTTTATTTGCGGCAGATTCCTGATTCAGAACTGCCAGATTTTCTGGCCAAGCATGGCAAGGAATTGACCTATACTCCGACTCGTTGATTGGCCAGTCACGTGAGATGTGGCTATATCCATTATTTGGCAGTAAAGAATTTTAAGGTAAGGAAAAAAGGGACTGAGTGCAAAGCTTAGTCCTTTTTCTGTATAAGAAATCATGTAATAGCTTTTGCTATGCTTCTGCATTTATAGTATAATAGTTCTATTGAGCGGCTGGAGGTATGTATGGATTTAAGTAAGAAATTTAATAAAAACTTAGAAAAAATAGAAATTTCGCTGATTCGTCAGTTTGACCAATCAATTTCTGCTATTCCGGGAGTTCTTCGGCTAACCTTAGGGGAGCCGGACTTTACAACACCGGATCATATCAAAGAAGCAGCCAAGGCGGCGATTGATGCTAATCAAAGTCACTACACTGGTATGAGCGGTCTCTTGGAGCTGCGTCAGGCGGCCAGCAGCTTTGTGAAAGAAAAGTATAATCTGCACTATCGCCCAGAAGATGAGGTTTTGGTCACAATTGGGGCGACAGAGGCCTTGTCGGCTACGCTGACAGCCATTCTAGAAGAAGGAGACAAGGTCTTGCTGCCAGCTCCTGCTTATCCAGGCTATGAGCCTATTGTCAATCTAGTGGGGGCAGAGATTGTCGAGATTGATACAACGGCCAATAACTTTGTCCTCACTCCAGAGATGCTGGAAGCAGCTATTTTGGAGCAGGGCGAGCAGTTAAAAGCGGTCATTCTTAATTATCCAGCCAATCCGACCGGCGTGACTTATTCGCGGGAGCAGATAAAAGCTCTGGCGGATGTCCTAGGAAAATACCAAGTCTTTGTGGTCTGCGATGAGGTCTATTCTGAGCTGACCTATACGGAGCAGGGGCATGTCTCCATCGCGGAGTATCTGCCAGACCAAACCATTGTCATCAACGGCCTGTCTAAGTCTCATGCCATGACTGGCTGGCGGTTGGGCTTTATCTTTGCTCCAGCAGTTTTCACTGCTCAGCTGATTAAGAGCCATCAGTATCTCGTAACAGCGGCCAATACCATGGCTCAGTTTGCTGGTATTGAAGCCCTGACAGTTGGGAAAGATGATGCGGAGCCAATGAAGGCTGAATATATCCAGCGTCGCGATTATATCATAGAGAAAATGGCTGAGCTAGGCTTTAAGATTATCAAACCAGACGGGGCTTTTTATATTTTTGCTAAGATACCAGATGGTTATAATCAAGATTCTTTCGCCTTTCTACAGGATTTTGCAGAGAAGAAGGCTGTGGCCTTTATCCCGGGAGCGGCTTTTGGTCAATATGGGGAAGGCTATATCCGCCTGTCCTACGCGGCTAGTATGGAGACGATTCGAGAAGCTCTGAAACGCCTCAAGGACTACATGGAGGACTATGCTTAAATCTCTAACAAGTCAAGGTCTGGTTCTCTATAACCGCAATTTCCGTGAGGATGATAAGCTGGTCAAAATCTTTACGGAACAGGCTGGCAAGCGTATGTTTTTCGTCAAGCATGCTGGGAAGTCCAAGCTAGCACCCGTCATTCAGCCTTTGACTGCGGCGAACTTGCTGATGAAAATCAATGATGATGGTCTTAGCTATATCGAGGATTATCAGGATGTAGTCACCTATCACCGCATCAATGAAGACTTATTCATCATGGCCTATGCCAGTTATGTGGCGGCCTTGGCAGATGCCAGTCTTCAGGACAATCAGCCGGATCCTGCTCTCTTTGCTTTTCTGCAGAAAACCCTAGAGCTGATGAATAATGGTCTGGACTATGAGGTGCTGACCAATATCTTTGAGATTCAAATTTTGTCACGTTTTGGGGTTTCGCTGAACTTCCATGACTGTGCTTTTTGTCATCGGACGGGTCTGCCTTTTGACTTTTCTTTCAAATATAGCGGAGTCCTTTGCCCTGAGCATTACCATCAGGATGAACGCCGCTGTCATCTAAATCCCAACCTTCCTTTTCTGCTGGACCAATTTCAGGCGGTCCGCTTTAGCGAATTGGAGACCATTTCTTTGAAGCCAGATATTAAAAAGCAGCTGCGGGATTTTATCGATCTGCTCTATGATGAATATGTCGGCATCCATCTCAAATCCAAAAAATTTATAGATTCTCTGGGAGACTGGGGAAGCATTTTAAAAGATAAGAACGAGGAATAAATTGAATGAAAAAAATAGCTGTTGATGCTATGGGAGGGGACAATGCCCCTCAGGCTCTGGTGGAAGGAGCTAATCGAGCGGTACAGGAGTTTTCGGATATTGAAATTCTCCTTTATGGCGATGAAGCGAAAATCAAGCCTTATCTGACTGCTGGTGAGCGGGTCCGCATCATCCACACGGAGGAGAAGATTGACTCGGACGACGAGCCGACCAAGGCCATCCGTCAGAAGAAAGAGGCTAGTATGGTGCTGGCAGCCAAGGCTGTGAAGGCAGGGGAAGCAGATGCTATGCTATCTGCTGGAAATACTGGAGCACTTTTGGCAGCAGGATTCTTTATCGTGGGGCGTATCAAGAATATTGACCGACCGGGGCTCTTATCTACTATGCCAACGGTTGGAGGTCAGGGATTTGATATGCTGGATTTGGGAGCTAATGCTGAAAACACAGCCCATCATTTACACCAGTATGCGACTTTGGGTTCTTTCTATGCTGAAAATGTCCGAGGAATCAAGAAGCCGAGGGTGGGTCTCTTGAATAACGGAACAGAAAGCAGCAAGGGCGACCCTCTGCGCAAGGAAGCCTACGAGCTTTTAGCTGGGGATTCGACACTTAACTTTATCGGCAATGTAGAAGCGCGTGATTTGATGAATGATGTGGCGGATGTTGTCGTTGCAGATGGCTTTACTGGTAATGCTGTTCTGAAATCAATCGAAGGAACTGCTATCAGTATCATGGGTCAGCTGAAGAAGTCTATTTTAGGCGGTGGTCTCAAGGCTAAATTGGGAGCTTGGCTGCTCAAGGACAGCCTGCGAGGACTCAAGAATAGTCTGGACTATTCTAGTGCAGGAGGTGCAGTTCTATTCGGCTTGAAAGCGCCTGTTGTCAAAACGCATGGCTCTAGCGATGCTAAGGCTGTTTATAGCACGATTCGTCAGATTCGGACCATGCTGGAAACGGATGTTGTTGGTAAATCGGTTATTGAATTTTCAGATGCAAAGGAGTAACCATGAGCGAAAAAGAAATTTATGCAAAAATTGTCGAAATCATTCAAGAACATGACAGCAGCAAGCTGCATGTCACTCCAGAGTTGAATTTGAAAGAAGAACTGGGAGTGGACTCTGTTGATTTGATGGAATTTATCATCAATTTGGAAGAAGCTTTTGATATTGAGATTCCTGATGAGGATATGGATAACTTCAAAACAATTTCCGATGTGGTGGCTTATATCCATGAGAAACTGAAGAAGCAACATTAAAAATCAAAGATCGGTATCTTCCGGTCTTTTTTCGTATCTTGGAAAGGAAACGATTTCTTTAACTAGGTACATAAAGTTTATACGGAATTTCTTGTAAAATATATTCAAAGATGATAAAATGAGGGTATAAAACCACGAAAGGCGAATATTAAAATGTCTAATAAGTTGTTATATTCGGGAAAAGCTAAGGATATTTTCTCTACAGATGATGAGCAAGTCATTCTGGCATGCTACAAGGACCAGGCAACGGCTTTTAATGGAGTCAAGAAGGAGCAGATTGCTGGTAAAGGAGTGCTCAACAACCAGATTTCATCTTTTATTTTTGAGAAACTCAATGCGGCTGGTGTGGCGACGCATTTCATTGAGAAGGTTTCGGATACGGACCAGCTAAATAAAAAAGTAGAGATTATTCCTTTGGAAGTGGTGCTGCGCAACTACACAGCGGGTTCTTTTTCCAAACGTTTTGGAGTAGAAGAGGGCATCGCGCTTGAAACTCCGATTGTGGAATTTTACTACAAGAATGATGAGTTGGACGATCCTTTCATCAATGACGAACACGTGAAATTTTTGAAGATTGCCAGCGATCAAGAAATTGCCTTTTTGAAAGAAGAAACTCGTCGAATCAATGAGCTCTTGTCAGACTGGTTCCGCCAAATCGGACTGAAATTGATTGATTTCAAGTTAGAGTTCGGCTTTGACAAAGATGGCAAAATTATTCTGGCAGATGAATTTTCACCAGACAATTGCCGCCTCTGGGATGCGGAAGGCCATCACATGGACAAGGATGTTTTCCGGCGTGGCCTTGGTGAACTGACAGATGTCTATCAGGTTGTTTGGGAAAAATTGCAGGCGATTAAGTAAGGACAGGGTGTGAAAAATCATGGACAAGCGTATTTTTGTAGAGAAGAAGAGCAACTTCGGTGTGAAGTCACAGAGCTTGGTAAGAGAGCTGACGCATAATCTTCAGTTGAAAACATTGTCAGATCTTCGGATGATTCAAGTGTATGATGTCTTTCATCTGGCAGAAGACTTGGTTTCTCGTGCTGAAAAGCATATTTTCTCCGAGCAAGTGACAGATAGATTGCTGACGGAAGAGGAAGTAGAGGCTGCATTTGCAGAGACAGCGTTTTTTGCCATCGAAGCGCTGCCGGGTCAGTTTGACCAGCGGGCAGCCAGCTCTCAGGAGGCTCTCTTTTTGCTTGGTGCTGGGACAGATGTCCTGGTGAGAACCGCTCAGCTTTATTTGGTCAACAAAGACATCTCAGACAGCGAGTTGGCAGCAATCAAGAAATACTTGCTGAATCCAGTTGATTCACGCTTTAAAGATATTGAGCAGCCGATCCAGCTGGAGCAATTCTCCGAGTCTGACAAGACCATTCCGGTTCTGGACTTCTTTAAGGACTACACGGAAGCGGACTTTAAAGCCTACAAGCAGGAGCATGGTCTGGCTATGGAAGTGGCAGATTTGCTCTTCATTCAGGACTATTTCAAGTCAATTGGCCGTTTCCCGACAGAGACTGAGCTTAAGGTTTTAGATACTTACTGGTCCGACCACTGTCGACATACGACCTTTGAGACGGAGTTGAAGAAGATTGATTTTTCAGCTTCTAAGTTTGAAAAGCAGCTCCAGGCTACTTATGATAAATACTTGGCTATGCGCGATGAGCTGGGACGTGGTGACAAACCGCAGACTCTCATGGATATGGCGACTATTTTTGGGCGCTACGAGCGAGCTAATGGCCGTCTGGATGATATGGAAGTGTCTGATGAAATCAATGCCTGCTCCGTAGAGATTGAAGTGGATGTGGATGGTGTCAAGGAGCCTTGGCTGCTGATGTTTAAAAATGAAACCCATAACCACCCAACAGAAATTGAACCTTTTGGTGGGGCTGCGACCTGTATCGGCGGAGCCATTCGTGATCCGCTTTCTGGTCGTTCTTATGTTTATCAAGCAATGCGGATTTCAGGTGCAGGCGATATTACTGAGCCGATTGCTGAAACGCGGGCTGGCAAGCTTCCTCAGCAGGTCATTTCAAAAACTGCAGCGCATGGCTATTCTTCTTACGGGAATCAAATTGGTCTAGCAACGACCTATGTTCGTGAGTATTTCCATCCAGGCTTTGTAGCCAAGCGGATGGAGCTAGGTGCAGTTGTTGGTGCGGCTCCTAAGGAAAATGTTGTCCGTGAAAAACCAGCGGCAGGTGATGTGGTTATCTTGCTGGGAGGCAAGACGGGCCGTGATGGTGTTGGTGGAGCCACTGGCTCGTCCAAGGTACAGACAGCTGCATCTGTGGAGACGGCTGGTGCGGAAGTCCAAAAAGGAAATGCTATTGAGGAGCGCAAGATTCAGCGTCTCTTCCGCGATGGCAATGTAACTCGCCTCATCAAGAAATCCAATGACTTTGGAGCCGGCGGAGTCTGCGTAGCTATTGGCGAATTGGCAGATGGGCTGGAAATTGACCTTGACAAGGTACCGCTCAAATACCAAGGACTTAACGGTACAGAAATCGCGATTTCTGAATCGCAGGAGCGGATGGCTGTGGTGGTCTGCCCAGAAGATGTGGAACAATTTATCACTGCAGCAGCTAAGGAAAACCTGTTGGCAGTCGTGGTTGCAAAAGTGACAGAAAAGCCAAATCTGGTCATGCACTGGAACGGGGAAACCATCGTGGATATTGAGCGGAGTTTTCTAGATACCAATGGTGTGCGTGTGGTTGTGGATGCCAAGGTTGTGGATGCTCAAGCAGCACTGCCAGGGCAGACTGTGACTTCTGAAGCGACTTTGGAGCAGAACCTCAAGAGCTTGCTCAGCGACCTTAATCATACCAGTCAAAAGGGGTTGCAGACGATCTTTGACAGCTCTGTTGGCCGCTCTACTGTCAATCATCCTGTCGGCGGGCGCTACCAAATCACGCCGACTGAGGCTTCTGTGCAGAAACTGCCAGTTGAGCATGGCAAGACTGAGACGGTTTCTGTGATGGCGCAGGGCTACAATCCTTATGTGGCAGCTTGGTCGCCTTATCATGGAGCAGCTTATGCAGTGATTGAAGCGACAGCTCGCTTGGTTGCTGCTGGTTCGGATTGGTCCAAGGCTCGCTTCTCTTATCAGGAGTACTTTGAGCGGATGGACAAGCAGGCTGAGCGTTTTGGACAGCCAGTATCTGCGTTGCTTGGTTCCATTGAAGCCCAGATTCAGCTCGGTTTGCCGTCTATTGGTGGCAAGGATTCCATGAGCGGAACCTTTGAAGAATTGACCGTACCGCCGACCTTGGTAGCATTTGGAGTGACCACTTCTACTGCTGGGCGCATCCTGTCTCCAGAGTTTAAGGCGGCAGGAGAGTCTATCTACTATCTGCCAGGACAGGTCTTGTCTCAGGATATTGACTTTGACTTAATCAAGAATAACTTTGAAAATTTTGCGGCCATTCAGTCTAAGTATCAGATTACAGCAGCAGCCGCTGTTAAATACGGTGGTCTGGCAGAGAGTCTGGCCTTGATGAGCTTTGGTAATCGTATTGGTGCTCAAGTGGATGTTGCTGACTTGCCTTCCGTTTTGCAGGCGCAGCTGGGCGGATTTGTCTTTACTAGTCCGAAGCAGGATATTCCAGACGCAGTGAAGATTGGTCAGACCAAGCCAGACTTTACACTGATTGTTAATGGTGTCCAGCTTGAGGGAGCAGAGCTTTTGGCAAGCTTTGAAGGCCGACTAGATCCTATCTACCCGACAGAATTTAAACAGGAAACAGTTATTGAAGAAGTGCCAGCTCTTGTCTCTGATACAGTTATCAAAGCTAGAGAAGCAGTAGTTGAGCCACTGGTTTACATTCCAGTCTTCCCTGGAACTAACTCAGAATACGACTCAGCCAAAGCTTTTGAAGCAGCTGGAGCTAAGGTCAATCTAGTTCCCTTTGTCACTTTGGATGAAGCAGCCATTGTTCAGTCCGTTGACACCATGGTTGGCAACATTGACAAGGCAAATATCATCTTCTTTGCAGGCGGCTTCTCTGCTGCAGATGAGCCAGATGGGTCAGCTAAGTTTATCGTCAACATCCTTCTCAACGAGAAGGTTAAGAAAGCCATTGATACTTTCATTGCTCGCGGTGGTCTCATCATTGGTATCTGTAATGGATTCCAGGCTCTGGTAAAATCCGGTCTTCTTCCTTACGGAAACTTTGAAGAAGCAGGGGCTAGCAGTCCTACTCTCTTTTACAATGATGCCAACCAGCACGTGGCTAAGATGGTTGAAACCCGTATTGCCAATACCAACTCGCCTTGGCTGGCTGGTGTGCAAGTGGGAGATATCCATACCATTCCGGTTTCACATGGTGAAGGAAAATTTGTCGTGACGGCTGAGGAATTTGCTGAGCTGCGCGATAATGGTCAGATTTGGAGTCAGTACGTAGACTTTGACGGTCAGCCGAGCATGGACAGTAAGTATAATCCAAACGGCTCTCTCTACGCTATCGAAGGAATTATGAGTAAGAACGGCCAAATCATTGGGAAGATGGGTCACTCAGAACGTTATGAAGACGGCCTTTTCCAAAATATTCCAGGTCAGAAAGACCAGAAATTGTTTGAAAGCGCCGTTCGTTATTTCCAAGCGAGTCACGAATAAAGTTGGCTTGCAAGAGCAAGCAAAAAAGGAGTCTGCTTGGCCTGGAAGGCCAGGTTTTCTCCCTTTTACAAGACAAAAGAATTTAGGTAAAACAATGACATACGAAGTAAAGTCACTGAATGAAGAGTGCGGTATTTTTGGAATCTGGGGTCATCCACAGGCGGCTCAGGTCACCTATTTCGGACTCCATAGTCTGCAGCACCGCGGTCAGGAAGGAGCAGGTATCCTGTCAAACGACCACGGAAAGCTCAAACGCCACCGCGATTTGGGGCTGGTTGCAGAGGTCTTTAAAAACCCAGCAGATTTGGATAATCTGACGGGAGAAGCAGCCATCGGCCACGTCCGCTATGCAACGTCTGGTGGTGCCTCCATCAATAATGTTCAACCCTTCTTCTTCAGTTTCTATGATATGCAGATGGGCTTGGCGCATAATGGCAATCTGACCAATGCCCATTCACTGAGACAGGAGTTAGAAAAGAAGGGTTCCATCTTTGCCAGCTCATCTGATACGGAAATTCTCATGCACTTGATTCGCCATAGCAAGCAGGAAAATTTCTTAGATAAGCTCAAGGAGTCCTTGAGACGAGTTCAGGGCGGCTTTGCCTATCTCATCATGAGAGAGGACAAGCTCTACGCTGCGCTGGATCCTAATGGCTTTCGTCCTTTGTCCATCGGTCGCATGAAAAATGGGGCCTGGGTCGTTTCCAGTGAAACCTGTGCTTTTGAAGTGGTGGGTGCCGAATGGGTGCGTGACCTTGAGCCAGGGGAAATCGTGATTATCGATGATGAAGGCGTGACCTACGATAGCTATACGACAGATACCCAGCTGGCTATTTGCTCAATGGAATATGTCTATTTTGCTCGGCCAGACAGCGTTATTCACGGGGTCAATGTCCATGCAGCCCGCAAGCGGATGGGCCGCAGATTGGCTCAGGAATTTCAACATGAGGCAGATATCGTTGTCGGTGTGCCTAATTCTTCCTTGTCAGCAGCCTCTGGCTTTTCCGAAGAGTCTGGCCTGCCAAATGAAATGGGCCTGATTAAAAATCAATACATCCAACGGACTTTTATCCAACCGACGCAGGAGTTGCGAGAGCAAGGAGTTCGTATGAAATTATCTGCTGTTTCCAGCATTGTCAAGGGCAAGCGTGTGGTCATGGTGGATGATTCTATCGTGCGGGGAACGACCAGCCGACGTATCGTCCAACTCCTACGAGATGCAGGTGCTGCTGAAGTCCATGTGGCTATCGGCAGTCCAGAGCTTAAATATCCATGTTTTTACGGCATTGATATTCAGAATCGGCGTGAGCTCATCTCGGCCAATCATACGGTTGATGAGGTCTGTGAGATTATCGGAGCTGACAGCCTGACTTACCTGTCGCTGGAAGGTCTCATTGAATCAGTTGGTATTGAGACAGACGCTCCGAATGGCGGACTTTGTGTGGCTTACTTTGACGGTCAGTATCCAACTCCGCTCTATGACTATGAAGAGCGCTATCTGGAAAGCCTGAAAGAGAAGACGAGTTTTTATTAAAACAAGGTCAGCGGTTCTTGTCGCAATCTTTTTCAAAAATAAGAGTAAGGAAGAAAATTATGACAAATAAAAATGCATACGCTCAATCCGGTGTGGATGTTGAAGCAGGTTATGAAGTTGTTGAGCGAATCAAAAAGCATGTGGCACGTACAGAGCGGGCTGGTGTCATGGGGGCGCTGGGTGGCTTTGGCGGCATGTTCGACCTGTCTCAGACTGGGGTCAAGGAGCCAGTGCTGATTTCTGGTACGGATGGGGTCGGAACCAAGCTCATGTTGGCCATTCAGTATGACAAACACGATACCATTGGGCAGGACTGTGTAGCTATGTGTGTCAATGACATCATCGCTGCAGGAGCTGAGCCCCTTTATTTCCTGGACTATATTGCCACTGGCAAAAATGAGCCAGCAAAGCTTGAGCAAGTTGTTGCCGGTGTGGCTGAAGGCTGCGTTCAGTCTGGAGCTGCTTTGATTGGTGGGGAAACCGCTGAAATGCCTGGCATGTACGGTGAAGATGATTATGATCTGGCTGGTTTTGCTGTCGGGGTTGCTGAGAAGTCGGAGATTATTGACGGTTCTAAAGTTGCAGAGGGCGATGTCCTTCTGGGGCTGGCTTCTAGCGGTATCCATTCAAACGGTTATTCCCTTGTCCGCCGTGTTTTTGCGGACTATACGGGTGAGGAAGAACTGCCAGAATTAGAAGGTAAGAAACTCAAGGAAGTCCTGCTTGAGCCGACTCGTATCTATGTCAAGGCTTTGCTGCCGCTGATTAAGGAAAAGCTGGTTCATGGGATTGCCCATATTACTGGTGGCGGTTTTATCGAAAATGTGCCCCGCATGTTTGCTGATGACTTGGCTGCTGAGATTGAAGAAGACAAGATTTCAGTCTTGCCGATTTTTAAGGCCCTAGAAAAATATGGTCACATCAAGCACCAAGAAATGTTTGAAATCTTCAATATGGGGTTAGGGATGATTTTGGCAGTTGCTCCTGAAAATGTGGATCGTGTCAAAGAACTTCTTGACGAGCCTGTTTATGAAGTTGGCCGGATTGTCAAAAAAGAAAGTGAAAGTGTCCTTATCAAATGAAAAAAATTGCCGTTTTTGCTTCAGGAAATGGATCAAATTTCCAAGTGATTGCTGAGCAGTTTCCTGTTGAATTTGTCTTTTCAGACCATCGCGATGCCTATGTGCTAGAGCGGGCAGACAAGCTAGGCGTCAAAAGCTATGCCTTTGAGCTTAGAGAGTTTGACAGCAAGGCGGCTTACGAGCAAGTCATTGTAGACCTGCTAGAAGAACACCAGATTGACTTGGTTTGCCTAGCAGGCTATATGAAAATCGTTGGACCAACCTTGCTTAGTGCTTATGAGGGACGGATCATCAATATCCATCCAGCCTACCTGCCGGAATTTCCAGGAGCTCATGGCATTGAGGATGCTTGGCAGGCTGGCGTCTCTGAGAGCGGCGTGACCATTCACTGGTTGGACTCGGGTGTGGACACTGGAAAAATTATCCAGCAAGTGCGCGTGCCACGACTAGCTGATGATACAATTGAAAGTTTTGAAGAACGCATCCATGCCGCCGAGTATCAACTCTATCCTCAAGTGTTAAATAATTTGGGAATAGATAGAAAATAATTTAAGGAGAAGTTTGTTATGTCTTATAGTGTTTTAAAAAAAGGAAAAGTTATTATGTCCAACTTTTCTACTCAAGAAGATGCTCAAAAATATGTTGATGAACAATGCAGTGGATTTTTGGGAATTGACGAGGCTAAAAAAAGAGAATATGAAATCAAGGATGATGGTGGCTGTTATTTAACTACTGCAACTGTTGATTTTATGGGATTCTCTGACAATTGCGAGGAGCTTACAGTTTTGAGAACTTTTCGCGACGAGTATATGAGAGGGCTTCCAAAAGGAGAAGAAGAAATAAATTATTATTATAAGGTAGCTCCTAAAATTGTTGATGTTATTAACTCGAGGACAGATAGGCAAGAAATTTTATCTAATCTTTATTATCGACTGATTTTACCATGTGTTTCGTTGATTAAATCTAATAATTTAGATAAAGCTTATCAAAAATATAAAAATTATACCTTAGAATTAGAGAAAGATTTATTCTCTGAGTAAATAACTGTAACTGGAGAACATAATGGCCGAATCACTTATCAGTGTTTTAGATAAGATAAACTTCGTAGAATTAGAGAAAAGCTAAAAACTTGTTGATTGAAACGTTACAATTTTTATCTAGCAGTTTACCGGCTGTCGGATGATTTGACGGACTACTTTGTTCTGCAGGCGGATCACGATAGTAAAGACGCTAAGATGCTCTTGAAAAATGCTGACAGGCTGCAAGACCAGCCGCAGAGAGTTCTGGGCAGACGAAATGCTTCCCCCAAAAAAAGAAAAAATCATAGAGCTTGTCCAAAAAACCAGTCAGTCGCCAGATATTCCTAAAGAAATCAAGCTTTATTTTGATAAGGAAGATTATTTCTCTATCTCCGACTTGGAAAATCCTGTCTGGAATTTTGCTCAGGCTGCCTTCTTTACCTTGATTTTCTATAAGATTTTTGCGATGCTGCCTAATATCTACATCCTCCTGCGCTACTGTAAGGGCAAAAAAGGAAAACGTGTTTTCTTTGAGGCTTATCCTGAGCTGATGGGAAATTTTGAAAATATTGCCAACGATGCTCTTTATCTGGATCAAGCGGTGGGGTTTGCCATTTACAAGAACCACTTGGTTGCCTTTAGTTAAAGCTTTACCATTGCAGATCTGCGGCGAGCGAGAAGTATGGAGATTTCCGTCGGAGGCATTCAGCTTGTTTACGGTGCGCCTGGCTTGCTTCTCCTGATGTACCTGTTTCGGGCTGCGACTATTTTGGTCAAGGGCGATAGTAAAAAGGACAAACGGGTCCTGATGGTTCATTAGATGCTGGACAAGCCAGAAATCAGAGACAGATTTGTAGCGGTGGGTCAAGCTTATTCAACAACGATTGCAGTTATAGAACGGTAAAGTAAACTTAAACTTAGGAAATAATAGGAATTTTTTGAAGGAACTCTATCTAAAAGTGACTGAGAAATCATTAGTTTAGGAGTGGTGTAGTGTTTACAGCAAGTAAAGCATATAGTGACTTTTTAATACAAATAAAAAATGCAGATGCAAAGATTCAAAAGAGAAAAAACTCATTTCTTATGGATTTAGCTAAACAAGAAAAAAGGAGTAGAAATACTGGAATTTATTTGGCCATTAGCGTTCTTCTTTTTTCAATAATGTCTGTCATTAATAATACTTATATTAGTTTTATTTCATTTATAAACTTAGTAATTGCTATATATTGCTTTGTGAAAACAACAAAAATTTTATTTAAAAAACATAAAAAATATCCAGAATTATACAGTAGTAAGTGACGAGGCAAATAATTTACTATATAGTCCGATATTTGGAAAGGGAGCAGAAAATCAGAACGCGCAATCTATTCTTGGAGGATTAAGATATTATCTATTGGAAAAGGAGAACAACAATGACTAAACGCGCCTTAATCAGTGTCTCAGACAAGACAGGCATTGTAGAATTTGCGAAAGAGCTGAAAGCTCTGGGCTGGGATATCATCTCAACTGGCGGTACCAAGGTGGCCCTAGACAATGAAGGAGTGGGCACCATTGCTATAGATGATGTGACTGGTTTTCCAGAGATGATGGATGGCCGTGTCAAGACCCTCCACCCAAACATTCACGGCGGCCTCTTGGCTCGTCGGGACTTGGATAGCCACCTGCAAGCGGCCAAGGAGAATCAGATTGAACTCATTGACCTGGTAGTGGTGAACCTCTATCCTTTTAAAGAAACCATTCTCAAGCCAGGTGTGGAGTATGCGGACGCAGTGGAAAATATTGACATCGGTGGGCCCTCTATGCTGCGCTCTGCGGCTAAAAATCATGCCAGCGTGACAGTTGTTGTAGATCCGGCTGATTATGCTCTTGTTCTGGAAGAGTTGGCAGCAAATGGCCAAACGACCTATGAAACGCGGCAACGCTTAGCCGCCAAGGTTTTCCGTCACACAGCAGCTTACGATGCTTTAATTGCAGACTATTTCACGGATCAGGTGGGCGAAAGCAAGCCTGAAAAGCTGACCTTGACCTATGAACTCAAGCAGCCCATGCGCTACGGGGAAAATCCCCAGCAGGATGCTGATTTCTATCAGACTGCTTTGCCACTGGACTATTCCATCGCTTCCGCCAAGCAGCTGAATGGGAAAGAGTTGTCCTTCAATAACATCCGCGATGCGGATGCGGCCATTCGGATTATTCGAGATTTCAAGGATCGGCCAACTGTTGTGGCGCTAAAACATATGAATCCATGTGGTATCGGTCAGGCAGATGATATCGAGACAGCTTGGGACTATGCCTATGAGTCTGATCCAGTGTCCATCTTTGGTGGGATTGTCGTCCTCAACCGTGAGGTGGATGCTGCGACAGCTGAGAAGATGCACGGTATTTTCCTGGAAATCATCATCGCACCGAGCTACACGGCAGAAGCGCTAGCTATTTTGACCAATAAAAAGAAAAATCTGCGGATTTTGGAGTTGGCTTTTGATGCGCAGGCAGCTTCTGGAGCAGAGAAGGAAGTGACCGGTGTCCTGGGTGGTCTCCTCGTGCAAAACCAAGATGTTATCGAGGAAAATCCAGCTGATTGGCAGGTCGTGACCAAGCGCCAGCCGGACGAGCAGGAGCGTGTGGCTTTGGAATTTGCTTGGAAGTCCATCAAATATGTCAAATCCAACGGTATCATCATTACCAATGACCGTCAGGTGCTGGGAGTCGGTCCTGGTCAGACCAACCGCGTGGCTTCTGTCAAGATTGCTATTGAGCAGGCCAAAGAACGCCTTGACGGTGCCGCTCTGGCTTCTGACGCCTTCTTCCCTTTTGCGGACAATATTGAAGAAATCGCAGCCGCTGGTATCAAAGCTATCATCCAGCCTGGTGGATCCGTTCGTGATGAAGAGTCTATTATCGCGGCTGACAAGCATGGCTTGACTATGATATTCACTGGCGTACGGCATTTTAGGCATTAAGAATAGAAAAAATCCTCGGGTCAGCCGAGGATTTTTTAGTAGTCTTATACTCAATGAAAATCATGAATAAACTAAGCAGGAGCAGTCTGCTCAAAGTGGTTTTGAAGAGTGCGAAAGCGATTTATTTAGGGTAGATATAGGTCAGGCGGCCCCAGTAGGAAGCAGTTGGGTCAAACCAGCCACGGAAGTTGCTGATGTACTGCTTGCCGAGGTAGTTAGACTCTTGGATCTGGATGCGAGTATTGGATTCGACATGAGTCACAACACCGACGTGACCGTAGCCGCCGTCATCCCAACAGGCGATGGCGCCAACCTCAGGCGTACTGCCGGTACGGAATCCAGCTCTTCTGGCACTAGCCGCCCATTGACCGCCGTTGCCCCAGTAATTTCCTGCCCAAGGAGCTAGAGCCTTTGCTCCCCAAGTGCATTGGCCGACAGGATAAGTTGTCGCATTAGCAGCGGCATAGTTAGGCTGAATATTAGCTGATTGAACGCTTGATTTTTCAACCTGATAGCTAGTTCCAGTCAGACCAGTCAGTTGTCCCGCTTTTCTACGATAGACATGGGTATGGAATAGACCGCTCCCCTTGTGTTTCTGAGTGTCCACAGTGAATTTGTAGGTTCCATTGCCAACCTTATTGGCGGTATACCATTGTAAATCATCTTGTCCATTGGCTTCTGACCAAGTTGGCAGAATAATATCGCCATCTCCGTAGGCGTCTGTTACTGTCACCTCATAGCGATTAGCCTCAGTTTTCCTGACTGCAACCTTGGCTTGAATTTGGTCGGTAGACATTGAGACGGCATCTGCTGCGTAGCTACGCTCACTGCCGTCCTTATAGGTGACATATACATGGTTGTTATAGGTTCCAGACAAAGCCTGATGATTACGGATATCAAAGGTTGCGCTGAAGGAGCCATCTCCGTTAGGAGTGGCTGCATACCATTTAAGATTGCTCTGATTGCTAGTGCTCCAAATTGGCACCTGAACAGATTGAATAGGTTTAGATAAGCTAGTTTCGGTAGTTTTCACGGTGTAGGTCCCTTGTTTGGGGTTGATATTTTCCACCGTAAAAAGAGGTTTCTGCTCCTCGTCCGAAGGTAATTTTCCACTGTCAACTTCAACTGTCGTTCCTGTTATACCAGTTGATTCCGGTTGAACATAGCTTTGGCCGTAAAGGTGGATATTGTAAGTCCCAGTGTCGTAGTTATGCTTTCTGAGTTCCACCCGAGCGCTGTAGCTACCATCCGGATTTTTGCTTGCTTCGTACCATTGTAGATCATCTTGCCCTTTCTTATCAGACCAAGTTGGAAGAACAATTCGATGCATGGTGTCAGGTACGTTTTTGACAGTAATTTCCATGATACCGGTCTGAGGGAAGCTGGTTTCGATTATCGGTTTCGGATTTTCAAGATGGAACGTAGTACCAGATAGGAAAATCATTTTTCCGTTTACATTTTCGTAAGTGTCAACGAAGTATCGTCCATAACCACGATGTTTGGATAGATTAAACTCAGTTGATTCTTCTCCTGCGTCATACCACTGAAGGTCGTCGCTGCCTTTTTCCTCTGACCAGACAGCATGGACAATCTTTGAGTGAGTTTGGTCTTTGTTGCGGGAAAAACTAATGCGCCCTGTACCTCCTGAGACGGATGCATTCGTTTTACTAGCTGGTTTATCTACATGAAAGGTAGTGGCATTTAGAGCTACCAAGCGATCTCCTATCCGTATGTATGTATGGACATGAAACGTACCATATCCTGGATGGTTGCTTAAGTCAATGTCAGTGATGGGTGTTTGTGGTGTATCATACCATTTCAAATCATCTTGTCCGTTTTCTTCAGACCAAACAGCATGAGCAATAAGATAAGGTTCTTGAGCTTGGGAACGGGTATAACTAATAGAGGCTGTACGATCGTTCACAGTCACATCGACATTGCTGGCACGATCAGTAGGGCCTAGAGTTTTGACTTCAGATTCAGGCGATTCGACCGCATGAACTGTTGAGTGGCTCGCAAAGAGACCTAGGACAGCTCCGGATAATAAAAACAGTTTTTGATATTTCTTCATAAAACTCCTTTGTGAGAATGGTTTTGGATGGGCCCACCTGTATTATTCGGAAAACTTATTTGAAAATGATAGTAAATTTGAAAAGCCCTGAATATTTTCTGTCTAAAATAGGCATAATCCACTCAAAAAGGATAAGTCTGAAGACAACAATAATTACGGCGATCATATAGAAGAGATATTCTTTTTCTTATTAGAATGGAATAAAACGAACGATTGTGTTATAATTTAGATAAATAATTCGTAAAAATGCAACGATTTTTACGTGATGTGTTAGCTTGGTGCGTAAGCACCTGTGATATTGGATATTGAGGTATCTTAGCTATGAAGCTTTTGGTTGTTGGTTCGGGCGGTCGTGAGCATGCGATTGCCAAGAAATTGTTGGAGTCTCGGGATGTGGAACAGGTGTTTGTCGCACCTGGAAATGACGGGATGATCTTGGATGGGTTGGATTTAGTAAACATTGGAATTTCCGAACATTCCAAACTGATCGAATTTGCCAAGGAGAATGATATTGCTTGGTCCTTTATCGGTCCGGATGATGCCCTGGCAGCTGGAATTGTAGATGATTTTAACCAAGCTGGGCTCAAGGCTTTCGGCCCATCTCGTTTAGCAGCGGAGCTGGAGTGGTCCAAGGATTTTGCCAAGGAAATCATGGTCAAATACGGTGTTCCGACAGCAGCTTATGGCACATTTTCCGACTTTGAGGAAGCCAAAGCCTATATCGAAAAGCAGGGAGCACCTATCGTGGTCAAGGCGGACGGACTAGCTCTGGGCAAGGGCGTGGTCGTTGCTGAGACAGTTGAGCAGGCAGTCGAAGCAGCTCACGATATGCTCTTGGATAATAAATTTGGCGACAGCGGTGCGCGTGTGGTCATCGAAGAGTTTCTAGACGGTGAGGAGTTTTCCCTATTTGCCTTTGTCAATGGCGATAAGTTTTACATCCTGCCGACGGCTCAGGATCACAAGAGGGCCTATGATGGGGACAAGGGGCCCAATACAGGCGGTATGGGAGCTTATGCGCCAGTGCCTCACCTGCCACAAAGCGTGGTGGACCAGTCAGTTGAGACGATTATCAAGCCGGTTCTCAAAGGCATGATAGCTGAGGGCCGACCTTATCTTGGCGTGCTCTACGCTGGGCTGATTCTGACAGACGATGGTCCTAAAGTCATCGAGTTCAACTCGCGCTTTGGCGACCCAGAGACCCAGATTATATTGCCGCGCCTGACGTCTGATTTTGCGCAGAACATCACGGACATTTTGGACAAGAAGGAGCCGACTATCACCTGGCTGGATGAGGGCGTGACCCTTGGCGTGGTTGTCGCCTCAGAGGGCTACCCGCTGGACTATGAGAAAGGCAAGCCTCTGCCGGAGAAGACAGCTGGCGACATCATCAGCTACTATGCTGGGGCTAAGTTTGCGGGAAATAGCAGAGCTCTGCTGTCAAATGGCGGCCGAGTGTACATGCTGGTCACCACAGCAGATACCGTCTCAGCTGCGCAGGAAAAAATCTACGACCAACTAGAAAAACAAGACACCACAGGCCTCTTTTACCGAACGGATATCGGAAGCAAGGCGGTTAAATAAAACTCTTCGAAAATCTACGATTGACTGTGTTAAAGCTTCAGTTCGAACTTTATCGCTTTGCCCAGTCATTCTGAGAATTTATTCGAACATTTGCAATACTAGCGCTAGCTTAGGCGACGCAGTCGCCAAACAAGATAATGATCGCAATAAAAAACTGTATGAAAGGAGTATTCAGTTAGTCTTCCTAACTGAACACGGGACTAAATCCCTAGGAAAAAAGATAAAACTGCCTAGACGTACACGTCGTCGTTAGTTTTCCTATTTTTCTACGGGATTTTTCGCAAGCGAATCGTCCCTTTGTATCTTAAATATGAAACCAATTATTTCCATCATCATGGGTTCCAAATCCGACTGGGCCACCATGCAAAAAACCGCTGAAGTTTTAGATCGCTTTGGTGTAGCCTACGAAAAGAAAGTCGTCTCTGCCCACCGCACGCCAGATCTCATGTTTCAGCATGCTGAAGGAGCCCGTAGCCGTGGCATAAAGGTCATCATCGCTGGTGCTGGTGGCGCAGCCCATTTGCCAGGAATGGTAGCGGCTAAAACCACCCTGCCTGTCATCGGCGTGCCGGTCAAATCACGCGCGCTCAGTGGTCTGGACTCGCTTTATTCGATTGTGCAGATGCCGGGCGGTGTGCCTGTGGCAACTATGGCCATCGGGGAAGCGGGAGCGACAAATGCTGCCCTGACTGCCCTGCGGATCTTGGCCATTGAGGACCAAGACCTAGCAGCAGCGCTAGCAGATTTTGCTGAAGAACAAGGAAAAATCGCTGAGGAGTCCACGAATGAGCTCATCTAAAACAATC
>ERZ773265.473-NODE-473-length-24891-cov-4.827267_pt1 | contig 24891 bp, 22 predicted proteins | sample MGYA00580512_ERZ773265 | MGnify/ENA primary metagenome ERZ773265 (study PRJEB29015, sample SAMEA2738169) | human oral metagenome | biome: human oral; feature: human-associated habitat; material: saliva | place: China | collected 2183 ... | reverse complement strand
TCGCAAGAATATTTGCGACATCTTTTTGAGTCAGTCCAGCTTTCGCAAGTAGCCCCCGAATCTCGCGGGCTACGGCTTCTGTTGCAGTATAAGTTGCAGTATTACTCATGGGATTAGCATATCAATAAATCTGATAGATATTAACTTTACACGTACATCTATAGAAAAGTTTTGAGAAATACGAGAAAAATATAAGTATTTCTGATATTCTACAGATATGAGTTATATAGAAACCGTCACTTCAAACTTGAAGGCTGAGATGGCGCGCGGAAGCATCTCTCAAGCCGAGATGGCCAAAGTTCTTGGCATCACTCCCGTATCTATGGGTGCACGTATGCGAATGAAGCCAGAGCTGCGAATCTCCGAGCTAGAGAAAGCAGCTGACTACCTTGGGCTAGATGTCCTAGTTCTCTTCCAAAAACAGGAGGGAAAAAAGAAATGAAAATGGATACTAGGCTTTCCCAGATTTCCTCTGCGAATGCGGGGGTTGCGTATTTCTTCCCGAAGAAGACAGACGGCAGCCCGTTGGCGGCGGCGGTAGAAAAATTAAAGACACAGAGGCAACTGTCTCAGATTCTTGCGACTTTTGAGCAAGAGAAAGATCTCCCAACTTTTACAGAGGGAGAACCTGAGCAGATTTTGCAAGCACGCATGTATCGGTATGTGATCCTTTTGCAGGGTTGGGGATTGCAGGTCGCGCCAGAAGAACTAACACATGCAGCTACGTGGACAGCTCTAGCAGCAGCTTAGAAGTAAAGGTTTTAGAGGATTTAGTTTTTATGTCACGGAAATGTTCTACCTGGGCAGATAAGCACGTTGTGGGTCGAGATGGTGCCCAACGCCTTCTAGAGGCTATTGCTGATTGGTGCAATGATGACGGGGTTACCTTTGTAGGTCAGAAAAAGCTTCAATACAAGGTTGCTCCGATGCCTCTTAGCTCTGTTAAAGCTAATTTTAAGTACCTCAAAGATCGTGGGTATATCCGTACTGAGCAGCGGCATAATCCTGTAACTAAGGCTCGGATGACTGACATTATTTATCTCAATCTTGAGAAATGGGATACTCAGAAAATTTCTTTTGAGGAGGCTGAAGAGGTGATGAAGCAAACCGGGATGTCACTGGACGAGTTGATGAAGTCTCCACTGTTTTTGAAGGGTGCTCATCAACACTATATTGATATGCATTCGGGACCTGGTCTGAAAAACCTACCTGGCTTTTCGAGTCCTACTCAGGCTGTGGAAAACTCAGTAAATGATCAAGGTCTAGAAAACCTACCTGGCTCTGAATCTGTGGATAACATGCCTAAATCGCCTGGTCTGAAAAACCTACCTTGGTCGAGCCAGGTAGGTTTTACTGGGGACCAAGGTAGGTTTTACTCCTCAGAGGGGGGATCGCGCGTTAATAGGAACGCGCGCGCGCAGATTAACTTAAAGATTAAAGATTCATCTATCAGTCAGTCTGTTAAAAGTAGTGGGTCTGTGGAAAACTCTGATGGATCGACTGACGGATGGACAAAGAATGAGAATTCAAAACCTCTAGAATCGGCTACCAATCCTGAGAATGTTTCACAGCTTACGCCAGACGGAACCGTGGAAGCTCCATCGGCTAACCCTGCGCGGATGGAAGGTTCAGTGGCCGCTAGGCAGGAGTATTTGCCCAGTGTATGTCACCGTGGTGTAGATATTTCACGGGTACGTTCAAACCTCGTTCATGCAGGTATCCCTGCTAAGCAGACATCCGATAATCAGCTGATTGTCATGATTGATATTGTGCTGAAGCGTGCATTAGGACCGGTGCATTCTCCGAATGGCTTCGTGACAACTGCGCTGAAAAATGATTGGTATGAGCTTGTTTCCAAAGCTGAGGAAAAGTCTTTGAACAGTGCTGGCTCTGGTGCTGTGTGTCGTCAGCACCGGTGTTATCTGTCAGCTACCGGTGAGTGCAAGCGCTGCATCGCGGAAGACCGGGCGGCAGAACTTGATGACCTGCATTATGAGTTGGTCTGGAAAAAGAGCCTCACACAGATTGATGTGGAAACTTTGGAGGTGTCCTTACGTCGTGCTGGGTATGCAATCGATTCTGTGTCCGTGCAAGACTTCGGTAAGCACATTACGGCTGCTCTAAATTCGGGTGTTGCCCCGACTAACAATGATCTTTTCCGCTTCTTCGCGGATAACCAGGAAATTTTTACACATAACGCCGCCAGCGACAAGGAGCTTGCTGGTTTTGGACATGAAAGGACGGCGTGAACGAAACATGAAAACAGCTACCAACCGATTCCAAAACAACGCCCACGCCGCTGGTACTAGGGTATCAGCAGCAGAGGGCGAGAATCTAGCTGAATCAGCTGATTCTCAGGTTAAATCTTCCCCCATTGCCTCAGACGAAAGTCTGGTGTGGGATGAGGAAGTGCTAGCAGCGTGGGAATCTGTACGTCCGTGGATTGCTACGATTCTTGCCCAATTCCATTTATTGGCTGATCTCGATGATGTACATCAAGAAGCGTTTTTGAGGCTTTGCGAGCGTCGGCATAAGTACGATTCTTCTCGGGGGACGATCGGGGCATGGGTGTGGATCATTGCTAAGAGCACTGTCTTTGATCATTTGTCTCACCATTGTGACATGGCAGAAGAGCTTATGTCTGCTGTCCCGGAGAATAACGTTTCTGCGGCGGTGGGAGATGTTGAATCTGCTGCTGCGGAGGTATTACAGCTTTTGAAGGCGGCGGCCGAGACTACAGATTATTTCCGGGCGATTGAGATCGCGCTCTGGTTTGATGGTAATGCTGTGAAAGCTGCTGAGACGTGGGGTATATCCGCTCAGGCAGCTCAGGATTCCCGTACTCGGGTGCACCGTATTGGTCGTGTGATTGCGCGGGCTCTTCTGGAGCATGAATGGCGCCAGGTGCACGGCATTGGTGAGTCTGCTTCGGTGGCGACGTTGGCGGCGTGCCTTCCTGCTGATGCTGGGTCGCTCTCTTATTTGGAAGCTCTTGCTGAGGTCGGATCTGTTGAGGAACTTTCGATAGATCGGTTGATGGAGCTGACGGGTCTTAGTCGTAATTCGGCTAAGAAGCATGCGGCTAGGACTAAAAAGCTTTTGTCGATCGCGCGGTCTGTGGTTGAGACCGGGACTATCACTACTATGGTTCCTGACGGGGCTAAAAAATAGTAACCCTACATTAATGAAAGGAAAAAACAATGGAAGATATTAATTACTTTTTAAAAATATTGCTAAGCATTTTTCCGCTTGTGATTTTTATTTTATTCACCGTAGCAGGTGTGAAAATGGAAAAAGAACGCCCTGTGAAACGTGAACCTTTTTATGGCGAAGGGTTTAAAGTAATTGGATATACGGAAACTAAGGTGGGTCCTCCGTGGGGTATAATTAATACTTTTTTTGGTCTCCTTACAGCATCCCTTTTGATGTTTTGTGTGTCTATTCTTCAGTAAGAAATGAGTCAAATAGAAAGGTATAAGGAGAAATGGTTGAGAACAAATCGCTAAATAATACAAGCCAGTACTGGAAGGATACAGAGCGTTGGGCTTTCACTGTCATTGCCGTGAGTCTGCTAGTGGGATGCTTTTGGATTTCCGCTCAAGATGGCGTATTTAGCCAAGAATGGGGAAAGGACCCTTTCCTGTACCTCCTAGCAACGCTACAGCATTTTGTACACTATATTTTTACTGGCTTACACTATCTTCTTACTGGTGCGGTAGATGCACCTGGACAGACGGTAGCCGCAGTGATGCTCACGCTAAGTAACTTCACCGCGTACGTGGCGGCAAACCTATGGGATCCTGCTAACCACCAGCAAGAAAGGTAAGGCATGACCCTGTACACGTTGAATAGAAGCGAGGCAAAAGGTTGGGTACCGTACTCACAACACGGCACCCAACCTTGAGATTCCCGATGGTTTTGGGATAAATCCCTGAAACTGAAAGGATAAATCATGTTGATGCTTTACATTTCTTGCATGATAGTCGCGTTAGCACTGAATGTTTTTAGTGTGGCCGCCAATATGGGGTTACACGCGGCACGCGGTGTTAAACCTTTTCAGACTAATATCATAGTAGCTTTAGTAGCTCTCTTTATTCTCAACATGATCAGTGTAGCCGTAACCTTGTATACTCCAGGTGAGGTTTCTGATATTGCTGTTTGCGGTGCCATGATTGCGGCTATTATTTCTACCTGGTTTTTCGTGAAAACATGCCGTAGGCTCTCGCAAGAATATCTCTCGAAGAAGGATAAGAACGAGCTATTATCATTTGCGGAATATTTGACGGCCATAGAGCAATGGGAAGACGGTGAATAAAGATGATAGAAAAAACTGAAGTCCGTGGTGATAAACCGGAGCAGGCTGATTCTAATCAGCCGGTTAAGTACGTGCACATGCAGTAAAAGTTAGGACAAGGAATAAGGGTGAGAAGGCCATCAGTGGTCTTCTCACCCTTATTCCTTGTATGTGTCTTTTCTTGTGACGTGACGTCACAATGCTGTGACGTCGTGATGATGTCACGTCAAAAAATTGTGCCGGATTGCGGCGGGGCGAGTTAGAAGCCCATGAGTATTTTTTATATTTTATGGGAAGCTCCCTATCTTCTTGTTTGGTTCTTGGTCGTGTTCATTCTTGTGCAGCTTCTTTGGAGGCTAATTCGGTTTATTGCTGGAGCTGTAGGTAAGGCATTTTCGTCTTGGATAGAGAAACTCGTGGAGGCTTTTATGCGGACGGTTTTGCTTGACCCTGAGAAGACCGGGGAGCAACTTGGAGCCTGGGTTCTTTCGTGTTTTGGGTTGAAGCGTAAGTGATGTTTGTTGGTTTCTGAGAATAGTTTTTTGTGTGTGGTGCCGGGTTTACCCCCACCCCACCCGTAATACATAGTGTGAGCGCCCCACCCGCCTACATACAGCGGGTGGGGTTTGTTTGACCCGTTAATTTAGTCGTGATTTGGAAGGAGGGTTTATGAGTGAGGCACCTGAAGCATTGCCGCTTGCTGGGTATGTCCAGACTGTGTACGGCTTCGACCGACCTCAGTCTACTTCTGGAGAAGATGTTTTTCCGCAGGCTCTTGTAGAGTCTCCGTCCGGTGCGGCAATCGATCCTAATTCGGCATCTGCGCAGGTGATGGAGACCGCTCCTGTAGATATATTACCGCCTTATGTTGATGCGGCTGCGCCAGGACTGCCGGGTTGTACCTTTGGTGACCCTGTGAACAGGGCTCCGGTGGTGTTTGGTGTGTCGCCTGTAGCGGGTGCTTCAACATGGGCGCATCTTTTGGGGCTTGCCGAGGTTTTCACGTTTGAGGCTGTGGTGCAGGCTGCTTCTTCCGGTGTTCCGGTAGTACTGGTGTGCAGGTCTACGGAATCTTCTGTTGCTGCTTGTTTTGATTTCATATCAGCAAATCAGGAGATTCTTTCATCTATTGCCTTGATTTTAGTGGTTCCTGATGCTCCAGGTCGGGTGATTCGTGAAGTGCGGCATCAAATCAAGATTCTATCTGGTGCGCATTCGGTTATGCAGGTGCCTTGGATATCTACATTACGTGCGGTCAAGCTCTCGGACGATATCCCACAGAGTAAGGATCTCGTGAAAGCGATTAAGAAAGTAAATTCATCTCTTCCTAATAAGTTCCCTCAAGGTAAGGAGAAATCATAGTGGAGAATCTGGTTGCTGTTAAAACCTCGCAAGTAAAGAAAGGTGGTGTGTGGTTTAGTATTCGGCATTTCTGTACTGGGGCAGCTGTAGCCGCCTTCGTTGGTCTGGGGAATATCACAACAGGTGTACATGCGGCAGAAGGTAAACCTCAACCTGCACCGCAGGCAATGTGTAATGGCTTAGCCACGGGTCAGGCATGGACCCTTGGCATTGCTGTAGTCGGTATCGTCATTGCTCTGATCTTGATTGGTCTTGGTATTGCCTTCTCACATCACCGTGAGGACGGATCAACGATCTTCAAGAAGCTAGGTCTTTGGGGGCTTGGAGCAGTGCTTGTTGGTGCCGCACCTGAAATTGCGCGTGTTTTTGTATCAGCTGTTCTTCAGTGTCAGTAACTAGTTCTTAAGGAAGGGACCGATGATGCTATCTCGTATACCACGGATAAATAAGCGGTTGGGATTATTTGTACTTTTAGTAATCGTAATCGTTGGTTTGATTTTGCTTTTGATCTATAGCCTTTTTCAATCATCTGGAACTACTCAGAATCAAAGTGAAGAGAACCAGTCAACTTCTGTGCCTTCATCATCGGTCTCTTCCTCAAGTTCTGGGCGAGGTGATCATGTTTGTAATGTTCATGTGGCGGCAGATCAACAATTCTCAGGTGTGATACCAGGGGATTATCAATTTAAAACTTCTTCTTTGGGAATCATTTATCCCGTGAGTCCGTCTCTTGGACCTACATACACCCCTGGGATGGTTGGGTATTGCTTTGCACATAACCCAACCGGCGCGGCGATGGCTGCGGTGCAGGCCGTTGCTGTTACGGATGCTCCGGGGGTTTCTGAAGCAGAGCTGAAGGATCTTTTGTCCTCTTCAGCTTCTTCAAGTTTTCAGGCGTCGTCTTCTGAGCCTGTTCGGGATACTCGAATTGCTGGGTATGAGATTGAATCGTATTCACCAACTTCTGCAAAGGTTGCTGTGATTGCTCTAGTGACTCGTGAAGATAACAGTAAGCAGGATGCCGTGAAGGTTACGGTTCCGGTGGTGTGGGAAAACGGAGATTGGAAAGTCGATACTGATCCCGGCACTTTGGAGCCAGTATTAGCGACTCAGGTTCCTAGTCAAATCTTTAAGAAAGATGGAGCAAACACTAATGGCTAATCCTTTGGCAGATTTTGCGCATACAGCATCGAAAAATGGTGCTGATTTTAACTGTGATTTTAACCCAACAGTTCAGGATAAAGATTTATGCCATCAAATTGCTGCTGGGGTTGCTGATCAAGTTCGGGAAAATGTTAACGATCCCGTAGGTACTGTGGCTAAGGCTGCTATAGATGGAAAAATTAATGATTTCATCACCAATTTACTTCAAGGCGTAACAGAGCTATTTCATAATTTTATTTCTTCTTGGTTACATGCAGGACCAATTATTGATCTTAATGGTCCAGGGGTTCAATGGGGTTATGGCACTACAAAGGTTTTTTTGGTGTTCGCTCTGACCTTTGGGCTTATTATGACTGGTCTTAAAGCTGCTTGGTACTCCCGTGGAGAAGATATTAAGGATGCTATTCCAAGTGTTTTAAAGGTTTCTGGGGTTGCTGTTGCTGGCAATGTTTTTGTAGCCACTATGATTACTGCTTCAGATGCCGCGGCACAGTGGATTATTGATCAGTCTGCATGGAATAGTGACGATACCGCCAAGGTTCTTGCTGGAGATATTGGAAAGCTTGTTTCCCAATACGGTGCAATGATGCTTTTGATGGGCGGCTTGATGGGTATCGTGGTCGTTCTTCAGTGGTGTGTCATGATCTTCACAGCCATAGTTTTGCCCATTTTTGTGATGTATTGGCCTTTGAGCGAAGCTATGGGGTTCGCGGCGGGTCAGAAGGGTTTCTCTCGCACGGCTCGGTGGATTCTCGCATTTATTTTGTTTAAACCGACGGTAGCCCTTTTGTACGGTTTCGCTTTTGTTTTGATGAAAGGTGACGAGGGTCTTGGCGGGTTCGTCATGGGTATCTGTGTCATTATAATCAGTATTTTTGCTCTTCCTGGTTTGTTGAAAGTTGTGATGCCTGCGTCGGCGGCTACTGGTGCTGATGGTGGTGGGGGTCTGCTGTCTGCGGCAGGGAAGTTCTTGCTGGCTGCTGCTGCGGTTGGTGCTACTGGAGGCGCCGCTGGTGGTGCCGCAGCGGGAGGCGCCTCAGGATCAGCGGCAACTAATGCCGGGGCTGGTGGTGCCGCAGCGGGAGGTGCCTCAGGATCAGCAGCTAGCGCTTTTCAGCCTGGGGCTTCGTTAGGTGATTCTGGGCAGATGCCCGGTGGATTCTCTTCTTCAGGGTCTGGTGGGTCATCAAGTGGAAGTCAAGGAGCGATGGTATCGCAGCCTGGTGGTTCACCTTTGTCTGAGTCGTCAGCGGCTTTTGCTGATGATTCCTATTCTTCTGCTTCTTCATCACAACCTGAGCAGTCTCTTAGTTCTTCAGAAGTTGGTGGCTCAGGAGAAGGAAGTATTTCAGCTACTTCACCGTTGGGGTCTGGAACTGCGCCTATGGAGGCTTCACCTGCTGGTGGTGGTGAGTCAGCAGCAGGTAATCAAACTTCACCTGTGCCGGGGGTAGATCAAACTTCTATGCCTTCTAGCTTTGGGGCTGAAGCTGCTGCGGATTATCAGGGTGGTGTTCCACAGCCTGAACAGGGGCCGGTCTCTGCCGGTATGAATGATGCGGATCAAGGACAAAGCGGCTGGGCATCTCGTGGTGCGTCGGCTGTAGGACGTGTGGCTAAGGCTGCTGGTCAGGGGGCTTATAAAGCAGCTACGCATCCTGCTGTTTTGGATGCTGCTAATCAGCAAGCAAGGTATTCCAAGCACAGTGCTGAAGAAAAAATCTTTGATCAGTCACAGATTGATAATAGGCATCACTAAAGAGAGGAAAACACTGTTATGGCAAAGCCTTTGTATGGTAACCCGATCCGTAAGGGATCAACGCGCTTTTTTGGTTGGCTTCCTCCCTTTGCATTGGCGTTGGGTGCTACCGTTTGCGTGATTGTATTGGTCGCGTTCATTACTGGATTCTGGCTTTTTGCTTTAGGGACTCTCATTGTCTCTTTGGTAGGGTTGCTGCTTTTCGGTATTCCTCTTCCTAGTGAAGATCTTACGTTAACGCAACGGTGTATGCGTCGGTGGCGGCACGCGGCCCGACGTCGGCGGGGTGAGACCATGTTTTTGAACTCGCATTTTAGCGATCGTACTCCGGATGAGTTACTGGGTTTACCGGGTTATTTGCGCACTATTAATACTATTCCGGTCCGAGATGGTGTTGGGAAACAGGTTGAGGTTTTGCATCATACCGAGGTGGATATGGGCACAGTAACTTTTATGTGCTCCCCTCGTGGTGCAGATATGCAGCCTGATGGAGAAGTAACGGATCAGATTAGGTCTTTTGGGGCTTGGCTTGGATCGTTTTCTCGGGAAGGCTCTTTACGTGGCGCCTCAATTACAGTGGATTCAGTTTTTGAATCTTCTGTACCAATGGCTGAGTCAGTGCTGGAGAGTTTTGATGATACTGCTCCTGATGTTTCACGGCAGATTACATATGAGAGTACTGCTTCTTTACCGGCAAGGGTTGCATCTATGACAACTTATGCGACTTTGGGGTGGCGTTTATCAGGGCTCGACTCTGATCTTGATGGTGCTGTAGCAGAAATTGTTTCTCGTCTTCCTAAGCATCGAGGTGCTTTGTCTGCTGCTGGTGCAGGTCAGGTACATACTATGTCAGATGTTGATTATGGCGACATGATGTTTACGGCATATAACCCTTATCGCAATGCGGAAGTGGCTCGCGAGATTCATCATCAGATTCCTGCCTTCCGTCCGTTTACCGGGTCGGGACCGGAGTATATGAATGCTGATCATAAACGTGTTGTACTTCATGATGGTGTGGCGTCCATGACTGCGGTGATGACGATTCCGGATCCTTCGAAAATTACTGAACGTTCGTATCAGAGTTTGTTTGGTCCGTCAGCTCATTTTTTGAGGAAACGAGTGACTTTATTTTATCGCCCTATTGTGGCTTCTGATCAGCGTAAACGTATTGATGCTGCATCTCGTGCGACTACGAGTGAGAATACCTCCCGTCAGCGGTATACCGCCTATGAGGCGAAGAAACAGCAGCAGGTGGGTCAGGCGATGGGTCAGATGGCGTCAGGAGCTAAGTTGCATGAATGGGGTCTGATGGTGACGGTCACTTTTGATCCGAATGAGAAAGCTCAACGTGCCGCTGAGAATGAGTTAAAAGCTGAGATGAGTGGTATGAAATTCGTTTTCTCGGATTTTGCTACGGATGCTGCTTTTCACCAGACCCTACCTATTGGAATTTTTCCCTGGGTCTATGAAGACAAAATTGTCAATTTATTAGGTAAGAAGACGAATATCTTGTCTGAAGAAAATAAGGATCAAGAAGAAAAGAAATAATGATGCTGAAGTTATTGAATCGTCGAAAAGGTTTACCTGAGACTGCTGTTCCCCGTGTCAGTAAGCATGGTCAGCATGGTTATGGTGGTGGTGCTTGGAATCAGCTTGCCCAGATGCGGATGTGGATGGAAACCAATGTTGATAACGCTGGGTTGTATCCATTTATTACGGGTACTGCCCGTCCTCGTACAGGTGCACCGATTGGGTATGATCTCACAAATGGGTCTGCTGTGGCAATGGATCATATATCGCTTTTTTATTCTGAAGCTATTAGCTCCCCGTCGTGTATGTTGATGGGGCTTAATGGGTTAGGTAAATCGTCTCTAGCGGGTCTTATCTCTGCGTACATCAACTCTACTGGTGTACCTTTAGCAGTTTTCGATCCTATTAAAGGTGAATGGGCGGAGTACGCACGGGCTATAGGTGCAGATGTCTTCCAAATTGGTACCCGTAGCGGTAACACCAAAATTAATCCTATGGATCCGGGACCACTAGCGGCGGCCGGGACTGTTATTGGTGGTGAAGCTGGGCAAGCAATGTGGCGTGATGCCATTACAAATATTGCACATAACATTATTGCTTTAGTGAGGATCAATCGTGGTCAGGATAAAAGTATTTCTGATTCTGAAGCTACCATGATCAAACTTGCTGTCCAGGCAGTGATGGATCAACAATCTGATCCAGCATTGGGTCACTTATTGGAGTTCTTCAAGCATCCTTCTGAAAAGGCTATTTCTGCTGCTGGTTTAAAAACTCCAGAACAGTTTATGGAGACATATGCTGACCTCTTTAGGTCTTTGTCTGCTTTGCTGTATGGAGAACTTGCAGAAATTTTCTCTGATAAAGGTATGACTATCACTCCAGGTAATCCGGGTGGTTTCTGCTTCGATTCATCCTCTATTCCCGATAGTCATGACCGTATGATTTCTGCGGTGATGATGTCCACCTGGAGGCTGGGGATGAATGCTATTGATGCGCATTGGGAACTTTCACAATTTGAAGCTAAGAAAGCTGCTGAAGCTGCTGCGGAAGGTGAAACGTATATTCCTCAGTATGTTTGGCGTGGATATTCTTCATTGATGGATGAGTTCTGGCATCCCGTACGTATGGCTAAAGGTATGGTGCAAGAAGTAGACCGTCTATCTCGAACGAACAGGTCTGTTGGTGTTGGTGAGCTGAAAATTACCCACTCTCCTAAAGATTTCTTGATGCTTCCAGACGAAGCAGACCGTAATATCGCACGATCTTTGATTGAGAAATGCGGTCTGTGGATTCTGATGGCTATGACTGAGGATGACGTCGATACGTTATCTAAAATCCGCAAGATTAATGATGTTGAGAAGGCTTGGGTGACAGGTTTTATGTCTGGTTCACAAGGGCTTGAATACCATACTGCGCATAAAGGTTCGTATGACGAAGAAACTGTTTTGCCGGGAGCGGGAAAAGCGCTATGGAAAGTAGGGGATTCTTTAGGGATTCCTGTGCAGTCACCTAAACCACGTACATTGAGGAAACTGCATAAAACTAATACTCGTTTTGATAAAGAATAAGCGCAGAGAACTATGGGGGAAAGATGGAGAATTCAAAAGGTTTAGGTGCCATCCTCGCGTTTATAGCCATGATTATTGTGGGGGTATTGGCGACACCATTTATTCTGATTCTCCTCTTTTTAGGTAGCACTCAAGAAGCGAATGCTTGCCCGCCGCAGGGCGGTGATGTGAATGTTTCACAAGGACAATCAGATGCTACTCCTCCACCTGCCGGGGAAAAGGGAGAGGACGGTCGTCCGGCTCCTTTTTACGGTTCGGTAGATGGTGAGTCCTCGGTGACGGGTGGTTTGATTCCTGCTGAGTGGGAGCAGGATGTAGTAAACGCCTCGAAAACATCGGGGATCCCGACATCGTGGATCGCTGCACAGTTGGAATCTGAATCTCGGTGGAATGCTGGTTTGGGTCACAACCATGCTGGTGCGGCCGGGTTGGCACAGTTCACGGATGCTACATGGGCAACCTACGGGCACGGGGCATCTCAGTCCGATCCGAAGGCTTCGATTCGGGCAATGGGTGAGTACTTGCGCGATTTGCGTCAGCAGATCAAACCTATTGCGGATTCGTCGGGTCAGAACGAGTTTGATCTGACGATGGCAGCGTATAACGCTGGACCTGGTGCGGTACAGCAATACGGTGGTGTACCTCCATACTCAGAGACTCAGGGCTATTTAAAACGTATACACACGTTGCAGAAGAGTTTCTATGAGCGTGTATACGGAAATCAGGTTGGCGGTAAATCCGACGGGTCGGTAGATACGGCCCCTGTTGAGAACGCGGCACCACAAAACGGCGGCAGTAATAATGCTAGCGCTGAATGTAATAAGCCTGGTGGATATTCTGGTGGCGAGACCAGCGGTAACGATGATTATCCGTGGAAAGGATATGAGCAAGCACCGAACCCGATTACAGGTGCCTACTACGTGAATTGTACCGATTTTTCGCTGTGGCGGTTGAATCAACAGGTCGGTGCTACTGATCCGCAGAAGCCAAAGTATACAAACAGTAATTTTGTGGACGGGATGGTTCTTGGTAATGGTGGTGATTGGGCAGGCACTTGGAAGGCGAAAGGCTGGCCGGTTGATCATACCCCCGAGGTTGGGGCTATGGCTCATTTTGACCCTGGCGCGGCAGGAGCCTCCGCACAATATGGACATATCGCGGTTGTTAAAGAGGTCAAGGACGATGGGAAAACCGTCGTGATTGAGGAATATAACGCGATTAATCCTGGTGCCTACAGTACTCGTGAAATGCCTGCCTCGTCAGTCTCTAATTATTTGCATATTCCCGATAGCGAGAAGAAAAAGTGAAGGATCTGATCAAGATGTCGAATCATCATTATATTGTTGCCGCAGCCGTGCTGGTTTCTGCCTTATTAATGGTTGGGTGCGCGGCAAATAACAGCAATGGCCGTGAAGATCAGGCTCAACCAGCAGCGACAGGTACGGTCACGAGCAGTTCTGCTCCTACACCGTCACCGTCAGAATCACCTAGGTGGGGACATTATGGAGAACCCGCCGCAACCCCTGGGCCTGGTGCATTTTCTGGGTGGAGCCAAGAGGAACAAGAACACGCACAAGAGTTCGCATTAGCGTCGATGCAGGTTTTTGCGATGAAAACCGATCAGGCGACATGGCATGAGTATATGGATCCTCGTGTCACGGACGAGTATCGGGAGCAGTTAAAAAACTATAACCCGCAGTACGGAAATATTCGTTCTGTGCAGCGGGTGGTGTACACCGAATTTGGAACGGACGCGACTAAGGCGACTCTTCGTGTTGAAACGTCGGATGGTGTATGGGTGGTTCACCTGGTGCGCTCTGGAGCCGGGCAAGAGCCTAAGGTTTCATTGATTGAACCATTGAGCTTAGGAGGAGGACACTAGAGATGATGTCTACAGGTGAGCGTGTTGTCACCGGATTACTGTGCGGTATTGTCGCCTTAGGACTCTATATGGCTGCGGCCGTGAGTGCGTGGTCTTCTACGGGTGTATGGCATACGAATCTGGGCGAGATTATTTCAGCTCTTCAGGGAAATGGGATCACCCTGTTCTTCTGGGTTATCTTGGCGAGCACAATTGCAGCTGTAATAGGGCTTATTGTTCTGGTGGTGAAGTTTGATCTTGTCGGGTCGGACTCATCTGCTGAGCGTGCTGGCCGTAAACATATGGTCACTTATGGTCATGTTTCCCGAGCTCTAGGACATGATGCTGCGGTGCGTGCAGCACGGCAGAAGACTAAGCGGATGCTGTCTTCGGTAGCGTCGTCTGATCCGAAGGAATCCAAGAAGATTGTGGATGATTTCGTAGACGGTATGCCGGATAACTGGCTTGTAACAGAGTTAGGGAAACTTGGCGGCCGGGTAACGAAGAAGAACGGCCAGTCCTTCTTTAAGGGTGGTAAACCGATTTATGGTGAAGCGAAAGAATCAAAGCTGGTGCTTGCCCCAACGCAGGCAGGTAAAACAACGTCGATCGCGTCAAATGCAGTACTAGATGCGCCGGGTGCGGTAATGGCTACTTCGACGAAACCTGACTTGCTGATGATTACTGCTGCTGCTCGTCAGCGGCTCGCTGGTGCTACAGGCGAAGTGCTGGTGTATGATCTGCATGATGTCTCGGGGTGGCCTCATAAGGTGAAATGGAACCCTGTGGCTGGGTGTGAGGATTTTGAGACAGCGCAGAGGCGTGCCCAAGCTTGGGCACATGCCCGTCCGGTCGAGGGAACAAAGAACGGGTCTTGGTTCAATGAGCAGGCAGCTGCCTTTTTAGCGCGGTTTTTGCATGTTGCGGCTGCGACTGGGAAGACCTTAGATGACATTATGGAGTGGGCGCAGGATTTACGGTCTCAGGTTCCGTTAGAGCTTGCAAAGGCGCATTCCTACCAGGTGAGCGATCACGTGATCGCGTTTTTGAACTCAAAACGGGAAAATCGGGCTGGTGAGACTCTTGATTCTATTCAGCAGACTCTTGCTGGGATGTTAGAGCCTTTAGCGGTTGATCGAATCCGGGAGCAATTTATTTGTGACCCGACTCAGGCATTTGATATGAAAAAGTTCTTGGCGGGACCTAATACTATTTACTTGATTGCGGATACTGCGCATGGTGTGGATGTTGCCCCGTTGGTGACGATGTTCGCGAATGAGCTTATTAATACTGCCCGAGAGGTTTCACAGGATCGGCCTGGAGGTCGGTTATGGCCGTGTTTCCGGGCGGTGTTGGATGAGGGTCCAAACTTGGCCGCTTTCCCGAAGATGGATTCGATTATGTCCGATATTAACGGTCGTGGTATTGAAGTGATTTTGATTGCACAGTCTTTCTCGCAGTTGATTGACCGGTGGGGTGAACAAGGGGCAGCCACTATTGAGACGAATGCTGTGGTGAAATATTATCTTCCAGGTCTTGATCTTAAGACGTTGCAGCCTGTTGCCGAATCGCTGGGAAAGTTCCAGCGAGGCAGGGTTCAGCGGTCCTATTCTTCGGGGCAGTATGGGAATTCCACGTCATATTCTCAAGAGGATAAGTTGGTGATGGAGGCTAATCAGATTCAGCAAATTCCAGCCTTTTCAGCGATGGTGCGGTATAAGAATCATAAGCCGATGCATTTGGGTTTGACGCCTTGGTGGGAGAGGAAAGATGCCGCCCAGTTGGAGGACGATCAGCTGTATACGTACCGGGTGTGTGGGAAGATCCCGGATGAGACACAGAATTTGAAAGCGTGGGCAACAGGGAGCGTGACGTCATGACTGAACATAATAATTATGAGCTTGGAACAGAGCATCAAGAAGAAAACGAAGTTTCTTGGGAAGAACTCTTCGAGATTCAAACTCAGACTATTAAAGAACTTATTAACCGTGTAGAGGCTTTAGAAAGCACTGCCCCTGCGCAAGGTTCGGCACCAGCGATATATTGTTGGCGAGAGATTACGGATCCCAAAGCACGAGAAGAATTATGGGCAACTCTCAGGGATTGGGTGGACTGGATATCTCACCGATACTTATCAGAGAGTTATATTCGTATTCCTGCATGTTGGTATCGTCACCCGGTGGCCGTTGAAGAACTGACAGCTCTGTGGGCGGCATGGTATGCGGCATATCATCAAGATGATTCACCGAATATGTTAGCAATTGACTGGCATCAACGGTTTTTCTGGCCGACGTTGGAACACTTGAAAGACCATGTATATCGTGAATGTTTCCGTACAGAAGAGCACAGACCTAACCATGCCGCAGATCTTCATCTAACGGATGCTGGTTTTGAAGAGTTTGCGTCTTATGATGCGACCTGGGCGCAAAACCCGCTAATATCATGAAAATTTAGTTTAGGCGTGGCCCACGGCTAGGATGAGGCTGTTGGGGAGAAGGATCTGGCGGAGTAATATTGTTCGCTTGGGGCTGTGAAGCAGGCTTCTGCTTCGCGGCCTCAAGTATTTTTTGCGCTTGGGCCTTGAGGTTCTTAACAACTTCAGCGGATGCTTTCGTGACTATAGGTTTGCTTCCGTGAGCAAGGTCTTTGGCGTGCTGGCGGGGTATGTGTGTGCGGCGGGATTGGTTGGCTAGTGATTTGTGGGTGGAGGTTATAAAAGTTTCCCGTTTACTGCCGGTGATAAGGCGTGCTTCAAAGTCACGGATTTCACGGTTATAAACCCCGGTGTCTAGGTCGTTGATCACCTGGTTAAGCTGCTGTTCGGTGTGAGGGGCGGGAATACCCGCCGGTGCTGCCGGAACATATGGTTCGTTCGAACGGAGAGGTTCAAGAGTTTGAGCGTCGATGATCAGTGGCCGCAGGTGTGCATGGGTGAGCCAGGTGGAATCGTCGCGACGGATCTCCTGGCCGATACCCCAAGCTTGAAGATCGGGTGCCCAGAGGTTGGGTTCTATCGAAGAAGTAGTATGGATGAATTTAACAGTAGACGGAATGATCTTATGCTTTGTGAGTCGGTGGATAGTGTTTCTATCTATATCATTTTCATATTCGTTATGGCGGCGCTCAAAGACGAATGCTTGAGCTGAATATTCGGAAGAAGTCAGGATTTTCAGCATGGCCGTGATAGATTCGGCACGAGCTTGTTCCATCAAAATTCGTTGAGTTTTCAGATTTGGACTGTACCGTACTTGAGAGTGAAAGGTCAGGACGTTCTGAGTATCTCGGCTGTAGTCTCCTATGGTATCCATCATGTGTTGTAGGTTCGTTTGGTTGAGCCACGGTTTTTGGGTGATTTTCTTTTCGGAGGCGGCATCGGTAGTATGCCAGAAAGATTGTCCACCAATGATGTTTTTGAGGTCTTCGCGGAGTGAAGCTACGTCGGGGTTTTCCACGATGACAGCTGAGATAGCGTAGAACCTGCGGTCTAAGGTTTGATTTTGATGATGTGGTTCGTGCATGGTTTCATCAATAAAAACTAAACGCGGTTCATGAGCCACTTTATTCAAGAAGCCAGTGTATTGTCCTAAGAATTGGTGTGCAGGGTGTGCCCGGTCAAAAGTTTTCAGGTGCTCACTTGTCAGCGGGTTATGAGCAAGTGGATTGTTTTGATATTGCCTGTGCCTGCGTGCCATGCTGGAAACCTTTGACAGAATAGACTACGGATATTATGATTATAAGACGATAAAACTTCGCGATAGGCGCCAGAGCAGATCACCTGATCAGGGTGTACGAATGGAAAAGCCAGTCGGTTGGGCTCCAGAACTAATGGCCATTGCCAGTTCTGGAGCATCTTTTTTATACCTAAAAAGGGGGGCGTGTCTAAATTTTGTAGACACGCCCCTTATTTATTAGAACCGGATACCACGTTGAGATTGTTGCTGCCTCTGCTGATCCATTATATTGCGTTGGTGGTGGTGGTGTAGCTTATTCTGTTGGTGGGGTTGCTCAGGTTTTTTGGTCTGTTTCTGCTTAGATGCCTCAAGACCTTTTTGTGCCCGCTCCTTCAGCCGCGCAAGTTCCTGCGCCCGGTTACTGCGTTGTTTCCGCTGATCTGCGATACGCTGTTCTACACTTGGTTGAGCAGTCTGCTGCATTATCTTTTCCTTCCTCGTTGTTGTTTGCGATGCTTTTTCAGCACGCATCTTCTGGAGATGCTTGCGCTGTTCAGGAGACAACATAGCCGTCGTAATTCCTGCTGGCCGTCCTTCTCGGTGTGCTTCTTGTGCCCGTAGGCTGGTGTCGCGCGCCTGGGCGAGCTGCACATTTTCGATGTCTGGCTTCGGTGTACGCTTGTGTGCGGCCATGATAGATCGTTTATGCGTACTTACGACTTGGGCGTGCAGGAATTTACCGCGCGCCTCACTGCGTGAAGGTGCTTCATGCGGCTTTGCCTGGGTGCGGAGCTTCTGTGGTACTGCCTCAGGATCACTGGGGGCGATATTGTATTTATCGCGCAGGGCTTCGGTTTCTGCGGCAACCCGGTACCAGTGACGCGCCAATTTTTTGTTGGCCGGGACGTCACCAAGCTGTTTAACCCACTCAGGTTTCTCTGCCGCGAGTTGTGCGCCCCTGACTTGGGCAAGCTGCCCAATTTCACGGGAACGAGAGCGCAGGATAGTGCCTAACCTGGTGTTGTGCAGGTGCGGGTGGTTCTCCCAGAACCGATCCAGCGTATGGCCACTGATACCATTTTGAATCTGTTCAGGGCGCTTGGTCTCAGGCAGGTCAATGGTCGGGATGAGGTGCTGACGTACTTTCTGCTCTTCACTTAGAACTTTGTGGAGTGTGAAGTTATGGCCACTGCGGGGCCGTTCGCCACGGATAATCTGCTCTAGCTCGCGTTGGTCGCCGGAAATTTCCCAGCGGCGGCGCTGCACTTCAGCGTCCATATCACCCAGGTTCTCTTTGATACGGTCATAGAGACTACCGTCGTTTTCGTTGGCCTGGAGCGCTTTGAACGTCCTAGACCGCATGGCCATAAGCTCATCTGTTTTGACCATCGCATAAGGATTCGTAAACCACCAAGGGTCGGAAAGCTCTAGCCTGTCGGCCATAGGCTGGGTACGTTTAGCAGCCTGATCCACCAGCCGCGCTAGGTGCTCATCACTTAGGTAGGACAGGGGACGCTCGGTCATCTCGTGAACCTTCTTGGCGTCTACGTTGAGTTTTTCGACGCGCCACTGCATCACGGCAGCGTAATCTTTCGCTTCTGCGCCCTGGTCACTGGCCTCTAAAGGACGGTAAGAATATGCCCGTTCGACCAGGGCGGCGGGGTCTACGCCGTTACGGTATGCTTCGCCCATATCGTGCGCCAGAGCAGGCCATGCGGGAGAAGCCAGTACAGCTTTCGCGTCCTCCACACCATTAGCAGGGGTGTGGTCAATGATTTGGCCGGAGTCTTTATCCCGTACCGGGTGTTCCTTAACCCTGGACATACCTTCCATGAGGTAGGGTTCCATGACCTTCTGTACGGCCAGTTCGCTAATGTCTTCATGCTGAGCAATCAGAGAAGCAATGTTCCGGTGTTCGGCGCGAAGCTGATCCACAGTCTCGTGTACTGTGAGGTCGCGTTCATATGCGCCGGTGATGCGATCAAGCACATCATCGCGTTTCTCACCGTCGGCCAGAGCGACGTAGAGAGCGTTGTTTTCGCGGCCACGGGTAAGCGCAACATACGCCCCGGTGCGGTCGGTTGATGCATCCACCAGGGCGTGTGCAGTATCTACGGTGGATCCCTGTGCGCGGTGAATGGTGGCCGCGTACCCAAGCTCCACAGACTGTTCAACATAGCTTGCAGGAAGAGTGACTTTCCCACCGTGGCCGGTGTGCTGTGCGGTGATGCGGCCGTCATCGTGCAGATCGGTCACGCGCCAAAGGTCACCGTTTTTCACGAAATCCTGACCACTATTAACAATGAGTCGGCGGGCGTTCTTCCGGGTTACGATAGTGTCCCCGAGGTGCGCGCGGGAGGAATTATTCAGCGCTACCGCCCCCGCACCAGTGCTAACCTGACCATGCTCGATCGCGTGAGCCTGCGCCAAATCATTCAATCGGGTGACGGTCTCGTTGGTGGACGCGATCATGATTGACTGTTTCCCTGCGGTCACGTCGGCGCTATATTTGCGGAAAACATCTTCAATCATCGCATCTGCATCACCAGCAATAATGCGGTTATTGTCCCTGTACCACTCAAACGGTTTATCCGTCCCAACCAAGGGCGGTTCACGCAAAGAGAGTGTAGCCGCCGCTTCTTCAGGGTTCTTAAACCTAAAGAGCTCGTCGAGGTGAACGGCTCCGATCTCCCGATCAACCAGGCGCAACGCGCCGCCAGAACCGACCGCTGAGAGCTGCCGATAATCACCCAATGCGCGCACGAGGGCACCTCGCTCTTGCGCAAGAGTAAGAATCTTCTCCATCTTCGGGGTGGCGATCATACCGGCTTCATCGACCAGGAGGACATCGCCGGGGCGCACATCCATGGAGGCTTTGCCGCTCTGCCAATCGGTCAAAATCTTATCTACGGTATCGGCGTTGATGCGCATTTCAGAGCGCATCACGGCTGCTGCCGCAGCCGTTGGAGCCATACCGATCACCCTGTTGCCGGAGGCTTCGATAGCGTCCACGGCTAAGCGAGTTGAGGAGGTTTTACCGGCACCGGCCGCACCAATACCGACCACCAAGAACTTATCACTGGTGGCGAATGCGCGTGCCATTGCCTCTTGCCCGGCAGGTAATGTGTGCCCCTGTGCGGCGAGTTCAGCGCGGCGTTTTTGCGCGGCCAGCTCGAAAACATCCACCGTGGAAGCAGGAATCACGGCACGAGATGCGGCATCTAAAATCTTATTCTCAGCCGCTAAAACTCGCTCAGAAGTGAATAACTCCGAGTCGATACGCTGGTACTGGGAGGTGCCATCCTTACGTAAATATTCGCGCGGTGTGAGGCGTGTGTCCTTAATATGTAGAGGTAGTGAGTCTTCGGTGACGGACTGACGGATGGACGAAATAAGCCCTTTATCCTGTGTTTCATTCAACCCTAGCTCGCGCACATACCGGGTGGTTTCGGCGTTAATATGGGTACGCCGCCAGGTCGAACGCGCTTCCTCTAGACGGGAGAGAACCGCATCGGTATGTGCTTCAAGGGGTGTGGAATATGCTTCCTGACGTGCGCCCTGAAGTACGCTCTGTTCATAATTCAGGGAGGCGGTTTTGAGAGATTCGGCCAGTTGATGATCGACCGGAACGTGCACACCATGCTCAGACAGGGCGTGTGCGGCTGCAACCCATTCTGTATGTAAATCTTCTAGAGAGCGTGCTTCAGACTTGGCCGGACGTGTCGCCAGTGTCGCCTGCTGCGCGAGTTTAATGAGCTGCTTTTCGGATGGCTCGTAGCCGTTATCGGCCACAAATTTTTCTTTTACTTTGTCGAGTTCAGCGCTAATATCCCCGCGCCGGGAGGAAAAAGCACGAATTGTTTCATCGCTAATGCCGACGATTTCGTGGATGGGTTTGCCGTTTTGCATCCGAGGTTCGAACTGTAAACCGGTCTTCTCAGTCACGTACTGCTGTACACGAGAGTTGTACAACTCGCTGCACTCGACCCCGTATTGGTACAGCGTCCGTCCATCAATGGATGACCATTTATCATCCGCGCCCTCAACGCGATTCGCAATCACGACATGATCGTGCAGGTTCGGATCACCTGCACGGGAGTCGTAATGACGGAATTTCGTACCAATAATTCCGCTTTTGGTGTCGATTTGCCGGATGCCATTATGGCCCCGCCGGGTCATGACCACATTCGATTCTAGATGCCGTACCACGTCTTGGATAGCGTGCTCATGAGCCGCTTCAATACTCTTGCGTAGCTCTTTATCGCCTAGACCCCAGGCGATCGAAACGGATTTTGACGGCGTAAACACAAGGTCAAAACCGGCAATAGCGGTTTGATGTTTCTTACTGTTTTCGGCAATAAACTGACGTAGCTGTGCGTGTGTGGGTTCGATACCGCGCTCAGCACGGTAGAGTTCACCGCCAACACGGAACCGGATTTCCTGCATCTGCCTCTTGGTCGGTTCTGCCCCGTCATGCATCCTACGGTGACGGGCGACCTCTTCAGAAACACGCTTCGTAAAATCAGTTCCCGCCCCGTATTCGGGGTGCAACTGGGAGGCGGTTTGTTCTTTATAGAGCTTGTTGTGTGCTCGTTTTCCTGCGTTATTTGCTGCGGTAATTTCCCCAGGAGTCAGACGATAACGCTCTATAAATTCCTCTTTAGTGAAGACTTTACCCTCAGATTGCACACCGTTCTTGCCGTTGTGTTCTGCCTGTGCGGAAGTAATCTTATTACCCACAGCTGCATACCGCGTCAAATAATTTGAGACCGTTTTCTGGTTCATAGGGTGCCCGATCTCACCCATTTGGTGCGCAATTTCCTGCTGGCTCAAGCCGTCCTCGGCGCGGGTAAGAATCTCCCACGCACGCTCCGCAGCATGCGCCTTATACGCCTCATAGGCGTTGTTATAAGCGGCCATGTAGTCGTCAAATTCGGGCAGTCCGTGCAGCATCTCTTTGACTTCCATAGTCTCTATCGGGGTGAAACGCTGCCCGAAAAGGGTATGCATGTGTGCCTCGGATACCTCACCAGAAAGCCCCAGTGCTTCCGGTGCAGTGCCTATCCATTGACCCGGCGGCATACCGTCCACAGTGTAATAGTCGCCTAGTTCGCGGTCATTTGCGCGCAAAGCATCGCCAGAGGCGACTTCGTGAGTGTAGTACTTATAACCGTCGCCTGCGCTGAGTTTGTGGACGGTCATCATGCACAGTATTTTAGCATGAATTACTCAGATTAGTAACCTTGCTTATTGGATGCAAGAGGTGTGACAGCTAAAAGCTGGGCAGTTTGTGCCGTGGTGCGACGTAGGAGCAAGGATAGGCATTGTACAAACTGGTCGGCGTATGGTGTCCGACATTTTTGTCGCGGTTTTGCACGGGCGAAGTCCATGTGTGCCAAACCAACTAAGACTCTTTGGGGGAGCTTGCGGAGGAAAAAGAGTTGAAGGCAGGTTTGTGCAACATGGTGAGCGGGTGTGTGAAAGAGTCGGTGGTCGGGACGATACCGAGATTATTGGGCGAAAAGAATTTTTCGGTGCAGGAGGAGCGAAGCGGGGGAAGCACAGGAGAAATTCTTGAGCTCAAAGGGTTGAGGTGTGGATCGTGCCGTCCACGGACTTTTTGCATCACCGCCGGGCGTGAGCACTCTTTCCACAGTGCACCTCTCGCATGAGGAACGAAGAAGAGAAGGGGAGGTGTGCTGTGGGAAAGTGCGTCCCGGCAGAGCGCTTCAACTGTGCAAAACCGAAACCGCGACCACCAGGGGGGCGAGGAGACCACAAAAATTTTTGACACAAAACCCGGCGGGGCGAGTTGGAAACACATGAACATTTGCGAAATATATGAGTTTTTGTCCGGTTACTTTTTTCCGCTGCTGCCTTTCCTGATTCCTGCACGGTATCTGCGGAAGCTAGAGCGTTTCCTCGCACGCGTTATTGGTAAAGCAGTAGCGAAGTGGCTGAAAAAATTCGTGAAGGCATTTCTGACAGCAGCAATCGGTGACCCCAAAGAAGTAGGGGAGCGTGCGGGCCGGTGGGTACGCTCTAGGTACAGCAGTAATGGTGATGATGCTCCGGGTGCGGGAGGGGCGTAAACACCGGGCAGTGAGAAAAGTTTTTTGCTGTTTTTGTTGCGCTTTTCGCTCCCACCAGCGGATTACTTATGAGACCCTCGTTTTTTAGGTGCCTAGTGGCGCTTGTGGTGCTGGGTGCTTGGGGGTCTGGGTTTTTCCTGGGCTGTGTTGGTCTGGGAAGTCTAGTAATTAGTGGAGGAAATGTGCTTGCTGCGCTGAATTCGTTTTTTATGAAGACTGCTGTGGTGATGGCTGAGGTGCCGAATCCAGGGCAAGGGGAGGCCCCGCCCGGGTCTGGTGGTTTTCTGATGTTTCTTAAATGGGGTGCCTGGATCGTCTTTGGTCTAGCGGTGCTAGGGGTCTTGATTACTGCTGGGGCGATGATGATTAACCATCATCGAGGCCAGGGTGGGCAGCATCTCGCGGCATTGGGCTGGGTCTGCGGCGGGTCTGTGGTCGCTGCTTCTGCCTCGGGTATTGTTGGCGCGTTTGTGAAGTAGCCGCTGCCGGTTTGGTGGGTAGGGGCACGGTTGTTGTTCCTGCCCACCTGTCTTTCTTTCTTTAATCCCTTCAATTTCTTGCATTTCTTGGAAGGAGCGCGTGTATGAGTGGGAAAGTATCGTTACCGAAGTGGAAGCTTGGGGGTCTTATCTCGGTCGGCGTGTTGCTGCTGGCGGTGGTGATTATTTCCTTACCGCGTGGTGGTGGGGATAGTTCCTCGTCGTCGTCTGCTTCTGCTGCTGCCGGTGGTACCGGGGGAGCTTCAGCGGCTGCTGGGTGTGCTGGTGCTGGGGTCTCTGCTGATGAGTCGGTGCGGGATCGAGCGCCTAAGGGTACGCAGTGGGTGACGACGGATTCGGGGTGGACCGGGCCGGTGTCATCGTCTGTAGGGCCGAAAACGGAAGATCCGTTCCGGCGGTGTTTTGAGCATTCAGCAGAAGGTGCTTTGTACGCGGCGGCGTGGACACTGGTGCAGATTAATGACCCAGAGGTACGTAATGCTGCGTTGGATCAGGCGTTAACGGGGCCTGGGCGGGTGGCTGCGAAAGAGAGCCTGCTCAAAAGTAAAGCTCGTAATGGTGAGTCGTCGTTCCAGCTGGGTGGGTATAAGTATTTATCGTTTTCTTCGGATCGGGCCTCGATTCGGGTGATGATTCAAACCTCCTCTGGTGAGTGGCGGAGTATGGATATGGTCATGGTGTGGGAAAACGGGGACTGGCGGTTGCATGTTCCTGCGGATGCGCGCAGTAGTATTTCCCGGGTGACAGACCCGTCACAGTTTATTCGGTGGAGGGCTTAGAACATGGCTGAAGAAGGGGACGTCAATTTCCATTGCGGTTTCGGGGATGCCGGGTGTGTAGCGTCGGAGAAATTTTTTGATGCCGCGTATAAAAATATTTCGAGTACGCTCGGGGAGATTGGCAAGGCGCTGGGTACGTTCTGGGTGGATACTCCCTCGATTAATTTAGGGACTGCTGCGGGTCAGCCTTCGGATGTTGTTGGGTTTTTATGGAACTCGACGGGCTGGTTTACCGGGGTGTTCCTCGTATTTGCTGTGCTGTATTTGCCGACAATCGGCAAATCATTGACGGCTTGGCAGTTGCCGCTTGG
>ERZ773265.469-NODE-469-length-25260-cov-142.945249_pt1 | contig 25260 bp, 20 predicted proteins | sample MGYA00580512_ERZ773265 | MGnify/ENA primary metagenome ERZ773265 (study PRJEB29015, sample SAMEA2738169) | human oral metagenome | biome: human oral; feature: human-associated habitat; material: saliva | place: China | collected 2183 ... | reverse complement strand
CGCGTCTCAGACACACCGCTAGGGTAAGTCTGAGCTGCCTCAGCCAGCATCTGCGATGCAATCGGCGACGCCGTATCAGACATGGACGACTCAATCTCACGACGCAGACGAATACCAGAACCGGGAGAGGTCTCCACCGTTACCGACGCACCCACCAGGCCGACCTCACGGCCCAACTCAGCCAAAAAGCCACCCCAGTTCGCGACCCACTGGTCAACGTCAGCCTGGTCAACCATGGCTGCACCGTCCGGCTCAACCGCCAGAGAGACAGAGAAGATACTAACAGCAGGCATGTGAATCAGCGCGAACGGGCGACCCACACTGTCAGTACCCTCATAGGTGACTGCAGAGGAAGCCACGCCGGGCAAACGGAACTCACTCGTAGGAGTAGCACCAAGCGGACCCGAACGGAAGATATTGAGCTTCCGGAATTTTGCGAGCATGAAAATCAGCCTTTCAGCAATGCGCTCCATGAGCGTGTACCCGTGCTTGTCCTTCAGAGCAAAGGACCCCAGGAAAAGCGCGAGGATAACGCCAATGACGAGGCCTGGGATAATGCCGGCCAGACGCATGACGAAGATCGTGATGATGATAGTGACAAACAGCAGGGCGGTGGCGAGACCTGAAAGCCTACCGATACCGGCACGCTGCGGAATCCTCCAGTTGCCATACGTAGGCTCTGTGTAATCGGCATTAAGCGCCATCGACTATCCCTCCCCCTGCTTCTTATGCTCAATCGGGCGAGGAGCCGAGCCACTATCACCATGCGAAGGAGCAGGCGGACGGGAGCCAGAACCACGGCCGCGGAACCCACGAATCGGCGGTAGCACACCGCCCCCGCCCTTAGATTCGCTGGGTGCCGAAGGTGCCTGCTCACCAGCAGCATCATGCACTGCTGACTGCAGAGCATGAGCGCCCTCCTTGCCCTTCTTCGCGGCTGCACCAGCCACCATTAGAGCCAGGCCAGCTCCACCGGTAGCAGCACCAGCAGCGGCCGCACCTGCACCCTTAGCAGCGGCTGCACCAGTAGCGGCACCGCCACCACCAGCGCCAGACGCACCTGCACCAGCGAATCCGCCACCTGCACCGCCGCCACCGCGACCAGACATACGCGAGCCAAAGTTCACTGCACCAGATGCCGCGCCGCCGACAGCAGCACCAGCGAACATTGCACCACCCGCAGAGGCAGCACCGACTGCGGGCACAATGAGGCGCATCATGGCAGGAAGAGCCAATAGCGACGCGACCATCAGCACAATACCGGAGCAGAAATACACAATGCGCTGACCGAGATCACCTTCAGTAGATCCGAAGGTACCGAAAATCTTGAACGCGGCAGCGTAGATCAGCGAGGCCACGGGCTTATAAGCGATGAACGCAATGAGCCACGCGGTGTGCTTCTGAGACCATTGCTTACCCCATTGGGTATTAGTGGCGGAGTAAGCCAAAGGCAGAGTACCGACGAGGATGATGGCCATAGCCGAGCGGATAATCAGCAGACCAATCTGGATCACAGAGATGAGGATGGCGATAATGCCGACCACAATAATGAAGATCGCCAAACCGGGCCCAATGGTCACGTTAGCGAACGCCGCGAGAGCCATAAGACCTGCCAGGGCGGCGCCAAACTCAGCGCCGGTTGACTGGTCAATAACCCACGCCGAGAACTCGTCGCCCGCGTGGAGGAGCATGGTGATGGCTGAGACACTGGCGGCACTGACCAGAATATACTTCAGAAGACTGGCCAGCAGGTCTGTAAGTGGCTGGCCTCTGCGGGTCCATATCATCTGCCCTGCAGCATAGAAGACGCTGATCATCATGAGCACACCGACGTACCAGAGCGTGGTGTCGCGCATGAAGGTCACGGCATTGTCGGGACCTTCCAGGGGGACAGGTGGGGTATGCACCCAGAAGGAGCCTAGGCCTTTGGCTGTCTCACCGATGGCGTCCAGGATGCCGTGGTAGAGGGTGTTTAGGAAGCCCTCCGAGGTCGTACACGCGATATCGATGGCACTGCAGTTAGCATTAACGTCGTCCTTACCGGCCATTAGGAGCCCCAGGTAATGAACTGGCTGGTGTCATCTACATTGGTGAATCCGGGGATACTCGTAGGAGCCCAATAGCGCCAGTCACCATCGTGCCATTCCATCACAAAGTCTAGCGAGCGGTAGGTGCCAGAGGGAATCTGGAAGAGTAGGCGGACGGTGGCACGCTCAGGAGTGTAGGAGACATAACGGTATCCAACAATACGAACCACAGTGCGGGTTTTCTTGTCGCTCAAACGGTTCTCGCGAATGTTTTCTGCGCCCGGACCGATTACAGTCGGCATGTACGCCTCCGGCGCCTCGTTAATCTCAATTGCTGCCCAAGCAGCTGCGTAGAGAGCGCCCTCCGCAGAGTGCTCAAAGCAGCTACGGATCGGTGAGTTTGCAATGGGACCAGCAGTCTTCGAGACAGGGCCAGTCCAGCCGGCGTCAGTAGTCACCCACGAAGTGCCCTTCGGGGCAGCATCCATCACCGAATCATCATCCGATGCACCAGCACCACACGAGCCCGCCGCCACGGTCGAGGTAGCACGACTCAGCTGCTGCTCAGCACCAGCAGAAGCACCGGACCCACCCGAAGCCGACGAGCTCGAGCCGCCACGCGGAATCAGCACAATCAACAGCAGCACCAGCAGCACACCAACACCGGCGATAACGCCGATAGCCCAGCGGGGAATGGTCACGCCTGAAGACTTTTTCTCCATGATGTCTCTCCATGTCTCTCAACCCCGAATTTCGGGGTACACCAGATAGCCCTACCCCAGCGTGGGGGAGAGCTTGAGTGAGTGATAGTGAGGGGGTTATCAGAAGCCCTAGAGACGGGCTTCCTAAAATTTTTTGGTGGGTTAAATGGGCCACGGGGTGCATAATTGCACCCCGTGCATGGGGCTTTTAGCCCATGAACATACCGACCAGACCGGACGCTGCGGACGCCAGGATACAGCCGCCAAACACCCAACCGAGGGCTGCAGCGTGCTCACCACCCTGACCGCGGCGGTTGTTAATCATCATCGCGCCAGCAGTCACCAGCACACCGATAACCGCCAGAGCGAAAACTATCCAGGCAATCCACTTAACGATGGTGGTCACGCCGTCAGAGCCGGGGGGCGGTGAACCAGCACCCGGTTCAATGGGGCCAGCCAGCACGGCGGCGTTCAGGAAAAATGCATTTGCGGTAGCGAGCATTGTCGCTCCTCCTTGTGGTTGTATGTAGTGTGTAACCCCCAGCATTGGGGGCAAAAATTTATTACCGGTATCAGCGATTACCATAGCACACGTACCTGACGCATGCGCTAGGCATTGTCACTAGTCCACCGTATAGAGCCTCATGCGTCGACACCGTGTGCCGTAGCTAGCGACGAGTAGCGGACCCACTCACCACTAGTGTCCACACCATCTAGACGGGACAGCTCAGTCAGGCGGGCACGCACAGCACGCCAGCACGACTCAGCCAGAGTCGAGTCGGTGTCTGCAGACTTCAGCTCGATAGCGCAGTCACGGCAGACCAGGCCGGTCACGTCCTGCCCATGGACAGGGCACGGTACCACAGGCAGGACGGGACGGCCCGAGATCAGAGGAGCCGCACCCTGACTAGGTGCAGCAGGACCCTGCGCAGGTGCTACCGGAGTCGCAGTGCCGGTCAGCAGAGCAGGCTCACGCAGAATACACACCCGCACAAAGGCCTGCGGGTTACCGGGGGTGACCTTGGCACGATCGAGCACCACATCAATAGCGGCACACAGCACCGCATCAGCGGCACTCTCGGCGGTATCGAGACCGTGGTAGATGAGCTCACCACGCAGCTTCTGCAGGTTCACGTCACGGTGCACCTCAGATGAGGGCGCCAGACCTGAGGCCTCAGCCGCTTCCTGAGCCTGAGCAATCGCCTCATAAGCCAGGCGCGGGTTCATGCCCAGCAGGTCAGCATCAGGTGAGGGGTGCAGAATCAGGCCACGGAATCCACGGCGGGATCCAGAGCCCACCACGGAGAAATTCATTTCCGGGTAGACTTCGGCGACCTTGCCCAGTGCACGGGTGACAGTTGCCGCGAAATCGCGCTCACGACCGGGAGAGACCACAGACCCAAGCTGGCCACGCAGGTTATCCCAGGATACGCGGGTATCAGCATGAATCTGCGGGGCGCGCATAGTCATCCACAGGAAAAGATCAGCCGCCAGAGGAGACCCGCCCTGACTGATAAGTGCCTGCCAGCGGGTCATCACGACCGGCGCGATATGACCGGAAGTAATGTGCTGGAAAAATTGCTCAGAGAGCTCTACCTGAGAGGGCTGATGCGGGTCAAAATCTTGGGAATCGGCGTCGGTGGAAAAGCGTAGGCGCGCCTTCGTGCCAATGGTAAAGCGCTCTTCTGAGATGTCTACGAAATTGTCGCCGCGTTGCTCACGGTAGGTGACTACGCACTGAGTGGCCAGCAGAGCGCGCAGCTGAGTGATGACGTCACGGGCTCGGCCAGGGCCCCACTGAACGTTGAGCTCAGAGAGTAGACCTCGTGCTGAGGACGGTAGCGGAAAGGTGCGGGACTGGTGCTTGAGGGCGGAGGTAGTCAGCCACATCAGCAGTACACGCGGGTACAGACCGTAGGGTAAGTGAAATTGCTTGGTTCCGTCGCCGTCGATGTAGCTGCCGGCGTCCAGGCTCATACTTAGGACGCCGTCGTGTCGGGACCAGCTGAAGGCCTCGGTGGGCGCTAGGAGGTCGGGTCGCTTACGGGGATCCTGGTACGGCAGAGCGCAGGAAATGAAGGCGAGCGGGTAGTAGCTGAGATCCTCACTGATGAGCTCGATATCCAGGGCGTCAGTGCGCTGGAGAGCAGAGGATATGGACTCGGTAGCCGAGTCGGTGGACTGAGGGTGCGCGGGTACGCTAAAATCAACCATTGCGGTGCCTATCTGTTGTAGGTGCTGCCACGGCCCCGGATGTTCGAGCATCGCGGGGTCATTTTTGTATCTGCACTCACCGTAGACCCTGAATGGATAGCCTGTCAAGCAGGGTAGTGATTTTTTGTCATCGTCGTCATCAATCATCTTTTCCACAGGGCCCCTCGCGCGCGCACGCGCGTTAATCGATCTTAATCATCTTAATGGCGGCAGCTTCTGAAACAAGCGTTTTGCCTTGTGTTTACTGGGAAGTAGCGGGTGTGAGCCCGATGTTTTGCGCGGGCGATTGTCCCATTAACGCGGGCGATTGTCCCATTAACGCGGGCGATTGTCCCATTAACGCGGGCGATTGTCCCGCCCTATCGCGGCTATTTGTCCCACCAACGCGGGCGATTGTCCCGCCCTAAACCTAAGTTATACACATGATGCACATCACATAAAAATATTTCCTACGCGCGCAAAAATAACCCCTTATCTTGTCAGGGGTGCTCCCTAACCTTGAGGTAAATACCCCCGGATACACGGGGCAAAATACAGAAATATAGAAATCTGTATTTCTGTATATAGAAATGTTTCGCACTGGAGAGGAGGAGACACCATGGCTAAGAAAACCAGCACCGAAGCTGCTGATACTACGCTCCGCGCCTACAAGCTCCGCCTCGATCCCACCCAGGCACAGGCAACCGCCCTAGCGCAATGTGCAGGTGCAGCACGCTACGCCTACAACCTTCTCACCGCTCATAATCTTGAGGTGTCCCGCACCCGGGCAGGCTACTGGCACGCCCGCATTGACGCAGGCGCCGACGAGGCCACTGTTAAGGCTGAGCTCAAGGCCCTCGCTCAGAGTGACCCCGCCACCTACAAGGCGTTGGGGTTTCAGGCGTACGCCACCACTCACCTCACCCCTGAAATCATGCGCCACCGTGCTGCGGGTAAGGCGATTGAGTCTGGCGCCGACCCCGCTACCGTCTGGCCCGAGACCGAGCGATCCTCCGAGCCGTGGATGCACACCATCCCCCGCCGAGTCCTCGTCTCAGGACTACAATCTGCCGATAAAGCCTGGAAAAACTTCTTTGACTCTCGTACCGGTGCTCGTGCTGGCCGGCTCGTCGGCACGCCCCGCTTCAAGCGCAAGGGAGCTAGCCGCGATTCTTTCACCATCCCTGCACCGGAGACTATCGGCGCCTACGGCACCGCATACCTACGCGGAGAGCCCGAATACGCGCGCCGTAAAGCGCAGCTGAAGCGCCGCGGCATCAAGACCACCCCGACCATTGAGGACTACCGCCACGTGCGCCTCTCGCACCTGGGTGTTATCCGCACCCATGACACTACTCGTCACCTCGTCAAAGCGGTGCGTGCTGGCGCTCAGGTTCGCTCTTACACTGTCTCTCGTGCCGCCAACCGGTGGTATGTCTCCATCCTCGTCGAGCTCACCCGCGCGTCTGCGAGCCCTACCCGTGCTCAGCGTTCCGCTGGTGCTGTCGGTGTAGACCTGGGCGTACGATACCTCGCCGCGCTCTCTGACGAGCAGGCACCCCAGCGCTTCGCACAGTACCCCTCCTTAGAGTTCACCGGTGATGGTGCTCCTACCTTGGCGAACCCCCGCTGGGCACGTACCGCTGAGAAGCGCCTGGTACGCCTGCAACGTGCCCTCTCGCGTGCCCAGAAGGGCTCTAACCGTCGTGCCCGTATTGTGCAGCAGATTGCACGGCACCACCACCTGGTAGCCTTGCGCCGTGAGTCCGGTTTGCATCAGGTTTCTAAGCGCCTGAGCACCGGGTATACCCTCATCGGGCTTGAAGACTTGGCTGTAGCGGGTATGACTGCTTCAGCTGCCGGTACCGTTGAGGCACCGGGCAAGAATGTGCGCCAGAAGGCCGGGCTTAATCGGTCCATTCTGGACGCCGCTTTTAGTACGCTGCGCCGTCAGCTGGAATACAAGGCCAGCTGGTACGGTTCGCAGGTACAGATTATTGACCGCTTCTTTGCATCTTCTCAGACGTGTAGCGCTTGCGGAGCACGAGCGAAAACCAAGCTCGGACTCCACGTGCGTGTCTTTGAGTGCGCAGCCTGCGGTGCGCGGATTGATCGTGACGTGAATGCGGCACGTAATATCCGCGCGGAGGCTGTACGGATGTATGAGGCGCAACTCGCCCCCGGCACGGGGGAGAGTCTAAACGGACGCGGAGCCGCGGGCTCTGATGCTGCCGGTTCGGTGGTGTTGGAGGATGCGGCGTTGGATGCGTCAAGGCCAGCCGCCACGGGCGGCGGGTCACCGTAGACGAGTAATCGTCTACTCATCCCTTTATATGTATACGCGTGGAAACTAAATAATTTTTGATTCTTGGCTGGGTATCGTGCCTTGTCAGCAAGCATGTTCCCCGTATGCGCGGGAATGAGCCGGAATACCTTCCCGAGCTGAAAGAAGCTTCGAAATGTTCCCCGTATGCGCGGGAATGAGCCGGAGCCCAAGAACAGCGCGAGGATAATGCCAATGTGTTCCCCGCGTGTGCGGGGATGAGCCCTTTCCCCCTATAAGTTAACCATGTTCCCCGCGTGTGCGGGGATGAGTCCACGAGGTCACTCTATACAGAGTGACCCCAGGGGTTTTCTCTGCGTGTGCGGGAATGAGCCGTCTGACGATAAGAAGAAGGGGGTCCGCGCGACGTGTTCCTTGCGTGAGTGGGGATGAGCCTATGCAGATATGCAGAAAGATGTACTTATGTCTTTCTGCATGTCTGCATGAGATGGCAGATCCGCCACCCTCAAGACAACAAAAAAAGGACGAACCACCAAAGGTCCGCCCTTAAAGCGTTATGAGGCGCTATCCTACTGGAACCACGCCTCATACCCATGACAAGATCTACGAGTTCGGCCACATAGGCTCCCCCCCCGCAGCCCCATCCTTTCCACCCCCTACCCAGAACAAGTCTGATAGGAACCCGCCATATATGGCGAGTAGCAACTATACAGTCGCAGAGCGTACGAGACAGGTTTTAACTTGTACAACTACAATAACAAATAAACACCGAGCGCTGCACCCCCAGTGACCAGCCAGCTTTAAAACCCCTACACCCCCTGTTAAAATGAGATGCGAGGCCACCCCCAGGGGTGGCCCCAGGGCACACGGTATCACTCACACCAACCACACACTCCTCCACACACCAGGAGCTATAAGACCATGCAAAAAAGTGCCCTGGGGGTAGCCCTCCCCTTCGTCTTCGTCTTCGGACTCATCCTCTCACTCCTCCTCGTCATCGGCGGCGGAGCAGGCGCCAACGCCTGCACCCCCAGCAGTGGCGGCAATGGTCACCAAAATGCCTCCGCGCCCGCCGCAGCACCCGTCACCAGCATCGGCGACCGAGGCGAGACGATCAAAACTTACCTTCCCGAGCTGAAAGAAGCTTCAAGCCTCAGCGGATTCCCCATCTCCCTCATCGCAGCCACCATCCACCAAGAATCCGGCTGGGACCCCAATGCAGTCTCTGGCGTAGGCGCACAGGGGTTGGCACAGTTCATGCCCGGAACCTGGCCGTCCTACGGCGGCGACGGTGACCCCTTCAACCCCCGCGACGCAATCCGAGCAATGGGCCGCTACATGGGCGACCTCAAACGAATCCTTCGTAATTCCGGCGTAGGCGGCGACGAAATCGACAACGTGCTCCGCGCCTACAACGCAGGCCCCAACGCAGTCATTCGACAATCTGGCGGCTGGAATACCTCAGAAAACGCCGATTACGCCCCCGCAATCCGCGCACACTGGCAGCAATACCAGACCCTCATCAAGGACCTAGGAATCCCCGACTACCCCACCGGTCACGAGCAGCCCTCCCTGAGCAACGTCGCCGCCAATAAGGCAACCCCCGAATCCACTAGCAGCGCTTCCGCCCCGGCACAGGCAGAGAAGAAAAACGCTAAAAAGGCATCTGACAAGGACAAGTGCAAGGAAGACAAGAAGAACCAGAAATCTTCAAATACAGAAAACCATAATTCTGTAAATACAGATAACTCCGGTGATGACTACCCCTGGGGTCACATGGCGCACTGCGATGCCGCCTACACCAGCTGCCCCAGCACCCCCGACCCCACCAATGCGCTCCCCCGCGAATGTGTAGCCTTCGCCGCTTGGCGCGTCACCCAACAGACCGGCGGTAGTGCCGACAACATCACATTCCACTCCCCAGGCAACGCTGAAGTCTGGCGAGGACACTGGATTAGGCAGGGATGGGAAATCGGAAATGAGCCGCGGGTCGGCGCCGTTGTCTACTACGCCCCCGGCGCATCCGGCGCATCCGCAACCTACGGACACGTCGCAGTCGTCAAGCAGGTGAACGATGACGGAACCTTCCTCGAAGAGGGCTACAACGGATTGGCAGCTCCCCAAGATCACCAGTACTACACCCGCACCGTATCCAACGGCGCCGTCAGCGCATTCCTCTACATCCCCGGCCACTAAGAAAGGAAATACCACCATGACCCGCAAACTCACCGCCGCCACCGCACTCACCGCAACCCTCACCCTGCTTGCTACCGGCTGCTCCGCATCCACCGACAACGCCGCCCCCACCGGAACCCCCGTCGCAACCCATACCCCCAGCACTACCACTGCACCCGCGCCTGCACCCAGCACCGCAACCCACACCCCCACCGTCACCGAGGTAAGCCCCACTAGTGCAACCCCGACCCCGACGGTGAGCCTTGACCCCTCACCCCTGGCGGGAGCTGGCGGTGGTCCCCAGCAGCCCTCCAGCGAAGCAATTCTGAGGACTATCACCGACGAAGACCGCACCCGCGCAATCGATGCTGCAAAGGCTATCGTGGCCGCCTACGTTAGCGGCAAGCCCTACAAGGAATGGTCAGCAGATCTCTTCCCGCTCATTGACCCTGAACTCCAGAACCAGTACGACTCCAAGTTCCCCACGGACGTCTTCAAGGCAAACGGTGTCACGGGTGCAGAAATCACCCACGACCCCACCAACGACATCCCCGGCGGCGATAACCCCTACTGGATCACCGTCCGTGTGAAGGTCGACGGCGGTATCAGCCCCGAATACTACGTGCGCCTGCACCGTAACGCTGACCGACCCAATAAGTGGAAGGCATCGCACATCCTCGAGCCTCAGGCCTTCAACTCCTACGTCAACAACAAGCTGAAGAACCGTAAGTAAGTAATATGGACGCTCTCGACTACCCCCGCATCGACGCCACCGTCGAAACCGACGGCATCATCACCCTCACCATCCAAGACCACAACCCCCGAACCTTCCAAGACACCACCACCGACGCCGCACTCACCCACGTCTGGAACCACTGCGCCCACCTCGCCCAAACCCTCGGCCGCGACGTCAAAATCCACGTCCAAGAAGGCACCAAGACTAGCTACTACACCCTCACACCAGAGGGTGAGCCTACCCTCCAAACCGTCACCGAGGAAGTTGAAAAGACCTCCATCTGGCGACGCAAAGCAATCCTCATCCCCGCCGCAGCCCTCCTAGCACTCGGCCTCGGCGGCGGAGCCCTCGCAACCGTCAACGCCCTCAACCAACCCGCCACCACCACAGCAACCACCCCGGCAGGAATCACCCTCACCCTCGACAACGGAACCTACACCACCGCCGCCCTCAGCGGCGACGGACAACGCCTCTCCTACTTGGACGGATCCACCCTCTACGTCGTCGACGCCACCAAAGGCACCCTCGTCAGCCAAACCGACCTCACCAAAATCAAGATCGAAGCAGCAGGGCTGACCATCCACCCCACCAGTGACGGATTCCTCTACACCGCACCCGGCAGCTACTTCCTCTGGTCCGGCGGAAAATTCTCCAGCATCAACACCATCACCCCCAAAGCACAAACCATCATCACCCGCGCTGGAGAACCCGTCATCATCTCCCGCAACGACCCCACCCCCTCAAACGTTCAAAAAATCAGCGTCAACGGCACCGAACGGTACCGCTCCCCCGCTGAAGGTGCAGCCTTCATCGCCACCTCCAAAGGCAGCGGCATCTGGGCATCCACCCGCGGCAACGGCACCATCATCACCGCCACCGCCAACGGTACCGAAACCTCGGCACGACCCGTAGCAACCCCCGCCGAAGGAGCCACCTTCACCCGCTGGGTAGGAGCAACCGCCACCGGCGAAGTCATCACCCTCTGGCACACCCCCAGCGGGCAAGACGTCCTCTCCCTCCAATCCCCAGAATCTGACAGCGTCAGCCGCACCATCGACATCACCGGAGCAGCCGACAACGTAAAGATCGACGGCACCGGCACCATCGCCATCGCAGGAAGCCAGGTCCATTACCTCAGCACCGAGGGATCCTACGCCCTGCCAGCCGCACCCACCAAGGTCACAAGCCGACCCACCGGAGGATTCACCCTCGAATTCGGTGACGGAACCACCGGCAACGCAACCCCCAACGGATACACCGCATCCACCGAAACCCCGGTCATCGGCACCACCACAGACGGACACCGCGTCACCGTCAGCCCCGACCAGCACAGCATCGTTATCAACCCTTAATTAAGAGGAGTAAAAAGTGAACCGCAAGGCGCTCATCACTTCCCTCACCCTCGCAGCCGCAGCCGGCGCCATCAGTTGCACCGCAGCGACCGCAGCAGAAACACCCACCCAGAGCGGATCCATCACCATTCGCGATAACGGCCAGCCCAACCGCGACCAGACCCGCTCCCTGACCGTCGCCCTCATCACCAAGAACGGCGCCGGTAACGCAGCTACCCAGCCCGCCACCGCGCCCGAACCTGTCACCGAATCCCCCGCCGAAGAACCAGCACAAGAAGCGCCTGCAGAAGCACCCGCTGAGACTGCACCGCAAGAAGGCTCCACCCCCGAAGCGGAACCCCCCGCCGAACCTGAAGCACCTGCACAGGAGGCGACTCACCCCGAACCCCGCGAGGAAACCCCCACCCCCGGTGAAGTTGAAGTCGTCATCGCACCCTCCCCCGAGCCGACCCATGAGGTTCCTGAAACGCCTGGCAATACCGACGTACCCATCAACCCGGAGCCTGAACCCGTTACCCCCGAACCGGAAACCCCGGGTAATACTGATGTGCCCATCAACCCCGAGCCCGAGCCGGTACGTAGCGAACGCGACGAAACCCCCGCAGACCACCAGCCGGTTGAAGACACCGCACCTGTCATTGAACCAGAACCGGAGCCTTCCACCCCGGCACCCGAGGTCACTGAAACCCCCGGTGAAGTCGAAGTCGTCATCGCACCCTCCCCCGAGCCGAGCCAGAAAGCACCTGCAGATACTGCAGACAATGAGGCACCCGATAACTCAGAAGTCTTCAGCACCGAGGTGCCCATCGCACCCGAGGATGCCCAGGCACGCTCCCGCGCAACCTCATCTGACCGCGAGTCCACCTCAGATACTGCAGACCACGCAGTAACCGGTAACGACGAGGTAGGCATCGCCCCGCAAGCACCAGGCGCCAAGACACCCAAGGGTAAGAAGGGCTCATCAACTCAGTCTGCTGCAGATGCGAAATCCCCTGCATCTGTTCCGTCTGCTCAATCCACGGCACCTGCACGTGACGAGTTGGCGTACACCGGTGTCAGTGCTGAGACTGGCGGAATCGCAATCGGCGGTTTCATACTGATTCTCACCGGTGCCGCCGGCGTGTGGTCTGTCCGCCGAAAGACCTCTAACGCCTAGCACATAACTGAAAGGGGCGAGTGAACCATCACGGTTCACTCGCCCCTTTCAGTTATGTCTTGACCAGGGGTAATGCTGTACAGAAATACCTAAATCTTCATATACAGATTTCTGCTTTTCTGCTAAACTGTATATACAGAGAAACAGATTGGAGAAGCCATGAGCCCCATCATCGGCATCATCAACGCCAAGGGCGGCGTCGGCAAGACCGTCAGCACCGTCTACCTCGCCCACGCCCTCACCAATGCAGGCTACAGCGTCGAAGTCTGGGACGCAGACCCCCAAGGTTCCGCAACCGACTGGGCCTTCACCGCAGAAGAAAACGGCGGCGAATTCCCGTTCGAGGTCTCACCCGTCAACGTGCCGCAGCTCAAGAAGCGCCGCACCACCGCCGAGGTCACCCTCATCGACTCACCCCCGCTGAACGAATCCATTCTTAACGCGATCGCTCAGCGCTCTGACGCACTCATCATCCCGGCAGCACCCGCTGGCCTGGACATCACCCGCGTCTTCTCCACCCTTGCCTCCATTCCCGAAGGTAAGCCCGCAGCCGTACTGCTCACCTCTGCAGACCCGCGCACCGTGCTCTTCCGTGAGACCAAGGAACTGCTCGAAGAATCCGGCATCACCATCTTCGACACCTCCATCCGCCCCAAGCAGTCCGTGCGCGCCAGCTACGGCCTCACCCCCGACGATCTCGCCGGATACGACGACGTCGCTGCCCAACTCATCACCCTCATCGGCCTTGAAAAGGAATCCTAATGGCAACCGCAAAGAAGAAGCTCAACGTCACCGTACCCTCCAGTACCGAGAAGAGCGTGAAGAACCGTGCCAGCTTCGAGCAGGCATTTAAGAACGGTGGGGAAGCAGAAGAGCCCATCAAGCGACTGACCCTCAACCTGCCGGCCAGCGCCCACACCCGACTGAAGGCACACGCAGCCATGACCGGCAAGACCATGACTGACCTGCTGCTCGAGTTTATCGACCAGCTCGACGACTAAGAAGAGGAAACTACCATGGCCGAGTACTTTGACCTTCCCGACCGTTATCCTGAGCTATTCGCGCAGCTTCCCGCAGACCAGCGCCAAGACGCTATCAACGTCCTCGCCTCATCCTGGCTCGAAGGACGCAAGCACACCCGCGAAGAAGTCGCACGCTTCATTGACATGAAGCTAGGCCGTATCAGTGGAGAAGAATATCGCAAGCTCATTCTGGAAGAAGCCCTAGCACTCCAGGAAGCTAAGGCGAAGGAACAGTGAGTCACAAGGAATGGGAAGCATATTTCTTCCCCCCTCCGCATAACGAAGTTATGCGGAACATCCCTGAAATAACCGACCCTGGAGTCCTGGCGCTCTTCGAATACAACTCAACGGAATACTGGGGTAACCAGCTAAAGGAGAATCCACAGCTTATACCCCATACATACGATGCGGAACACCTCAAAGCCATCCACAGCTACCTCTTTCAAGACGTGTATGACTGGGCAGGGGAGTACCGCACCGTCAATATGGGCAAGAACATGACCGTCTTTGCAGATGCGAAGAATGGGGATATCGACCGCTTTCTAGATGAGGCAACCCACAAAATTCAGGCAACTGACTGGGGGAGCCTCAACCGAAGAGAATTCGCTGAAGCCGCCTCTGAAGTGTTCGCAAACCTCAACTACGCCCATTGCTTCCGTGAGGGTAACGGCAGAACGAACCGCGTCTTCATGGACCATGTCGCAGAGATGAGCAGCTTTCAGCTCGACTACAACCGTGTGAGTACTGAGATTTGGAACCAGCGCTCAATGTTCAGTGGACCAGATAGGGGGTCCACAGAACTGCACCCTGAAGAGATGCATCAGGTGTTTGAGGCTATCGCGACACCACGCGAAACCCCGCACGAGGCCCCACTCGATACGGAAACCGCGAAGTCGCAGCAAATCTACCAGCAGATTATGAGCGGCTATACCGGACCTACTGGAACGATCCAGCAACAGACAGCTCAGACACCTAACCGAAGCATCAACCACGGATTGAACCGCGAATCCGGTCAAGGACTTGGGGAATAAACGCAGCCATGAGAGGGGTGCCCAAATAGATATTTGGGCACCCCTCTCAGCTCGCCCATCTATCACAGTAGTAGGTGGACGAGCTCTAGGAGGGGGGTTGCGTGCTGGTCTTGCTTATGGGAAGATGTTTACTGAAATCTAAATATGTGGTACACCATAAGTCACAGACCCGGCTCACATGAGAGGTCTGACCTCTCTAGCGAGGTAGGAGTGATAGCAGCGCGACGATAAAGCTTCCCATACTTGAGAGGCTTCCTGCATCCGTAATTAGTGTAGGGTCGGTGCTGGTCACCTCTTCTGAGGGGCGCTTCCCCTGTCTGTCCCGCCGACTTCTGAGAAGAAGCCAGGCAAGGAAGACAATCGTGAGGCAGATTAGGGCGGCGATAGCGACCTGTGGCGTGAGGTTGAGGGACATTATGCCCCCTTTCTTGGGTCTAGGTTAAACCGCGCACCAAGCCCGCGGTGGAGAAGAGATCTTCCAGGACAACTCTCCAGCCACTGGCTACAGACGGCGGACCCGGCTAGAGACCACGTGACCAGCCTGGGTTTTGGTACCATTGCCGCCATGCAGGCGGCTCATACGGCAGTTGCTCCACGCCATTAGGCGATGGGGCTATTGCCGTATAATCCTATTTTAGTGGGCTACCTAACGGGGTAGCCAGCCGATTTCGGCTACTAATTATGGGCAGCCCCGATACTGCTTACCGACTGAAGGGGATTTATCTGCAACAACCACCCCACTAAACAGGGTGTAGAAAGACGCCGACTACACCCCAAAAGTTTTAGCACAATGGCACTCAGCCCTTCAGTGCATGTCTTTAAGGTATACCTCCGCAAGCACCCCGCCACAGTACCCTGCGGCGGGGTGCTTCATTGTCTATCGAACGGTAAAATTGACCCTGACAGGCAAACCTAGTGGGAATTGGATATTATGAGTCAATCCAGCGATGAATTTATCGGTCAGATTGTCGGGTACGCCCGCGTCTCATCCGCAGACCAAAATATCGCGCGGCAGCTTGAAGCACTGGAGGAAGAGTGCGACAAAATCTTCGTTGAGAAGGTCAGTGCCGCCAAGACCGATAATCGCCCCCAATTCCAAGAAATGATGCGGTACCTACGCGACGGCGACGTCCTGCAGGTCACCAGTGCAGACCGCCTCGCCCGTTCCACTCGCGACCTACTTGATATCGTCCAAGGGCTCAAAGACCGCGGCGTGCAGGTCGAGTTCCTTGATAACCCGGCTCTCAATACTGACACCCCGCAAGGTGAGTTCATGCTGACGATTCTCGCTGCCGTCGCGCAGTTGGAGCGCTCCATTATTAGAGAACGGCAAGCTGAAGGTATCGCGATAGCCAAAGCCAAAGGCAAGTATGACCGCGCCCCGAAGCTCAACCCTGAGCAAGCTCGTGAAGTGCGTAGGCTGGATGCCCTGGGCGTTCCCAAGATGGCTATCGCCCGGCAGATGGGCTGTAGTCGGCACACAGTCTATGCCGTGCTTGACCGCATCGGCAAGTACGCTGGAGCGGAGTACACTGATGCAACCTAGCTATGAGGAAACTCGCCGGTTCTGGGATAAAGTCGTCAAAGGTGAGATGCCTGGCGCATGCTGGATATGGGTCGGAGCTATCGGCGCTGACGGTTACGGTAGGTTTTGGGTCAAAGACCCTGATTCAGAAGCAGGGGAGAAGATGTGGCGCGCCCACCGATACGCCGCCGCCCTTATCTTCGGCAGTGACGAGGTAGAAGCGGCCGAGATGGTCACGCATCTGTGCGATAACCCGCTATGCGTGCGCGCCGAGAACGGCGCAGGCTCACACCTATTCTTAGGTGACCATGCAGAGAATATGAGGGAACGCGCGGCGCGCGGCCGCGACAACCTCCACGGCTTGGCTTTCTTGCGCCGTAGTCGAGCCGAGCGTGCGGCAGATTCTAGAGCGCTTCGCGAATTCACCCTAGCTCATGGGTATGACCAAGATGTCGTAGACCGGCTAGGCCGCGGAGTAGTCATGGAAGGGCAGACCCAGCTGTTCTAAACACGTTAAGAGGGGGTCTAATACACCAGGTGTATTAGACCCCCTCTTTGTTGTTGCTCTAGCGGCTATCAATGACGCTCTTATGGAATGCGTCGCAGGGGACCGGATGGAAGAGCAGCCCGTGTACGGGGCCGTATTCTCCACGGCCTTCTAGCACCTCGGCTGAAAGCATCATGAGCTTATCGAGCTTTGCCAGCTCGAATGCTGATGCCTTCACGCGCTTCAAGAAGCGTGTATCCGTCTGATCCGGTGCAAACATTTCACGCAGCTGTTCCCAGCTCACCGGCCCAATAGACCGCTGGCCCAACCTCGCCTGATAGACAAAATGCGAGAACCAGATGAGCGCATCCAGGGTGAACGGCGACTGAGTTTTCTCCGCCAACTGAATCAGGGCGGGCCCGGTTCCGGTGACCACAAAGAAGGTAGCCAAATGGTTGTAGAAGGGCTGAGCCAGAACAATCGTTGATTCATTGAGCAGTGGTACACCTGTGGATGAGTAGACCCAATCGGCGCTTGACGACAGAGCGAAGCGGTAGGCTTTCTTAACCAGATTCCCGTCCGGGGTCGGACCAGTCAGAACGGCTTCAATCTGCAAAGCAAGCAGGGCATGGAGCTGCTCAAGAGCTTCAGCTTCCTGCTCCGGGGTGAACTTCGCGGTGCCAGGGGAGTAGAACTTATAAAGAAAATCAAGGAATGATTCTGTAGAGAATTTCGGTGACTGATGCTTCGCGGTAGCGAGCATGAGCCACAGGAATGCAGCACGTGCGTACTTGCCGGTGGGCAGAACCCGGCGGGGCTCATCAGCACCGGTGGGCTGGATGATTCCAGCAACTAAGCGCAAGGTACTGCGGGAATCAGTTTGCACCCATTCGGTGTTTGGTTCGCCGTCCTCATTGGTGGGGAAGAGGCGGTAGGAGAGCGCCTGATTCAGTAGCAGGAAGAGCGAATAGTTGCCGGGCTGGACTTTCGGGACGTCACGGATGTCGACGCCTTGGCGTTCGTTGGTGCCGCGGCGCTTGCTACGGTGCACGTAAGGTTTCAGGCTTCTTTTCTGATTGCCTTGGTATGCGGTACCCATGCGATGTATTAGCTTTCGGGGTCAGTCTTGGTAGTGGTGGAGATGCGCAGCAGTGCGTTCACTTCGGTGCGGGTAAGACCGAGGCGTGCAGCGATCTCGTCCTTGGAAACCTTCAATGCTTTCATCTCAGCAACAGGCGCAGCGAGGCTCTGCTGAGTTTCTGCTTGTGCATTCACAAGCTTCTCACGCAATGCGGTGAGCTTGTTCTCCAGGGCTTCGATTTCGGCCTCAATTTTGGCGGCGGGGCTGGAGGCTTCTAGGGAGAAGAACTGTTCAGCCAGGTTCAGCAGCTTTGCTTCGCGTTCTGCGAAGGCGGCGGCGTTTTCGCGGGCACGGCGTGCGGCGACAGTACGGGGTGAGCGAGTCATTAGTGATTCCTTTAAGGAGATAGAGGAGTGGTATTTCTTACCTTCTAGTTTAACCTTTAGGATTCTAAGTTTTCAGAAAAACCGTCACTGCAGCCACCGCGATACACTGACACCCCCCTAGTGCCTACACAACAACAAACACCCAGAACCTCAATAAGAAGTTCTAGGCGCTTGCACTCAATGATGTTCATGAACTTTTGGGGCCGTTCATTACATTCTTCACTCTAGATACTACACGCTATGGGCTATTGTGCGCGAGTTTTTCCGTCACTGGTGACGGAAAAACCGGCGGCACAGCCGCCGGTTCGCTCTTCCACAGTTAGCACGCATCAGCTGCTCACCTGCACACACCTGTGGACAGCCCGCAGATTGATTCACCCCGCAAGCTCCTCTCTCTATCATGCGCCCTGACCCACGAGGTGTGCACAGCTTGACCACCTTCTGCTGCCTGGAATGCATGAGATCCCTGTTTTCTCTCTTTCCTCCCGCAAGCTCCTTCCAAGAGAGCAGAGCTCTCACGCACACCGGCGCCGCCTGTGGATGAGCGCGACACAGAACGTGTCGGACAAAACCGTTCCGCATTTCAGCCTGGCTACATCTTTGTGCTCATTCTTCGCACGCGTTGAGCTGAAAAGCTACGCTTTCTTTTTGTCACACCTCTTGCATCATATAAATCAGGTGACTAATCTGAGTTATTCGTGTTAAGATAGTGCCATGATGACCGTCCACAAACTCAGTGCTGGCGACGGTTATAAGTACTACGTAAACGAAGTCGCCACTGGCGATGCTCTGCGCGCAAAAGACCGTGAAATCGGTGACTATTACACGGTTCACGGTATGCCGCCGGGTCAGTGGGTTGGCTCAGCTGCTGCATCTTTGAATCTCGGCGGTGAGGTTTCTGAAGCGCATATGCATGCCCTCTTTGGGCAGAAGTTCACCCCTGTTTCCACTGGTGAGGTCCTTGATACTCTGCATGGTGCACCGGCAACTGAGGCGTATCAGCAGGTCTATGAGCAGGCTCTTGAACAGCACCGAGTGAAGGCTGCTGAGCGTGCATGGGAGCTGTTGAGCCGTGTGCATGAGGGGATGAGTCAGCAGGAGATTGCTGATGAAATGACCGCGCAGGGCTACCCTATGAGTCAGAAGACTGTGTCACGTTGGGTAGAGCGTTATGCTTCTTCCGGTCAGTTATTTCATGCAGATCGTGACGAATTTGTAGCCCAGTATCGTCTCACAAGCAGTGAACTTAAGGGGGCTCATAGGGCAGGTAAGAAGGCACAAGAAGCCCTCTATGCTGAGCAGGCTGCACCGCATGTTCACCCCGATTACGCGGCATCTACTGACTTTACTCAGCGTGTTGAAGAGGAAGTTTCACGTCACCGCCGCATGCATGATGGTGCCGAACCGAACACGGCTGAGATGAAAGAAATCCGGTTCCGTGTTGGCGCGCAGATGTTCCGTGACGAGCGTGGAATCGAGCCGAGCAATGCACAGCTGGCACAGTTTGTCGCTCAGAATTCTAAGGCTCATCAAAAAGCTGTTGCCGGGTATGACCTGGTATTCACCCCGCCGAAAAGTGTCTCTATTGCCTGGGGCCTGGGGGATGAGCAGCTACGCCGAGGCATTGAGGCGGCGCATGAGCGTGCCATTCAGGACGTGATTCGTCATCTGGAGAAGAACGTTGTGATGACCCGCCGTGGCCGCAATGGTGTGCGTCAGATTGACACTGCTGGCGGTGTGATTGGTACGAAGTTCCGTCACTGGGATTCCCGCGCGGGAGATCCGAACCTGCACGATCACGTCGTGATTGCCAACCGTGTTCAGGGCGTTGATGGTCAGTGGTCTTCGATTGATGGGCGCATGCTCTACCAGTACGGCGTTGAATGTAGCGAACTATATAACGCCCGTGTCCAGCAGTATGTCACTGAGCTGACCGGTCTACAGTTTGAGGCACGGTCCCTGAACGGTAAGCAGCCCGTGCACGAAATTGTCGGCATTGATGATGAGATGGTGCGGGCTTTCTCGTCGCGCCGTGGTGAGATTAGTGCCGCCCTGGAGCAGGTGACCGCGAAGTTTGTTGAAGAGCATGGTTACGCGCCGAGTGAGAAGCAGCTGATTCAGCTGGCTCAGCAGGCAACGCTGGCGACCCGTCCGGCGAAGGATGGGGTGCATTCTCTGGAAGAGTTGCATGCTGAGTGGGTGGCGCAAGCGCACGCGTTGCGTGAGCAGGGTGTGGACCTTCCGGTTGAGGGTGCCCTGGCTGAAAAATTGAAGGCGGCATCTGCTGAGTATGAGCAGCAGGTGTTGCAGGCGAAGCGTCAGCAGGCGTATGAGTCGCCCGTGCAAGAGCATGCGGCGGCTATTGTCGCGCGCCTGGAAGAGTCCCGTTCGACCTGGCGTCGTACCCATGTGAACGCTGAGGTGCTGCGCTATGCCCGTGATTTGGGGTTGAACGAGAAGCAGGACGCTGCTCTGCTGGATTCGATTCGTGAGCACCTGAACGCTGAGATGCTGCCCCTGCACGCGCAGGGCCAGCGGTTGACTCCGCGCGAGTTTATGCGCGCAGACGGTACGAGCCAGTACCAGAAGATTAACCATGAGCTGTTTACCTCTGAGCGTGTGCTGGCCGCTGAAAACGCGATTTTGGACGCGGCAACCCAGCAGGTTATCCCCGCTTCGAGCCTTGAAGTCTTTGAGCTGGAGGCTGAAAAGCGTCGCGCTGAACTGGCTCTACAGGGGTACACCCTGCCCGAAGGTCAGGAACGCCTGGCCCGCGAGTTCGCCACTAGTGACAAGCTTCTGGTGGTCGGCATTGGTGCTGCTGGCGCTGGTAAGACCTCATCCACTCGCCTTGCGGTCAACGCGATTGAGGCCGCTGGCGGGCGCGTGGTGGGTATGGCGCCGACTGCCGCTGCAGCTGCGGTAATGCGTGAGGAAATGGGCATTGAGGCTGACACGGTCGACAAGATTCTGTCTGACTGGAAGAATGGCGCACCTGTTAACTTGCGTGCTGGTGATGTTCTTCTGGTCGATGAGGCCGGTATGGTCTCTACCCCGAAGTTCCAGCAGATCCTACAACTGGCGCAAGAGCGTGGCGCACTGGTGCGCGCTCTGGGCGACTACAGGCAGCTTTCTGCTGTGGGTTCTGGTGGCGCGTTGCGCTTGGTAGACCGTGAGGTTGGCGCCGTTCACCTTGATGAATTGTTCCGTTTTAAGAACCCGGATGAGGCTGCTGCAACCTTGGCGTTGCGTGAGCCGCCCCTGGTGGGAGAAGATCAGCCGTTCGACTGGTATAAGGATCAGGGCCGGGTTGTTGCCGGTGAGTCTGATGTGATGGTCGAGCAGGTCTTTACCGCCTGGCGTGAAGACACCACCGCAGGTAAGCAGTCCATCATGATCGCTTCGACCAATGAGACCGTGGGCAAGCTGAACGATTTGGCGCAGGCTCATGCCATGGAGCGCGGTCACGTGCACCCTGAGCATGGTTCGGTTCGTCTGCATAACGAAGCCCGCGCGCATGTGGGTGATGTGATTGTAACCCGCCAGAACGCGCGCCGCCTGACTGTTAATAGCGGTCAGGATTTCGTGAAGAACGGCGATTTGTGGCGAGTTGTTGGGCTTGAGGACGGTATGCTCACGGTGCAGCATCTTGAGCATGGCGGGAAGGTGACACTTCCTGCTGCCTACGCTGCCCAGAATGTTGAGTTGGGGTACGCCGCAACGATTCACCGTGCCCAGGGCGCTACCGTGGATACCGCACACGCACTCGTTGACTCGTCAACGGACCGTGCCGGTGCCTATGTGGCACTCACCCGTGGCCGTGAAAGCAATATGCTCTATGTTGCTTTGGGTGACGGTCAGAGCCGTGATGAAGTTCTGGAGCAGATTGCCTCCGCGTATGAGCGTGATTTGACCGTTCATGAGAGCGTAGACGCCGTGCGAGCCGAACACGAGAACGTCGCTGATTTGGTGGCCCAGCATGAAGACATCAGTGAGCTGGCGGTGCAGAAGGTCATGGCCGCTGCCGTGCACGAGGGTATGGGCCGAGTGTCTGAACACCCGGTGCGTGATGGTGCCTCCGGCATGGTGACTCATCATGTGCCTGCTGACGCTGTTGCTGATGCCGCTGAGGTTCTGGCCTCTGACGCATGGGGTGCGTTGGCTCATGAGCTGGGTGAAGCTGCCCGTGAGGGCTTTGACCCTGCCGATTTGATTGAGCGTGCTTATGGTCGTCGTGCCCTGCACGACGAGGGAGCTTCGGCGCGGGATGCTGCTGCGGTGATGGCCTGGCGTGTGGCTCAGATTCGCCAGCAGGCCCAGATGGTTCGTTCTGATCGTCCGTTGGCGTCGTTGTCTGATGAGCATCTGGCGCGTTTGGTGCAGCAGGCGAAGCAGAGGACCGCCCCGGTTGAGGAGCGTCTGGTGGTGGAGGACCCGTGGTGGTTCCAGCAGCCGTATGCCTTGGTGAAGATGGATGAGTTGCTGGCGATGCGTGCCCGTACGGTCAAGGCGCTCAACGCACACGAGGGTGATACTACCGGTGTTTATGCTCAGATTAAGGAAAATCTGGGTGACATGGACGCTGAGATTACGCGCCGTCGTTGGGAAATCAGCGGGGATCAGCGTGAGCTGGAGCAGATTGTGCGTGGTGAACGTGCCCGGAGCGGGCACCAGTTCACTCTGTATGACGTGCTGCGAGAGGAGCAGAGGATTCGTCAGTCTCTGCCCTCTGGCCCGGCTGCGGTGGATCCGGCGAAGGTCACTTCGGGCGGGGTCTCCGGGTACAGTCTGGATCGGTTCTGGGAGCAGCACCCTGCGGTTCGTCAGGGCCGACTGGGTACGATTCTGCGTGCTCGTTCGCGTGAGATTGGCAAGCTCACTCGTGCACGGGGTGAGGAGCTGGCACGTCTGGTGCGTGCTGGTCAGGCTCCGGCGTGGGTGAAGGCTTTGGGCCCGGTGCCGACCCGTAAACGGTTGTACCGTGCATGGGTTCGTGCTGCCGGTGAGGCTGATACACTGCGCAAGAAGTACAAGGTGCCGGAGAGCGAGCCTGCTGTGTTGCCGGCACAGATGGTTCATGAGGCCAGCCAGCGGGTGAATAATGCGCGCCTGGCATCTGCGGGTGCACCCGTGGTGGTGCAGTCTGCTGAGAAGACCCGCGCAGCTGAAGCAGTGATTGGCATTCTGGAACAGGTCAAGCGTGTTGCCAAAGCGACCCGCCTGGCAGAACGCGCCAAGAACCAGCAGAAGCAGCCGAAGAATCAGAAGGCTACTGAGCAAGAGCAACAGCCAAAGCCGCTCTCACCGGTAGAGCAGAAGGTGCAGGAAGCCCGTGCTGAGCGTGCACCGGAACCTGTAGCTGATGAGGAAACTCTGGCAGCGTTGAGGGTGAGCCAAATCGGCATGGGTGGGCGCCGTCCAGTGCATCAGGCAACTAATCAGGGTCAGCCCCCGGATTCATCTTCGGCTGAGGCTCCGCGTCGAGGTCATGCCGCACCGGAACGAGGCGTTGAGCTCTAATATCTAATAAAGGGGTATGGGGTGAGAAATCCACTACTGGATTTCTCACCCCATACCCCTTTACCGTTCTCAGCGGCACGCAAGATGGTGCTCTGTTAATCTGGAATAAAGCACCGATACCATGTGAGGTCAATGATGAGCATTCACCCCTTCGACAACCACAGCGCTGACATCGAGCAGGAACTTGCCCGTGAATTGCAGGCTATCGCCCGGCAGATTCGCCAGGCGTTGCAGAACCATAGGCAGCAGGCTGCTCGTGCAGAAACCCAGGAATCTGTAAATGCAGATGTGCAGATTCCTGCATCTCCGTATGCGCGTCTCTGGGAAGAATCATGGTGGGAAACCGCAACCAGCCGCGACCTAGCCGAATGGGCTACCGCCGCTGAACAAGAAGCACCCTACCGCGCCGATGCCGCCGCAGCCTACCGTTACCTTGATGACAGGCTGCAGAACGAATACGGGCTCACCCTCGCCGACTATCTGGCGTACCTGAAGGAGCACGGCTGGGAAGAGCGCTACGAACAGTATCAGGCTGAAGAACGTGCCCAGGAACGTGAGACTGTCTCTGACTCTGAGCATCAGAAGGCCCTTGACTCAGACGACCCTGCTGAAGCTCAGCAACACGAGAACCAGTCAGAGCAAGCACATGCTCAGGCTGGTCATGAGTGGGATCAGGCGGAAGTCCGCGGTGAACGTACCGCCTACTACGAGGCTCACTACGACTCAGAGACCGCGCATGCAGCTAAGCTCAACGATCAGTCCCTCGGTACGCACCCGCACCAGGCTGTGGCCGCTGCGAAGTCTCGAGGACCTCAGCAGCAGGCCAAGCCTGCCCGTGCCGTGCAGCGACAGGTGCATCAGCAGCACGAGCTATCCCACTAAAAGTGTTCTCTTAGTAGGTGCGCTTAGTCAGCTCACGACGAACCGACTCACGCACACCCGCATCCTCAACCGACGCCAACACCGACGCCAGAGCACGCGAGAGAATATCCTCACGCATGAACGGCTCCACACGAGTCACCTTGTACACCGGCACCAGTGCACGCGAGAGCATCGGGATGAAGTTCGGCTCAGCCCAGGACGGCTCCAAAGCGATCACGCGCGCCAGGGCGGGGGAGTACTCTTCCATCCAACGCTGGAAGTCTTCCTCATTGGAGAAGTAGGATCCGTCTTCCTTGAGCTCGAACGCCTGGGGGACAGCGGTGTTGGCGTCCTTGGCGTCGTCGAGCTCTTGTGCGAAGTCAGAGACACGTTCACGCAAAGCTGCCATCTGCTTAAACTGCGCGGGAATGTCCTCATTGTCGAGGGCTGCCACGTAGTTTTCGACTTCGCGGCCATCGGGTTCACGCAGAGTGGTGCCGGGGGTGGGGAGGGTGGGGAACTGGTAGCCGGTTTCGGTGAGGTGGTTTGCCTTCTCTTCACCCTTGACGGCTAGTTCGATGGCGGTATCGAGCAGGCCCAGCGTTGTGTCGGCGCCGATGGGGTAGCGGCCGTACTGGCCGGGGGTGTACTTCTTGTACAGGTTGTGTAGGGCGATGCAGCGCAGGCGCAGGTTGTAGAGGAAGCCCTGCCAGTTGCCGATGG